>Ga0070664_100000330_pt1 | contig 34376 bp, 25 predicted proteins | sample KBSC73metaG_FD_65863 | JGI IMG/M metagenome (GOLD analysis project Ga0070664, IMG submission 65863) | Corn rhizosphere microbial communities from Kellogg Biological Station, Michigan, USA - KBS C7-3 metaG | ecosystem: Host-associated > Plants > Roots > Rhizosphere > Soil ... | reverse complement strand
GGTCTCGTGGACGCTCACTCACAACTGCGCTGGCGACTGGCGGCATTGACAGCCCTGGTCCTCAGTGCGTGCGGCGGTGGTGGCGGCGACAGCACGGCGCCGACGCCGAATGCGAGCGCGCCGCCGCGGCCCGTCACGCAATCGGATCTGGAGATCGCGCAGAGCGTTTACGGCACCGGTCCGCGTACGCCCGTTGGCTTCTACAGCGACCCGGCGCCGAGCGGCCATGACTACGTCTCGACGATGCATTTGAAGAATGCAGACGTCGACGCAGCTGCCGTCGCTCCGCAACCGCTCTACGAACTGTGCACCGACGACTGGAATCAAGCGCTCAGCTGGTCGGAGCTCGGCGCGGAACATTCGCCGCAGTATTCGGACCTGGTCGAGACCAACGACGACCCGCGCTTCTTCGAATTCGGCCGCGTGCGTCAAGGCGATCCGACGTTCTTCATTCGCGCGCGCGTGTTCAAGTGCGCGTATCTCGATCGTGCGGCGGCGAACCTGCGTGCGGCGGCGGGTCCGGCAGGCAAGTTGAATCTTCGGCCTCTGACAGCCGCGGAGCTGCGCAGTCTGAGCGAGTACTTGTGGCAGTTCACCAAGTACAACAACTTCGGCAATGCAGTGCTCGAAAGCAGCGGCTCGTCGACCTCGACCACGCTGTCTCACACATTGCACATGGGCGTGCTCGCGCGCGCTGGAATTTCCAGCACCTGCGACCGCGTCGATGTGATCGCGTGGCGCCACACGCTCGATACGACGACGGGAACGCTGCAGCTGGAAGTGACGACGCTGTGGAGTTTCGGCGCCCGCGAGCAGACAGGCGCCGTGTCGTTGTGCACGGGTTAGCGCCCGCCTGAGTACATGTGCACCATGTCGCGGAAGGTGTCCTGGTCGGCCTTCATGCGGAACTTGATGAACGGACCTTGCGCCGTGTAGCGGCTCGCCTCGAAGTCGTCGTCGCGGAAGCCCGCGAAGTTGTAGCCGATCGAGATCCACACGTTGCGCGCCACGGTCACGCCGACGTCGACGCCGACCGACTGGTCGCTCACGCCCGACGCCAGCGAGCTCAGCATCGTACCGTGCAGGCCGACGTCGAAGCGCATCGTCAGCTCGCGCCGCACGTCGATGCCGTAGAGCGTCGACAAGCCGCTGTAACGCTCACCGTCGAAAGTGCTGCGCACATAGCGGCCGCCGAACTGCAGGCCGAGCTGCGTTTGCAGGTCGAGCTGCCAGTTCGCATTGAGGTTGTTGATCACGCGCGCCGACTCGATGTCGCTCGACGCATCGCTGCGCGCATCGTGCTTGAGATCGAGGCGATCGAGGATGATCCACGCGCTCGTCGCCGGCCGATAACTCCAGCCCAGCTGCATCTCGCCCGCCGTCGCGTCGCTGCCGTTAGTGAACGTCGAATCGAACCAGTGCGCGCTCATCGAGAACGCATGGCCGGCAACCGGTTCGCGATAGAAGCCGCCGGACACGATGCGGCGGTCCTCTTCGTCCGAGTGGCGGTTTTCCAGGCGCGACGTGAACGTCCACAGCTCGCTGCGGTAGAGCGCACCGACGAACGTCGCGAGGAAGTCGCCGCCATCGACCGTACCCGAGGCCAGCGGCACGGCCGGATTGAACGGCTGGATAGGTTGTGGGCCTGCTTCTGCGATCGTCTTGCTCTGATCGACGCCGAAGTCGAACGCCCAACGCTCGTTCAACTGCCAGCCCTGCGTCAGGCCGGTATTCGCGAACAGGCGCGGACCGAACTCGGTCGCGCGCTGATTGATGCTCGTCTGCAGCTGCGCGCGTTCCCACGGCACGGTGCGCACGCCGAGACGTGTAGTCTCGGCGTCGAAGCGATCGCCGTCCGCGTGCTCCCACTCGCCGAAGAAGGTCGTGCTCGGGCGCCAGTGATAGTCGAGACCGACGACCGAGCGCGTCGGGAAGTCGACGCTAGAGTTCTTGCCGCCGAGCGCGAAGTCCTGCGACGCACGCAGCGTGATCAGATCCTTGAACAGATCGAGGCTGCCGTTGACGAACGCGTGCTCGGATTCAGTGTCGCCGCCGGGCAGGCCTGTGTCCGCAACGTGCCGCGCGCCGGCGCCGATTGAATAATCATCTGCGTCGCGACGGAGCTGAGCGCTGAGCAACTCGCGTTGCGCGCCGCTCTCGAGCACTTCCTGTCGATACGTCTCGCCCTCGACCGTGAAGCGCTCCGTCAAGCGATAGCGGCCATCGACGCCGACCTTGCGCGTGCCCGCTTCGCTGCCCGCCTGCTGGCCGACGCCGAAGCCCACTTCCTGCTCGCGGACGTAGGCACGCGTGTCGAGGCGCTCGCTGACGTGCGTGACTTCGGTCAGATACGCACTGGCGCTCGCCGTACGCGCCGGATCATCCGATTCGCTGCGCGCAACTTCCGCTCGCACTTCAGTCGCCGGCGCGACCTGCCAACGCAGATCCGTGCCCGCGATCCGGCTGTCGCCCGCTGCAGCACCTTCCTGCAAATAGCTCGCACCGATCTCGACGCTGTCGTTCGCGAGCTTCACCGACGCGCGACCGCCGGCGGTCATCTGCGCCGCGCCGCCATTGAGCACTTCGTACTCCGCGATGATGTAGACCGGATTGAAATCCTCGTTGCGGCTCGGCACCGGTTGCTTGAAGAACAGCGTGCCGTTGAGATTGTCGATGCTGTAGTCGATGAACGGCGAGAGCTGGCGCGACTCGAGCACGACTTCGCTGCGGAAGCGATCGCGCACCTCGAGGCGGACCTTGTCGCTGTTCAGAATGATCGGGCGGCGCGACAGCCGATACAGGCCGGAGGTGCCGTCGCCCTGCAGCTCGTCCTTCACGTAGCCCTGTTCGGATTCGGCAGCGAACGCGCTGTAGCCGAAGTGCTCGCCCGCGTAGTCGGACTTGAGACCCGTGAACGTACGGCTGTAGCGCGTGAGCTCGGTCAACGTCAGGCCCGTCTCGAAATCGCCGAACAGCGCAGCGAACTGCCGGCGCTCGATCTTCACGAACAGCTTGCGCGAAGTTGCCGCTTCGAAGCGCTGCTCGGTCGCATCGCCATAGAGCGTGTAGAAGCGATCCGGCTCGATCGTGCCCAGCAGCTTGTCCTTCGACTCTTCGTGATCGCGCGCGGAGTCGTACGCGGCAGTCAGCAGGTACTCGCCTTTGATCGCGCCCTTGGCGAAGAACGCCACGCGACCCTCGCTCGAGTAACCCTCTTGCAGGCCGGCAGCGGCGGCCGACTGCATGTTGTTGCTGATCGTGCGATACGCCGAAGTGTTTTCGGTGATGCCGACCAGGATCCAGTCGCGCGACTGCGGCTCCAGCCATACGCGGATTTCCTGCTCGCGGCGCTCGCTGAAGCGCAGGCGCAGGATGGCGGTGCCCGCCTGCGTCGTCGGCTCCAGCTCCAGGCGCGCGAGGCCATCGGCATCGACGCTGAACGTCGGCTCGCGATCGCCGACGGCGACCAGCTTGTTCTCGTTCATCGATTCGATTTCGAACCACGAGCGATACGGCGCCTGCACGCGGTACGAGCCCTGCGTGCCCGGACGCGCCGGCTTACCCGCCGCGTCGATCATGCGGACCGCGATGACCGGATGCGTGCGGCCATCGGCCACGAGGGTCGAAGACTCGCGCACGATCTCGGCGCGCACCGCGCCGCCGGCGTAGTGCACGGTGCGAGTCAACCGCTGCAGCTCGTTGCCTTCGGCATCGCGAACGATCGCGATCAGCTCGTTGGCGCCATCGCGCAAGTCGACGCCGCGCCAGCGACTCACGCTGACGGTGTTGGCTTGGTTGCTCTCGACGCCGTCGAAGTTGAGCGGGCTGACCACCGCGCCGTTGATCTGCAGCTCGACCGCCTCGGTCGGCAGATGCTGGACGACGACGCGCAAGCTCGGGATCGCAGGAATCTCGTCCTCGGCCGGCGCGAGCCACGCGGTGGCCGGCTGCAGCTGCTCGACATCGAATTCGTGTTTCACAGGGGCGTGGACCTTCGGAGCAGCGGCAGTCGCGGCGGCCGGCGCACCGAGCGTTCCGACGGTATCGACCTGCGCGTCCGCGGCCGCGGTCTTGACAGTGAGGCCGCCGGCGGCGACGACGCGGAGACCTTCGATCGCGATTTCGACGCGACGGTTGATCGCGAGACTCGCGCGATCGTGGCCGGTCGCCAGCGGTTCGTCGGAGCCATGACCTTCGATGGTCACGCGCGAGGGATCGATGTTCAGGCGCTCGACCAGGTACTTCGCAACGACTTCGGCGCGCGCCCGCGACAGTGCGTAGTTGTCGGCATACGTCGTGCGGTTGCGCGCAGCGATCAGCATCTGATCCGAGTGACCGACCGCGGTCAGGCGCAGATGGCTGACGCCGCGCCAGTCATTCGCGATCTTGTCGAGCTGCGCGCGATCGGCCGCTTGAATGGCGGTGTCGAGCACGTCGAAGCGCGGCGTGAAGCGATAGGACGCGCTCTCGAACAGCATCTCGCCGCGCAGGATCACGTTCTCGACGGGCGCCGTGCGCTGAGCAGCGGCCGACGGCGTATCGAACATCGTGAGCGCCTTGACGGAAATCGCGCCGCTGGCACCCGCCGTCGACTGCGTCCGCAGCGTCAGTTTCTCTTCACGATCGCTGCTCAGGTCGCCGAGCGCGAAGGTCAGCACGTTGCTGTTGATCGTCGGATCGGCAACCGGCTGGCCATCGAGCTGCGCGCTGCCAGGCTGATATTCCAGGCCTTCGGGCAGCATCATCATCAAGCGAGCGGCAGTGACGGGCAGCTGCGCGGCATTCACCTTCGCGGTGTGGAGCAGCTGCGTCGGGCCGGCGACAGTAGTTTCAAGATGCAGCGCGAGGCGACCCTTCGGCGCGAGTCGGCGTGCAAGCACGAAGTCACTGCGCCAGAGAGCGCCACCGCGAACGTCTGCGAACTGCGAGTACGCGCGGCCGGCATTGCGCACGTGATCGCTGCAGCCAGCGAGTTGATGCGTTTGCGGAACCGTTACGGTGTCCATCTGCACGACGTGCGTGCCCGGCTCGACGTCTTCGAAGTGGTATTTGCCCTCTTCGTCGGTCACTGAGTAGCGGCCGTCTTCGAGATATACGCGCACGCCAGCGACGCCCGCGAGCTGCTGCGTCGGCGTCGCGCAATCGCCTTCGACGACGCGACCCATCAGGATCGCGCGATTGCGGAACAGCTCTTCGCGCAGCTGAATCGTCGCCTGCGCCGAGTTCGATGCGAGACCGTCCGGACCGATCGCGTGCGCCGCGTTGACGAGCTGTTTGCCGCGCGCACCGGCCGTGATCTCTACGACGTAGCGGATGTCGAGACGCTGGCCGGCGCCAAGCGCGCCGCTGGTGAACGTCAGCGTGCGACCGTCCGCGCTGATCGCCGGATCCGGCGCCACTGTCGAGCCGAAACGCGTCGAGCCCGGGCGATAACGCGCACCGAGCGGGAGCTGGTCGACCGTCTGCACGCTGGCAACCCCGCCGTTGCTGGAAGTGTTCTCGACGTGCAGCTCGTACTGAACGAAATCGCCGACTGCGGCCACGGTCGTCGTGGTCGTCTTCTGGATGAACAACTGCGTCGCGGCCGCATCGAGCGGCACGTCGATCGCGACGGCCGGCGGCGTGTCGGCCGCGAACGGGGCGCCGAACGAGCCGGCGCTCAGGCGATACGGACCGCCGGGCGTTTGCGCCAGGTCGGCGATGCTCAACGTCGACGGGAATGCGTGGCCGCCCGGCGGATCGACTTCCAGTCGATAGTTGCCCGGCGCGACCAGGGGGAAGCGAAACACGCCGCGCGGCAAGCTGTAGACCGTGCCGCCCGCATCCGTGACCGGCGAGCCGGTCAGCATTTCCGACGGGTAGTTGCTGACGCCGTCGTCGCCGACGACCGCGGCAGGCATGCCGGTAGCGGCATCGATCAGTCGCACGCGCGCGCCGTTGATCGGTGTGCCGGTGCGCGAATCGAAGACCAGACCGTACGGGTCGACCAGCGCGCTGGCGGTGCTGGTGTCGTTCGCGTCGACGGCGTCGACGTAACGAATGTCGATCTCGGCATTGCGCTCGACTTCGAGCACGCAATTGCCAGCCGTGACTGCAGCCGCACGCGTCTGGATGTAGCCGACGAAGCTGCCGGTGTTCGCGCCAGTCTCCGCGATGCGCAACGTCTCCGCATCGCCGCCCGGAGTGCTGAGTCGCACGTTGAGATAGTCGATGGCGGCCTGATCGCGGTTCTGATCCGCATCCATCACGCGCACGAACGCAGCCTCGCCGCCATGCAGTGTCGCTGTCGAGGCCAGAGGAATCGGCTGCGAAGGATCGAGCGCTGTGCCGTTCGCCTGGACCGGCGCCGGCAACGTCATCATGCCGCTCGAGCCACTGCACTGAGTCGGGCCCGCCATGCTCGGCGTGCCGTTGCCACCTGCCGCGCGCAGGATCGCGACCGCCGACAAGGTTGGCGGCGGAGTCACGATGGCTGAAACGCGATTGGTGGTGATCGTGGTCGGCGTCCCGCCTGCACCCACGAACGTGACGGTTGCAGCGTTGTCGATCGCAGTACCGGCCGGCGTCACAGTTTGCGCAAGAGCCGGTCGCACAACGCACAGCAGACCGGCGAGCAGCACGCCCGCGAGGCGTGCAAAACACACGCCCATAGATACACCGAAGGCGGGACGGTTATGCACCGTCCCGCCTGCGTTGTGTATCACAGTCTGCGAGGAGACTCTGAGCATCGATCAGTCGATCGTCACTCGGAACTTGACCGTCGCCGTTCCGTTGACCGTGCCGTTGTTCTTCACGACCGTGCCGGCATTGACGACCACTCGCGCCGGCGGACCGGCGAGGAAGTTGCTGTCAGGCAAGCCACCGCCGTTCAGCTGGATGCTGCCGGGCTGGAAGGTCGTGTTGGCCGGAATGTTGTCGGTCACGCTCACGGCGGTCGCGTCCTGCACCGTGCTGGAGTTGGTCACGACGATCGTGTACTCCATCACCGCGCCCGGAATCGCTTTCGGGTTGGTCGTGAGGTTGAACGGATCGCTGATCAACGCGGCGGTCTTGGTGAGCGTCAGCGCCACGCTGACCGCGTACTGATCGGCGGCCGACTCGGAGTTGTCGCGACCCGCATCTGCCCACACCACGTCGACACCGGCGGTGTCGGCGCCAGCGGTCTGTGCGATCGGCGTCGTGCTGCCGACCGGCGTAGCGCGCGCGGTCAGGCGCACGTTGGCGTACTGGTTGTTGGTCGCGCCGGCGGGGACGTCGGCCAGCACGAACACCGTCACGCTGACGCCGGTCGTGGTCGTGCTCGCGGTCAGCGAGTTGATGTTGGTCGCCGTGTCCGTGCCCGCGTCGTACGTGCCGTTGCCGTTGCTGTCGACGAAAGTACGGAGGTTGGTGACGTCCAGGTCGTCGACGTGGGTGAACAGCGTCGTGCCGGTCTCGTTCGCGACCGTCAACACCCACCCCTGCGTGGAGTTACCGGTGTTGGTGACGCTGAACGTAGCGACGACGTTGGTCTGGCCCGGATGCGTGGGAGTAGCGCCTCCCGAGACTTCGGTGACCGTGAAGTCGATTTTGGTGTCGACCACGAACGACGCTGCCGCGCTCGTGATCTGGGCCTGGCTCACGCCGCCCACGCTGTAGTCCACCGTCGCCTGGTTACTGATCGTCGTGCCGGAACCCGTACCGTTTGCGTACGCCCCCTGCACCACGCCAAGCGAAGTCAGAGCCAACAGCGCGAGGCCAACGTGCTTTACGTGCCTTGCGATTGTCATTTGCAGATCTCCAAGAAGTGATACACACAGTGGCAAGGGAAACTTCGAGGCCGTCGTGCGCTCTTGCCAGACGCACGCCAGCCATTCCTCAACCGTTACTGGACGGTGGCGCGATAGCGCACGAACGCGGTTGCGCCCGGTGCAAACGCGGCCTTGAACGTCCAGCGGATCACGCGGTACTCGTCAGCTCGCGCGGCGCGCGTCGTGCCATCGGCAGCGCGCACCTGCAGCTCGGCTGCGCTCTTGAATTCCTTGCCGTCGAGCGAGTAGGCGATGTCGGTGCCCGTGCCCATCGCCGAGTTGGCGACGTAGGTCATGTGCTGCGGCACGGGATTGGCGATCACGACGTTGTCCGTCGGCGTCTTGCAGACGTTGGTCGCGGTGATCGTCCAGACGATCTGATCGCCCGGCACGGCCTTGCCGACCGGCACCAGACGCTTGACCTTCTGGCCGTTCTCGACGACTTCGCTCTCGGTCTCGCCGCTGGTCTTGAGCTCGACGCACGCCTTGTCGGCGGCATAAGCGCCCGCGGTCATCAGCGTCATTACCAGCGCTGCAATCGTTGTCTTCCCGTTCATCGTCCCTTCTCCTCAAGTAATCGCGATCAATTGATGGTCACGGCGAACTGCACCGTCTGCGCTCCGGAAGCGCTGGTCAGATTGCCGAGGGTGACCCGCACTTCGGCTGCGGGTGCGGAAACGAAAGTGCCGGCATCGCTGTCGGCGGTGTCCGAAAGCGCTGCGCCGTTGAGCTGCAGCGAGTTGGCAACGTAGGTGGTGTTCGCCGGAATCAGATCGTTGACGGCGGCGTTGGTCGCGGTGCCGCTGCCGCTCGGCGTGACGACGATCTGATAGTTGATGCGGGCGCCAGGCAAAGGTCGTGCGCCGCCGAACTGATCGAGGATCGTCTGCGACTTCACTGCCGTGAGCTGCACATCGGCGACGAGGTATTCGCCGAACAGAACTGAATCGCCGCCGGTCGTGCCGGTCACTGCATCGACACCGCCGTCGCCTTGACCCGGGAATGCGGTGCCCGGGGTGCCAGTACCCGTCGCAGCCGCGGCTGTGAGCTGACTGCGGCCGCGGTTGCCGTTAACGACGGTGTTCGGAATGTTGTTGATGACGAGCAGACGAACGCTTGCGTCTGCCGCGAGGAGCGGATCGTTCACGCCGGGGTTGTACGCGACGTCGCCGCCGGAGAAATCGCCGCTGTTGTCGGTGTCGAAGTAGATCGCCGGCGTCGCCAGGGTCGGGTCGAAATCGTCGTTGACCACACCCGCGCTCAGCGCGGTGAGATGGAAGCGCTCGCTGCCGTTGCCGGTGTTAGTGAGCGTGAAGACCAGCGCTCTGCCGTTCGCGCCAGGAGACACCTGGACAGTCGTGGCGGCGAGCGTGAGGACCGCGTCCAGTCGCTCGGCGACCTGGATGGTGCTGGTATTGGAAGTGGCCGTGAGGTTCGAGCTACCGACCGAGTAGCTGACCTGCGCCGTGTTCTGAATGTTCGTGCCGGCAGGCGTGCCGGCGGCATGTGCCACCAGCGATGCGCCCAACGAGGCGAGCGCTGCAACCGACAACCAACGAAACCTGACCATGCGACCCTCCCGCTACTCCAGGTCACACCCGCACGCGGGGAGGGGGCTGCTCGTTGATAAGTCAGCTCGCTCAATCTTTCTTGATTAGACCCCTCCACTCGCTAGTGGGCGTTTCCTTGCGTGGGGCCGATGTTTGTCAAATCCCGATATGGAATTGTGAGAGCGGTCGCAGTTCACCTGCGGTGGCCTCAAGTTTCCCGAGGAAGTGCCGAAGCGATCGCGCTTTTGACGCTGTTCTGTAAAACCGGAGAGTGCACCGCGGCGAACGCAGTGCGAAATCGGTGCGCGAGAATGTGTGTGGTGCGCACGGCGATGCGCGTGAACTGTGCACGGAGAGTCAGGCTGAAGCCTGACCCACAGCCGGAGTCGGGCTGAAGCGTGCTGCGCAGGGATGCGCGAATGGCGCGGGGCGCGGGATGCGCCTGGAGCGGCCGACCTACAGGGCGATAGCCGACGGCTTCTCTGTTCTTATCCCGAATTGCCATAAGGGCGTCAAAGTGTGAACGCTTCGACGTGCCTGTGCTGCGGCGCTTAACTAGTCTGCGTAGATGCCTGCGCAATCGGCAAAAGCATTTCTGCAGCGAGCGGCCCTGGTCGGGTTCGCGCTGGCGTTTGCTGGCCAGGTCAGCGCGGCGACGATCACCGGGCGAGTGTTCGAGGACACCAACTATGGCGGCGGCGCGGGCCGGCCGTTCGGTACGTCGGGCACGCTCGCCGTGGAAGGTGCGCGTGTCGAGATCTACAACGCCTCGAATGCGTTCCAGACAGCACTGACGACGGACGCCAACGGTCTCTTCACCTATACATACACGGGCAACGCCGAGCGTCGCATTCGCGTCGTGAACGGCACGGTTCGATCGGAGCGCAGCGGCGGCTCGACGTGCACGACCTGCGTTCCGGTGCAGACGTATCGCGTGGAAGCGCCCGCGGGCAGCGTCGTCACCGTGACTAACGAGGTCGGCGGACGCAGTCCTGCACTGGTCGACGCCGCACAGTCGACCGGCACGATGCCGGGCACCACTGCGACGACGACGACTCAGTCATACAGCGTGGTCGATCCGGCCAACAGCGGCGACACCGTTTCCGGCATCGATTTCGGCTTCAACTTCGACACCGTCGTCAGCGTGCGCGACGCGACGAGTTGCACGGCGGGCGGCACGAGCAACACTTCCTATCCGTGCCAGGGCAATCTGCGCCAGTTCATCATCAACGCGAACGCGCTCGGCGGCAAAGGCTCGCTCTCGCAGGCCGGCACCGGCGTGATCGAGAGCAACCCCACGACGCTGCCTGCGGGCTTCGAGTCGAGCATCTTCATGATTCCGAGCGGCGCGCTGACGAGCGGCGTCGCGGTGATCACACTCGCCACGACATTGCCGACCGTGACTGCCGCGAGCACGCGACTCGACGCGTCGACGCAGACGACGAACATCGGCAACACCAATAGCGGCACGCTCGGCACCGGCGGCTCCGTCGGCGTCGATAGCATTTTCTTTCCGCAGTTCGAGCGGCCGGAGGTACAGCTCAACGGTGCGGCCGGCGGCACGGTGACCTTGAGCGGCAGCGCACAGGCGATCGTGGGTTTCGCGCTCCGGCAAGCCTACATCCTGCTGTCCGGCGCTTCCGGTCAGGCGCGCGGCAATCTCGTCGGCATGACCGCGACCGGCTCGAGCGCCGACAATTCCGCGGCGGCCTACGGCATCGCGTTCTCTGCAAGCGGCGCGACGATTCGCAATAACTTCGTGACCGTCAACAACTCCGCCATCCGCAGCGACGGCGGCGCCACCGGCTCTGTCATCACGCTCAACGAAGTTGCCCGCCCGAGCTTCGGCCACGACAACACCTTCGACGGCATCCTGCTGATCAACGGCGCGAGCACGGTGACGATCGCCAACAACCTGGTGCGCGATCAGCGCGGCGGCGGCATCGAGCTCGGCTTCGGCGCGGCGACCGACGCGTACACGAACATCACCGTCGCGAACAACACCGTGCAGAACAACGGCTTCGATTCGGGCTCGACGCCGTCGACCGAACGACTCGGTATGACCGGCTACAACTACACCGGCAACAACGTCGTGTTCTACCGCAACCGCGTGCTCAACAACGGCGGCCCGGGCATGGTGCTGCTCGGCGCGACCGGCACGATCCTCAGCCAGAACAGCTTCAGCGGGAACGGCGGATTGACTGCAGTCAGCGGTCTCGCGATCGACCTGGATCCGAACACGCGCGACCCGAACGCGCTCAACACACCGAACGGCGTGACGATCAACGACGCCAACGACGCGGACACCGGACCGAACGGCCTGCTGAACTACCCGGTCATCACTTCGGCAATCATTGCGAACGGCGAGCTGTCGATCACCGGCTTCGCGCGACCCGGCAGCGCGATGGAGCTGTACCTGGCGCAGGCCGATCCGAGCGGCTTCGGCGAAGGCCTCACTTATTTGACGACGCTGACCGAGGGCGCGGCGTCGGATCTGAACGCGACCACCGGCACCTACGGCCCGGCTGCGATCAACGGCTTTCTGCAAGGTACCGATACGACGAATCGCTTCGCCTTCCGGATGACGATCCCGAGCGGCGTGAGCATCGGCTCGGTGCTGACGAGCACGGCGACGCTGGGCGGACAGACTTCGGAGTTCGGCGGCAACGTCACCGTAACCTCGGGGCCGGCGTTGACGTACCTGAAGTCGGTCGCGGTCTTCAGCGATCCGCTCAACAACACGACCAACCCGAAGAGCATCCCGGGCGCGCTGCAGGTCTATACGCTGCGCGTGACCAACCAGGGTTCGGGCGCCGTCGACAGCAACACGGTCACGATTGTCGATGCGGTCCCGGCGAACACGGCGATGTTCGTTCAGGATCTCGGCGTCGCCGGCTCGGGACCGGTCGCGTTTACGAATGGCACACCGACGAGTGCGCTGTCGTACACGTTCTCCGGGCTGGGCAACGGCGGCGACGACCTGGAGTTCTCCAACAACGGCGGCACGAGCTGGGCCTACACGCCGGTGGCGGACGCCAACGGCTGCGATCCCGCGGTGACCCATATAAGAGTGAAGCCGAAAGGGACGATGGCGGGCGCAACGGGCGCGGGGAATCCGTTTTTCGAGCTCCGCTTCAGGGTGAGAGTGAACTGAGTCAGGCTAAAAGCCTGACCCACACGTGAGCCCATCCCTGTGGGTCAGGCTTTAGCCTGACATCTTCTTCCCCCTCCTCTGCATTGGGTATAGGCTTGCGCCCTTCGTTTGCGTCGAGGGCTAGGTAACGGTGGAACCGACCGATACTGGAAATCCTGATTACTATCATCGCGTAGTCGACTGCCAGTGGGCCTGCCCGGCCCATACCGATGTCCCCGAATACATCCGGCTGATAGCGCAAGGCATGTTCACGGAGGCCTACCTGGTCAACCGTGAGTCGAATGTCTTTCCCGGCATTCTCGGCCGCGTCTGCGACCGCCCGTGCGAGCCGGCGTGCCGCCGCGGCCGCGTCGAAGCCGAGCCGGTCGCAATCTGCCGCCTGAAGCGCATCGCCGCCGATCATCGCGACGACGTCAGCGATCGCCTGCCGAAAGCGCCGAAGCAGAAGAACGGCAAGCGCGTCGTCTGCATCGGCGCCGGTCCGGCCTCGCTCACCGTCGCGAACGACCTCATGCCGCTCGGCTACGAGGTCACGATCTTCGAGAAATGGGGTACGCCCGGCGGCCTCATGCGCACCAACATTCCGGCCTTTCGCCTGCCCGAGCGCGTGCTCGCGGAGGAGATCGGCTACATCGTCGATTTGGGGGTGGACCTGCGATTGGGCTCACCGGTGACGAGCATGAAGCAGTTGCTCGCATCGGGAGAGTTCGACGCAGTCTTCGTCGGTAGCGGCGCGCCGAAAGGCAAGGACCTGGACTTGCCCGGCCGCCGCGCCTCTCCCGCCGTCGAAGAGCACATTCACATCGGCATCGACTGGCTCGAGTCGGTGGCGTTCGATCACATCAAGAAGATCGGCCGCAAAGTGCTGATCATCGGCGTCGGCAACACCGCGATGGACTGCTGCCGCACTTCGCTGCGTCTCGGCGCGGACGACGTCAAAGTGATGGCGCGCAAGCCGCGCGGCTTCTTCAAGGCTTCCGAGTGGGAGCTGGAGGACGCCGAGGAAGAGCACGTCGAGATCGTCGTCAATCACTCGCCGAAGAGTTTCGTGGTCGAAGGCGGCAAGCTCACCGGCATGCTGTTCGACAAGATGGAATACGACCTCGATGCCAAAGGCCGCATCACTGCGGAGCGCATCGTGGGCGAGCAGCTCTTCCCGTGCGACGACGTGATCCTGGCGATCGGCCAGGAGAACGCGTTCCCGTGGATCGAAAGCGACCTGGGGCTCGAGTTCGACAAGTGGCACGTGCCGAAGGTCGACAAGGTCACGTTCCAGTCGACGCGGCCGGAAGTGTTCTTCGGCGGCGACGCGGCGTTCGGCCCGAAGAACATCATCTGGGCGGTCGAGCACGGACATCAGGCGGCGATTTCGATTCATAAGTTCTGCCAGGACCGCAGCGTGAGCGAGCGCCTGCCGCCGCTGCTCAACTTGTCCAGCCGCAAGATGGGCCTCCATGAGTGGTCGTACAAGAACGACTACAACCCGGTCGAGCGGCGGCTGATGCCGCACGTCGACCTGAAGGAGCGCTTCAAGAAGGTGAACATCGAGGTGGAGCTCGGCTTCACCGCCGAGCAGGCCGTCGCCGAAGTGCAGCGCTGCCTGAACTGCGACGTGCAGACGGTGTTCACCGCCAAAGACTGCATCGAGTGCGATGCCTGCATCGATATCTGCCCCGTCGATTGCCTGACGATCACCGCCAACGGCTCCGAAGAAGAGCTGCGCCCGCGGCTGAAAGCGCCGGCGCGCAACGTGACCCAGCCGCTGTACATTTCCGCCCCGCTGAAACAGACCGCCCGCGTCATGGTCAAAGACGAGGACGTCTGCGTGCACTGCGGCCTGTGCGCCGAGCGCTGCCCCACGGCAGCGTGGGACATGCAGAAGTCCACCATCCGAATCCCCTACGCGGGCGACGAGACCCCTCCATGCTCCACGCAGCAGACGCGCAAGACCGCCTGAACGACTTCGTCATCAAGCTCGCGAACGTCAACGGTACCGGCTCCGCGAGCGCCAACACCCTGCTGATGAAGTCCATCTTCCGGATGGGCATTCCGGTGGTGGGCAAGAACTATTTCCCGTCCAACATCCAGGGGCTGCCGACCTGGTACGAGATCCGCGTTACGCGCGACGGCTACGTTGCCCGCTCCGGCCGCGTCGACATCATGGTGGCGATGAATGCCGAGACGTACGGCAGGGACCTTAGAGAAGTCAGCCCGGGCGGCTACGTGATCTACGACTCGACGTGGCCGCGCCCTGCGCTGCTCAAGCGCGACGACATCACCATCCTCGGCGCGCCGTTCGCGCGGATGTGCAACGAGACCTTCCAGGGCGTGCGCTCGCGCATCCTGCTCAAGAACATCATGTACGCCGGCTTCCTCGGCGCGCTGCTCGACATCGACATGGACATCATGCGCGCGATGCTCGGCGAGAGTTACGCGAGCAAGAAGTCGCTGCTCGACGCGAACGTGAAAGCGCTGGAGATCGGCTACAACTACGCGAAAGAGCATTGCCAGTGTCCGCTGCCGCTGCGCGTTTCGCGCATGGACCAAACGTCGAATCACATCATGATCGACGGCAACACTGCCGCCGCGCTCGGCTGTTTGTACGCGGGCGCAACGGTCGGCGCGTGGTACCCGATCACGCCGTCGACGTCGCTGATGGACGGGTTCAAGAGCTTCTGCCAGAAGTGGCGCGTCGATCCGCAGACCGGCGAGCGCAACTTCGTCATCGTCCAGTGCGAGGACGAACTGGCGGCGATCGGCGCTGTGATCGGCGCGATGTGGAACGGTGCACGCGCGTTCACGCCGACGAGCGGTCCGGGCATCTCGCTGATGAACGAGTTCATCGGCCTCGCGTACTACGCCGAGGTGCCCGCCGTGATCTTCGATATCCAGCGAGTGGGTCCGTCCACCGGGATGCCGACGCGCACGCAGCAGGGCGATCTGATGCTGGCGGCGTACGCCTCACATGGCGATACGCGCCACGTGCTGCTGTTTCCCGCCGATCCGGAAGAGTGCTTCTACATGGCGGTCCAGTCATTCGATCTCGCTGAGCGCCTGCAGACGCCGGTATTCGTCATGTCGGACCTCGACATCGGCATGAACGACTGGATGTGCCCGGCGCTGAAATGGGACGACTCCTACCAGCCCGATCGCGGCAAGGTGCTGACGAAGGCCGAGATCGAGCGGCTCGACAAGTTTCATCGCTACCTGGACAAGGACGACGACGCGATCCCGTATCGCACGCTGCCCGGCGTACATCCGAAGGGCGCGTACTTCACGCGCGGGTCAGGACATACGCAGTACGGCGGCTACACCGAGGACGCCGCCGAATACCAGGTCGTGCTCGACCGTCTGAAGCGCAAGTTCGACAGGGCAAAGACGCTGGTGCCGAAGGCCGTGTTCACCGGCAAGAATTCGCACGACGTCGGCATCGTGTCGCTCGGCAGCTGCGACGGCGCGATGCGCGAAGCGCTCGACATCCTGAAGCGGCGCGGTGCGCAGCTCGACTACATGCGTGTGCGCAGCTTCCCGTTCGGGCAGGAAGTCGAGGAGTTCCTCGCCTCGCACAGCCTGCTCTTCGTCGTCGAGCAGAATCGCGATGCCCAGCTCAAGAGCCTGCTGACGCTCGAAACCAAGGTCGACAAGGCGAAGCTGCGCTCGATCCTGCACTACAGCGGCCTGCCGATATCGTCGAGCGTAATCGTCGACGGCGTGCTCGCCGAGCTGGGAGAATCCCTGACCAAGCCGTTGAGCGCGATCCGTTAGTCACTGGTCAATTCTTTATGAGCTTTATCAACAAACCGAAAGTCGCCCACCCGTCCCTGCCCCGCAACGAGCTGGGCCTGACCCGTCGCGACTACGAAGGCGGCATGTCGACGCTGTGTGCCGGCTGCGGCCACGACTCCGTGACTGCCGCGATCATCGAGGCCTGCTGGCAGATGTCGATGCGGCCCGAGAAGCTCGCGAAGCTGTCCGGCATCGGCTGCTCGTCGAAGACGACCGCGTACTTCGTCAGCGGCGGCCACGGCTTCAATTCGGTTCACGGACGCATGCCGTCGATCGCCACCGGTGCCGTGGCCGCGAATCGCGACCTGTACTACATCGGCGTCTCCGGCGACGGCGACACGCTGTCGATCGGCTTCGGCCAGTTCGCGCACGCGATCCGCCGCAATCTCGACATGCTGTACATGATCGAGAACAACGGCGTGTACGGCCTGACCAAAGGTCAGTTCTCCGCGTCGGCGGACGTCGGCTCGAAGGCGAAGAAGGGCGAAGAGAACCTGCAGCCGCCGGTCGATCCGGTGCTCACGGCGCTGACGCTCGGCTGCACTTTCATCGCGCGCAGCTTCTCGGGCGACAAGGAACAGCTCGTGCCGCTGATCGTCGCGGGACTGAAGCACAAGGGCTTCGCGCTCATCGACGTGCTGTCGCCGTGCGTGACGTTCAACGATCACGAAGGCTCGACCAAGAGCTACGAGTTCGTGCGCGATCACTACGACGAAGTGGTGCACGCAGACTTCGTGGCGCCGGCGGAAGAAATCACGACGCAGTACGCCGCAGGCGAAGCGATGCCGGTGACGATGCACGACGGCAGCCGCATCCTGCTGCGCAAGCTCGACCCGGCCTACGATCCCACCAACCGCGCCGCCGCGTACACGTATCTGCGCGACAAGCTCGCGGTGGGTGAATACGTCACGGGCCTGATCTATATCGACGAAGCGGGCGCCGACTTTCACGACGTCAACAAGACGACCGCGACGCCGATCAACCAGCTGCCATACGAGAAACTGACTCCGGGCTCGAAAGGGCTCGAGAAGATCCTGTCGCGCTACAGATAGTGACCTACAGCTCGAACAGCACTTCCGACTTCTCGTACACCTTGTTCACGCGCTCGCCGTCCCAGACATAGGCGAGCGCGGCACCCGCGGTTGGAATACTCACGGCCTGCGGCTTGAACGCCGCAATGCATTCGCCGCCGGTGTGACGCACGCTGCGGTACACGAATCCCCAATGACCTTTCTCGCGCAGCGGCTGCGCAAATTTCTGCGGCGTCGCGTAGTCGTCCGGGTCGTGCAGAGCTGCGTACCGCGTCGCGCGGATGTCGAGGAATGGCTTGACGGGTTTCCCCACGTACGCGCGCATATCTACTTCGCAAGGCGGCTCGCTGGTCGCTGCCAGAAAACGGCCGCGATGAAATGCAGTCTCGCGCACCGCCGTCTCCAGCGAGCGCGCCGCGTAGTAAACGCCGTAGCTGCCGTCGCTGAAGCGGCTCGGCCTGCCCAGGTGCGTGAACGGCGCCATCACGATGCTGGCGCCAGGTCCTTGCAGGCGATCCTCGTCGGCGACCAGCGGCAGCTCGCCGCTCTCGTCGCGCAGCCGATCGTTGGTGAGGCTCTCGATGTGCCACGCCATGTCCAGCTGGCGCGCGCCCACGATGTCTTCGAAGACGTTCACTGGCGGATGTTTCGCGGCGACGACGCGATAGATCCTGTGCCAGCGCAGGCTGACGGGCCGGGGATCGGTCATTGCGTCGGGTCAACCGCGTTCGGCGTCCAGGTACCGACGCACGTCCGCCAGGTCGACGACGCGACCGCCGAGCATGCGCTCCAGCGCGGTCTTGCCGGCGAAGCCATAGGCGGTGTTGGGCTTCTTCACCCAGGCGTCTGCCGCCTCCGCGGTGGGCAGGAGGATGCGCAGCGCCTTGTAGATGCCCATCACGTAGCTGATGCGCTCGACCGTGTCGGCGGAGAGCTTGGCGGCACGCTCGCTCTTCCACTTGAAGAAGGTCGAGCGCGGCGGCGCCCCCAGGAGCGTGCGCTCTTCCTCGGCGCTCAGTCCCCAGTGCTGCGTGATGTTGAAGAACGCCGTGAGCGCGGTGGAGCCGAGCTCTTCGGAGTCCAGATCAGGTCGGCCGGCCGGGCGGGGTTGCAGCATTTAGTCAAGTCCGATAATGGAGTGATTGTGAAGATACTCCAATAATGGACTAATTTCCATAGTGTGTTCCATGTTCCCTCCCTGGTCTTGCTTGGCTCATCTCCCGGGCCGCAGCGCGGCCCGCACCCGGCGCAGCGCCTTACCCGGCTGGCGCTGCAGCTCGCGCGGGCAAATTCGCAGCACCGTGTAACCGAGGCCGGCCAGAAAGGCTGCCCGCTCCTGCTGGCGCTGCTCCTCTGCCTGGACCTGCAGCTCCACGACGAGCGAGCGCTCGGCGCAGACGTTCGCGACCACGAACGGGCCGATCTCGCAGCGCGCGGTGAAGTGATGGGGGTGGAGTGAGCGCGACCGCAACAGGCGGCGCAGGCGATCGTCAGTGCTGAGCATGCGCGCAGGCTAGCGCTGCGCAGGAGGGACCGTGTTGACGATTAATTGACGAAAACGGCGAGAAACTCAGCGCCAGTCGCGGCGCGTATTGGCGGACCAGAGCCGGCAGACGGAGGTGGGATTCGCGACCAACGCGCCCACTCGGCGATGCCCGGAACCACGCTGCATCGCGCGCGGATCGTTCGCCCACTGCATCGCATAAACGACCGGGTCGAGACTCGCGCTCACCAAGTCGCGCAGATGCCCTCGCCAACCATCTTTGCTCTTCATGTTTCGCTCCGCTTCCAACGTCGACAATGCAACGCTCGCCGTCAAAACGCAGTTCCTGTTCCTACGGTCTGTAATATCGACTCTCTACTGCCGCCATTTAGCGACGAATGCAGCCATCCGGCTGTTTTCGCTACGAACTGCGCCGTCGATCACAAACCACACCTGGACCTAGTCACACCAATGGACCGATGGCGAAGCCGACAGGTTCCCAGTTTTTACATATGGATAACATTGGCCAATCGACCGCATTGCAGACGCGCGATTAGAAATGTCGAGTCGGGCTGAAGCCTGAGCCGCAAGTCACTATCATCGCTGCGCACACAAGAAAGCAGGCGGGGGATTTCCATGCAGTTCGAGCACACCGACAAGGTCAGGGCGCTGATCGCGCGCCTCGAAGCATTCTTCGACGAGCACATCTATCCGAACGAAAAAGCCGTAGCGGAGCTCGTCAGCAAGCGCGAAGGCAAGGCACGCTGGGAGCCGATCCCGACGATCGAGCAGCTCAAGCCGAAGGCGCGCGCTGCCGGTCTGTGGAACATGTTCCTGCCGCACTCCGCGAGCGGCGCCGGTCTGACGAACCTCGAGTACTCGCCGCTGTGCGAGGTGATGGGACGCGTCGGCTGGTCCGGCGAAGTGTTCAACTGCTCGGCGCCGGACACCGGCAACATGGAAATCCTCGACCGCTTCGCTTCGCCCGCCAACAAGGAGCGCTGGCTGAAGCCGCTGCTCGCGGGCGAAATCCGTTCGGCGTTCTGCATGACCGAGCCGGGGGTCGCGTCGTCCGACGCCACCAACATCGAGACCAGCATCCGTCGCGAGGGCGATCACTACGTGATCAACGGCCGCAAGTGGTGGTCGTCCGGCGCGGGCGATACGCGCTGCAAAGTGCTCATCGTGATGGGCAAGACCGATCCCACCGCGGCCAAGCACGCTCAGCAATCGCAGCTCGTCGTGCCGATGGAAACAGCGGGCGTGCAGGTGTTGCGCATGCTGCCCGTGTTCGGCTTCGACGACGCGCCGCACGGCCACGCCGAGATCGTGTTCGAAAACGTGCGCGTGCCGGTCGACAACGTGCTGCTCGGCGAAGGCCGCGGTTTCGAGATCGCGCAGGCCCGGCTCGGTCCGGGCCGCATCCACCACTGCATGCGCAACATCGGCGTCGCCGAGCGGCTGCTCGAGCGCATCTGCCAGCGCTTGTCCTCGCGCGTCGCGTTCGGCAAGCCGATCGCCGAACAGTCGATCTGGCTGGAGCGCATCGCGAACTGCCGCATCATGATCGATCAGGCACGACTGCTGGTGCTGAATGCAGCAGACAAGATGGACCGTCTCGGCAACAAAGCGGCGCGGCGCGAGATCGCGATGATCAAGGTCGCGGCGCCTGCGATGCTCAACTACGTGGTCGACTGGGCCATTCAGGCACACGGCGCGGCCGGTGTGACCACCGATTTCGGTCTGGGTCACATCGCGGCGAGCGCGCGCACCATGCGCATCGTCGACGGGCCCGATGAAGTCCATCGCAATCAGATCGGCCGCATGGAACTGGAGAGACACCGATGAAGGGCTCGTTGTTCGATCTGAGCGGCAAGGTCGCACTCGTCACCGGCTCCAGCCGCGGCATCGGTCGCGCGATTGCCGAACGGCTCGCGGAGCACGGCGCGAAAGTCGTGGTGTCGAGCCGCAAGCTCGATGCCTGCGAGGAAGTCGTCGCAGGCATTCGCGCGAAAGGTGGCGAGGCCATCGCGCACGCCTGCAACATCGGTCGCAAGGAAGAGCTGCAGGGGCTGGTCAACGCCGCGATCCAGAAATGGGGCGGCATCGACTCGCTGATCTGCAACGCCGCGATCAATCCGTACTTCGGCCCGATGGCGCAGATGGCCGACGACGCCTGGGACAAGATCATGGCCAGCAACGTGCGCAGCAACTTCTGGTTGTGCAACATGGTGCTGCCGCAGATGGCGGAGCGCGGCGGCGGCTCCATCGTGATCATCTCCTCGGTCGCAGGATTGCTTGGCACTCCCGTGATCGGTGCGTACGGCGTGTCCAAAGCCGCTGACATGGCGTTGGCTCGCAACCTCTGCGTGGAATGGGGCGCGAAGAATATTCGCGCCAACTGCATCGCTCCGGGCCTGGTGCGCACCGACTTCGCCAAGGCGCTCTGGGAAAATCCCAAGATCTACGAGCAGACGGTGCGGATCTATCCGCTCAAGCGCATCGGTGAGCCGGACGAAATCGCCGGCGCCGCGGTGTTCCTCGCCTCGCCCGCGGGCACGTTCATCACCGGCCAGACCATCGTCATCGACGGCGGTGGCATGGTGGGCCGCGGCGGCTGACAGAGAAAGTCGCGAACCCAGAGAAACGAACGAATCGAAGAGACAGAAAAAACAGTCATTCGGCGCCAGCTGCTAGCATTCCCGCATGCAGCTGCGCGCGCATGAACTTGCCGCGAACATCCACGGACATCGGGTCGCGGCCGTAGACGTCGACGCCGTGTGTCGCGGTCGCGTTCGTTACGCGCCGCTCAAATCGCTGTGGTTCCTCAGCATGCTCTGCGCGGCGCTGGTCGGCGGTGCATTCACCTTTTCGTGGACCGCTGTCGCGCTTTTCGTCTGCAGCACTGTGGCCGTGCTGCTGTTCGGTCACTCGCTCGGCAATCACCGCAAGCTGGTGCACGACAGCTTTCAGTGTCCGAAGTGGCTTGAGTACGCGCTGGTCTACTGCGGCGTACAAGTCGGTCTCGCGGGACCGATCGGTCTGCTGCGCCAGCATGAGCTGCGGGACTACGCGCAGCGTCTGCCGCGTTGTCACGACTATCTGCGTCACGGCCGCGCGCCGCTCGTCGATGCGTGGTGGCAACTCAACTGCGATCTGCAATTGGAGCGCCCGCCGCTCGTGCGCATCGAGCCGCGCATTTCGCAGGATCGCTTCTATCGCTTCCTCGAGCGCACGTGGATGGCGCAGCAGCTACCGCTGGCTGTCATCCTGTTCGCGTGCGGCGGCTGGGCATTCGTTTTCTGGGGTGTATGCGCGCGCATCGCCGCCGCAGTCTTCGGCCATTGGTTCATCGGGCATCTCGCGCACAACCACGGCGAGCTGGTGCGCGAAATCCGCGGCGCGGCAGTGCAGGGACGCAACGTCCGCTTCCTCTCGCTGCTGACGATGGGCGAATGCTGGCACAACAATCATCACGCGTTCCCAGGCTCGGCGCGGCTCGGACTGGCGCCGGACGAATGGGATCCCGGCTGGTGGGTGCTGCAGGCATTGCGACGCGCAGGGCTCGTGTGGGCAATCCGGCTGCCGGCAGGTGAAGCATGAACCCCGACGAGATCCGCATCACGCTGAAGCCGCAATGGTGGTGGCCGCTCGTGGCCGGCGTGCTGGTCGGTCTGATCCTGCGTGCTGTCTATTCGGGAAGGCCAGGCGATCTGTTCGAGACGATGTCGGGCTCCTTCGCGCTGCTCGCGCCCATTGCGGTCAGTGCCGTGAGTGTGTTCGTCGCCGAGCTCCGAGCACGACGCACCTGGGCCTACTACTTCTGGATGGGCGCGCTGGTCAACGTGCTGTTCGTGGTCGGCACCTTCCTCCTTCACATCGAAGGATTGATCTGCGTGATTCTCGCGGCGCCGCTGTTCGCCATCATCGGCGGCGTCGCTGGCTTGATCGTCGGAGCCGTGTTTCGAGGGACTCGCTGGATGCGGCAAGCGACCTATTGCTTCGCGCTGGCGCCGCTGGTGCTGGGTGTGTACGAGCACTACGTCCCGCTGCCGCAGACTGTGCACACGATCGAACGCACGATCACCATCGCCGCGCCGCGCACCGACGTTTGGGATCAGCTCATGACTGCGTCGGCAATCCGGCCGGATGAAATGGGCGACGGCTTGATGTATCGCATCGGCGTGCCGCTGCCGGAGTCGGCGCTCGCCGGAGAAATGCCGGACGGTTCTCTGGTCCGACAGATTCGCATGGGCAAAGGCATCCTGTTCGATCAGGTCGCGACCGACTGGGAGTGCTACCGCCGCGTGCGCTGGCAGTATCGCTTCACGTCGCAGTCTTTCCCGCCGCGCGCGCTCGACGATCACGTGCGGATTGGCGGCGAGTACTTCGACCTGCTCGATACGGAGTACTCGCTGCGCCCCCTGGGCACTCGCGCGACGATATTGCGCTTGTCGATGAGCTATCGCGTGAGCACGCGCTACAACTGGTACGCACAACCGGTCGCGGAGCTGTTCGTCAGCAACTTCGAGGAGACCGCGCTGCGCTTCTACGCACGTCGCGCAGAAGCGCAGGCGGGTCGGTTCTCAGGGAAGCGCTAGGTCGTTCCACAAACTGCCGAGGAACGTCGCTCCGTTCACGACGAACACAGCGTCGTCGTGCATCACTGTGTGCTTCGGGACGACGTAGGGTGGAACCGGAAACGGCGCCGTGCCGTCCGACTCTGCCGTCTTGATCACGCCCTTGAACTCGAGCTGCGGCGTGCCGCCATTCAGCCCCTGGATCTCGAACAGGTGCGAGCCCGAGTAGTTCCAGTCGAACGCGTTGGGAATGTCCTGCCGCGGCGTCTCAAACACGTCGATCGGCAACGCAAATCGCACGCGGTCAGCGGCGCGCGCGTAGAGCGTGAGCGCATGCGGATCGGTGGTCGCGTCGCTGCTCGAGCCGCGCCGGCCGAAGACGCGGCTGGCGATCGAGCGCGGTTGCAGGATGTCGTGGACGTCGAACAGCTCGACCTTCACTCCGTCGCGTAATCCGGTGGCATCGGTCTGGCCCCCGATCGCCAGCACGACTTCCGAACCCGCCGCGCCGAGCGGTTGCAGATAGGTCGACACGCCAGGGATTTCCAGCGTGCCGGCGATCACTGGATCCTCCGGGACGCTCATATCGATCACGTAGAGCGGATCGGTTACGCGCGCCGTGACCACGTACGCGCGATTGCCGAAGAAGCGCACCGCATGCACCTGCTCGCCGGGCTTGCCGATCGGCGCCGGGCGCAGCGGGTTCGGCAGGATCGAGACGGCCTGCATCTGGTTGCTGCCGACCTCGTGCACCGTGTACAGGCGATGCACAGAATTGCCGCTACTGACGGAGAACTGCGAAGTGAGAATGCGCAGATTGCCGTCGTGCTCGTCCATGAAGTACGACGGGTTCTGCCACGGCAGCGCACCGCCGACGATGCCGGTCGCGCGATAGCTGATGTCGCCGCCGTCCAGTGCAAACTTGTGCAGCACCGTGAACGTCGCCTCCGGAATCGAGAGGCCCTGACCGCCGACGTACAAGCTGTCGCGCGAAACATAGACGCCGTTGACGTCGGTGCTGATGCAGTTCACGTCGGTGACGCGGCGCTGCGACAAACTCACGGCCGTAATGACCACGAGATCTGAATACGCATCGTTGCCCCCGAGGTCTGCTGGCAGCACGCAGTCACCGACGACCAGCAGCGGCCGCTTCACGCCGCCGTTCTCGCGAAAGCCCGGCAGCAGCTCTGCGGCCGAAGCGTTGCGGATGCGCCGCTCGTTGGCCCGCTTCTTCTCCTGCGTGTTCGCCGGCAGCTCGAAGCCCACGAGTCGCGGCCGATAGCTGTTCACGAGATACAGTGTGTCGCCGATCATGCGGCTGGCACGCAACCAACCGTCGATCTCGATCTGCCATGCTTGCGAGACACTCGCGGGATCGCGCACGTCGAGCAATTGAATGCGGGTGCGGTCGGGCTGCAGCGCTAGAAAGTCGATCGCGGGTCCGCCGATCCAGCCGCGAAAGTCCTGACTGACGGCAGCGAGAAACTCTGTCGCTCCCTGCGGCGAGGGCACCTGATAGAGCTGCGGCAACGAGGTCTGTTCGCCTGGCAGCGAAAACTCCGACACGATCTGCGTAGCGGCCATCGCGGGCTCAGTGCGTGCGACCGTGAGCACGTTGTGCGTGATTCCCGGTGTGGCCGGTGCGCTTTCCGGCCGCATGGCATAGATGTAGTGCCCGTCGTACTTCACGAGGTCCGCTTCGTCCACGCCGTCCACCTGAACGGTCGTGGCTGAGAAAGTGCCTTGCGGACTCGCGCTGGGCGCGGTGATGTCGGCAACGGCAGTGACTTGAGGCGCGCCGGCCAGCGACATCCGCAAACCGTTCCGCAACGCTCGCAGCAACTGCTCGTCGCTCTCTGCATAGCTCAAAGCTCCTTCGTGCGACGCCGCCATCCGCAGCGCCGAGTAATCGGTGTTGACGGGCTCCTCGCCCGCTCCGCCGCCGCCTGCGCCGCACGCGGCGAGACCGCCGCATATGACCAGTAGCTGAGCCAACAGCGCAGCTGTCTTCGTCCAGGGTGAAGTCATGATTTGCCGCTCCCTTTAGAGTTCGCGTATCCCCGTCGTGTCGGGGATACTAGGCAGCGCGCCGCGCACGATTCGTCGCAACTTTGTAAAGTGTGTGGGGGCGTACATACGCCGCGATGGGATTCATTACGGACTGATCACCGGGCGTACATTTGCGTAACAATTTGCTACCGCCGTCGAACAGGTCCGGGAGATGTGCTCTGGAACAATGCGGGCATTGCGTCCTTGCAGGCGCGCTTGCCTAGCGAGCAACACCATGAGCTTCATCGTCCGCACGACACTCGCACTCCTCGCAATCGCGGCCGCGATCGGCCCGCAGGCCGCAGGCGCGCAGACGCCCTGCAAAGCGCCTTCAGACGATTGCATCCCGGTCGGCGACCTGCGGGTCTCGCTGTCCTTCGGGTACGGCACGCGCACCAATCCCGTCGAGGGACGCGATGACATTCCGCTGTTCGTCATTCCGTACCTGAGCTACTACGGCAAGCGCTTCTTCCTCGAGAGCCTCGAGCCCGGCGTGACGCTGTATGAAAGCGACGCGCACACGTTCAACCTGATCGCGACGCCCGGCTACGACCGCGTGTTCTTCAGCCGTCACGATCCGCAGAACATCATCGTGCCGTTCGCCGCCTCGACACCGCCGGGCTTCGGCGGAGAGAAGGCCGACGAAGAGCAGACGTTCACGGTCGGGCAACGTCACACGACTTATTTCGCGGGACCGGAATGGCTGTTCCGTCACCGCCAGTTCATCGGCCAGGTGAGCGCGCTGTACGAATTCACCGGCCGTCACAAGGGTTACGAAGTGCGCGCAGCGGTGTCGCGAGCGCTGATCCAGTCGGAGCAGTCGCTCGTCATCAACGCCGGCCTGACCTGGAAGAGCGAGGCAACCGTCGACTATTTCTACGGCGTGAAAGATCTCTATCACCCCGACTCCGCGCTCAACCCGTTCGTCAAGCTGAGCTATTCGCTGCCGCTGTCGGAGCGCTGGACGCTCACCGCCTTCGTTCACTACGAATTTCTCGATGACACGATCGTCGACAGCCCGCTGGTTTCGGGCCGCGAGGTAGTCACTGCGTTTGCGGGCCTCAACTTCAAAGTGCTGTAAAGCCGCGCTTGCGAGTGTCCTGCTGCTGTCGGTACAAGCCGCGGCCGCCGCGGATGATGCGTCGCGCCCTCCCGTCGACCTCAAAGTGCGGCCGCGTGTGTGCACGCTTGCCGGCGACGCAGCGACTTGCAACACGACCGTGCACGCTCAATGGCGCTCGCCGCGCAACGAATCGCTCTGCCTGCTGATCGTCGACCGTCCGGAAGTCCGGCAGTGCTGGGAAGATCACAAAGAAGGCGTCTATAGCGTGGAAGTCTCGTTCAGCGAAGATCTGGTCATCGAGCTGCGCGACCCGGAGCTCGATCGCGTGCTGGCCTCGCAGGCGATTGCCGTCATCCGTCAGGCGCTGCAGCTCCGTCACAAGCGGCGTCCGCCCTGGAACATCTTCTGATGGCAGTCACTGCAGTGAATCCCGCGCCGCTCGTCCTGCTCGTCGAAGACGATCTGCGTCTTGCCGAGCTCGTGCGCACGTATCTGCAGGGCAACGGCTTTCGCGTCGTCGTCGAGCATCGCGGCGATCGCGTGGTCGAGCACCTGCAGAGCACTGCGCCGGACCTCGTCGTGCTCGATCTGAATTTGCCGGGCCGCGACGGCTTCGCCGTCTGCAAAGAGCTTCGTGCGGCGTCGACGCTGCCGATCCTCATCGTCACGGCGCGCGACAACGACATCGACCACGTCGTGGGCCTGGAGCTCGGCGCCGACGATTACGTGGTGAAGCCGGTCGAACCGCGTGTGCTGGTCGCGCGCATTCACGCGCTCTTGCGGCGGGCGCGGGCGGCGACTCAGATCGAGCCGCGAGTCCTGCGGTTCGGCGAGCTGACGATCAACGCCACCGCCCGCTCGGTCACTGTCGGCGGCAGCGAAGTTACGCTGTCGGGCAACGAGTTCGACCTGCTGTTCCATCTCGCGTGTCACGCCGGCGAGATCCAGTCGCGCGAGACGCTCTACGTGCAGCTCTACAAGCGCGAGTACGACGGGCTCGATCGCACGCTCGATGTCCGCATCTCACATTTGCGCAAGAAGCTCGGCGACGCGGGCGGGACGGATCGCATCCGCACCGTGTGGGGCCGCGGCTACTTGTTCTCGGCCGACGCCTGAGCATGACCCGGCATTTCTTCACGCTGTACCTGTCGATAGTGGTCGTGCTCGCCGCGGTCAGCTGGGGACAGGATCGTTTGTGGCGTTCGTACGGCGGCGTGGAGGCGAGCGAGCTGCCGCAGGCTGGCGTGCTCGCAATCATTCGCCGACAACTGCAGGCAGTACCGAACTCGCAGCGAGTGGCGTTCGTGGCCAAGGTGGCGCGCGATACCGGGCTCGACCTCGATCTCCTGGAGCAGCAGGACGTCGCCGGTGCCGGCGAGATCCCCGGGCTCGCGCGTGGCAAGCCGGTGCTGATGAGCGGGACCGACGGGCGTGCGTGGCTCCTGCAGCGCCTCGAACAGGATGGCCGCGTGCTCGCTTTCCGCTTCGAGAACGATTCGCCGCGACGGCTGCCCGACTGGCTGCTGGCGTTCGTGTTCTACGCTGCCATCGCGCTCGTCATCATGGTGTGGCTGTGGCCGATGACACGCGACCTGCGCTCGCTCGAACGCTCGACCGTGCGGTTCGGCGATCGCAACTGGAGCTTCGACAACCGGATCGCGACACGCTCGCCGGTCTATCCGCTGGCCGAAGCATTCCGACGTATGGCCGCGCGCATCGACGGACTGATCGGCTCGCACAAGGACATGTCGAACGCGCTGTCGCACGAGATCAAGACGCCGCTCGCGCGCATGCGCTTCGAGATCGAGCTGGCGCGCGTTGCGGCGGATCGCGAGGCGCTGCAGCGCCATCTCGATCACTTGAACACGGATGTCACCGAGCTCAACTCGTTCGTGACCGCGACGCTGGAATATGCGGTGCTCGAACGCGCAGAGATGTCGCTCAACATCGCCCCGCACGACTTCACGACGATCGTGCCCGCAGTGACCGAGTCGGTGAAGCGCGGCGCGCGTGCGGGCCTGAACATCCAGTACGAGGTGGACCGCGACGCGAAGACGGTCGTGTGCGACGTGCACCTGATGGAGACGGTGCTGCGCAACCTCCTCTACAACGCCATTCGTCATGCGAATCGCCAGATTCGCGTAACCTTCGCGCTCGTCGCGCAACAGCGCTATCGACTGTGCGTCGAGGACGATGGGCCCGGCATCGCCGAAGCTGATCGCGAGCGCGTATTCGGCTCGTTCGTGCAGCTCGGGCGACCGACGGGCGAGAAAACCGGCTTCGGCCTCGGGCTCGCAATCGTCAAGCGGATCGTCGAATGGCACGGCGGCAGCGCGCACGTCGAGTCGTCGGCGCTCGGCGGCGCACGCTTCGTTGTAGACTGGCGCGCACGATGAGCTTCACGACACGCATGGTCTGCGCCTGTATGTTGTCCTTCGCGACGTTCGTCGCGTGCGCGCAAGACAAGCACGCTGTTGCTGCCATCGTCGGCACCTGGAAGGTCGTTACATACGAGGATCGCGCCGAGGGTAAGCCTGTGCGATATCCCTACGGCGAGAAGCCGAGCGGCCAGCTCATGTACGACGCGACCGGCCACATGTCGATCCAGCTGATGAAGGTGCCGCATCCCAAGATCGCCTCGGGCGCCGAGGAGAAAGTGACGCCGCAGGAGAAGGCCGCGCTGTACGACGCATACACCGCTTACTTCGGCACCTACAGCGTCGACACCAAACGCAGCGTCGTGACCCATCATGTCGAAGGTGACCTGTCTGATGTCTTCGTCGGCACGGACCAGGAGCGTCCGTTCGAGCTCTCGGGCGATCGGCTGATCCTGCGGCCGAAGTGGACTGAGGACGGCAGACAGTGGACGGGGCTGCGCGTGTTCGAACGCGCGAAGTAGCTCTCAGCGCTGCAGCCGCTCGAAGCGCTTCAGGATCTTCTTCAGCTCGCCGGTATCGATCGCCGGCACGGTCTTGCCATTCACGCCGGTCATCGTTTCGGCGGCGACCAGCGCGTTGACGATGCTTTCCTCGACGCTCTGCACAGTCGCGAGGAACAACGGATTGAGTTGACCGTTGGCCAGCGTGCGCAGCTCGAAACTCTGAACCTGATTCGCCGCGGCGTTCGCGGTCGAGAACGCGATGAACAGATCGCCCGATCCGTCACCGGAGTAACTGCCATTGCGCGCGAGTCCGAGCGACGCGCGCCGGGCGAGCCGCTTCAACTGCTGCGGCAAGAGCGGCGCATCGGTCGCAACGACGATGATGATCGAGCCATGGTCCGGCGCCTCCGGCGTCAGCGGCATGAACTTGCCGACCGGCACACCGGCGATGCGCAACTCGCTGCGCACTCCGTAGTTCGCCTGCACGAGAACACCGATCGTATAGCGCTGTCCCGCGATCTCCACGACCCGCGAGCTCGTGCCCGTGCCGCATTTGAACTCGTGACAGATCATCGCCGTCCCGCCGCCCACATTGCCTTCGGCGAGCGCTCCGCCCTTCGCGCTGTCCAACGCGGCGAAGACGTGCTCCGGCTTGACGTGAAAGCCGTTCGCGTCGCTCAGGTCGCCGTCCCACGTCTCGGCGACGACGGGCAACGACCACCAGTAGCCGCTCGGATCGGGCTTGCCTTGCTTGATGCGCCACGCGATCACGGCATCGCGCACCGTGCCGACGCTGTGCGTGCCGGTGATGGCGACCGGTCCTTCGAGAAAGCCCGATTCCTCGATCCAGTGCGTGCCGGTCATCTCGCCATTGCCGTTGAGGCTGAACACACCCGCGAACACCGGCTTGTCGATCGTCGCGCGACCGCGCGGGAGGATCACCGTGACGCCAGTACGCACGGCGTGCTCGCCAGCTCCGGAAATCAGAGTGGTGTAGCCGACGGTGACGGGTGCGACATCGGTGATAGCGTTGAGCTGACCTGGAGTGCCGTCGAACGGAATGCCGAGTTCGCGCGCGCGCGGTTTTGCATTGACGCCGGGCGCACAGATGAACGAGCACAGGATGAGCGCCAAGCAGGTGTGCAAGACCGATCTCATCGGTCGAGCACCCACGCAGTCGTGACGATCAAGTCAGGTCGTCCTGTGACAGGCACGATCTGGCGCATCTGTCGCTGCTCCCGGCCCAGCAACTCGACCTCGCCATGCAGCTCGCCGACAGTCTCCTGCTTCTTGGCCTTCGAGCCGGGCATTGTCGAGGTGATGGCATGCGCGCGCAGCACGTAGGCGACCTGTTGCCGTTTCATGGAATCGTTCGTCAGAAGGAAGTCCACTGCGCAGTGCAGTTGCCCGCAATGCCAGCGCTGCGTATCGGCCGATACGCCCTCGTGACCGCAGGCAGCCAGAAGGGCGCATATCACGACCAGCAGCGGCTTCATGCCGGCGATCATATCAGCGAAGAGTCAGGCTGAAGCCTGACCCACACCGGCAGCAAACCTCAGCTCGAAACTGTGGGTCAGGCTTCAGCCTGACTTCTGTCTCGGCACGAAGAAGAAGTCGCCGACCTCGTGGCCAGCGCCCTTGATCGACTTGAACTCCGGCGTCTGCACGAACTTGTTCTTCGCGGCCGCGACTTCCACACGCTTGCGGATGCGGCTGAACAGCTCGGGGCTCGACAGGATGCCCTGGTTCGCCTCCAGCTCGTCGAGGAATGCGCGCGCGAAGACCGAGTTGCCGCCGCTGCCTTCATCCAGCACCGGCTTATCGCCGCCCGACGACAGCAGCAGGCGCGAGCGCTTCGGCAGCTTGTACTTGATGTACTCCTTCGAGTACGAAACCTTGTCGTTCAGGAACAGGTAGCTCGGATCCGTGGACAGCAGGCCCGAGTAGCACGAGTCCGCCACCACGAGCACGCGCTTGGCCGTAAGCCGGCCGAGATGCCCGGTGATCTGCTCGTTCGGTACCCAGAAGCGATCCTCGGGCGGCGCGTCCGCGTTCACCGGGAGCCAGTAGCCGCTCTCCATCGCGCCGGCACCGCTCTTCAGGCGGGCGCCGTGGCCCGCATAATAGATCAGCACGTTGTCCTCGGGCTTGAGGACCGCGTTCAGATCGTTGATGGTCTTGAGCATCGTGATGTCGTTGGCATCGTCGAGGATCTGCACGGTGAAGCCGTACTTGTCCGCGAGGATGCGAGCGGCACGCGCCGCGTCGTACTTCGGCGTCTGCAGGCTCTCGATCTGCTGGTAGTTCTGGTTGCCGATCACGATCGCGTAGTAGCGCCCGAAGTTCATGCCCGAGAGCGTGCGCTCGTCGGCGGTCGGCGGAATCGGCGTCAACTCGGTCGTGCCCGAAGGCGTGCGCGTCTTCGGAATGCCGGCGAGGCGTTCGGTGCTCTTGCTGCGCTCGGCTTCCAGCTGCGCGATCCACTTCTTGAGCGCGTCCACTTCCTTGCTGTTATCGGCCGTTTTCTCGCCGGCCGGCTGCTTGGCGAGCTTGTCCTGCATGTCCTTCAACTGCTTCTGCAACAGGTTGAGCTGCGAGTTCTTCTCCGAGATCGCTTCTTCGAGCTGCTTGCGCAGCTCATCCTGCTCGCGCTGCGCGGCGGACGCGAAGATGATGTTGTCCTCTTTGATGCCCCACGCCTGTCGATACAGGTTCAGCGCCTTGAGCTGATCCTGCTCCACACCGAGCCCTTGTTCGTACATCGTGCCCAGGTTGAACAGCGCGCGTGAATAGCCCTTGTCTGAGGCCTTCTGATACCACTGCGCCGCCTGCACGTAGTCCGGCGGCACGCCCATACCGCGCTCGTAGATCTCGCCGACGTTGGTCATCGCTTCCGGATCGCCGCCCTGCGCGGTCTCCATCCAGATGCGCAGCGCCTGCTTGATGTCGGCGCGATCGTAGGCGACGTACTCGCCGCCGCGAATCGTGCACTCGGCCGTAGTCGTGCGGATCGGCCGCCGCTGCGAGAGGAACGTGCTGTTGCCGAGCTGGCGCACCTGGCCCGGCAACAGGCAGTCGACGATCTCCACATCGGAGCGCTTCACCATGCCTTTGGTGGCCGCGGCCTTGTCGTCCGACGCCGCCGAAGCGACCACGAGCGCCGCCGGTGCGAGCACCAGCACGACGCGGCCGAAGACTTGTGCGAAGCGAGTGGGTGTCATGGAGGTCATTCCTCTCAGAAGCTGCGCTGGAAGCGCAAGCCGATGCTCACGTCCTCGAAACTGATGAACTCGAAGCTCTCCAGCCGCTGATACTCGATATAGCCGGAGATGCCGTGCTTGAACTGCGCCGAGAAGCCGCCGGCCAACCGCCAGTACGACGTATCGGGATTGTCCGTCGCGACCAGCACCGGGGGCGTGCTCGCTGCATTCGGATCGTTGGCGAAGCGCACGCCGAATACGTCGACGTCGTCCTCGAACTCCCGGACGTAATCCACGCGCAGATGCGGTAACAATACACCCCACGACACGTTCCACGCGTACGTGAGTCGCAATCCGGCGTTGCCGGTCATCGACTTGAACTTCTGTTCGTCATAAATCAGGTTCAGACCGCTGGCGCCGCCTTCGGTGAAGCCGTCGATGGTCGTGTCGATATAGAAGAAGCCGACGTTAGGTGAAATCGTCAGCCCGCCGGCCAGGAAGTCGTAACCGGCCGAGAGACCGCCGCTCAACGTCGTGCCGTCGGTGTCGCCCGTGGCGTCGACGTCCACCAGTCCGAGGCCGTCGACGTAGGTGATGTTGCGGAACGCGTCGTAGCTCGAGTTCTGGTAGTTGAAGATACCGTCGAAGTAGAAATTCTTCGCGGCATACGCCGAGCCGTACACCGACAGCGAGTACGAGTCGGTGTCGAGCTTGCCGTCGTCGGACTTGAAGTCGACGCTGGACGAGCCGTACGAGATCGCTCCGCCGATCACCGCCTTGTCGGACAAGCGATAGTCGACGCCGCCGACGAACGCCCACTGATCGGCGTCGAACGCGGGGCTGGTCGGGCTGCTGTCCTTCTTGCCGAAGCTGAAGTTACCGCGCGCCCACAGGCCCCACTTGTCGGAGAGCAGGCCGCCCGGCTCGTCGGCCGAGCTGCCGTCGGAGCTGGCGCCGCCGCCGAAGAACTGCTTCGCCATGTCTTCGAGCTGCGCCAGCGGCACCATCTTGCCGTCGACGATGATGTTCAACCCGGCGAGGCTGAGACCCTTGGCGCCGCCGCGTAGCGCGATGAGTCGATCCATGATGCTCGCGTACTGCGTGTTCGCGAACAGCAGCGTCTGCGTGCGCGCCGCGGAGAAGTCGTCCGGGATCATCTCCTCGATCGCTTCGACCTGGTTCGCAGTCGTGTTGTTGATGCGCAGGCCGTTGCACTTGTTCAGCAGATCGGATTGATCGGCACTGAGCGGCGATTCGTTGTTCGAGAGCGCCGTCAGCGCGTCACACATGCCGTCGAGCTTGTTGGCCATGCGCTGCTGGTTCGGCGTCAGGTTCGGAATCTCCGACAGGATCGTCGCGGGCGACGGCGCTGCGACCGAGATCAACACGGCATCGGTCGCGATATTGCCGTCGTTGTCCGTGACCAGCAGGTGCACATCGTTGTTGCCGTCGGGCAGCCGAATCGTGAGCGTCGCGCCGGTGCCGAGCTGCTCGGTCGTTTCGGCATCGACTCGCCGGCTCCACACGTACGAAGCAATGGTGCCGTCAGAGTCGGTGGAACCCGTGCCGTTGAGCGTGACGCTCTCGCCGGGCTCGCGGTCGGTGTCGGTGAGCGTCTGATCCGGTCCGGCGTTGGCCGTCGGGCCGACTGCGCTACCCGGGGCACCGACAGTGATTCTCACGCCGTCGACGCTGGTGTTGTCGTCGTTGTCGGTCACGGTGAGCGTGATATCGTTGGCCCCGTCAGGCAGCGTGACGTTGAGCCTTGGACCTGTGCCGAGCAGTTCCGACGACTCGGCGTCGATGCGG
>Ga0070664_100000329_pt1 | contig 34409 bp, 27 predicted proteins | sample KBSC73metaG_FD_65863 | JGI IMG/M metagenome (GOLD analysis project Ga0070664, IMG submission 65863) | Corn rhizosphere microbial communities from Kellogg Biological Station, Michigan, USA - KBS C7-3 metaG | ecosystem: Host-associated > Plants > Roots > Rhizosphere > Soil ... | reverse complement strand
GCCCATTCGCCGATTACCGTGCTCGAGATATAGCGCATGTTGTACTGATCGAAGACCAGCAAGGCGCCGAGCTTGGACTTCGCGAGTGAGTTTCGAGTACGCGCGAGCCGATATTCGTGCAGCCGGCGAAAATCCACGCGCTCCTCGAAGTCGACCTGCATGCGGCCGGGTGCCTGCAGCGGCCGCTCCCAGCGATGGCCCGGATTGGCCGGATCGTATAAAGCGTCAGGAGCATTGCGTTCGCCGTTTCTTGAATTGATATCGGCAGCCTTGACGATTTTCGGCTCGACGGCTTTTGGTTTGCGCGCCATTGCTATCTGCTCCTTCTTCATTTCGACAAAGCGCCCAGTTGGACTGCAAGCCAGTCAGCCGTCTGGTCGCGATAGCGGTACCAGAGATTGTTCACGACGTGGTTGCCGCCCTCGATGATCGACAGCACGCACGGTCCTGACACTGCAGCCGCAAGCTTTTGCGCTTCGGTGACCGGCGTGAGACGGTCGTTCGTGCCTGCAACGATGTAAATAGGACAGGTGATGTTGTGTGCGACGTCCTTGAGTGACACACGCAGCGCGACCCTGCCCGCTTCTTCGAGATTCGCGCTGTGCGAGCGGACGCGAAACGCCTCCACATTCAGTTTAGGGCGCCCCTCGAAGCTCGCAGAGCGCTGAAATCCGCCCGATAACGCGACGCACGCCTTGATGCGCTTATCGAATGCCGCCGCGCGCGGCGCATAGTAGCCGCCGAATGACACGCCCCAAATGCCGATACGGTCATTGTCGACATCGCTGCGGTTTCCGAGATAATTCAGGACGGCACCGACCGGCCTCTCGTACTCGGGCGTAATCGGGAAGTCATATTCGGCTTCGCCCTGCCCCGGGCCGTCGAAGGCGAGCGTCGCCAGACCACGCATGAGGAAGCGGTTCTCGTAGTCATCCATCTCTTCTTTGGTGGAATCCAGGCCCATACACATGACCACCAACGGAGCCTTCACAGAATTGGCCGGCTTGCGCAGAATTCCGTACAGGCTTTTCCCTTCATACGGGATCGCGACGCGCTCACCCGGCGGTTTGAGCCATGGCAGCGCCTTGTTACGGCACTCGACAACCTTGCGATGCGCGGTTTTCATCTGCGCCATGTCGTTTACGAATAGAAATTTTCCAAAGTGATAGCACAATGCGGCGCGCGTCCAGTGCTCGCCTGCTGACAATTTGCAGTCCTCGGCGTACGCTTTGTCGCCGAGTTCTTCATGAATGGCAGCGCGCGCCGACCACGCCGCGCACCAATCGTCCCAGTGCTCGAGTTGCGCAGTCACTTCCTGAAAATCCGTCAGCGGCACGCCGTTCGCTACGAACCGCGGCGCCCAATGTGAGATTGCTGCGTCGACCTGCGCGTCGCGCTGTCTGACTACCGCGTCCATTTCACTCTTCCAGACTTTCGCGCGTGCGTTTGCTAAACGCCCAGCATCTCGAATACGCCCGGCGCATAACGATCGCCTGCGCGTGCGCCCGGTGCGAATGTATTCGTGAGTAATTCATGTTCGGATTGTGTCAGCGCCAGATCTAGCGCCGCCACATTCTGTTCGAGGTATTTCTGCTGTTTGGTGCCGGGGATCGGAATGATATCGTCCCCTTGCGCAAATAGCCATGCAAGCGCGACCTGCGCCGTCGTCGCGCTATGTGCCGCGGCCACCGCTTCGAGCGGCTTCAACAGCTCGAGATTGCGCTCGAGGTTGCCGGGCTGAAAGCGCGGCTGCTTGCGGCGCTTGTCATTTGGCGCAATGTCATCGAGTCTGCGCACCGTGCCGGTTAGCAGCCCGCGCCCGAGCGGCGCATACGGCACGAAAGCGACATCGAAGTCACGGCAGGCGGGCAGGATTTCCGGTTCTACATCGCGCGCCCACAGCGAATACTCGGTCTGCATGGCGGTAATCGGATGTACTTTTGAGGCGCGGTTCAGCGATTGGCGCCCAGCTTCACACAAACCGAGATAACGCACCTTGCCCTTGCGAACAAGCTCGGCCATTGCACCGACCGTGTCTTCAACCGGCACCTCGGGATCGACGCGGTGCAGATAATAAAGATCGATGACTTCGACGCCAAGCCGCTGCAAGCTCGCATCGCACGCTTGCGGCACGTAATCAGGACGCCCGTTATAACCTTTCTTGCCGCCTGCGAGATCGAAGTTGCCGAATTTCGACGCGATGATCACCTGCTCACGCCGGCCCTTAACCGCTTGGCCGAGCAGACGCTCGTGCCGGCCGTCCATGTATCGATCCGCCGTGTCGAAGAACGTGACGCCGAGATCAAGCGCGCGCTGCATGGTCGCAATCTGGACTGCATCGTCCTGTGCGCCGAAGTCGGTGGTGGTGCTACCCATGCCGAGGCCGACGGCGGAAACCATAAGCCCGCTGTTGCCGAGTCTGCGCATTTTCATTAGCTGTGTCCTGTGTTGAGTCCGGCGAGCGACCATTGCTGAACCGGCGCCGGCTCAAGAACGGGTTTGCCGAGTGCGGGTGACGAGACGAGATAGAGTCCAGTACCCGTGCCCACCCACATGAGATTGCGGTCCCATTCCACGAATACTGCGTCGGTGTCCCGGGGATAACTGAGGTAGTCGTCAAGGCTGCCAGGCTGCGGCGGAATGAAGTAACCGATGTTCCGCGGTTTTGTTGGCTGAGAGATGTCGAACATCTGCAATCCCGCGTTGAAGAATGAGTACGCCGTGAAGTTCGGGTGCGGCTTCCCCGGCGCCTTCATATGCGGCGGGTTATGCGACCCGAAACGGCCGCGCTTGTCGCAGAAATCGCGATATGGCGCGTCGGGCGGCGGTACGGGCACCGGCAGCTTCGCGAGCGGCCGCAAATTCGTCAGGTCTTTTACATCCACCACCCACAGCGGCTGGTACGGTTCGTTGCAATCGGGATTGAGAACTTCCGGATTCGTTATCACGAACCCTCGATCGAGCCGTGCGATATCGATCGTGTGAAACGGGAGCGAGCCCGCCGCCATTTTTGGGTAAAAGCGTCCAATCAGTTTCGGATTACTGATATCCGACAGATCATGCACCATCATCCCGAACGCCCCGTATGCGCTGTAGCCATAGCGGCCGCCGTCCTCGACTCTCTTCGGCACATACATCGGGCCATGGAGCGTCGTCCATGACTCCTTATCCCCGTACTCGCGCCATTTTCTGTACGCTTCGTCTTCGCCGTCGCGCTGGCCCGGCACCCACCAGTTCGCGACAAACTTGGGCTGTGTGGGATCCGACACATCGATGATCTGAATTCCGTTGCAGAAATAACGCACCGAGCTTTCCATGTGCGTGAAGCTGTTGTCCGGTGCGGTGTCGAGATATGCGTACTGGCCGCCGTCATAGTAATTACGATGTGTGCCCGAGCCGGTTTGCACTTCGCGCTTGGGGTCGCCCTGATCGCAGCTCCACTGCGATAGCGGCACGATCTTCGCGGGATCGGTCGCATCGTAGAAGCGCACGCCGCGCAGTCCCTTCTGGTTGATGTTCTGCTGGATCATCGACGGGTCGTCATACTTGCCGTGCGGCGCCTGCGGTGTCGAAAAGGTGCCTGCAACTCCGGCGCCCGTCATCAATATCCACTTACCGAGTTTGCGGTTATACGCAAGCTGAACCTGGTTGCCGACGTATCCTTTCTTGTTGAACATTTTCGGATTGAGCGGATCGCTGACGTCAATGACATCCCCGCGATTGAAGAGATAGCGACGGTCGCCGATGGCCATCATTTGCATTTTCGCCCCGCGTTCCTCGCCCGGATCGAAGTGCGCAAGCACACTTGTGTTCTTGCGGTACATGTTGCGATCAAGGTACTTGAGGCTCGTTGGCCGCGGATGCGGATGGCGGTTCGCCATGGCGGTGCCGACAAATGCCGGCGACGCGGCTGCGCTTCCCGCAGCGGCGGACAACTTTATGAAATCACGCCTCGTATATCGCTTGCTCACTGCACGCTCTCCTCGCTCTTAAATCAACGCTCATTCGGCTTTGATGCCGGCTTCTTTGATGACCTTGCCCCACTTCACGACTTCAGCGTTGACGAATGCGGCAAATTCTGCCGGCGTCATCACGGTGGTTTCAGCGCCTTGTGCAAGCAGCGCGTCGCGGGCTTCGGGCGACTGCAGGATCGTCACGACGTCGCGATTCACCCTGGTGATAATCGACTGCGATGTCTTCGCCGGCGCAAAAAGCCCGAACCACACGCTCGCTTCGATGCCGGGATAGCCTGCTTCGACCACGCTCGGTATGTCCGGCGCTGCCGCAAAGCGTTTGCCGCTCAGCACTGCGAGCGCCTTGATGCGGCCGGCCTTGGCCTGGGCGTTGATCGTAGTCGTCGACAGGAACGCAGCCTGCGTTTCGCCTGCAACCAACGCCGTCAGTGCGTAGCCCGATCCCTTGTACGGTATGTGTACGAGCTTGGCGCCGGTCATCTGATTGAACAATTCACCGGATAACTGGCTGCTCGTGCCCCCGCCTGCCGAGCCGTAATTTACTCCGCCGGGTTTTGCTTTGGCGTAAGCGACAAAGTCTTTCAGGTTGTTCGCAGGCACCGAACTGTGAACGGCGAGCGCAATGCCCGAATTTGAAACGAGTGCGATCGGTGTGTAATCGCGCACCGGATCGTACGAAAGATTTTTGTAGAGAAACTGGGGGCTCGCATGTGTGCCGATCTGGCCGAGCACGAGCGTGTAGCCATCGGGCGCGGCTTTGGCGCCAATCTCCGCGCCAATCAGGCCGCCAGCGCCCGGACGATTGTCGACGACGACCTGCTGACGCCAGCGCTCGCTGAGTTTGGCGGCCGTGAAGCGCGCGATGATGTCCGAGGTACCGCCGACCGAACCGGTAATGAGCCGCACCGGATGATTGGGATATGCAACGTCCGTGCCCTGTGATGCCGCCATTAACGGCGCAAGAGCTAGTACGGTCGCGAACAGCTTCGCTATAACGTTCATCGGCTGATTGATTACTGCGTGACGTGATACTGCAGCGGCAGCCGGTGCAGACATTCAGCGCCGTCGCGCGTGATGCGAAACAGATTGCCGAGCTGCAGGCCCGCGCGCTCATCGTGCGTGACGACATTGGGCTGTACAACGACGCACATATTTTCCTCGAACGTGAACTTCGGCCCGGGCGGACCGCGTTTGCCGGCCGACTCCCGGGTGCCGATACTCGGCGGCAGGAGGCCGATGCCGAAGCCGTGCAGGAAGCCGTCATTGATCGTGAAGCCCCGTTCCGCAATAACTTCGGCCGCATCGAGCACATCTTCGCTCGTGGCGCCGGCGCGCAGCGCTTTTACGCACCGCGAATACGACTCCAATGTCGTATCCCATAGCTGCTTGTAGAGATCGCCAGGCTCGCTTTGCAAGAAGATCGGACGATGCATCTGTCCCGAGTAGCCCCAATAACTGACGCTGATCTCGGTGTTGATCACGTCGCCGCGCTCGAGCACGCGGTTGGAAAGATTCTGTCGCGGCACGCACGCGCCGGCATTCTGCTGCGGTCCCGACGATAGATAGCAGAGATGCGGCAGACCACCGCTGCGCAGCGCCGCTGCTTCCACGATGGCGCCGAGCTCATACTCGCGCATGCCGGGCTTTGCCTGATCGATCAGCGACTGCAGCGCCGCGTCTGTGAGTGCGGCGCCTTTCTTGAGCCAGTCGATCTCCTCGACGCTTTTTACCAGGCGCAGACGCCGGAAAGCGCGCGTCACATCGCGGAACTGCCAGCCGGCGAGCTCGCGCTGCCATGCAAGATAACTCTGCACGGGAACGTCGCCCACATACCCGAGCGTCGCTTTACTCAGGCCGCTGTCGAGCAGATGCTTAGTAATCGAGAGTGCAGAGCTCGGCCCGCCCCACTCACTCCGAATAGCGGACGCTTCACGCGCGTTCGGCACATGGTTGAACGATTGAACGAAGATGACCGGCTCGTGCCGCGCGGTCACTACTACGTAGTTGTTGCGGTTGCCGAGGAAGCCCGCAAGATAATGGATGTCAGCATGGTTGTGGCGCGAGACGCCCGAGTCGCCGTATACCACGAGCGCATCGATACCTTCCGCCGCCATCAGCGCACGGGCAGCGGCATGACGCCGTGCGAACTCCGCTTCGGAAAATCGTGGATACAGTGCAGCGCTCATGCGTGTAGAAAAATTACCTTGGTTCGTCGTATCGATTAATCCGCTTTGATGCCGGCTTCGCGAATAACCTTGGTCCATTTCGGAATTTCCGCCCGCACGAATGCACCGAGCTCCGCCGGCGTTGACGGTGCAGCATCGGCGCCTTGCTTGAGCAGCACGTCCTTGACCTCCGGCTCGCGCAGCATCCCGGTGACCGCGTGATTAAGCTTTGTGATGATCGGTTGCGGCGTGTGAGCAGGCGCGAACAGCGCGAACCATAACAGCGCCTCCATGCCAGGTACGCCTGCCTCGGTCGCGCTGGGAATATCCGGCGTTCCGGGAAAGCGTGTCCGGCTCGACACTGCGAGCGCTTTTAGCTTGCCCGCTTTGAGCTGCGTGTAAGCAGTCACCGGCGACAAAAAAGAAATCTGCGTTTCGGCGCCGAGCAGCGCAGTCAATGCGAAACCGGCGCTTTTATAGGGCACATGCAGAATCTTCAGTCCCGTGACCTGCTTGAAGAGTTCGCCGGTGAGATGGCTCGCCGTGCCCGGGCCGGCCGATGCATAGCTGAGATTACCTTTTTGCTTGGCGTAAGCGATGAGCTCCTGCACATTGCTGACCGGTATGGACGGGTGCACAACCAGCACCGTGACACCGCGTGAAACCATCGTGATCGGCGCAAAGTCGCGCACCGGATCGTACGGCAGATCTTTGTACAGAGCGACAGCGCTCACGTGCGTGCCCGCGTGTCCCATGACCAGCGTGTAGCCGTCAGCCGCTGACTTTGCGCACACGTCCGTCGGTATCGTTCCACCGGCGCCCGAGCGATTGTCGACGACGACACTCTGTCCCCAGACTTCGGTCAGCTTGTGGCCAACATAGCGCGACAGATAATCGGCCGTGCTGCCCGGTCCCTGCCCCATGATACGAATCGGCTTGGTGGGATATGCGCTGCTCACGTCAGCACCGTATGCGGCGGCGGTGTAAGCGCCGAACATAACGACAGCGATTGTGTTCACTCGCCGTTTCACGACGTCACGCGCTCATGTCGGAGGCACACCCAACTCGCGCGCAAGCCAGTCCGCAGTCTGCGTCTGATACATGTAGCGGCGGTTGTTAACGACGTGGTTCCCGCCTTTCACGATGTTGAGCACCGTTCGGCCGGATGCTTCGCTGGCGATGCGCTCCGCGTTATGCGGCGGGGTTAGATGATCAAGCTCTCCACCGACGACGTAGAGCGGACACGTAATGTTCTTCGCCGCACCTTGCAGCGTCAGTGTCTGCGCGACTGTGCGCGCTTCCTCCATCGTCTTGCTGTGGCTGCGGACTCTAAACGCATCGCGTGATAATTCATTGCGCGCATCGAACACTTCGACCCAGCTATAAGGCCCTGACAACGACACGCAGGCCTTGAGGCGTTTCTCGAACGCTGCGGCGCGCGCGGCATAGTAGCCGCCAAGCGAAACGCCCATGATGCCAATGCGCGATGCGTCGAGATCAGTCCGGGATTCGATGTAATCCACAACCGCTTTCACCGGCACTTCATAGTCACCCCGTATCGGCAGGTCGTATTCGGCTTCGCCCTGTCCCGGACCATCGAAGGGCAGCGTTGCCATGCCGCGCGCGAGCAGGATGTCTTCGTAGAGCGCCATCTCTTCTTTGGTCGAATCGAGCCCGACGCAAATAATGACGACCGGCGGTTTAGTTACGCTTACCGGTTTGCGCAAAATGCCGTAAAGCGGCGTCTTGTCATACGGAATTGCAACGCGCTCGCCGGGCGGATCGAGGTGCGGCAGTGCGAGACCGCGGCACTCGACCGTCTTCTGATGCGCTGCTCTCATCTGTTCGAGGTCGTGCACAAACATGAATTTGCCGAAGTGATAGCACAATGCGGCTCGCGTGAGATGGCCGGCCGCGCTGATGGTAAAACCATCTGCAAGCGCCTGACGTCCCAGCGCTTCGTGTATTGCGCCGCGGGCGCACCAACCTGCACACCATTCGTCCCAGCGTGTCATCGACACTGTCACTGCTTCGAAATCGGCGAGGGGCACGCCGCTTGCGACGAATCGCGGCGCCCATGCGCGCACTGCAATCTCGATGCGCTTATCCCTGATCGGAGTATCCATGCTCAGTCCAATAAGTCATCGACCGCCGCAACGAAAAATCTGCCGGCCTGCAACCGTCCATGATTTGCTGCACACGCGGTTTCGCGGCATGCTCCCGGAAATACAATTTATCAATCGGCGCGCGCGCCGGAGTCCCGAACGATTTTTCCGAGTTTCACAATCTCATTGCGCACATACGCATCGAGTTCCGCCGGTGTGCTCGAGACGGGTTCGGCGCCTTGCGCCAGCAGCTTTTCACGGACGTCGGGCATTTGCAGCACTTTGACAATGTCCGCATTAAGCTTCGCGATAAGCGGTTTCGGCGTCGTAGCGGGCACGAGCACTGCGAACCAGGGATCGAAAACGAAGCCCGGCACTCCGGATTCAGCGACCGTCGGCACTTCAGGCAACGCGGTAGAACGTTTCGCGGTGCTGACTGCTAACGGACGCAGGCGGCCAGACTTGATGTGCGGCATCGCGAGGATCTGCGGCGCCCAGGTCAAATCAACGCGACCTGCGAATATCTCAGTGAGCTGCTCGGCGAAGCCTTTGAATGGCACGTGCACCATCTTCACGCCAACGGTGCTATTGAAGAGCTCTCCATTCAAATGGCTCGCTGAACCAATGCCGGCGGAGCCATACGTCAGTTTCCCGGGCTGCGTTTTCGCAAGCGCTATCAGCTCCTGCACGTTCTTTGCGGGCACATGCGTGCCTAGCGAAAGTACGTTTGGAATCGACGCCACTAATGTCACCCCTGCAAAATCTTTCGCAGGGTCAAACGGCAACTTGCTGTAAAGCGTGGCATTCACCGCATGACTCGCTGACACCATGAGCAGTGTATAACCGTCGGGCACCGACTTCGCGGCTATACCGGTGCCCACGACGCTGCCCGCACCTGCCCGGTTATCAACGACAAGCTGTTCTCCCCATACCTCCGAAAGCTTTTGACTCAGCACTCTCGCGAGCGCGTCGGTCGCACTGCCGGGCGTGAAGGGCACGATAAAGCGCACGGGGTGCGCTGGAAAAGTCGGCCCCGTTTGCGCATGTGCGGCGCTGAAAAAACAGGCGAGTAAAGCGCCCATGATGATTCTGTTCACGGCGAAGCCCTGCTGCTGATCACGATTCATTTGTCAATCCGCCCGTGCGCCGGACGCTTTCACCACTTTGGCGAGGCGCTCGACTTCGCCTTTGATGAAGGCATCGAATTGGGCGGGCGGCATGGCGTGCGGAGTTGCGCCCTGCACGAGCAATCTTTCCTTCACATCGGCGAGGCTGAGTATGCGCGCGACTTCCCGCGCGATTTTCTCTTTAATGTCCTTCGGCATCTTCGCCGGTCCGACCAACCCGGTCCAAAGATTGAAATCAAAACCGGGAAGGCCCGAATCCGCAATCGTGGGAAGGTCCGGCAATACAGGCGAGCGGGCTCTCGTGGTGACTCCCAGTCCGGTGACTTTGCCACTTTTGACGAGCGGCACTGCGGCGGTAATCGGCGCAAAGAAATACTGGACGCTGCCGCTGATCGTGTTGGTCAGCGCCTCCGGCGTGCCTTTGAACGGCACATGCACCACATTGATATTCGCGGCGAGCTTGAACTGTTCGCCGTTCATGTGTGTGCCGCTGCCGACGCCCGCGGAGCCATAGTTCAATTGCCCGGGCTTCGCTTTTGCGGCATCGATAAGATCGCGCACGGATTTAAATCCCAGCGCAGGCGTAGCGACCAATACGTTGGGAACGTCCGCAACCAGCGTAACGCCCGCGAAGTCTCGCACCGTATCGTACGGAAGTTTGCTATACAGGGACGCGTTCACTGCATGGCCGATCGACACCATCATGAGCGTGTGCCCGTCGGGGGTTGCATTGAGCAGCAGCTCGGATGCTATGACGCCGCCCGCGCTTGGACGATTGTCGACGACTACCTGCTGCGTCCAACTCTCCGCCATCTTCTGTCCGATCGCGCGGGCGAAGAAATCAGTGGCGCTGCCCGCCGAGAAGGGCACGAGCATGCGAATCGGCTTATTCGGAAAGTTGTCTTGCGCGCACACGCTGCCGCACGCAAGTGCTAAACACGCAACCGATAACTGTTTCATAGCGACCGCCTTCCGGGTTCTTGACATGAATCAACTCGCTTACCACGAACGAAACGCAATCGCGGCGAACTTTCAATGATATCTTTTTTTGCAGCGGGACTGGATCTACTCAACCATCGCACGACCGCCTGACGACACTTCACTGCACGGAAATGCCGGCCTCCGCCACAAGCTTGCGGTATCGTGCGAAATCCGATTTGATCAACTGCGCAAATGCGGCGGGCGTACTCGTTACCGGTTCCACACCCTGCCGCGCAAACCGCTCGGCTATTTCAGGATTGCGCACGACGTCGCCGATTGCACGGTTCAAACGCCCGATGAGCGCAGCTGGCAGGTGCGCCGGCCCTGCGACGCCAAACCACGCATCGAACTGATATTCCGGAAGTCCCGCTTCCGCTGACGTCGGCACGTCCGGTAGTTGGGCCGAACGCTTGAGCGTCGTCACCGCGAGCGGGCGCAGACGGCCGTCCTTGACGCCTGGCATAACTGCGGAGATGGGCGACACATACATATGTACACGCCCAGCATACATTTCACCGAGGGCGTCCGAAAAAAGCTTGAATGGAATGTGCACGACATCGATATGTGCAGCCGACTTGAAAAGTTCGCCCGATATATGCGACAGGCTGCCGACGCCTGCAGAGCCGAAATTCAGTTGACCGGGACGGCTCTTCGCAAGCTCGATCAGTTCTTTAAGGGACCTGGCGTTGAATGCGGCAGGCACGACAACAAGGTTGGGCAGCGACGCGATCTGTGTGACGGGCGCAAAATCTTCGAGCGGACGATACGGCTCAGGCCGATGAATTATGGCGTTGACGAGCAGCGGCGGCGCCATGAGGATAAGCGTGTAGCCGTCAGGCGCAGACTTCGCGGCGACAACTGTGCCGACGACTCCGCCACCGCCCGGACGGTTATCCACAACGAGTTGCTGACCGAGAGATTCAGTGACTTTCTGTCCGATCGTGCGCGATAGGAAATCGCTCGCTGATCCGGGCGAGAACGGAACGATCATGCGGATTGGTTTCACCGGAAACCGCGCGTCAGCATCTGCACCTTCGGCGATTACGGGCGTTATCAAGCTCGACAGTATTGCCAGTGCTCCGACGCAGCCCGCTGCTCCGGCGGCATGAGATGTCTTATCCTCCACTTCAAACCTTTGGTAATCCGAGCTGTTGCGCCATCCAGTCTGCTGATTGCGTGCGGTACTTGTATATGCGATTGTTCGCGACGTGATTGCCATCCTCGATCATCACGAGCTGCACGGGGCCCGCCGCTTCACGGGACAGACGCTCTGCGTCCTGCCATGGCACGACGCGATCGAGCTTGCCGGCGACCAGATATAACGGGCATGTGATTTTAGCGGCGACGCCTTTGAGACTCAACGTAGCTGCGACCTGCCGCGCTTCGTCCTGCGTCTTGCAATGCGCGCGCACGCGGAACGTTTCACGCGTGAGTTCGGGCAACCCATCCCAGGCATCGCCCAGATCGTAGGCGCCTGACAATCCAATGCAGGCCTTCGCGCGTTTTTCGAAGGCTGCCGCGCGCGGCGCATAATAGCCGCCAAGACTCACGCCCCACAAACCAATGCGCGTGGCGTCTATGTCACGGCGTTGCTCGAGCCAGTCGATCACTGCCCTGACAGCAACTTCATAATCTCCGCGAATCGGAATATCGTATTCGGATTCTCCCTGACCGGGCCCGTCGAAGACGAGCGTCGCCAGACCGCGCCCGAGAAACAGCGCTTCATAACTGTCCATTTCCTCTTTTGCTGAGTCGAGGCCCATGCACATGACCACTACAGGCGGTCGCATGACGCCCTCCGGACGGCGCAGCACCGCCGCAAACGAATGCGCACCGAACGGAATGCGGATGTACTCGCCCGACGGGCGCAGATGCGGCAGAGCGAGCTTGCGGCACTCGACGGCATGCAGATGCGCCGCACGCATCTGCGCTACGTCGGTGACGAACACAAATTTCGCGAAGTGATAACAAACCGCCGCGGTCGTCAAATGCTGTGCAGCCGACAGCATGTACCCGTCAGCGAGTGCGGTACGACCGATGTCCTCGTGCACCGCCGCCCGCGCGCTCCATGCGGAGCACCAATCGCCCCAGCGCGAAATGCCGGCGGTGACTTCCTGAAAATCGGTCAGCGGCACGCCGTTGGCAACAAATCGCGGCGCCCAATGATGGATTGCAGACGCAACCAGCGCATCGTGCTGTTGAGCTGATGATGCGTTCATGTCCCGACGGTTGCAGGCCTGGATCCTGCGCGTGCCTTTTTCAGGTATGACAGGTCCATGTATTTTTGCGCCGATGGTTTGGGCGTCGTGTACCCTTCGGCTTCCCAGACGATGTCGATCACCTGCCTCACCCCGCCTTCGCTGATAGACGGCAGCGGATTGCCCGCAATCTCGTCGTATGCGCGCCGCGCAGTTTCATCATCGATGTTCAAGCGTGCAGGCAGCAGTTGCATTGCCTCTTGCCGGTTGGCAGGATCTTGCAGCCATGAATACGCAGCATTGAACGCGCGGATATACGCAACCAGCGCGGATTCATTGTCACGCACCCACGCGCGGCGCGTCGCAGCGGTCGAGCCGGGATAGCTTGGAAAGTATTCGCCCGTCGTGCCGAGGCTTCCAAATCCGGTCGCGAGTAAATTGCGGTCGAACGGAGGATTGAGGAGGCTCGCAAACGTCGCGCCGGCTTTGAGCGAATCGAAACGTTCGCGGGAACCGCCAACCTCCCTGAATACATAATCACGTTCGCGCAGACCTTTGTCGGCCAGCAGTTTGCGCAGGAGAAGCGCATAACCGGTGCGCGCGCCATCCACTGCGATCTCACGGCCTTTGAGATCAGAGAAAGTCCTGATACCGGGAGCGACTACCAGCGACAACGCCGGCGCGAGCGCCTGCGCCATGAAAACCACCAGGTCGGCGCCCTGCTCGACGCCGCGCACGACGTGATCCGTCTGCTGAAAACCGATGTCGAACGCCCCGCGAGTAAGGTCCGCGAGCTGCATTGTGGAAGAGCCGGTGACCGTTATCTCGACATTGATCCCTTCACGCGCAAAGAACTGCTTTGCCTGGGCGACATAGAGAGGCCACGAATAAACGCCTTCAGAGATGATCGCATAGCGTATGGTCGGCGCTTGAATGGTGGACGCTGTCATGCCTGGCCAACTGGAAGGATGTGCATCATCAAGCGGTGGGAAAACGGATTGTTCAGACGATCAGTGATTTGGCCGCACATCTGCGCAGCGGCAAGGTTACTTGCGCATCCGGCGCCCTGGCGGACGCTTCAACCTCGGGTGCAGCCGGTGCGACAGGCGAACGATATCATGAGATACCGTTAGATCACGAGCCTTGGCTGCACTAAACCGCGGCAATGAGACGGTTCAAGGATATGGAAAAAGCGGCTGGCCGGTCGTGTAAAGGTGATAAAGCGCTTCGAGAAAGACGTCGATACGATCGTAATTGCGCCGGTTCGCGTATTGCGGAAAGCGCAGTTTGACGATCTCATCGCGGCTCATTCCGCGCGCGATTGCCGCCTTGACTTCGATCTGCACGTCGCTCAGCAATGCTGCTTCGTCAAGGACGTCCTGTTTCGTGCCGACGTCGCCATGACCCGGCAGGAACATGTCGACGTTGTCCATCGCGGCAATGCGTTTGAGCATGGCGATCCAGCCGTCCATCGATGGCGTAAACGACATATTCGACCAATTATTATTGGCAAACGGCCCGCCGACGTAGAGCGCGCGTGCGTGCGGAAAATACACGAGCGTGTCGCCCGGATTCTGTGCAGGGCCGAGATACATGATCTCTATGGAGCGCCCACCGAGCTTGATCGTCATGCGCGAATCGAATGTGACATCCGGCAGGACGGTTTTGACCTCCGCCGGATCGAGATTAAGCGACTTGAAAAACGCGAGCCGGCGCTTAAATTCCAACTGCTCATTTTTGATCATGCCTGCAACGACGTCCCTATGAGCAATGATCGTCGCGCCTGCCGCCTTGAACGCGGGATTGCCGTAGAAGTGATCGCCGTGTGCATGCGTGTTGATCACCCATTTGATCGGCTTATCGGTGATCTTGCGGATGCGCTCGATAAGATCGCGGCCATGCGCAGGGTGTTGACGCGTATCGATAACGAGGACCCCCTCCTCTGTTACCAGGACTGCGGAGTTCGAAGACAGATCGTCATAAAGAAAGTAGAGATCCGGCGCCACCCGCTTTAATTCGGTCGGAACGCCGGCGCGCATGCGAAAGTTATCGAGCTTGGCATCCGGCACGGCGGCATAGGCAATCGAGACGGCCAAGAGGGCGATGGCGGCGGATAGACAACTGCTGAACTGACGAACGATGCGATGTAACGGTATCGGCACGACTAATCCCATTTCGCGCTATTAACAAATCCGGTGATCTGCGGACGCTGCGACCTATAAGAAAGTATATCTTCTGTGAAATCACGGTCCATACCGCTCGTTTTGGTTCTGGCGTAATCTGCTTCCGTTAGTCCGCCGCGCTTAGCCGGCGAGGGCCTAAAAGTTACAGCGAGTTGGCGACGAATGGGCGCTGCAACAAAGCATCCACAAATTCTGTGGATAAGCTTGTGCAAAAGTATTGTTTGAATTCCGTGTGCCCACACGGCGCCTCAGTCCGAAACAGATTGCACATTTGTTACGCAGGCCGGCATCGCATCGCAGTCTTCTTCGCTTGAGGATTTCACCGCTTGCGCGTAGAAAGCGCGGCCAGCGTCTAAAATTTCACTTCAAGACGTGCAAGAGGTTGTTGAAGTCATCCGTCCACACCCGAAAATCGCCCGGCACGGTGATTTGCGAAGAAGCGCTGCGAATTTTTTCTGCATCGAGCAAGGCCAGATTAGACGTCACGAGCACCTGATCGGTGCTCGAAGTCCAGTAGTCCGCCCCGGTCTCGCTCTCTGGAAAATCGGAGATCAGCACCGCGCTCATCCCGAACTCGGACGCCAGGCTCGCAACGATCGGCGCGATATTGATGAACCGATTGGTGGCCTGAAACGCAAGCACGCCACCGGGCTTTAAATGGCGAAGATAAATTTCCATTGCCTGCCGGGTGAGCAGATGCATCGGGATCGAATCGCCCGAAAATGCGTCCATCGCCAGCACATCGAACTGCTGGCTCGGCTCGCGCTCGAGACTCAGCCGCCCGTCACCGAGCACTACTTCAATGGTAGCCGGCGTATCGGTCATGAATGTGAATTCAGAGCGCGCCAAGTCCACCACTTGTGGATTGATCTCGTAGAAACGGAATGTATCCCCCTTGCGCGCGTAGGCGATGATGGAACCCGCGCCCAAACCGATCACGCCGACCTTGCGCGGCGCGGGCGGCAGGCTTGCGAACATCCTGCCGTAGCCGCTGGTCGGTCCGAAGTAGCTGCTTGCTGCAGAGCGGGCGTCGGCCTCGCGCAATTGACCGCCATGCATGATGCCCCCGTGCACCAACGATCGGAACGGGACCGGATCGGTGAATTCGCGCGTTTTCACCACACTGTAAAAGTTGCGCATCATCACGCGCGAATCCGATACCTGAATATCGATCGCCTTGCCCGCGCCGATTGCGGTCGTGCCGACCACCGCCGCCGACGCGAGCATCGCCCACCAGGCGATGCGAAACGTGCGATACAGGAGAAGCAGCGCACAGGCGATGAGCCCGATGGCAAGCTCGAAATAGCCGGTGAGTACATAGGGAGCGACCAGGCCCACGAGCAAACCGCCGATCGCGCCGCCGAGCGAAATCATCAGGTAATAGCGCGTGAGATAGCGCGGCGATGGCTTGAGCAGCGTCAACTCGCCGTGGCAGAACATGCAGCAGACGAAGAGGCCCGCGAGATACATCGGGATTACCAGCTTGAGATTCAGAGAGCCTGAAAACCACGCCATGAGCGGCAGGAGAATCGCTGCGAGCAGCAGGTAGAAATTGCGCCGATACCAGCGCGAATGATCGAAACACAGAATGAAACTCGCCAGATACAGTGAAAGCGGCAGTATCCACAGAAAAGGCAGTGACGCAACGTTCTGACAGATATGGTTGGTGAAAGCCAGCAGCAGGAACGACGCCATGGCCGCAAGCACGAGCCATGTCAGTTGCCGCATACCCGTAGGCGCTGCTTCAACCGCTGCAGCAGTGGCTGATAGCGTTTCGACGGCCGCTTCGGTGCGCGCGCTGGCGATCGCGGCATAGCCGCATAACAACGCGAACAGCGCGTAACAGACCGACCACGAGACCGACTGGGTAACTGTCGATATCCATGGCTCGACAATCACCGGGTACGCGAGCAGTGCAAGCAGCGAAGCGAGATTAGACAACGCGAACAAACGGTATGGAATGGCATGCTGGAAGCGCCGTGCAAACCAGGCCTGCAACAAGGGGCTCGTCGTCGACAGGATGAAATAAGGAAGTCCGATGGTGAAGGTCAGCAGGCCGATGATGCGCCAGCTCGGGTTCTCATCGCCCTGCGGCTTCCACGAAAGGTCCGGAATTATGGGCAGCACTGCAAGACTCAGCGCTAGCAGCGCTACATGCAGCATCACCTGGCGCTTTGGCGTCAGCCGCCGCGTCGTGAAGTCCGCGTACGCGTAGCCGACCAGCAGGATCATCTGAAAAAACACCATGCAGGTCGCCCACACCGCCGCGGAGCCGCCAAACCACGGCAGGATTTGCTTCGCGATGATCGGCTGCACCAGAAACAGCAGGAAGGCGCCGAGGAAGATTGCCGAAGCGTAAAGGATCATGCGGCGTGCCTGTTGCCGGCGAAAAGCCGCGATTGTAGAGCACTGCCCGTCGTCGCGTATGCGGCTTGTCCGGGCATGCATGCGTTTGCGCTGAAGCCCTTACGGTCAGCGCATGACAACGTTGGTCCAGCGTCGGATCGAGTCAGAGTCCCGCCTCTGATGGTGCGAGCGAAATCCGTGTTGGGCGAACGGATTCCAATCTAGAAAAGCTTGCCGAAGGCAGAGCTTTTGCCAAGCATGGCGTCGCGCAACCGGCCATCTACAGGCTTATTACCGATCCAGATATGCAGCATCGCGCGAAAGAAGTCCTCGCCGGGTATTGTTATGCGCTCCTTGCCCTCGACCACGACATGCGTGCCGGTTTCGGGTATGTAATCGAGCTGCACCACGCTGCCCTTGCTAATGGTCTTCAGCGAACTCATTACCGTATTGAGGTCGCGAATTCTCTTTTCGATAAGCGCAAGCTCATGCGGCGATAGATTCGCTGCGAGCGCGTTGTTCATCGACGCTATGAGGTCCTTTGCGGTGAGTTCATTAGTCAGCACGTGCATCGCGACGCGCTTGGGTCCCGGATCCTTGAACACATCCTCGCTATCGGATTTTTTCTGCGTCAGGTACAGGCTGCCCACATACACTTTTACGAAGGCGAACTTGTGGCGCACGCCTGCGCCATTCAACACGAGCTGCGGGCCGCCGGCACCGAGGGTAACTTTGTCTTCGATCTTGACGCCGTCGATCTCGACGGCGCATACGGGCGGCGACCAGGCAGCAAACGCAACGAACACGCCTGCTGCCAAGCGCCGCGTACTTATGATTGCACGCGGATGAGCATTACAGCGACTCGAAGAGACCGGCCGCTCCCATGCCGGTGCCTATGCACATCGTAACCATCCCATATTTTTTCTTATGCCGGCGCATCCCATGCATCAGTGTAGCAGTCCTCACGGCGCCCGTGGCGCCGAGCGGGTGTCCCAGCGCAATCGCACCGCCGAGCGGATTGACCTTAGCGCGATCGATCCCTAGTTCTCCGAGCACCGCAAGCGACTGGGCGGCGAACGCTTCATTGAGCTCGATCCAGTCCACGTCACCGAGTTTCACGCCCGCCAGTTGCAGCGCCTTGGGGATCGCCCTGACCGGTCCGATTCCCATGATTTCCGGTGGCACGCCCGCCACTGCGTAAGCCATGAAACGGCCGAGCGGCAGGAGATTGAAGCGTTTCATCGCTGCTTCACTCATAAGGACGACCGCGCCCGCCCCATCCGAAGTTTGCGAGCTGTTACCGGCAGTAACGCTACCTTTCGCGGCGAACACCGGTTTTAACCGCGCAAGTCCCTCCGGTGACGTATCACGCCGCGGACCTTCATCTGCAACCACGGTACGCTGCTTGACCGTAATGTCTCGCGAAGTCAGATCCGGCGTGCGCTCGACAACTTGATAGGGCGTAATTTCGTCCTTGAATTCACCGGTGTCAGCCGCATGCAGCGCGCGCCGATGACTTTCCGCGGCGAACAAGTCCTGGTGCTCGCGCGAAATCTTCCACTGCTGCGCGACCTTCTCAGCGGTAATTCCCATACCGTATGCAATCGCAATATTTTCATCGCGGTCGAAGATGGCGGGACTGAATGACGGCTTGTTTCCCCCCATGGGCACCATGCTCATACTTTCGGTGCCTGCCGCAATCATCACGTCGGCTTCGCCGAGCCGGATGCGATCGGCAGCGAGTGCCACTGCCTGCACGCCGGAAGAACAAAAACGATTGATGGTCATACCCGAAACGGTGTTCGGAAAGCCGGCGAGCAAAAGGCCGATGCGGGCCACATTCATACCCTGTTCCGCTTCGGGCATGGCGCAACCGACAATGACGTCGTCTATAACGCCGGTATCAATCCCCGGGCACTGGTTCACAACAGATTTGAGGACATGCGCGAGCATGTCGTCCGGGCGTACGGTCTTGAACATGCCGCGCGGCGCTTTGCCGACCGGCGTTCGCGTCGCCGCTACGATATAAGCATCCTGCACTTGCCTACTCATGACTTCTCCGAAGTATCCGCGTTCTGGAATCCCGCTGTGCGAATCAAATCCTGAAATCCGCGGTGCCGAATCCTGGCTTACATCAGTTCCTCAGGGGCTTTCCCGTCTTCAGCATTTGCTCGATACGCGCCTGACTCTTTTCAGTCGCCAGCAATTCCATGAAGTGCCGGCGCTCCAGATCGAGGAGCCACTGTTCGTCGACAAGGCTGCCCCCTTCGACATCGCCGCCGCACAAGACGTCAGCAATTTTACTTCCGATCAGATAGTCATGTTCGGAGATGAACCTGCCTTCGAGCATATTCGTGATGTAAGCCTTGATTGTTGCCGCGGCCGAGCGCCCGAGCACCGGGATATCGCGATGCCTGAGCGGCGGCCGGTAACCGGCCTCCGCGAGCATGCTTGCTTCGGCTTTAGCAATTGCGAGTAGCTCGAAACGATTCATAACGACGCGATCGCTTGACCGCAGATAGCCGATTTCACGCGCGTGCTCGCCACTGCGGCTGACTTGTGCGGTCGCTACCGACTCGAAATAGCGCCGCACGAACGGAAATGCGTCCCCGCCTTTCGCCTCCTGACTCGCGCGCAGCACAAACTCCTTGCAGCCGCCGCCTGCCGGCAGCAAACCGACACCAACTTCAACGAGCCCGATATAACTTTCGAGCGTCGTAACCGCACGGTCGCAGTGCATGAGGAACTCGCAACCGCCGCCGAACGCAAAACCATCGACCGCAGCTACGGTCGGAATCATCGAATACTTCAGTTGCTGCGTGGTGAACTGAAATTGCTCGACGAGCTGCTCGACTTCGGCCAGCTTGCCTGCCATCAGCTGGTCGGCCACGTTGAGCGTGCGCGCAGCCTTCAGCACGGCGGATTCCGCCGCGCGTCTGAATTTTTTCAAGAACGCACCTGCCGCGGATGGCTTGGGGCGCTCGCCGCCGCCCGCCGGCGTTTTCTTCAGATTGGCGCCCACCGAGAACGGCGGCTCGGTCTGCCAGATCACCAGCCCAGCGTAGTTGCGCTCCGCCTCATCGATGGCTTGCAGTACGCCGTCGAGCACATCGTCGCCAATCGCATGCATCTTGCTCTTGAAGCTGACGATCGCAATCTCGTCGCCGGTGTGCCAGCAGCGCACTGCATCGGTCTCGAAGATGGTGTGGCCATATTCGACGCGCTCGCCCAGCAGTCGATCGGGGAAGAGCTGCCGTTTGTAGACCGGAAGACTTGAGCGCGGCACTTCCATATTGGTGGCCGGCGAGTACGAACCGGCGGGCGTGTGCACGCCAGTTCGCGCCGGCTCGAGAACCCACGCGGGAAGCGGCACGGACGCCATTGTCTTGCCTGCGGCAATATCGTCCGCAATCCATTGCGCGACTTCGCGCCAGCCGGCGGCTTGCCAGATCTCAAACGGCCCCTGAGTCCAGCCGAATCCCCAGCGGATGGCGAAATCAAGGTCTCGTGCATTGTCCGCAATAGCGGCCAGATGCACCGCGCAATAATGGAACGTGTCGCGAAATATCGACCATAGAAATTGCGCCTGCGGCTGCGGCGACGCATGCAGAGCAGCCAATTTTTCACCGACATTCCTGCTCTTCAGAATCTCGGCTACCTGCTCGTCCGCAGTGCCGCCCGCGAGCTTATAGTCGCCTGAGTTAATGTCGAGCACTTGTATATCGCGGCCGACTTTCTGGTACACGCCGCGCTTAGTCTTTTGTCCCAGCGCGCCGGCTTCAATCAGCTTTCTGAGCCATTCGGGAATGGAGTAGTACTTGTGCCAGGGATCATCGGCTAAGGTGTCCGCCATCGTTTTAACAACGTGCGCAAACGTATCGAGCCCGACCACGTCGGCGGTACGGAAGGTCGCGCTCTTCGGGCGTCCTATGGATGGTCCGGTCAGAGCATCCACGACGTCGAAGCCCAATCCGAATTGCTGCGCGTGATGAATCGTCGCCAGCATCGAAAACACGCCGATGCGGTTGCCAATGAAGTTCGGCGTATCTTTGGCGCGGATCACGCCTTTGCCGAGCGTAGTAACGAGGAATCTTTCGAGATCGTCGAGTAAAGCAGGATCCGTCCGATCACACGCAATGAGTTCCACGAGGTGCATGTAACGCGGCGGATTGAAGAAGTGCACGCCGCAGAACCGATGTCGCAGATTTTCCGGAAACGCCTGCGCAAGTGCGTTGATCGAGAGTCCCGACGTGTTGCTGGCGAAGATGGAGTGCTCGCCGAGGTGCGGCGCGACCTTGCGATAGAGGTCGCTCTTCCAGTCCATGCGCTCGGAAATTGCCTCGATGACGACGTCGCATTCGCGCAGCAGATCGAGATGCTGATCGTAGTTTGCGGGGCGTATCATGCCTGCCTTGCGCGCGAGTGCAAGCGGACTCGGCTCGAGCCTTCTGAGGTTGTCGATCGCCTTCAGCACATTGCCGTTCGGATCGCCCTCTTTGGCGGGCAATTCGAACAGCAGCGCTTCGACATTCGCATTGACAAGATGCGCCGCGATTTGCGCGCCCATGACGCCGGCGCCGAGCACCGCCGCTTTGCGCACCATGAACGAACGTGTGGACGGCATTGCGCTTTCCTCTCGCTGTGCTCTCGCAAGCCGTTTGATTTTAGCACGCGTCCTTCAGGCCAAAGACGCAAAAAAGCCGGGCACAAGCCCGGCTTTCAGCTGACACTTTAGAACGTCAGAACTGGTGGTTGTACTGCACGCTGAAGATGTCGACGCTGTTGTCCATTTCGCCGATCAATCGCCCCGGCACTCCGGCCACGCCATTGTTGATGCTGGCCGTGCGTATGAATTCGTGTGCATAGCCGAAATCCAGCGATGACCCTTTTGAGAGCATATATTGCGCGCCGAATGCGAGCCATTTCCGGTCCTGATCCGGGACGCGCGGCGTGCGATCCGTGTCGTTCGTTGGTGATTGATCGTACGCGACACCGAATCTGAATTTCCACCGCTCATTCATTTTGAAGTTCGCGCCCGCGGAATAGCGATAAGTATCTTTCCAGTTGAAGGTCAAGGTGGAGACCACCGCTCCCGGTACCAGCGATGTCCGTACGAACGGGACGCTTTGCAGGTGGCTCCAGCCGGTCCACGTGATGTCGGCCATGACATCCCATTGCGGCGCGACGTTGCTGAAAACGCTGATCGATGCCGAGTCAGGCTCCGTCACACCTGCAGTGATATTACCGTTACCTGCGGGTGCTCCGGAAAACGTTACCGTGCCGGTCGGCTGGAAATTCATCGCCGAGCGGTACGAAATGCCCATACGCGTCGCGGGTGTGAACTGAAGCAGCCCGCCCACGTTCCAGCCGAACGCTGTATCGGCGGCCTTTATACCGGCTGTGCCGGCCGGGCCCGCGAAGCTATTGAAATCGACCTCGAGACGCTGATAGTTAGCGCCGGCGCCGATCGAGAACATGTCGTTGATCTTGTATGCAGCGCCAACGTTCAGATTGTAGGTCTTGAGTTCCGACTTGAGGGCGACGAACTGCCCGCGCCATCCGGAGTCGTACTGCGTCTTCAAACCGAACGGGGTGTTCACGCCCGCGCCCACTCGCCACTTGTCACCCAGGCTCGCCGCAATATAAGCCTGAGGTATTGCTGCCCAGTCGCCGCCGTCGCCGCCGTCGCTGGCGCCGGGTGCGGCAAATGCGCCGGTCGAGCCGGTATTCGTGAACTTGAAGGAAGGGTTGAGCAGGTGCGCTGCCACGCTGAGCTGGACGCCTTTCGGCAGCGCCGTCATTCCTGCAGGGTTAAACCAGACGGTGCTTGCATCTTCCGCCGCGGCTGCGCCGCCCGCGAACGCGTTGCCCGTGCCGCTTCCGCTCTGTGTGCCGATTGCGAGGCCGGCGGCAAACGAACCGGGGCTCGTTGCCACCGTTGCGATAGCGACTGCAATTGGAATCAGTTTTTTTCGGGGCTGCATATGATCCTCCCTCTTGATTTGCACTTATCTTACACGCGTCAAACGCGTGGTATGCAAGCAAAACGCGTTTACTGTTGCAGCGATACAACACGCGGACGCCGCTGGTTGTCGACCGCAACGTAGGTCAGCACCGCCTCGGTCACTTTGACTGTTTCTTCTTTCTCCGGATTGCGCTGAGCATACACTTCAACGCTTACTGTGATCGAAGTGCGGCCGACCTTTATGACATCCGCATAGAATGTCACCAGGTCGCCGACCATCACGGGCTGCTTGAACACGAAGGAATTCACTGCTACGGTTGCAACGCGCCCGCGCGCCCGCCGGATCGCGGGAATGCTGCCGGCGATATCGACCTGCGACATGACCCAGCCGCCGAAAATATCGCCCGTGGAATTGGAATCGGCAGGCATCGGCACCAGTCGCAGTGCCGGCTCTCTCCCGACAGGCAGTGATACCGTATCGCTCATGCCGTTCAATGCCCGCTGTACATGTTGTCCAACTCCGCCTGAAATTTCTCCATTACGCGGCTGCGACGCAGTTTCAATGTCGGCGTAAGCAATCCGTTTTCAACCGTCCATGCATCCAGCGTCGCGGTGATACGACGCACCTGCGCATAACCGGGAAAGTCCTTCATTTGCGCCGCAATGCGCGCGAGGAGTTCCCTTTGCACGCGCTCATCGCGCAGTGCAGCTGCTTCGGCGCTGAATCCTTTTTCAGCGGCGAGTTCTTTCCATTGCTCGTTCTGCAGGGCAGTAAGCACACTGAGGTAGGGTTTGCCTTCACCGATCAGTACTACCTGCTCGAATAAACCATCGCGCGAGATCGCTGCCTCGATGTCGATCGGCGGCACCTTCTCGCCATTCGACATGACGATTATTTCCTTCAGGCGCCCGGTGATGAACACGTGTCCAGTTTCATCTATGCGCGCCGTATCGCCGGAATTGAGCCAGCCATCGGCATCGATCATGCTTTTCGTGGCTTCATCATTCTGCCAATAGCCCATCATCACGTTCGGGCCTCTGATCATCAGCGCATTCTTGTCGCCGAGTTTGATCTGAATGTCGGGCACCGCCTTGCCGACGCTGGCGGGAAGATTGTCGGCAGGACTGTTGGCGCAGGCGACGGGACTCGTTTCGGTCAAGCCATAACCCTGGAGAATAGGCAAGCCGAGCGCAATGAACACTCGAGAAATCTCCGGCGAAAGCGCCGCGCCGCCGGATAAGGCTGCGCGCAATCTACCGCCAAGGCGCGCGAGAATCTTTTTGGCCACCAGCGCATTGAGCAGCGGCCACAGCAGAAACGAGACGCGCCATGCGCCGCGCCCTTGCCGATGCTCAAAGCGGGCATACCCTACCTCGACGGCGAGTTGAAACAACCGCTTTTTAAGCGGCGAGCCTTTATCGAGTGTCGTCCGGATCGCCGCGTACACGCGTTCATAAATCCGCGGCACCGATATCAGCATTGTAGGACGCACGGTCTGCAGGTCTTCGGCGAGCTGCTGCACCGAGCGCGCATAGGTTACGATCGATCCCGACATCATCGTCAGATAATATCCGCACGTGCGCTCGAACGTATGCGAAAGTGGCAGAAACGACAGAAACACATCCTGCGGTTCGATCGTCATCACGCGCAGACAAGCGTGCGCGTTCGAGAGCAGATTGCGATGACTCAGCATCACGCCCTTGGGGCGACCGGTAGTGCCGGACGTATAGACAATCGTGGCCAGCGCAAGCGGGTCATGCGGCACGTGCCGCGCCGGGCTCGCTTCATCACTAAGCCACTGGTCGACCGTTAGCACGCGCGAATCGTCAGCCGTGGTAGATTGATTTTCAACCAGCAAAATCCGCACGAGGCCGTTCAATTGATCGGCGACGGCCCCGAACGCAATCCACTGGTCGTTTGTGCCCAGTAACAGCACTTTGCATCCTGCGTCGCGCAGGATGTAAGCAACATTGTCGGGACGATCCTGCGTATACAACGGCACGACGATCAAGCCGAGCCCGAGTGCCGCCTGATCGAGGAGCACCCACTCGGGCGAGTTTCTCAGCATGACCGCGACACGATCGCCCGCAATCAGGCCTTCGCGTTCGAGCGCTGCCTGCCAGCGGCCGACCTGATAGGCCATGTGCGCCCAGGTGTATTCCCGCCAGTTGGCATGCTGATGATTGAAATCGCGATACGCAACCGAGTCGGGGCTGCGTTTGACTCTTTCACGAAACAGGCCGTCAAGCGTCACCGCTTCCGCGGGCGTAATAATATCCGCGCGCTTCACTGACATGCCTCTCCGCTCCTCCAGCGATTTCAATCGAGAAACAAATCGGTATATAACTTCGTTCCCGGATTGACCGCGTATTGTTCGAAGTCCGTAACGCCGTTTTCGCGCAATACTGCCTCATCGATATAGAAATTGCCAGTATGGTGGCGGCTGCTTCGGTTGAATATCGCATACGCCGCATCGGCCATGATCGACGGCTTGCGGCTCGCCTGCATGATTTGCGGAGCGAAGTTCATTTCGATCGCGGCCGTGGCAATCGTCGTGCGCGGCCACAGCGAGTTAACGGCGATTCCACGCGTAGCAAATTCGGCCGCCATGCCTAGCGTGCACATGCTCATGCCGTACTTCGACATTGTGTAAGCGGTATGGTCCTTGAACCACTTCGGCTGTATGTTCAACGGCGGCGAGAGATTGAGGATGTGCGCATTAGACGCTTTCGCGAGGTGCGCAATGCACGCCTGCGAGCACGCGAACGTAGCGCGAGCGTTTACGCCGAGCATCAGGTCGAAGCGTTTCATCGGCGTCTGCTCTGTCCCGGCAAGCATGATGGCGCTGGCATTGTTCACGAGAATGTCGATGCCGCCGAACGTCCTGACCGCCTCCTCGACTGCTGCACCAATTGCAATTTCGTCGCGCACGTCGACCTGCAATGGCAATGAGCGTCCACCGGCCGCTTCAACTTCGGCAGCGACGCTGTGTATGGTCCCAGCGAGCTTGGGATGTGGCGCGGCGGTTTTCGCAAGCAAAACGAGATTGGCGCCGTCGCGCGCGCATTTAATCGCTATCTCACGCCCGATGCCACGGCTGGCGCCGGTGACGAATATTGTTTTCGCTTTGAGCGACACCACGCCTCCGTTACTTTGATCGTGGATGAAACCCGGAAACAACAACTGTACGAATCACTTCGGCATTGCTCGGTCTTCGTCCCTTGACGTCTGCGTCCGGAGCGGTAAGCACGAACGAAGTGTCAACGCCCTTCGAAATCCGGTTTGCGCTTTTCGACAAACGCGGTGACGCCTTCGGCAAGATCGCGCGTGCGCGCACAGCGCATGAAGGCACGCACTTCCGCTTCGAGCTGCGCGGACAAAGCGCGGCCGAACGACTCATTTACCAGCAGCTTCGTCTCGCCGTAAGCGTTGGTCGGGCCGCTGGCGAGGCGGCGCGCAATGCCGGCGGTTTGCGCCGCGAGGTCTGCGTCATTCACCACCCAATTAACGAGCCCGATGCTTTGCGCGGTGTTCGCATCGAATGTTTCAGACAGCATCAAGAGCTCCAGTGCTTTGCGCATGCCTACCAGGCGTGGCAGGAAATATGTGCTGCCGCCATCAGGACTCGTGCCGATTTTGCTATATGCGAGCGTGAATTTTGTACCCCGCGCTGCGATCGCGACATCCGCCGCGGCGAGAAGGCTCACGCCGGCGCCCGCGACCGCGCCATGAACGCTCGCAATCACCGGCTTCTTCGCATCCCGCAAGGCCGTAATGGCGTGGTGCAGCTCCCCCGCAAGACGCTCGACCATTTGCGGCAGGCGCTCGAGGTTCGCATGAAATAATGCCACGTCGCCGCCCGCAAGAAACGCCGGGCCTTCGCCGCACAAAACCACCGCACGCACTGCCGCGTCGTCGCGAGCCTGCTCGCATACCGCCCGCAGACGCACGATCATCGCATCATCGAGCGCATTCATGACGTGCGGGCGATTGAGCGAGATGGTAGCCACGCTTTCCGCTAGCGTATACAACACCGTTTCGCCCATCACGCGCTCTTGCGCAGTGCTTCGAAGGTCACCGGCTGCGTAGTCTGGAAGATCTCAGACTTACCAAGATCCTGCGGGAAATCATCGACCATGATCGCCTTGCGGCGCAGGACGTGTGCACGCTCGATGATGTCGCCTTCCGCTTTGCTGATTACGCCTTTCGCAATGGCTTCACGCGAGAGTTCATCTGCAAAGCGCCCGCTGATTGCACCGGCGCGCACCGCGTTACGAATCTTCCCTTCGGCCGGTTCGGCCGCGATAACAGCACGCAGCGCCGCTTCAAGAGCGCCCAACGGCTCTTCCTCGGTACGAGGGATGAAGACCCCGGCAGTGAGGCGATCGCGTGCGGCACCCGGTTCGAGCAGCGCTCTCACTACCGATTGTCCGAGGCGGTCACGCGGTCCACGGAATTCGCGGCCATAGAAAAAGATGATGTGGCGCAATACGAACGCGACTACCCGATTCGGCAGATTGTCGAATAAGCCGTAGAACGCCTCCTGCGTCTTGTAGAGCGCGTCCTGCAGGGCCCAATGCAGCAACGGTAAATCATCCGCCGGACGACCGTTGTCCTCATGACGCTTGAGCGCGGCGGAAGCAAGATACAGCCAGCTCAGTATGTCGCCCAGCCGGGCGGACAGGCGCTCGCGCCGCTTGAGGGAGCCGCCCAGCACGAACATCGCGGCATCGGACATCAATGCAAACCCGGTCGAGAGGCGTGTGAGCTGCTGATAGTAACGGCGCGTATGCGCATCGCCAGGCACGCTGACAAAAATCGCGCGCGTCAATCCCAGCCAAACTGCCCGCGCAAGATTGGAAAAGACAAACGCGGTATGGCCGAAAAAGGCAGCATCGAAATCGCGTAGCGCTTTGTTTGCATCCGCTTCCTGTGTGGCTGCGATTTCTTTCAGTACAAACGGGTGGCCGCGAATCGCACCCTGTCCGAAAATAATCATCGAGCGCGTGAGTATGTTTGCGCCTTCGACCGTGATTGCGATTGGAACGCTTTGATAAGCACGCGCCAGATAATTATTGGGCCCCATGCAGATGCCCTTGCCGCCGTGTACATCCATCGCGTCGTTCATGACTTGCCGGCCGAGTTCGGTCAAATGATATTTGACGATCGCTGACACGACCGAGGGCTTCTCGCCGAGATCTACGGCACCGGCAGTCATCACGCGCGCTGCTTCCATGATGTAGGCGTGGCCGCCGATGCGTGCGATCGCTTCTTCAACGCCCTCGAACCGGCCGACCGAAGTCTTGAACTGCGTGCGCACGCGACCATATGCGCCGGTCGTTAACGCGCATACTTTCGCCATACCTGTTGCGTTGGCCGGCAACGAGATCGAGCGTCCCGCTGCCAGACAATTCATCAGCATCTTCCAGCCCTGGCCGACATAGTCGACGCCGCCGATGACGTAATCCATCGGAATGAACACATCCTTGCCCCAGTTCGGGCCATTCATGAATACGGCGTTGAGAGGAAGGTGCCGGCGCCCGATGTTAACGCCTGGTGTTTTCGTCGGAATGAGTGCGAGCGTGATACCGATATCGCTGCGCCGCCCAAGCAGGTGGTCAGGATCGTACAAGCGAAACGCGAGGCCGAGCAACGTAGCGATCGGACCAAGCGTGATATAGCGCTTTTCCCAAGTCAGCCGGATGCCAAGAACATTCGCCTTGCCCTCCCATGCCCCGCGGCAAACGACGCCGAAATCCGGAATGCCGCCCGCGTCCGACCCGGCTTCAGGACTCGTGAGCGCGAAGCACGGCATCTCGATTCCTTTCGCGAGCCGCGGCAGGTAATGGTTTTTCTGCGCTTCGGTTCCGTAGTGCAGAAGCAGTTCCGCCGGGCCGAGCGAATTTGGCACCATCACGGATACAGCAGCGGTGCCGCTGCGTGTCGTGAGCTTGGTAACGACCTCCGAATGCGCGAGCGCCGAGAAGCCGAGCCCGCCGTATTGCTTGGGAATGATCATGCCGAGGAAGCCATGATCCTTAATGAACTGCCAGACCGACGGCGTCAGATCATACAGCTCATGCGTAATCTGCCAGTCGTTAAGCATGGCGCACACTTCCTCGACCGGGCCCTCGACAAATGCTTTTTCTTCAGCGGTGAGCGCAGGCCGCGGAAACGCAAGCAGCTTGTTCCAGTCCGGATTGCCGCTGAACAGGTCTCCGTCCCACCACACTGTGCCTGCGTCGAGTGCTTCCTGCTCGGTCTGCGATACCTGGGGCAGAATGCGGCGGAATAAACGCAGCAGCGGCTTACTGATTAGGGTGCGGCGGATGGCCGTCGGCACGGTCACGATGGTAACGAGCCCAAACACTACCCACAGCGAGATGATCACCGGCCTGGACAGGTGAGCCGCCAGTGATGCCAGGACCAGCAGGATAGCGACTGCCGCGGCCCACATCCATGCATTCGCCCGATGATAGGCCAGGATTCCGGCAAGCACGACGAGCGCAAGCAACCACCAGATCATGCGGCCACCCTCCGAGTCATGCGGTCTGACTGATTATACTGATTACGAGGTCGCTGAGCGCTCGGAGTCCCGACGGTCGCGCGGCAACGACAAACCGCCGGCTTATAGCGCTGCGAATTACAGCGCGCCAATAAAAGCGAGCATTGCGTCTGCGACCGCAACCGGCTGTTCGGGAAGCAACGCGTGACCTGCGTTTGAGATCACAACCGTGGTTACGCGATCTCCCAGCTCTTCTCTGAGTAATGCGGATCCAGTATTCGGTGCTATCGCATCGTCGCGTCCCTGCACATCCAGAATCGGCACGCGGCCGCCGGCAGCCCACCATGCATCCTGAGACACTGCTTTGCCGGCAGCGCGCTGTGTTTCTGCAACTGCTTTGTGCCAGCCTTCGAGCCAGCTCGTTGCATCATTGCCGGCCGCAAAGTACGCCCGGCGCAAATGATCGAGACGCTCGTTCGCTGCGACCGACGGATCACTGCATTTGTCGATCGACAGGCGCATCGCGGGCTCAATGGTGCGATGAGCCGCGGCGAGCAGCACGACGCCGCGCACTAGATCAGGACGGTCCGCCGCAAGCATGCGCGCCACCCAATTTCCGAACGCATGACCGGCAACGATTGCCGGACTCCCGCCTTGTTGCTCGATGACCCGGGCGATATCGCGTGCGAGATCGTGCAGCGTAGTCCCTTGCATCGGACCGGTGCTGCCACCAATGCCGCGCGGTTGCGGACAAATCACACGATATCCGTGATCGGCGATCAGCCGCGAGACATTATCGAAGTCTTCGGCGCCACGCCCAAGCGAGGGCAGCAGTAACACGAGCGGACCGCTGCCCTGCGCAAACGCTTCGATGCGCACGCTGCCGTCCTCGACTATCAGCGTGTCGCGATGCATTCCGATATTTGCATTGAATAGTCATGATGAAACCGGTGCTCGGCGCTCATAAATCCAATCTGCTTCGACACAAAGCTTTGTCAATAAACCGGGTGCAGAACGATCACCCGCCATGGCAACATTAAAACTGCGCTTCCTCGAGCGCCAGCACGCTACCTGCACCGCGTACGACTTCACTGTGAAGTGCGGCGGTCAGCGGCAGGATGTGCTCGCTGTAGAACCGCGCCGTCGCGATCTTCGCCCGGTAAAAGTCCGCGTCGCCGCCATCGGCGAGTCGTCGTTCCGCTATCAAGGCCGCACGCGCCATTTGCCATCCGCCGGCCGCTGTACCCCATAGCTTCAGATACGGCACGGCCACCGCGGCCACCGCGTTCGGATTGCTGCCAAACGTATCGACGATCCATTGCGTGGCAGCAGCGACGGCATTTGCCGCACGTTTGAGACCTTCGCGTTGAGCGGCCACGTCAGCGTTGCTGCTCGCTGAGAGCTGCGCATCGAGTCCCCGCATTTCCTCGATGATCGCGAAAGCAGTAGCACCTTTCTCGTAAGCGACTTTGCGTCCCACGAGATCTGCAGCCTGAATGCCGGTCGTGCCCTCGTAAATTGTGGTGATGCGCGCGTCGCGCAGATATTGCGCGGCGCCGGTCTCTTCGACAAATCCCATGCCGCCATGAATCTGCACACCGGTCGATGCAACTTCGACACATTGCTCGGTGCACCAGCCTTTGACGATTGGAATCAGGAAGTCCACCAGCGCCTGCTGACGCCGGCGTTCCTTGTCATCAGGATGATGGCGCGACTTGTCGAGCGCAGCAGACGCCGTATACGCCACTGCGCGCATTGCCTCGGCCTGAGCCTTCATCATCAGCAACATCCGTTTGACGTCAGGATGATGAATGATGGTGACACGGTCACCGCTTCTCTGCCCGATCGCGCGCCCTTGGACGCGGGTCTTCGCATACTCGCGCGCATGCTGGTAGGCCCGTTCGGCGATAGCGACGCCTTCAAGGCCAACGCCGAGTCGCGCATGGTTCATCATGATGAACATGTACTCGAGTCCGCGGTTTTCCTCGCCGACGAGGTAGCCGACTGCGCCTTTACTGTCGCCATACGCAAGCACACAGGTCGGACTCGCATTTATTCCGAGCTTGTGCTCGATCGAGACGCACTTCACGTCGTTGCGCTCACCGAGGCTGCCATCGGCGTTGACGAGAAACTTCGGCACTATAAATAAGGAAATCCCTTTGACGCCCTCCGGCGCATCGGGCGTGCGCGCGAGCACGAGGTGGACGATGTTCTCGGCCATATCATGTTCGCCCCACGTGATGAAAATCTTCGTGCCGTGCAAGCGGTAATGGTCGCCTTCGGGAACGGCGCGGGTGCGGACCGCGGACAAGTCCGAGCCGGCTTGAGGCTCCGTCAAATTCATCGTGCCTGCCCATGTGCCTGCAGTCAGCTTCGGCAGATAGAGCGCTTTCTGTTCGGCAGTGCCTATCAGTTTCAGCGCTTCGAGCACACCTGACGTCAGCATCGGACACAAGCAGAACGCCATGTTGGCGCTGTTCCACATTTCCTGCACCGGCATTGCGACGACATGAGGAAGTCCCTGACCACCGAAAGCCGTGTCGCCCGACAGCCCATTCCATCCGCCGGCGATGAACTGCTGATAAGCGTCCTTGAATCCCTGCGGCGTCGTCACCTTACCGTCGATGAATCGCGAGCCTTCCTTGTCGCCAACGCGATTGAGTGGATCGAGCACGCCGGATGCAAATTTGGCGGCTTCATCGAGGACAGCATCCACAAGATCACCGGTGATTTCGGCGCACTCCGGCATCGCTGTGATATCGCTGATGCCGACCAGTTCGTTGATGACGAACTTCATGTCTCGCAGGGGCGCCGCATAGGCCGACATGATGAACCTCCGTGAGCTTCAGCTCATCAGCAATATGACGCCGGCGCGAAGCAGCACGTTATGCTGCCAAGTCGCATCCGGCTTCGCCGCTTACAATTGCGCGGTGAGCTCGGGCACTGCCTTGAAGAGATCTTCGACCAGCCAGTAATTCGCAACCTGAAAGATCGGCGCTTCGGCGTCCTTATTGATTGCAACGATCACCTTGCTGTCTTTCATACCCGCGAGGTGCTGAATGGCGCCTGAGATGCCGACTGCCACATACAGTTCCGGCGCAACGATTTTGCCTGTCTGGCCGACCTGATAATCGTTGGGGACGAAACCTGAATCGACGGCAGCCCGCGATGCGCCGACGGCCGCGCCGAGCTTGTCGGCGAGCGCTTCCAGTAGTTTGAAGTTTTCTCCGTTGCCCATGCCGCGGCCGCCCGAAACGATGACTCGAGCTGCGGTGAGCTCGGGGCGCGTTGACTTCGTCAACTCATGGCCCTTGAATTCAGAAAGCCCGCTATCCGCAACGGGCGCAACGTTTTCGATCAGCGCCGGAGACGGCGCATCAGGCGCTGCGTCGAATCCCGTAATGCGTACGGTGATGACCTTGATAGGGTCGCTCGACTGCACGGTAGCCAGCACGTTGCCGGCGTAAATCGGTCGCACGAACGTGTCAGCGGAAACGACGTCGCTGATATCGGAGATCTGCGCGACGTTCAACAGTGCCGCAACGCGCGGCATGAAGTTCTTGCCGAAACCCGTCGCGGGTGCCAGCACGTGTGAATAGTTCTTTGCCATCGACGTGACGAGCGCAGCCATATTTTCAGCGAGTGGCACCGCATAATGCGGCGCGTCGGCGACGAGTACTTTTTTAACGCCCGCAATTTTTGCCGCAGCGGTTGCGGCATCTGCACATTGACTGCCAACGACGAGCGCGTGGATATCGTCAGCCAGCTTTGCAGCTGCAGCGACCGTATTGGCAAATCCCGGCTTCAGTTGTTTGTTGTCGTGCTCAGCGATGACCAGGATTGCCATTTAAATCACCTTCGCTTCATTTTTCAGTTTGTTGACAAGGTCGGCGACGTCCGCCACCTTCACGCCGGCACCACGTTTCGGCGGTTCTGCAACCTTGACCGTCTTCAGCCGCGGCGTCACGTCCACGCCAAGCGCGTCGGGCTTAATGATTTCGAGCGGCTTCTTTTTTGCCTTCATGATGTTCGGCAGCGTGACATAACGCGGCTCATTGAGGCGCAAGTCCGCGGTTACCACAGCAGGCAATTTGACGCTGATGTTCTCGAGGCCGCCGTCGACCTCCCGCGTGATGTCGGCATGATCGCCGGCGAGCGTGATCTTGGAAATGAATGTGGCTTGCGGCCAGCCGAGCAGCGCGGCGAGCATCTGCCCTGACTGATTGCAGTCATCGTCGATGGCCTGCTTGCCCATGATGACCAGACCCGGCCGCTCTTTGCCAACGATCGCCTGCAATACAGTCGCTACGGCAAGAGGCTGAATTTCAGCTGTCGTTTCCACGAGAATCGCCCGATCGGCGCCCATGGCAAGCGCCGTGCGCAGCGTTTCCTGACACTGCATGACGCCAATCGATACGACAACGATCTCCGTGACGCTGCCCGCTTCCTTCATGCGGATGGCCTGCTCCACTGCGATTTCACAGAACGGATTCATTGCCATCTTGACGTTTGCGGTCTCGACTGCGCTGCCGTCGGTCTTGACCCTCACCTTGATATTAGGATCGACCACGCGCTTGATTGCCACCAGCACCTTCATCACCACTCCTCAGCTCGGATGTTGCGGCCAGAGCCGCGAAAAGCTGCTTATTTTACCGGATAAGGGCCTGCCAAGGAATTGCCGCTGGACGTAGATTCAAACACTCATGCCCCTGCAACCAGCGGCCCGGGCACACTGCCGCATCGCCTACATTCGAGCGCCGCACCATGAACTCTGCGGCCGAATCCATCGACTATCACGTGACGGTTATCAGTCACTGGCAATCTCAGCATCGAAGTTACCCGCGAAAGCCGTGAAGGCA
>Ga0070664_100000321_pt1 | contig 34876 bp, 28 predicted proteins | sample KBSC73metaG_FD_65863 | JGI IMG/M metagenome (GOLD analysis project Ga0070664, IMG submission 65863) | Corn rhizosphere microbial communities from Kellogg Biological Station, Michigan, USA - KBS C7-3 metaG | ecosystem: Host-associated > Plants > Roots > Rhizosphere > Soil ... | reverse complement strand
AAACTTGAAAAGCTGGATAAAGAAATGCTTTATCAAATACAATACTGGGATGCAGGTCCGCCGGCTTACCGCTGGAATGAACTGGCTTATAAGCTAACCACATTTGAAAATTTCAATACTTTTATTCGTATGCCCATGGCATGGATGAACATAGCCATTTATGATGCTACCGTTACGGCATGGAAAATAAAATATGAGCATCAAAGAAAACGTCCACATGAATTCTCTTCCTCAATCAAACCAGTAATTGGATCGCCCGCTACTCCTTCATATCCTTGCGAACATTCAGTTACAGCCGCTGCTGCAGCTAATGTGCTTGCCTATTTTTTTCCTGAACTTGCCGATTCTATATTGAAGCTGGCAAAAGAGGCGGCACAATCAAGAATATATGCCGGTATGCAATATCCGAGCGATGTGGCCGACGGATGGAAACTTGGCGAGCAGGTAGCAACTCTGGTAATTGAACAGGCAAAGAAAGATGGATCAGGCAGGCAATGGAAAGGAATAATGCCAAACGATCCTAAACTCTGGCATGGCCCTTACCCGGTGGGTATCACTGCCGCCAGTTTTAAACCGATTGTATTAAAATCGCCTAACCAGTTCAGACCGCCAGCACCACCTGATTTTGGAAAAGACATGCAAGCATTGAAAGATTTCAAAAGAAATTTTCAAACCGATGAACTGGCTTTACGCTGGCATGCCCTCAGCGGGTTGGATTACTGGACCGATCTTGCAAGCAAAAAGATGTTTGAATATCATCTTGACAAAAATACTCCCGAGTGCGCCCGAATATATACGTTATTGCATGTCAGTCTGCATGATGCGGCGATTGCAATCATGGATGCTAAGTATGCTTATTGGGGGATCAGGCCATTTCAATACGATACCACTTTTACACCTTTATTTGAAACGCCGCCTTTTCCCGGTTATCCTTCGGGTCATGCAGCCGCGTCTGCTACCGCTGCCGGCATACTTGCTTCTTTTTTTCCCGGCGATGCAGAGTTCTTTGTTAGTAAAGCAAGGGAATGTGCCGATTCACGATTTTATGGTGGAATACATTTTCAAACGGATAACCAAACAGGTCTTGAGCTCGGAACCAAACTCGCTAAATATATTATGGATACAAACGCAACCAATGACCATGTGATAAAATGATCTGTGATCATTTCCTGAAATTGAAAAGCAGGTGTGTATTATCTACTTGTGCTTAAAAACAAACCTGCACACCTTTGCTAACTCAAATGGGGCGACGATCCATATTGATTGCACACATATAACAGAACAAACCATATTATCATTTTTTGTTTCCGTCGCCAAACACCATCTCGGCCTTGGTGATCCACGAAAAACCGAATGAAAAAAGTGCCAGCGACTCCATCCAGAAAACGAGGTGCAATTTGTTTTTTACATCATTAGTGAGAAAAAGTTCAGAAGCGGCAATGGCCACGATGCAGACGATCATAATGATCCCACAAATAAGATAGACCGCATTCCGCTTCTCCTTTTGGGCAGTGGGGTTGGGATTTTTCTTCCTGAATAAATAAATAGAGAAGAAAATAAAGTCAGAGAAAAGTAATAAAGCAAAAACAAAATGAGCATAGTGGACAAATTTGTTTGCACTTGTTGTCGGGCAAAGTGCAACACCCAATGCGAAGGCACAACCAAAATTGGCAGCAATGCTATCAATACGTGCATAACCGCGGTACGAAACTAAAAAAAATGCCAGTGCAAATAATACTCCTACCAGTATGTCACCGGCCGTTCCGTTGTCGTAATAGTCGCTGATGGAATACTCCAGTTGGAAAGTTCCATTAGAGATCAACTTTCCTATGACCAATAAAAAAGGAAGACAAATACCCGCAGCGCCAATTAACACTCTTAATACATAGTAGGGAATGATCTGATCGTTGTCATTACCCTGCCGCTTCGTTTTGGTTAAAGAATCCGCAGCCATAAGACGAAAGGTTGATGGTTTTGCTAATTGAAAGTATTCAATCAACTAATATACTCAATAGTGCCCTGCCCTTATCACGCGGCCCGATTGTGTTGATAAGTGTTGAAAACTGCAATAAGCGGCTTACTATTATTTGACAGGCATTGATGGTCTTATTTCTATTTTACTGGGCAAAGTTCGTGGGTTCATATTCAAAAGATCAAGCACTACCTGCCCAATATCTTCTGGTTGTATTTTCCAGGCATCTGAATCGCCGGGGACATGATTGTTAAAGTGTGTAGATACGGAACCCGGCATTAGGGTTGTCACCTTGATGCCGTATTTGCGGAGATCAAGCATAATGGCTTGCGTAAAACCGACCAGGCCAAACTTGCTTGCGTTGTATGCAGCGCCGTTCTCAAAAAAATTAGCACCAGCCAAACTCGCGACGGTAATAATATACCCTTTTGTGTTTTTCAACGCATCAATACTTGCTTTTACAGTGTTGAAAACACCCGTAAGGTTTGTATCGATCGTCTCCTTCCAGAGTTTTTCCGTCAGTTGATCAATAGGCAGCAAGTGACCAACGCCGGCGTTTGCCACAACAACATCCAGTTGACCAAAATGATTGATCACAGATTCCACGGATTTTATTTCAGAGGCCGATGAACTAACGTCGGATTCTAGTGCGAGAATTTTTGAACTGTCTTTACTCAATGATTGAGCAGCTTCTTTTGCTGCGTTTAACTTCCGGCTTGTTATTGCCACTTTCATCCCCGCGTTGAGCAAGGCTTTTGCAATACCATAGCCAATGCCTTTGCTCCCGCCTGTGATGTACGCTACCTTATTGGTGAGGTTATTCATGATTTTCTTTATTGGGATAACAAACGAATTCAACGAAAGTTCTGGCTTCATTAAATTGCTTGTCCCGCCTTCGGTGGATCGCAATGACGAATCAAAAAGTTATTTCTTTTTAAACGCCTTCAATCCACATTCAAGCCAGTCCGAAAATTTGTCCGCGTTAGGAGTGTAACCTTTTGTTTTGGTAAGCGCTGTTTCATTAGTACTAATGATCGCGTATTGAGGTTGCGAAGTGGCATTGAAATTCTCAATTTGAAAATTCGCCCACTTATCTCCGACTGTAACGATCGATTTCTCCATTCCATCTTTTGCTTTATACACGGTGCGCTGCTGAATGGGCAATTTTCTCTTTTCATCGACATATAAAGAAACGACAACAAATTCTTTTCGCATCAGGCTATCGACGATTGGATTTGTCCACACTGCTTCCTCCATCCTGCGGCAATTCACACAAGCCCACCCGGTAAAATCAATGAGTACGGGTTTGTTTTCCTCTTTTGCTCTCTGCAATGCCTGCTCATAATCCCTCAATGGTTCGAAGCCCTTTTTGCAGTTGACAGGATCTGAATAAGCGCTATAGCAGAGTGGCGGGGGAAAACCACTGATCAGTGTGAGGTTGGCCCATTTTGTATTGGTAACGCCTGGTAATAAGTAAATCGTTATTGCAAGAAATAAAGCGATGAATCCAATTCTTGGCGCTGATAATTTTTTTACGGGCGAATCATGCGGAAAACGAATTTTTCCAAATAAGTATAAAAGAATGGCAACGGCAATCACGATCCATATCCCCATAAAAACTTCTCTTTTTAACAATCCCCATTGCTTGACAAGGTCAGCATTCGACAGGAATTTTATCGCCATCGCGATTTCCAGAAAACCCAACACCACTTTTACCGAGTTCAGCCACCCTCCCGATTTTGGAAAAGATTGTAGCCAGTTTGGGAAAATTGCAAACACAGTAAAAGGCAGCGCCAATGCAAAACCGAAACCCGCAAGCCCTGCTGTTAATGGCCATGAACCCTGCGCTGCAGTACCAGCCAGCAATGAACCCAGTATAGGACCTGTACATGAAAAAGAAACAATAGCAAGCGTAAAAGCCATAAAGAAAATTCCAACCACGTCAAGACCTGACCTTGCACTTGCTTTGTTTGCCAGTCCACCTGGCAAGGTAATTTCAAAATATCCAAAAAATGAAATAGCAAACACAATGAAAATGACGAAAAAGAAAAGGTTTAACCATACGTTGGTTGAAAAATTATTGAGTACTTGCGGCGATGCATGGAAAATATGAAAAGGTAAACTAAGCAACACGTAAATGAGAAAAATTGAAAGACCATACACGAGTGCATTCAATATTCCCTTATGCCTGCTCTGCTGTTTGGTAAAAAAAGACACCGTCAACGGTATCATAGGAAAAACACAGGGAGTGAGCAAGGCAATAAAACCTCCGATTAGTCCAAGGATAAATATCCCCATCATGCTTTTATTCTCTGTCACCTCATCGCCGCAATTATTTACCGGATGATCAATATCAATGCTGTCGATTCTTATTCTCGTTGTAGAGGCGACGCCGCCTTCCAGCGATATAGTGAATGGAAAGGAGGCCGTATAAAATTCATCGTTGCGTCCATAACTATAAGTGAGGGTACCCTGCAATTGAGCAGGCACAGTTCCGGAGATAGCGATCTGTTTCTTCCATTTGGAGGCGCCTTCATAGATTTTAGTTGTACCATCGAAAACGGTGCTGTTAACTTCCTTTAAAGTCCCTTCCGCAGCAAAATTTTTCTGTTGATCAATGGCGGAATCGCCAAATTTTAGTTCAGTTGCAGTTGCAAGATCAGGAATAGTTTGCGACGGGGAATATAGTTGCCAGCCTGGAACACCTGCCGTCGAAAAGATCAGTTCATATCTGTCGCTATCAATCTTTTTTGAAGACACATCCCATTTATACAACGATAGTGAATCCTGGGCATTGAGGCAACCAGCAAAAAAAAGCAACACTAAACCCACACCGACTATGCGAGCAAAATAATTCATTGTCCAATTCTTAAAAGCAAAACGAGCCTTTAGTAAAAGCTCGTTCACAAAGTTCGTTAATCATTCGTTTTATTTTATTGCAAGATTGAAGTTGACGGTTTTGGGAGGTAAACATTTTTTATCGTCACAGGTTTGAAACTCTACACTTCCGGAAACATTCGTTTTTGCGTTTGATTTTAATTTCACTACCTGCACAAAATCTACCTTGTTTGAATACTGGTGAGCCGAAACACCCAGGTTTTTGTCCGTAAATTTTTCCATCTTGCCGACTTCTTTTACTTTACCATCCAGCTTAAGCAACGGATTATTGTTTATTGTAACGCTGGTAGGAATAGCTATTGCATCGGAGGGCTGATCCTGTGAATACAGATGCCAACCTGATTGAATATCCGCAGTGAGATGCACCTCAAAGGTTTTGTCTGAGATCTTCTTAGTGTTAAAAGTCCAGCTTACGGGGCTTTGCGCATTCAAAAGATAAGCTCCGGAAACCAGGACAATCGTAAATATCCATTTCTTCATGATATAATTATTACAAGACAAAAATCTTCTTTTAATTTCTATATTCCTGTTAAAAATTGGGAGCCTGTAATTATCCCTGGTTTACAAGCTGTTCTGTCATCAAAAGGCTCTTTAGTATTTGCCGGCCATCGATATTTTCAAGAGAATGTGAACAAGCGCGTTCGGGATGAGGCATCATGGCAAAGACATTTCGACTTGAGTTACAGATACCCGCAATATTTCTGAGTGACCCGTTTGGATTTGCTGCCGGCGTTAGATTTCCATTCTCATCGCAATACCTGAAAATTACCTGGTCATTTACCTCCAGGTCATCAATCGTTTTTTCATCCGCATAGTATCGTCCTTCGCCATGAGCTATGGGTATTTTATAAATATTTTCGCTGTTGTCCGTTATAAAAACATTCTTCCCGATAAACTGTTGATTTGCGTTTCGCAAAAGAACACCGGGCAGCAAATGTGACTCACATAATATCTGGAAGCCGTTGCAAATTCCCAGGACCTTGCCTCCCCTTTTCGCAAACTCGATAACGCTCTGCATCATCGGGCTGAACCTGGCTATCGCTCCGCAACGGAGGTAATCACCATAAGAAAACCCGCCGGGTAAAATGATACAATCTTCCGTGGAAAACATGCTAAGATCTTTGTCCTTATGCCAAAGCATGATCACTTCCTGGCTAAGTTCATCGGTAAGTGCGTCATGTGTGTCCCTGTCACAATTAGAACCTGGAAAAACAACAACACCAAATTTCATAAAGTCATTTTAGGATTCACAAAGATAAAGATGATCGGTGAGAGTAAAAGTTGAAAACGGTTATTAATTCCAGTGTGGTCCATAATATTGATAAACCAAAACAAAGGCGACAGATGTCCAAAAAAGTACCAGCGGAAATAATTTTTTTTGAGGGTAAAAATATGTGCAGGCATGAAATGCTGCGAACGGTGGTGCAGCCATCACCCAATTTTCGAAAGTATTGCTCGTGTTCACGAAAGGAACAAATATGGCCACAAGCAAATAGACAAGAACAAGACTCCAGCCCTTGCGTATTTGAATAAGCATTCGACGCAGGTTGTCCTGGATGAAATACCCCCCTGTTAGAAAAGGAACCATCAGTAAAAGGGCGCTGGCTGCGAGCCAAATTGATTGTTGCAATGAAGGCATTTGCACCGTGAGATAAGGCAATATTTTTTCAGGGGTCCACGATCCCGACAAAAAAAGATATATCCCATAAAAATAGTACGGCGATGTCAGTCCTAGCAGGCAAAGCAGCCACTCATTGATTCGAAAAGGTCTCATGATCATGAGTGCGAACAAAACCCATATAATAAACGTAATGGAAGGGAAGAAAATAAAACTGGAAATGCCGATCGCCAGCCCGGTGTTGAACACGATCCCTTTTGCCTTGGGATGATTATACATCTTAAAAAGCCATCCGAGAACGAAGATCAGTAGCGTGTTGATCAGCAAGGGTGCGGAAAAATAATTCCATTCCGGAAAAAAAGAAGTAATAAGAAGGTAGGCCATGCCCGGCAGATAGTTAGGCCTGTTCATCATCCGGAAATTATTGATGAGCGTGGTCAATGAAAGGGCTTGGGTAAAAAGTAGCAGGAAAGCTAAGGCCGGATAAAGAATAGAATTTGTTGTACCGGCTTTCGAGAACAATCCTAAAATGCTATGAAATAATACCCCATCCTTCGGCTGAACACTTACGGAATGAGGATGGACAAACATGGGCAACTTTATGAGCAACCCAAAAAACAGCAGCACTAAAATATTGGCCGGGTTTTTTTGTCTAAAAATTCCGATCACGGATATGGATTTATGTTGGTTTTGTTAGTTAAACTCAATTTTGGCAAAACATATCGTGTTTCTATACAAGCAAGGAACAACCATTTGATGGGCGCTTACCTGCTTACCATACTTAGCCATGAATTCAAAGCCCTTATCAAGATTCTTCAAAGTCGGGTTACGGGCAATTTGTCCACCAGGCGCGACAGTGTAATCGTTCAACAAATTAACTCTTCTTTCTTCCATGTTGAAAAGAAAATGAAGCTGACCTCCTGTATTCATTAACTGATACGAAATGAGATCGTCTGTATCATCATCAAATTGTTCTTTTGAAATTACGTTATTCCATTGTAAGCTTCCGTTTTTGTCAAATGAAAAAATTACAATATTGTCCGCATGATAACGAACATTTTGGGAGTTGTAGTTTCTTGAACGGTACCATAAACTATTGTAATAGGGCGAATAGGAATAATAATCATAGGGGCTGTAGAAAGGTGAACCGTAAAGGTAATCCCATCGATTCCACGCGTTGTACCGCGACGTGGTATAAAATGCTTCACTGCCTATTATAAAACCGCCGTCTTTTTTCACAATGATGTTGCGGATAAAATAATCATTGAAGGCCATTTTTATATTGGCATCTCCTTTCGCATCACGCCGCAAATCTTCCCCGAAAGTTACCGTGTTTTCCATCTCCGGTTTGCCGTTTACCTTGTCCCATACATAATAATAAAATCCATCAATGTTCCCACGGCGTTCTTTATAATAAAATGAAGTAAGGAAGAAACGGTTGTGGGCGTTATCAACTTTAATATGGACCTCGTCAAGATATTTTTTGTCAATATTCAGTTCGTTGACGAAGAATGAATCAGCCTGGGCATATTTTACGACCATGGCAGTCCGGCTGATCACATCGCTATTTTGACGCGAAAATTTTGCGAATACGAAATCCCCGTCATTATCCACATAGTACTCATCGAGGTAGTCATTCTTATCATCCATCGGCATATTGATCACGCTTCTTTTTATGGATTGCAGGCTATCATTAAAAAGATTTGTCGTGATCACAAAATTGTCCTTGTTCTTGCTGTTGATCTTAAACACCATGAGCTTGCTTTTGTCCTCGCTGGTGATCACGCTATAAATTTTGTCGTTCGCGGAAAAACCGATATGCGTAGTATCTAATTCCACGACTTCAGATATTTTTTTTCCTTTACCGTTGATCTTTGCCGCCATACAGTGAACCACATTCTTCTTTTGATATTGATAAATGGCATAAAAAAAGTCGGTGTACGGAAAGAAATCGATGCTGACCAGGCGCTCATCGGGCATGAATTCCTGCCCAACCTTTGACACTTCTTTCATGTCATTATCATAAATGGTGATCCAATTTTTGCTCTTCAAATTTTTATAGATAAGGAAATTTCCGTCGATCTTCCCAATTATTTCAAAGACCATTCTGCGCGAATCGTCCTTTTCGGGTTCGGAGTAAACAATCCTTTGGGCATTAAGAATATTTGCAATAACGAGGATACAAATTGAAGCAAAAAGCAATCGCTTGCTAAACATATAAGACTTTGATTTTTTGCCTATTAAAATTAAATATTGCAACCAAAATTGCGGCTTTTATTTTGGTTATAGTGCCACAGCCTTGTTAATAACTGTAAGACAATAAATAAACGCTGAAGGTTGCTGCTCGCTTATCCGAAATATTAAATATTATCCTACGATTTTCCGAAGTTATTACTTGTAATTTATTTTTCGGTATACATTTGCAGGATGTCCCTGTAAAATTGGACCTAACCCGGACATAACACAATTTCTAAAGTGAGAATACCGACCAATAGGGCGACGTTCGCTGGATTAGTTATAGCCCTCGGAATTATTTACGGAGATATAGGCACCTCCCCTCTATATGTGTTTAATGCTATTATTAATGGACGAACGATAGATGAGTTTTTGATCGTTGGCAGTCTGTCTTGCATCATTTGGACAATAACTTTACAAACTACCATTAAATATGTGATCCTGGTTCTACGCGCCGATAACAGGGGAGAAGGGGGAATTTTTGCTTTATATGCATTAGTGAGGCGGCAAAGACGGTGGCTTGTGTTACCTGCCATGATAGGTGGTGCCGCCTTGCTGGCAGACGGAATGATAACTCCGCCAATTTCCATTACAGCTGCAGTGGAAGGTTTAGAGAAAATTCAATATTTCAATAACATAGGCGACTATATTTTATACATTATTCTGGCTATTATTGCTCTTTTCTTTTTTCTACAACAGTTCGGCACGGCATCTATAGGTAAATTATTTGGCCCTGTTATGTTGGTTTGGTTTACTATGCTGGCCATATTAGGCTTCGCGCATGTTGCTGACGATCTAACCATACTGCGAGCTTTTAGTCCACACTACGCCATCTCATTTCTTAAAAACAACCCGAATGCCTTGTGGATATTGGGTGCCATCTTTCTTTGCACCACCGGGGCAGAAGCATTGTACAGCGATTTGGGACATTGTGGCCGAAGTAATATTCGTATCTCATGGATCTTTGTAAAGATCTGCCTGCTTTTAAATTACCTGGGACAGGGAGCCAATTTGCTGTCTCATCACTACGGTACAAAAGTTGTCGTGCCCGGCAGTATAAATGCCTTTTACGATCTGATGCCGCATTGGTTTATCATTGTAGGAGTCATCATTGCAACCAGCGCGGCTGTTATCGCCAGCCAGGCAATGGTATCAGGCTCCTATACGCTCATCAGCGAAGCCATGCGACTAAACTTATGGCCAAAACTTAAAATAAGGTATCCTTCCGAAGAACGAGGACAATTGTTCATTCCCAGCCTCAATTTCCTGATTTTTTTAGGCTGCACGGGAGTTGTGCTTTATTTTCAAAACTCCTCACGAATGGAGGCTGCATATGGATTGGCTATTATTGTAACGATGCTGATGACTACTGTTCTTTTTGCTAATTTTCTAATTGCAAGGAGAGTAAATCCAATACTGATCTGGATATTTCTTTTAAGCTACCTCGCTATCGAACTAGGATTTTTGATTGCTCTGCTGCAAAAGTTCACCCATGGCGGTTACATAACACTCCTGATTGGCAGCGTCATGTTCCTGGTAATGTATATATGGTATCGCAGCAGAAAAATTAAAAATCGTTACGTTGAATTCGTACGCCTTGAAACCTATATTCCCAAGATACAGGAACTGAGCAATGACAGGTCCGTTCCTAAATATGCCACTCATCTCGTCTACCTGACAAGCGCCGATAATCCAAAAGAAATAGAGCATAAGATCATCTATTCGATTCTCAACAAGAAGCCAAAGCGTGCTGACATTTACTGGTTGGTGCATGTAGATACGCTTGATGATCCTTATACTTCCGAGTATAAGGTAGATCACATCATTCCTAACGATATCATACGGGTCGAATTCAGGCTGGGCTTTAGGGTCGAACCACGGATCAATTTAATGTTCCGGAAAGTGGTTGAAGATCTTGTGGCTAATAAGGAAGTAAATATTACAAGTCGTTATGAAAGCCTTGAAAGGAGCAATACAGTTGGTGACTTTCAATTTATCGTGATGGAAAAATATTTGAGCCAGGACAATGAATTACCCTTTATAGAAAAGGTAGTCATGAGACTGCATTTTTTGCTAAAAGAAATTAGCCTTTCAGAGGAACGTGGCTTCGGGCTTGATGTAAGTAATGTCACGGTCGAAAAATTTCCGCTTATCGTCGCCCCGGTAGCCAACCTAAAATTGAAAAGAATAGAAGACTAGATGATAGTTGCATAGATAATAGATGATAGTTGTTAACTGCCATTCCGATAGATGTATAAGTTTTTGTATTTTCCACTATCATCCCTGCCTGGCGGCAGGCAGGTATCAGTTATCATCTACAAACTATATTGCCACACTTCATCTGGTATATCATCATCGGCGTTGTTGTACTTTCCACCCTGGTTTATTTCCTTCAGGAAAAATTTATCTTCAAACCGGAAAAACTAAAGCAGGACTTCCAGTTCAAGTATGATATTCCTTTCAAGGAATTGTTTTTTGATGTAGAACCAGGTGTTCGGATTAATGGTCTTCATTTCTATCGCGAAAAATCGCTCGGCCTTATTCTTTATTTTCACGGCAACACAAGAAGTATAAAAGGCTGGGCAAAGTATGCAAAGGATTTTTATCGGTATAACTATGATGTGGTGCTTGTAGATTATAGGGGTTTTGGAAAAAGCACCGGTAAGCGCAGTGAAAAGGAAATGCTCCATGACATGCAGGTTGTCTACGACGACCTGGCGAAGCAATACCATGAACACTACATTATCGTGTATGGCCGGAGCCTTGGCAGCGGGTTTGCCACAAAAGTGGCTTCGGAGAATAGACCGCGATACCTGATACTGGATTCCCCTTATTACAATTTTCAAAGGGTCGTTGAACGTTTTCTGCCTATTTTACCGGTCAGGTATGTTTTGCGTTATCATTTACGCACAGATAAATGGATCCGCGATGTTAATTGTCACACCTATATTATTCATGGTACAAAGGATCGTTTGATCCCCATCAGGCACAGCGAGGCATTGCAAAAACTAAATCCTGGCAAGATCACTCTCATTCGCATTCATGGCGGAGGGCACAATAACCTTCCAAAATTCGACGAATACCACAATTTCATTCGTGATATTCTCAAGTATTAATACTATCTCCATAATAATAAGGATTAACCTTCGTTAACGAATCTGTTAAGGATGATGTAAATCGAAGCTGGTGTAGTTACAAGCGAATATCTGAAACGTCAAACAACAAATGATGTTTATGAAAAAACTTTACTTTTTCTTTGTTATAGCAGTCAGCACATGGATGATAAGCTGTAAATCGGCAAGTAAGCTTTATCAAAAGGGAAACTATGATGAGGCCGTACAGGTAGCCGTAAAAAAACTGCAAAAAGATCCCAACGATGCAAAATTAAAATCCGTGGTCCAGGACTCCTATCGATATGCTGTTACCGATCACCAAAATCGGATCAACAACTATTCGTCGATGGACAATGATATGAAATGGGAATGGATGTACAACGAATATTCTGGTCTTCAAAATTTGTACAATGTCATTTTCAAAGCACCCAGCGTATATGAACTGGTTCGCCCTACGGATTATTCTTCGGATATGAATTCAAATGCTGCAAAAGCCAGTGATGTTCACTACAACCTGGGTATGGAATTGATGAACCACAATGACAGGCAGAGTTATAAGAATGCCTATCGTGAATTCAAGACAGCAATGAGTTTTAAACCGGGTGATGCAAACATCCAGCGGATGATAAATGAGTCTTATGATGAGGCACTGACAGTTGTCGCTATCGTTCCCGTCAATAATTATGGATTTCAATTTGCCTCGTATAATTATCAACTCCAGAATTTTGATAACGATATCATCAGGATCCTGCAGAACAATACGGGTAATGAATTTGTGAAATTCTATTCGACATGGGAAACCCAAAGGCTAAATATCGTTCCCGACGAGATCGTGGAAATGCATTTTTCGCAAATTAATATCGGAAGAATTAATGATAATTATTCCACCAGGGAGGTTTCAAAAGACGTAGTCGTGAAAGAAACGGTATACAAACCCGACTCAGTTATAAAACAGTATGCAAAAGTAAAAGCAATCGTTACTACAACGCAGAGGACAATGTCATCGCAGGGAATACTAAGCATCAATGTTCGTGACAACAAAGGCAGAGCGTTGTGGAGTGACAATGTCGTCGGGAATAGTAGCTGGTCAACTTCGTTTAGTTCTTACACAGGAGACGAAAGGGCGCTTACGGATGAAGATAGAACGTCGGTCAACCAAACATTGGATACGCCTCCCCGTGAGCAAGATATTGTTAAGTGCATACAGGAAGGTATTTACAGCGATCTTATCTATAAGGTAAGAAGCTACTACAGTCGCTATTAAAATATTTCCCCTTGAAAATCGAAGGCCTGTGGTTTGACCGTGGGCCTTTGTTTTCACAAAGTCTTTAAGTATTCGATCACAGCTTTCCGTTCTGCTTCGCTCAATTGATCACCGAAAGTATGGCCATAATTTCCATAACCCGGTAAGGTTGTGTTATAAGTATATTTATTGCCAGCAGATGATTGTGTTTGAAATGGCCACCCCAGCGTTTCGTAATCATATTTTGTAGAATCTCCCGGAGAAGTGCCCTGGTCAAAATCCCTTGTCCAGTAAGTGGGACGCAGCTTGCTATTAAGAACTGCTTCGATCGTGGGCACTGAGCCGTTGTGAAAGTATGGAGCCGTGATCCAAACACCATCCAACGGCGGAGCAATATATCCATCGAAAGGGACAAGCTTTGCCGGATGATCACCTTTGCTGAACCAACTTTTATTGTACCAATCGACCATATCTGAATTCTGGTAGTTACTTTGGTTTAACAAAGAATCCGTTCCAATGATCGATTCAGGAATCAACAGATTTGGATATTCTCCGTTACTCCCGTACCTACCATGACACTTGCTGCAGGTATTTTCAAAAATGATCCTCCCTTTTTCCGCAAGAGGTTCATCAATTTCCTTCGGGTATTTTGGTGGCTGAATTGAAAAAATATAAGCAAGTACATCGGGCATGTGTTCATCTACCTTTTTCGCATGCATCGTATCATTCGTTGTGAGCAGGCTTGAGCCCATCAAAAATTTACCGAAATCTCCACGGCCAAAGCCATTATAAAACATGGCATTCTTTTTTTTCAATAACCACCACGCGGGTACATCAGAGGGAATCACTTCCTCGGGTAGTTCTACGGAGGCCTGCTCATTCCACGCAAACGTCGCAGGATCACGATGTGCTACCAGGAGGGCAGTAAGTCTATCCGCCGGGTTAACACCCGCCACTTCGGTGTAAAAATCATCCCCGATCGATCTTGCCACTGTCAAAGCTTCTTTTGCTGCGTCATATTTCCTAGGGCTTAATTTTAAATACGCCATCAAAACTTTTTCGTAGGTCTTCAAATTCTTTGTCTTTGTAAAATCTCCAGTTGAATTTCCAAGACCGACGACCAGGCTGCCGTCGAAAAATTCGGCATGACATTGAAAACAATTAGGCACAACAACTTTTTCTCCATTGACTGCATTCACAACATTGAAATCATAGCGTACCTGGGCATTTTCATTTTGCCGGTCAAGAAGGTTGACTTTTTCCTTTTTAAATCCAAGATTGTATAGACCGAAGGGAATACCGCTATTTACGTAGTCACCGGTAATTATGTAATGATATCCGGAATCCGCATTGCCGATCCTTTGCTTGCTTGGCGGAATAACGACAGGATCATCTTCGACGGAAGCAATCGTGACGAACGAAATACAACTTATCACTATACCTAACGCAACAAATAATTTTTTCATAGAAGGAGGAGTGAATTTAGCTTCGAATACCAAATATCAAATTTCAAATCTCAAATATTCATTTCCCATAAAGTTCCAGCATTTTTTTCAGATCATCGAGCGTATTGATCTCACCGGCGGTTTTGTCTTTTCTCCAGCGGTTGATTCTCGGAAAACGCAAAGCTACCCCGGATTTGTGACGATTGGACGCCGCAATGCCCTCAAACGCGATTTCAAAAACAAGTTCAGGTTTGACCGTTCTCACCGGCCCAAATTTTTCTAACGAATTCCGTTTTACAAAATTATCAACCTGCGCAAATTCCTTATCGGTCAGCCCGGAGTAAGCTTTGGTAAAGCTGACCAGTTTATCCCCATCTTTTACAGCAAAAGTGTAGTCAGTATATAAATTACTTCTTCGACCATGGCCTTTTTGCGCATAGATCATCACCGCATCAATCACAAGTGGATCAATTTTCCATTTCCACCAATCTCCTCTTTTTCTTCCAACCTGGTAAATGGAATCTTTTCTTTTCAGCATGATTCCCTCGCTACCCCGGTTTCTTGATTGATGCCGAAGTGCAGTCAATTCCGGCCAGGTGGTAAACGAAATGACAGGCGATAACAATAGTGCCGGGTGTTTGATGCCATTTACAATTTTCTCGAGCAGGGTTCTTCTTTCAACTAAAAGCGTTTCCCTGATATCATTTCCTTCGTATTCCAGCAGATCATACGCGAAGAATGTGATCGGTGCTTCAGTTAATTGCTTTTTTGTTACATTCTTCCTCCCGATCCTTGTTTGCAATAACGCAAAGGGCAAAGGTTTGCCATTTTCACTCGGAATAATTTCTCCGTCGAGCACTACTCCGTTTGGCAAATGATTTTTTAATGCATGATACTCAGGAAATTTTTCAGTCATCAATTCTTCTCCTCTACTCCACACAAACAACTGATGATCGCGTTTGATGATCTGGCCACGGATGCCATCCCATTTCCACTCCGCCTGCCAATCGTTAGGTTCCCCAAGCGTACTCACCTCGTCCTCGATCGCATAAGCCAGGTAAAAGGGATATGGTTTTGAGTAATCAGCAGTGACTGCATGCTCGCTTAGTACGTCTGAGAAGTTGGTTGTTACCGGATCCCAGTTGCCACTAATGCGGTGGGCAATTACCGAAGATTCGAGTTTGCTGGTCTTCGCCAATGCATTAACCATAGTACCCTGTGATACACCGATCCGAAAATTGCCTGTAATTAGTTTATTAAAAACAAAACGTTCTGCCTGTGTCATTGCCTGCCACGATCGTAAGATAAATTCCTTGCGAACCGATTCATCCTCTTTCTCAATACTGATCAATGTTTCCAGGTAATAATGCAAAGGGTGAGACGCATCAGCGTTTGTTGATTCAGGGAGAAGAAGAGCGATCGTTTCACCGAGGTCACCGACGGCGTGATAACATTCTTCAAATAACCAGTCGGGTAATTTCGCCAGTTCATTGCACCATGTCCATAACTGAGTTGAGTTAACAGCTCGCTTCGGTCTTCTTCCACTGAAAATGGCGATCACCCAAACTTTGTCTTTGTCATTGGCAGTCAAAAAATATTCGGACAAAGCATCCAGCTTTTCATTAGTCTTTGTGGATGTACCTAATTTTATTACTAAGTCGGCGAATTGTTTCACGCTCAAATTATTTATTATTGATTACTGAATATTCTATTCGGGGCCTGACAATTAATAATAAATAATTCAATAATCAGTTCTTATCTTGTTCCTCTCCAATCGCAGTACTATTTTCCTCTTCCTCATTTCCATATTCCGTTTTTACCTCAGCTGCCGGAATTCCGTTCTCATTCAGGTATCGGCTGAACACAGACTGGTAACCATGGGTAACAAAGACTTTCTCCGCTTCTGTTTCTTTTACTGCCTGGAGTAATCCTTTCCAATCAGCATGATCACTGAGTGCAAACCCCGCATCCGCATTTCTCCTTCTTACCGTTCCCCTTACCTGCATCCAGCCGCTGCAAATACCGACTGCATAGGGAAAAAAACGTTTCATCCATGAAGAACCTTCAGCACCGGGCGGAGCAATGACGATGTTGTTGATGTATGCTCCTTTTGGTGTATTATAATCTATGCGTTGTACATCCGGAAGTTGAATTCCGCTTTTTGTTAGCGTTTGATGGGCATTCCAAATTGCGCCGTGGACATAGATAGGCAGATTCAGTTCGGGCAAACATTGCAATAGTCGCTGTGCTTTTCCTAAGCTATACGCGATAAACACTGAAGTTTTTTCCAACTCGCGATTCCTGCAAACCCAATCCCTGATATTCTGAAAGATCTCCTGTTGCGGTTTCCAATTATAAATAGGCAGCCCAAATGTTGATTCGGTAATGAAGGTGTTGCATTTCACTGGTTCAAACTTTCCACTTAATCCATCGTCTTCAATTTTATAATCTCCGCTCACCACCCAAACCTCACCCTTATATTCTATACGTATTTGTGAAGACCCGATCATGTGACCTGCCGGATGTAAAGAGACCTGCACACCGTTCATAAGAATTTTTTCTTCCCATTCTACCGTTTGATAGTTATTTTCTCCCAATCTCATTTGAAGAAGGGGTTTGCATTGGGTGTGGCATAAATAATATTTTGAGCCCCATCGCGCATGATCACTATGCGCATGAGTAATGACAGCCTTGTCAACTGCCTTCCAGGGATCGATATAAAAACCTCCGGCCCTGCAACAAAGACCTCTGTCTGTAAATTCAATTAACGGCATGGTGATTATGCTGCAAGCCATAAGCCACAAGCTGCAAGCATCGTAAATTTAGTTTATTGTTGATGATGCAAAGCTTATGCTAGAACGGGATTTTCATTCAACAGTGTAAAGAGACGTCGAAACAAGCTTTTATCTGATGAATTAAAGCAGAACGGGGAACTGAACGTTGAAGTGTGCGACGCAACAGCAGATGATGAAAGCGTTGGAGCTGATGACATAAAAATAACCAGCAATAAGAAACAAGCACCGGCAATTAGTTCACCCCCTTAATAATTCCATCCTGCCATTTTACGAAGAATAATTTCTTGTTCTCGAAATAATCAAGCGTGGTCGTTTGTTTGTTGATAACAGGCTGAATATCGAGTTCGCGAAATAAATTGAACTCTTTGCGACTGAGGTTGGACGCTATATCGTTTCCATACTGAAGCAGGAGTTTTGAGAAACGCCATGTGGCCTCATAGCCCCGCATCACCATGTCGCTTGGACGTGCATACATTTTCGTATTAAAGTAATCAATGATCCTCTGGCTCACTTTATCGATTCTTGAATTATAAAATGGTGTGCTGTACACAATTTCGAGTCCCTTATACTGCGGCAATGTAAAGTCTCGTGTCAAATTATCGAAGGTGGGCATACCTATCAATGTAAGTGGATAGGATTTGTCTATCGAAGCCAGCTGCTGGCTCAATCGTTTTCCAAAATTTTCATCGAGACTGCCGGCAATACATACGGTGTGTACATTACTATCAAGCTTTGTTGCAAGTTGATCCACCGTAAAACTATCCACCAAGTCAACATATTTTATTTTTAAAGGAACTGACAGGGTATTTTTTCCTACCTCATCAAAAAGAGACTTCAGTATATCTTCCGTTTGCCCTTTTGTTCGAAACATAACAATCGGGGCAAGGGCATAATTTTTCTGCAAGTACTTATATAAAAGACCAATGTGGGTTTGCAAAGTAGAATTCAGCATCACGAAATATGGGTTATCAGTAATGCCTGCATCATTCGGAAGATTAACATTTATATAAGGGATCTTTTTTGCCTTTGCAGCATTGGCAATATTCCAGCTCTCCTGGGGATTGGCATAAGCAAGGATCAATTCTATTTCGTTTGTGTCTAATTTATTTAACTGCTGGGCCAATGGTTCTTTTTCTGACCGGGTATCATAAATAAAAACTTCCAATTGAGTTCCTTCCTCTGCTAAAGAGTCGAGCGCCAACTGTGCGCCTTCATAAAACTCAAGACCGGGGTTGATAAATTTCGGAAATTGTTTTTCGTATCGATAATTATTCAGGTCATCAAAGGCAGAATCAAGATACAGAGGAGTAAAAATAGCGATCTTATGTTTCGCAGTTTGTGCGAGCATGCAAATAGGCAACAGGCAAGAGACAATCAGCAATAAAAAATTTGAGATTCTCTTTTTGTTCATAGATGCATTTTGGTCGTCATTTCTTGTCAATTGCTTATTGCAAATTGGCTCACTCCCACTCTATCGTTGCCGGCGGCTTACTGCTTATATCGTACACGACGCGGTTAATTCCCTTCACGTTGTTAATGATCTCACTTGAAACATGTGCCAAAAAATCATAAGGCAAATGCGCCCAGTCGGCTGTCATTCCATCCACACTGGTTACCGCACGTAAAGCCACCGTAAATTCATAGGTCCTTTCATCGCCCATTACGCCGACGCTTTTTACCGGTAACAGGATGGCACCAGCCTGCCAGACCGTTGCATATAAATGATGTTCTTTTAAATCTTTCACATAAATATGATCGGCTGCCTGCAGTAACCGCACCTTTTCTTCGGTTACTTCTCCCAAGATCCTTATGGCAAGGCCAGGACCTGGAAACGGGTGACGGCCGATCATCTCCTCCGGTATTCCCAATTCCATCCCAACTTTTCTCACCTCATCTTTAAATAAAAAACGCAATGGCTCCACAAGGTCCAAATGCATCTTTTCAGGAAGCCCTCCCACATTATGGTGCGATTTTATTGTCATTGACGGGCCGTGCACAGACACGCTTTCAATGACGTCAGGGTAAATAGTTCCCTGTCCGAGCAATTCAATGCCTTCCACTTTCTTTGCTTCTTCCTGGAATATCTCAATGAATAACCTGCCGATCGTCTTTCGTTTTGCTTCCGGATCGATCTTGCCTGCCAGTTCACTATAAAATCTTTGTTTCGCATCAATGCCCTTAACATTCAATCCAAGTTTTTTGTAGGTAGCCAATACCGTTTCAAATTCATCTTTTCGCAATACGCCATTGTCTACAAAAATTCCGTAAAGGTGATCCCCGATGGCACGACCGATCAGCGTTGCCGCTACAGTGGAATCCACACCGCCACTCAACGCCATTACCACTTTGCGGTCACCGATCTTTTGTTTCAACTGAGCAACAGTATCAGAAATAAAATGCGCCGGTGTCCAATCCTGCGTACATCCGCAAACATTCACCAAAAAATTATGGAGGATCTTCTTCCCTTCAATGGAATGATATACTTCCGGGTGAAATTGCAGGCCGTAAAGTGCAAAGTCATTAGTTCGGAGTTCAGAGTTCAGAGTCATACTGCCATTTCTGGCTCCTGACTCCCGACTCCCGACTCCCAACTTCTTAAATGCAGCGATCGGAATGCTTTCGGTTGTTGCAAGCAGCTCAAATCCCTTTGGCAATTCTAAAATTGTATCCGCATGACTCATCCAAACCTGGCTCTTCTCGATCACATCTTTCAGCAATACATCATTCTTTTGTTTGTGAAGCAATGCCCTCCCGTATTCACGTTTATTACTTTTTTCTACTCTTCCTCCGTAACGTTTCGCCGTTAATTGTGCACCATAACAAACTCCCAAAACCGGTACTTGTTTAATAAATGCCTGGACATTGACATCGGGGGCATGTTCGTCATTTACGGAGAATGGAGAACCGGACAAGATGATCCCCTTCAGACCAGGTTCAAACTCAAAACTCTTTTGATAAGGAATAATTTCACAGTACACATTGGCCTCTCTTACGGCGCGGGCTATTAGCTGGGTATATTGAGAACCGAAATCAAGGATCAAGATCTTTTCCGTCATGGTCGCGAAGGTATGAAAAACTGTTGCTGGTTTTTTGTTGCTATAATTTTCGCATGGGTTTGCCATCTCATTTTTTGGACCACATAAGGCACAATAGAGCACAATAGTTTGGAGCGCCCTGGTTTTTCTATGGGAATCCTTAGGTTGACTATGTCGCTTATGTGGTTCCGAATCGGCGAATTTGGGATGCACATATTAAATCTGTCCTTTCGATTTTTTTCTGATGTATTTTGCAACTAAGAGAAAAAAATCTAAACACCCCTTTAGGGGATGGGGGCATGAAATATTATATCATTGCTGGCGAAGCTTCGGGTGATTTGCATGGAAGTAATCTCATCAAGGAATTAAAGAAGCTTGATGATGCTGCCGACATACGCTGCTGGGGAGGGGATTTGATGCAGCATGCCGGTGCTCATCTCGTAAAGCACTATCGTGATCTTGCCTTTATGGGCTTCATCGAAGTGGCGAAAAACCTGGGTACGATCTTAAAAAATCTGAAATTCTGCAAAGAAGATATCCTGCAATTCAAACCCGATGCATTAATTCTTATTGACTATCCGGGTTTCAATCTCCGGATTGCCAAATGGGCGAAACAACAGGGATTAAAAGTCATTTATTATATCTCACCCCAGGTTTGGGCCTGGAAAGAGAATCGAGTAAAGCAAATGAAAAAGGACATTGATAAAATGATCATCATTATTCCTTTTGAAAAGGAATATTTTAAAGATAAATGGAGCTGGGATGTCGAATATGTAGGTCATCCGTTGGCAGCGGAAATTGAAAATCAAAAATCAAAAATCATAAACCATAAATTTTCCGAGAAGCCGATCGTTGCATTATTACCAGGAAGCAGAAAACAGGAGATCGCAAAGAAACTCCCCATCATGCTGGAGGCAAGTAAATTTTTTCCTGGTCACCAGTTTATTGTTGCCGAGGCTCCCTCTGTAGAAGATGAATTCTATATAAATTTTACAAAATCATATTCAAATGTCAGTGCCGTAAAAAATCAAACCTACAATTTACTATCGCAGGCACAAGCTGCGGCGGTCACATCAGGAACGGCGACACTCGAAACTGCTTTGTTCGGTGTGCCTGAAGTTGTCTGTTACAAGGGTTCACCCATTTCTTACCAGATTGCGAAGAGAGTGATCAAAGTAAAATATATTTCGCTTGTGAATTTGATCATGGATAAACTTGTTGTAAAAGAATTGATACAAAATGAGCTTACGGTGGATAACTTGAAACACGAATTACACGAATTGATCACGAATAAAGAACGAATTAATGAAATAAAAAAAGACTACGCAGAATTGAGAGCATTGCTTAGTGAGGGAGGAAATGCTTCAGCCAAAGCGGCAAAATCGATCGTCCAATTTTTATCCCAGTAAAAAAACACCCTGGTAAGATTTCGTTTCACCATTTGTGTAATTCGTGAACAATTCGCGTAATTGGTGCTTTATCGAAGTAGTTTGATAGCAAGAATTATCATGCAAAGGATGAACATAAAAAAACAAATGCGATTGATCCAATGCATATATCCCACCCATTTTGTTTCGGGTTTATCCGGCTTCCTTAAATAGAAGTATTGTGATATTTGCCTCCAGATGCCCATTCGCCATTCAATGCTGTTCAAAGTTACAGTTATAAAATGATTCACGTACCTTCCTGATTAAATCGATGTTTTATTATGATCCTTAATTTGCGCATTTTTTTTCTTGTCGTTGCGCTGATCCCTGCCATTTGTTTTTCCCAAACCATTTCCCGGCTCGATAATAGTAAGATCAGCTCTGCTGAGCTTGACAAAAAAATTCAGCAACTGATGAAAGATGGAAATGTGCAGGGTCTTGCTATCAGCGTTTTCAATAAAAATAAACCGGTTTACAAGAAGGTTTTTGGTTATAAACGCTTTGATACGAAAGAGCCTCTCCAAACAAACACAAATTTCTACGGCGCATCGTTGAGCAAGTCAGTTTTTGCCGTCCTTGTCATGAAGATGATCGAGGAAAAAGTAGTAGAGCTGGATAAACCATTGGAAAGTTATTTACCGCAACCTGTGTATGCTTATGGAAAAGGAAAGAGTTGGGGTGAAGATTTTACTGACCTCAAAGACGATACTCTTCACAAACTGATCACCGCCAGGATGTGTCTTGATCATACAACAGGTTTTCCTGGTTGGCGTTGGTTTGAACCCGACCAAAAACTTCGCATCCATTTTAAGCCCGGCTCTGGATATAACTATTCAGGCGAAGGCTTATGTTATCTTCAATTTGTAATAGAAAAAATAACTGGTAAGTCTTTGGAGCAATTAATGGAAGAAAAAATATTTCATCCTTTACAGATGAATACCTCCGCCTACTTCTGGCAACCTCGTTTTGAAAAAAATTATTGTAATGGTCATGACATGAACGGCAAAGTCTATGAAAAAGACAAAGACAATGCACCTCGCGCCCCAAGTACTCTTGAAACAACACCCGATGACCTGAGTTTGTTTTACGAAGGAGTGTTACAAAAGCGGATCCTCAGACCAGCGTCGTATAAAGAAATGTTTACCCCGCAATTACGACTTCGCTCAAAAATGCAGTTTGAAGAGCAGGTGTGGCTGGACACAACAAATTCCGATAATGATAAAATAGAGCTTAGCTATGGCCTGGGATGGGGAATTCTCCAAACACCTTACGGCTTTGGCGCCTTTAAAGAAGGTCACGGGGACGGGTTTCAGCACTATGCAATAATGTTTCCCGACAAGCAAATGGGGATCTTAATTATGACAAACAGCGACAACGGCGAGAGTATCTTCAAAGAATTACTTGAGGTAGCGATCGGAGACAAGTACACGCCGTGGCGTTGGCAAAATTACATTCCTTACGACCAGAAAAAGTGATACGAGATGCTTTTACCTTTTGATCTGAATCCATTAGTTTTGCTGCCCCGGGGAATTAGCTCAGCTGGCTAGAGCGCTTGCATGGCATGCAAGAGGTCGTCGGTTCGACTCCGATATTCTCCACAACAGTTCTGTAAGGAAACTTTTTTATTCCGTGCATTGTGCATCCCGATTACATCGGGAAGTTTATCTGTTCCTCCGAGGCTTCTCCCGAGGCTTCGGGACCTATATTTCTCCCAGAAAACAAAATCTCCTTCTAGACGTTATAACTAGGAAATAGCGCGTTCTGTGTGTTACAGCATATAGATAATTTCAATATCGTTCGGATAAAGCGCCCATTCCAGAAGGTTTATTTTGAGATCGTCCACAAATTTGGTGGTAGTAACCAGGAGAAATTTTAGTCGGCAATAACAGGCAATAACAAATATCTTTGCCATCCACGCCGAACCGCTAAAATGAATTTTGTCAATCACCCGCAGGAAGCCCATGAGAATAAATTTAGCGCTTATACTTTCTATTATTGTTGCTGTGGGCATTGTGGCCCTTGTCTTCACTGCATTCCAGATCTATTCCGAAAAACAAAAATTAAATAATGAACTGCAATCAAAGACAGTTCGTTTGGCCGAAGATTTTTATAAAACTTATTTCAGACATTTAGAAGACAGGGACAGTATTCCGCTGAAAGGGATCACTGATAGCGTCATCAGCCAGTACAGTTTTACTGGCCTTGCCATTTATTACAACGGGGACAGCATCATACCGCTCAACGGCTCGACGCAGGCTCTTCTTCAACATTCGTCGGATTATATAACAAGAGCCGTGTCCGCCGATACTTCTATGGGCACCATGCTCCAGTCGGGTGGAAAAAGATCTTACGAGTATGTGAGGATAGTAAAAAGGGAAAATAAGCCGTCACTCGCGGTGATCTTTTATTCCGATGCGGAATACATTAAGAACATACTGAAAAGCATTTGGCTTGGAAATTTTATTCGCTGGTTCATCCAGGCGTTAGTGATATCGATCGTGACGTTGCTTGTGATCAGGTGGGGTATTCTAAGACCGCTGAACAGGATCGTGGAGTGGGTTAAAGCTGCAAGGTTTGGTAATGTAGAGCAAATACACAAGCGCCCTCCAATCAATTTCCTCGCACCATTATACAAAGAGATCTCCGGTATCGCGCAGGCTATGCAGGAGGCAAGAGCTATTGCACAAGAAGAAGCAAGACTAAGAACAACTGCTGAAGCGATCTGGACCCCTGAACGCTTGAACGAAGAGATGAAACAGATCCTGGAGAATAAAATGATGGTGGTCGTTTCTAACCGCGAACCGTATATGCATGTGCACGCAGGCAAAGAAATAAAGTGCATTGTTCCTGCAAGCGGGATGGTTACAGCAATGGAACCAATATTAAAAGCCTGCGGTGGGTTATGGATCGCTTCGGGTAGTGGTGACGCTGACAGGGAAACGGTTGATAAAAACGATAAGGTGCAGGTACCCCCTTATGAGCATAAGTATACGCTGCGCAGGGTTTGGCTTACCAAAGAGCAGGAAGATCATTATTATTATGGCTTTTCAAATGAAGGTCTCTGGCCTCTGTGCCATATTGCGCATACACGACCTGTTTTCAGAAAGGAAGATTGGGAGTATTACCAGGAGGTAAATGAATTATATGCAAATGCAGTGGTGGAAGAGATCAAAAACCAGGAAGATCCTTTTATACTCGTGCAGGATTATCATTTTGCACTTCTGCCGAAACTTATAAAAGATAGAAGGCCCGATGCCAAGGTTGCAATTTTCTGGCACATTCCCTGGCCCAATCCTGAGTCATTTGGTATTTGCCCATGGCAAAAAGAATTACTAAGTGGCATGCTTGGTGCAGACCTCATCGGCTTTCACACTCAATATCATTGCAACAACTTTTTGGAAACGGTGAATAATTCTCTTGAATCGAGAGTGATCTGGGAAAATTTCTCGGTAAAGATCGGTAACCAGTTTACTCTTGTAAAGCCATTTCCGATCAGTATTGCTTTCACATTGAAAGATCTTGATAACGGGCATGAATCAGCCAAGCAAGACGCATCGGAACTCCTGAAGCACTATGGTCTCAGTGCAAAATATGTTGGTATTGGCGTGGACCGTATTGATTATACGAAAGGACTGATCGAGAAGTTTCTTGCCATCGAACGGTTCCTGGAAAAATATCCAGCCTACATGGGTCAGTTTACATTTGTTCAGATCGGCGCACCCAGCCGTTCTCTCTTAAAAACCTACGCTGATACAATAAGTGCTGTTGAACAGGAGGCCAACCGGATAAACTGGAAATTCAAAGCAAGAAACTGGCAACCCATCCTGTTTCTAAAAAAACATCATAGCCACGAAGAGATAATGCCGTTTTACAGATCGGCGAATCTCTGTATGGTCAGCTCACTTCATGACGGAATGAATCTCGTGGCAAAAGAATTCATTGCCTCACGCAATCAAAATGACGGCGTCCTTATTCTCAGCCAATTTGCCGGCGCATCGCAGGAGTTACTGGGTGCAATGATCATCAATCCTTACGACATCGAACAAACCGCCGATGCCATAAAATCTGCATTGGAAATGCCAAAGGAAACACAGCATCATAAAATGAAACAGATGCGCCGCGTCATCATGGGGCATAATGTCTATTCATGGGCAGCTGATATTCTCAAAACGATGACCTCAATCCAGAATTAATTTATTTGACTTTCGCATTCAAGCCAAGTACTATCTTCAAGCTTGTTATTGACCTTCGATGAAAAAAGATAGTTACAACCCGGAAACATACTGGAATGATGTTGCTGAGAAAATCAGTTCGCGAAATGACATAAACATTATTGCAGGCGACGACGAACCTTATTACCGCTATAAGCGAAAACGATTTTTAAAACTCTTCAATTCGCTTGACTTCGCAAATAAAAAAATTCTTGAAGTTGGTTCCGGGCCGGGTGGAAATCTTGAGTTTCTTACAAGGAAAGGCTGCAAGGAAATTGTTGGCGTAGATGTGTCCGACAAGATGATTGAACTATCAAAAAGAATTTTACAGGATAAAAAAGTGCAAGTCCAAAAGATTGATGGTTATTCATTGCCGTTCGACAATAATTATTTCGACATTGTTTTTACTTCCACTGTACTTCAACATAACACTGATGAAGTTCAGCTTAAAGAACTAATTAAAAACATCTGCAGAGTTTCAAGTTCAGACGCTATAATTTTCGAACGCATCGAAAAAAACATTACCGGGCATGAAACCAATTTGGGAAGACCTATAGCTTATTATAGCCAGTTGTTTAAAGAAAATGGATTCACACTTCTTGAAAGTAGGTTCCTACCCATCCAGGCCAGTTATCTTCTTTGCGGCACGATCCGCAAACTTTTTAACCGGAGAAACAGAGCAGAGGGAGAGCCAATCAGCAGGTTTTCATATCTGCTGGAATCTTGTATTCTGCCCGTTACAAGTTTTATCGATAACCTGGTTCCGAGTAAGAGGGACCTTGGCATGTTAAGGTTCAAGAGGACCTCATAAGACTGTTTCAATGCAGGTTCCTTGCAATCATGGACTGAACTCAAAATTCATCTCCAGACTGGTGTATACCTTTTTCAAATCTTATTTTCTGTTTTTTACATGTAGATTTTTTTTCCCAGATGTCTGATCCGTCTTTATTGGTTTTGAACAATAATTCTTATGGCACTGCTTTTGGAATGACGACAGTGTTTAATCTACCAAAACACTTAGTTATGGATACAGTACAAGTTTTTCTACGGGAAAAAATAAAAAACTTAGGAAGTGCTATATTTTTCAACCAAAGCGACGCTGTCTTAAAACTGCCAACCAGTATTGTAAAGATCATAAACGTCGATGAATATGGATATATCTGGTTCTTTATGCAAAAGCCACCTCAACAGTTGAGTGAATTTGAAAAAGAATTCCCAGTGAAGCTTGATTTTTTTAGGAAAGGACTTGATTATTCCCTGCAGGTCATTGGAAATGGATATATCGTAAGCGATCCTGAGGAGTTATTTGTAATTACCACAAACATTGATGAAGTAAAACAATTCAATGCGAATGAAATGGTTCTTATAAAAGTAAAAATGACCAGGGCCGATTACTTCGACAATATTACCGGTGGAAAATCTTCGCGGTTGCAAAATGCTATCAGTCTATTGCAGTCATGGATATTTCCGCATACACCTGGTTATAGACCGACTACCTACTTTCCCCGGATCTCTGAGGTAAGTTGACTTGCAGAATGCTTAAAAATTACTTACCTTAAGCGGCTAAATTTTAAGATTATGAGAGCAATATGGTCAGGTGCGATAAGTTTTGGATTGGTCAATATTCCAGTCAAACTTTATAGCGGTACGTCCGCTGAACGAGCCCTGGATCTTAACATGATTTCCAAAAAAGACATGGCCCCGATCCGTTATGCGCGAATTTCGACTGCAAGTAATAAGGAAGTAGAATGGAAGGATATTGTAAAAGGATATGAGATCGAGAAAGGCAAATTTGTTGTGATCACTGATGAGGATTTCAAAAAGGCTAGCCCCGAGAAAACGAACACGATAGAGATCCTTCAATTCGTTAATGAACGAGAGATCGATTCCATTTATTTTGAAAAACCGTATTACCTGGTTCCTGACAAAGGAGCTGCCAAAGCTTATGCGCTTTTACTAAAGGCTCTCGAAAAGGTGAACAAGGTAGCGATCGCAACGTGCGTAATAAGAAATCGTGAACATATTTTCAGCATCAAGCCAATGGCGGGCCAGGTATTGTTGCTTGAGCAATTGCGCTACAAAGAACAAATAAATGAAATCCCGGAAGTGAATACCGTAAATGCAAAGATCACCCAGCAGGAGATAGGTCTTGCGATAAAGTTGATCGACCAGTTGACAGAGAAATTCAAACCGGAAGCTTTTAAAGATACTTATGTCGAAACAATGAAAAAGCTGATCGAAGCAAAGGCCAAAGGAAAGAAGATCGCTGCTCCTACGGTAGAAAAGAAAACTGCTGCTGTGAAAGATCTGATGAGCGTATTGAAAGAAAGTTTGAATACGCACGGAGGGAAAAAGAAAGTCGCCTGATACGGTTACCGGTTCGCGTTTCGGTTAGCATTTGTTGAACAATAACCAGTCTGAAGGTACCTTCGGTGCGACTAATAACAATTCGAAACAAAGGCAGCATGAGTTTAGCTCAGTACAAAAAGAAGAGAAGTTTTAAGAAGACCCCCGAGCCGGAAGGCAAAAAAAAATCCTCGTCAAAGAGCAATTTAAAATTCGTTGTGCAAAAACACGACGCGACAAACTTACACTACGATTTCAGGCTTGAAATGGAAGGCGTTTTGAAAAGTTGGGCTGTTCCCAAAGGTCCATCATTGAATCCTGATGACAAACGTCTCGCGATGATGGTAGAAGATCATCCTTATGATTACAGAACATTTGAAGGAACCATCCCCGCAGGAAATTATGGTGCCGGTACCGTGATGGTTTGGGATGAAGGAAGCTATGACGCAATGGGATTTGACGATAAACCGGCAAAAGAGCAGGAGAAAATTCTGCTAGCTGAGTTAAAGAAAGGTGATCTGAAAATTGTATTACATGGTGAAAAAGTGAAAGGCGCCTTCGCGCTGGTAAAAATAAAAGGTCGCGGCGAAAACGCGTGGCTCCTCATAAAGAAAAAGGATGACGAAGCATCAAGCAGCGACATTACCAAAAAAGACAAGTCGGTAAAAACAAAACGCTCCTTAGCCCAGATCGCAAAGGACACCGGTGGCGAGATCAAAAAAAAGGCTCCAGCGCAGAAAGCAAAAAAAGCTCCTCAATTATTGGACGAATCAGAAGAGCATGCCGAAAAAAAAAAGCTCCGGAAATAAAAACTCTTCTCCGTAAATACCCCGAAGCAAGAAAGGCAGCAGCTCCGCAGCATATAAAACCGATGCTTGCTACATTGGTTGATGAGCCATTTGATGACGACAATTGGGTGTTTGAAATAAAATGGGATGGATACAGGGCCATTGGTTCTGTCATCAACGGTAAAACAGATCTGTATTCAAGAAACAATATTTCGTTCAAAGAAAAATATCTGCCTGTTTCGGAGGCATTAAAACATTTTGAAAGAAATGTGATAGTGGACGGAGAGGTCGTTTCGCTGGACGAACATGGCTTTTCACGATTTCAATATTTACAAAACTGGCAAAGGGATGCGCAGGGTGAGCTGGTCTATTATGTTTTTGACTTGCTATGGCTGGATGGTTATGATCTTACTTTGTTGCCTCTTACCGGGAGAAAGGAGATCCTTCGCGAGGTCATTCCTGAAAATGATGTCATCAGGTACAGTGACCACGTTGAAAAAAATGGAAAGGAATTTTTTGAGATCGCTAAAAAACAGGGGCTTGAGGGAATCATCGCCAAGAATAAGAATAGCAGTTATGAATTTGACTCACGAAGCAAAAATTGGTTAAAAATAAAAACAACAGCGCAACAGGAAGCGATCATCTGCGGATTTACAGCCCCGAGACATGGTCGCCAATATTTTGGCGCGTTAATATTAGGAGTGTATGAAAATGATAAATTGGTCTATGCTGGTCACACGGGATCTGGCTTCACTCAAAAAACATTAAAGGAAACATGGGATAAACTGCGACCACTGGTAACAGATAAATGCCCCTTTGCGACAAGACCAAAAACCAATATGCCGGCTACCTGGGTAAAACCGAAATTAGTTTGTGAAGTAAAATTCCAGGAATGGACACAGGAACGGATCATGAGGGTGCCCATCTTCCTGGGGTTACGAATAGACAAAAAAATTACCGAAGTAAAACAAGAAAAAGAAATGGCGACGCAAAAAATCAAAAATGCAAAGGGGAAACCTCAAACGTCAGACGTCACATACGTACATACTCCCGACGGCAAAGAGGAAGGACCACATAATAAGAAAGAAACAGGATCATCACCCAAAAAAATAAAAAGTGAAAAAGATTGGTTAAACAAAGACGAAGAAAACAAAATAGTCAAACTAAATGGCCACGACTTGAAGCTGACAAACCTCGATAAAGTTTACTGGAAAAAAGAAAACTATACAAAAAGAGATCTGTTGAATTACTATTACCGGGTCGCTCCGTACATGCTACCTTACATGAAGGACAGGCCGCAATCATTGAATCGCCATCCGAATGGGATCAATGGAATGAGTTTTTATCAAAAAAATGTGGAAGGGAAAGTTCCGGATTGGGCCCAAACATTTAAAGAATTCAGTGAATCGACCGATGAAGACGTCCATTATTTTGTTTGCACGAATGAAGCAAGTTTGATTTACATGGCCAATCTTGGTTGTATTGAAATGAATCCATGGCATTCTACGATTAAAAATCCCAATAACCCCGATTATTGTTTGATAGACCTTGATCCGCATGAAATTGGATTTGACAAAGTGATTGAAACCGCCCAGGCAGTAAAACAGGTTCTTGATCAATTAAAAATACCTTCCTGGTGCAAAACTTCAGGAGCCACCGGTTTGCATATCTGCATTCCATTGGGAGCAAAATACAATTATGACCAGAGCAGGCAACTTGCCGAGCTCCTGGTGAATATTGTCCATCATGAAATACCAGCCATTACAAGTGTAGAAAGAAGTCCATCAAAAAGAAGAAGGAAAGTTTATCTAGATTTTCTCCAAAACCGGAAAGGACAAACAATCGCTTGCGTTTATTCGGCTCGACCGAAGCCGGGTGCAACAGTTTCTACGCCTCTTTTTTGGGAAGAAGTAAAGAAAGGTTTGTCCCCGCAAAATTTTACAATAAAAAATCTTTTTGAAAGGCTAAAGACGGAAGGAGATATTTTTAAACCAGTTTATGAAAAGGGAATTGATGTTAAGAAAACGTTGGCAACTATCGAGAAGGTTCTGCAATAGGGACTTATCTTTCGTCCTTTGAACTAGTCCCTTCCTCCGAATTCTTTTCCTCTTCGCTGTGATTTTCTTTACCGTTCTTATGGCCGAGCCAATTTCTTAATTTCTCGAGCCATTTATCTTTTTGCTCTGCAAGAAAGTGAGACGAATAATTTTTTACAAAGAAGGGAACTATCAGTTTTGTCAACCAGCCCGCCCTCGATAAAATAAAATTTCTTACCAGACTATTAATGGCGATATCGGACCCCAGGTCGAGAAGCAAATTGCCCCTGTCCCTTGTCGTTATCTTTTTGACAAACTCCAGGGCTTCTTTTACAGGCTGTAATTTCAATTTAATTTCTTCAACATCACAACGTATCACTTGTTTTTGCGCCTGCAACAAAACCTCCAATTGCTGTTTTTCCTTTAAAAGATCTTTGTATGAAGTGAAACGTTTACTCATAGATCTTGCGTGTAATAAGATTTCTCAAAAAAGGAAATATGAGTTTTTTTCGCATTACTATAATGGCTACCATAATAATTAAATAAAAAGCTGCCACAATAAAAAACCCTCCGGCGCGACTATCGATCACAGTACCCAGCCACCAGGCAAGACCAAACCCAATAAACGAGACGACAAGCAAGCATAAAAACACAAGTACCACAAAATTGATGGCGCCTGACGCAAGATTCACGCTCTTTTGAGCGACGTTGATTGCTATGTACTGGTAATACGTCTCGATGAAGTCAGTAACATGATCTACCAGGTCACTGGCGCTTTCTTTTATTCCCTCGGTTTTGGTTTGTTCTTCTTCCATACCTATAAAATTAATTGAAATAAAAGCAGGTTGTAGAACCTGCTTTTATTGCTTTTAGCCAAGATCTTCTTTCAGATTGGAAACTCTTTGCTCAGCAGCGGATTTCATATTCCGTGCTTTGTCTTTAAGATTTTCAAATTCTTCGCGCCCGTTTCTAAAATAACCACTTACCTGGTCAGCCCAATCGCCGGTTGTTTTTGCGATTCGCTTGCGTGTTTCGCTTCCTTTATCGGGAGCTACTAATAAGCCAATTACTACGCCTGCAGCGGCAGCTCCGATAATTCCAAGAAGTACTTTGGTTCCTGTTGTCATAAATGCAATATTTAAAGGTGAATAATTATTTTAGTTTAACCGGAAATAATCATACCAAATATTTACAATAAAGGAATATGAGGCATGAGAAAATTATTCTACAAAGGTACAAAACCAGAGAAGATATGATCAGCAACTCAATTGGGATCAATCACCCCAAATTTCATCCTTTCCCTCGATCCATTTCTTTACCAGGTCGGTGGTTACCGATTTGGGTCTTTCGATCGGGAGTCCAAGAGCCCTGTCCCAGCAAAGACTGGCGAGGACACCCAACGAACGGCTAACGGCAAACAAGACCGTATAAAATTCATACTCAACCATGCCATAATGGACCAGCAGTGCGCCGCTATGGGCGTCCACATTGGGCCACGGGTTTTTTATTTTTCCGAGCGATTGCAGAATAGGTGGAACGGTTTCATAGATATTCCAAACAGTTTTTACCAACGGGTCATTGGGGATGTGTTTTTTTGCAAATTCCATTTGTGCTGTAAAGCGTGGATCGGTTTCGCGGAGCACGGCATGACCATATCCAGGCACAACTTTTCCCTCATTCAGGGTTTTCTTTACGTAAGCCCCGATTTGTTCATTTGTTGGCAGTTCGGTCTTCAACTCGTCCCTCATTTCAAATATCCACTTGATCACTTCCTGGTTAGCCAATCCGTGCAAGGGCCCCGCCAGCCCATTCATTCCTGCGGCATAACTTAAATAGGGATCTCCAAGTGCTGAGCCTACGAGGTGTGTAGTGTGGGCTGAGACATTTCCTCCTTCATGGTCAGCATGAATAGTCATATACAAACGCATCAATTCCATAAAGCTCGTGGCTTCATATCCAAGCATGTGAGCAAAATTGCCTGCCCAGTCAAGCAAACCGTTCGGATTGATGTGTTGATTATTTTTATACTTGCGCCGGTAAATATAAGCGGCGATCCTCGGTAATCTTGCTATCAATAGAATGGTATCATCGAAAGTCGGAAGCCAATAATCTTTTTTATTAATGCCCTCTGCGTAGGCTTTGGCAAAATAACTTTCGGTTTGCAACGCCATTACTCCTATGACAAACATGGTCATGGGATGCGTACTCAATGGTAGCGCATCAATGGCGGCAAAGACGTGATTTGGCACATGGCTTCTTCGCTGCAAAGTTTCTGTGACGTGAGTAACATCCGATTCTTTTGGCAACTCACCAACAAGCATTAAATAAAACAAACCTTCGGGAAGAGGTTCGTTTCCCTGCGGAGCTTTTGGCAACTTTTCTCTCAATTCAGGAATAGAATAACCACGGAAGCGAATTCCCTCCTGTGCATCAAGTAACGATGTCTCCGAAACGAGTCCCGTGATGCCACGCATACCCTGGTAAATTTGTGTTAGCTGTACCTGGCCAATCACTTTTGTTCCATGTTCCTTAAGCAAACTTTTTATTTCAGTCGTCATCTCATCAGCCTTTGCTTTAAACCTGTCCTTCAATACTCCCATGATTGTTGTTTTTGAAAATTTGATTGAGGCGCTAAAGTTAATAAGAATCACATGAAAGGTGTTCAGCGGATATCCTGATCATTTCGGCGCTATTCGATACAACAAATAAGCAACGCCGCCGAAAACCACATTCGGAAGCCAGGCCGCAATAAAAGGAGGAAAGTCTCCTTTTATAGAAAACACTGTCGAAAAGCGATCACAAAGAATAAAAACCACAGCGATGATGATACCGATGGCAAGATGCAACCCACTTCCACCTCTCATTCTCCGGCTTGAAACCACTACGCCGATCAGCGTTAATAGCAATACGGTAAATGGTGTGGCAGTGCGACGGTATAACTCGACACGTAAGGCATTCAGTCCTTCTGAGCCGCGTAGCTCCTCCATTTTTATAAAGTTGCGGAGGCCCGGTGTGGTTAATTTATCTTTTATGTACTCGTCATTTTGCAAATCCCCGGGCTTTATATTTAAGTTCAAGTGCATTTCCTGTCTTGTATGCACTGTTTCCTTGAGCCCATCGATATATCGTTCGGTTGCATTCGTCAGCTTCCAATTTTTTCGGGCGGTGTCCCACTTCATTGTTTGCGCCCGAAGGTTGTACACAACTTTATTATCTTTTACCCGGTCAAGATAAAAACCACTCGCCGATTTAGACGTCGTATCATAGTAACGAAAGCCTACATAAGTGTTCGGGTCCGCTCGCTTGTATATGGTTGAAGATTGAAAAGGGTTTGATTTCACACCATACTTGTCAATATAAGTCGATTGAAAATTGCTTCGTATCTCCTGCGCTTTCGGAATCACGTAGCGACTCGCAAACCATAACATCAATGCCAGTGTAAATCCGCCTACAACGTAGGGGCGCAGAAATCTATTATAACTGGTTCCGCTGGCAAGGATGGCAACCACTTCGGATCTCGCAGCCATGCGACTTGTGAAAAATATCACGGCGATAAAAACAAACAAAGGAAAAAGTAAACCCCAGATATAAGGAATAAAACCAAAATAATATTGAGTGATGATCTGCGTGGTAGTAAGCCCCGATTTTACAAAATCATCGGTCTTCTCACTGCTATCAACCGCGACTGCTATGATCGTAAAAAGAAACATGCAG
>Ga0070664_100000319_pt1 | contig 34990 bp, 38 predicted proteins | sample KBSC73metaG_FD_65863 | JGI IMG/M metagenome (GOLD analysis project Ga0070664, IMG submission 65863) | Corn rhizosphere microbial communities from Kellogg Biological Station, Michigan, USA - KBS C7-3 metaG | ecosystem: Host-associated > Plants > Roots > Rhizosphere > Soil ... | reverse complement strand
CGGAGTCCTGGTTCTTCAGGTCACAGACGCTGCCGTTGCCGTGGGCCGAGTCGACCAGCTTGAAGGCGGTGCCGCTGCGGGTCACGTCGATGGATACCGGACCGCTGTACAGCGAACGACCCTTGGCGGCGATCGTGCGGATCTCGTCCCAGGACCGGTACGCCTGCCCGGTTTTCGCGTCGGTCAGCACGTGCAGCCGGGACGGGACGCGGTCCTGACCCGTGCCGGTAACCACGGTCTCCCAGGCGAGCCGGGCCGGCCCGTTGACGGCGTCCACCACGAGGCGTGGCTTACCGACCTGGGCGATCGCGCCGCGGAAGGAGGTGCGGGCCGTCGTCGCGGCGGTGGTCGCCGTGACGGTGGGCTTGGTGGACAGGCGCAGCGGCTGGTCGAGGCCGTTGGACACGCCGCGGTACGCGCCGGTGCCGTCCGTGTGGACCACGACGTCGCCGCCGTGCACCGGCAACCCGTTGTACGTGCGGGTGAAGCGCACGTGCGCGGCGTCATCGACGGTCCGCGTCTTGTACGCCGTGAAGCCGTCGTCCTTGGCGGCCTTGACGTCGGGCAGGTGCTCGGCCAGCGCCCGGCGGGCCTTGTCCACCACGGGCTCCGAGCTACCGACCTGCGAGTCCACTGTGGACTCGACGGGCTGTGGAGCGTCGCTCGCGGGCGCGGCGGCCGGATCGGCGGCCTTCGGCTTGTGCGCGCAGCCGGCCAACGGAACCAAGGACAGCGCCGTCGCGGCGACGAGGAAGCGAAGACGTTTCATCCCGCACATGACAAGCGTTGTCAACCCCGTCGGTTCAGTCTCACGGCGACGGTGGCACGAATCCGGGAGTGCAGAAGCCGGTCAATGTCGGGTAGGCGAACGTTGCGGGCGGATCGCCGGGTGCACGCCAAGGCGAGCGCGGCCTTCAACGACGTGTGGGGCCGGAGCCGCCCGGTGATCGAGTCCGGCACGACGCTGGCGACGGGCAAGGGCATCGGCAGCGACATGGCCGCCGCCAACTGGACGCTCATCGAGGACTTCCGCGCGATGCGCAAGTCGATCGAGGTTCCGGACAACAACTATCCGACGGACAAGGACTTCTACACCGACGTGCACACCACACTCGGGCAGGCGGTGGACAAGGCCCTGCACATGCAGGAGCTGTGGACCCGGCTGCGCGACGCCGCCACGGTGGAGGAGTTCAACGAGGCCTGGAACGACTCGGACTACGACGACGACGGCGCCGTCCAGCGCCGGCTGCGCAGCCTCCTCGGGCTGCCGGACATCCCGCAGAGCTGAGGCCGCCGTCGGCCCGCGTCCTATGCGGACGCGCCGCTGTACTGCCGCAGGCCGAGGCGCCAGCACACCCGGGTCACCACGGCAAGCACGAGAGCGAGCAGTGCCGCGCCGGCGAGCGTGCGCCAGCCGAGCTGGCCGGTCAGCGCCTGCGCCGGCACGGTGACGGCGAACCCGACCGGAACGACCACCGTCAGCCCGATCCGCAGCCATCCCGGGTAGATGCCGACGGGCCAGCGTCCGGCCTGGTAGATGCCGTCGAACGACTCGACGAAGCTGTCCACCCGCACGAACCAGAACGCGCTCGTCGCGAGCAGCAGCAGGAAGCAGTACAGGATCACCGCGGCCAGGCCCAGCCCGGCCAGGAAGCCGCTCACCTCGAGCCAGCCCGGCCCGGGGTGCAGGCGCGCCGCGCCGACCGCCATCACAACGGTGCCCACGACAACGTCGACGCCCTGCCAGAACCGCACCGCGCGGATGCTCACCAGCAGCTGCGCGTCGACCGGCTTGGTGAGCACGTAGTCCAGCTTGCCGTCGGCGACCTCGTCCATGAACTGCACCAACGCCGGCTTGACCAGCGCCTGGACGAACCCGCCGAGGACGGTGAACACGCCCAGCACCACGAGCAGTTCCGGCCTGGTCCAGCCGTTCAGCTCGTCGACCTGCCCGTAGACCAGCGCCAGCACGGCCAGCCCGGTCGCGGTCGCCAGCAACGACTGGAACAGCTGCAGGAAGAAGTTCACCCGGTACTGCATCTCGTACATCGCGACGACCCGCAGATGCAGCGCGGCGAGCCGCAGGATGCGCATCAGTTGCCCACCGCCGCATACCGGCGCACGGCGGCCCGCCACACGAGCGCCAGCAGGCCCGTGCCGATGCCGATCCACAGCAGCTGGGTGGCCAGGCCCAGCAGCAGGGCGCGGGTGCCGAGCTGGCCGACCAGCGCCTCGATCGGGAACCCGAACGTCCACGGGAACGGCGTGAAGCTCGACACCGTCCGGACCCACGTCGGCATCAGCGACATCGGGACCAGCCGGCCGGAGAGCATCAGCTCGGCCACGATGTAGATCTCGAAGAGGGCGGCGACCCGGGTGGTGAAGAACGTGACCAGACCGATCAGCCACTGGAACAGCGAGCGGATCAGGTATGCACCCCAGATCGCGACGGCGAAGACCGCGATCTCGACGGCCTGCGGGTGCAGCGTCGGCCGGAACAGCACCACGAGGGCGGCACCGATCGGCAGCCACATGACGAACCAGACGACCTTCCAGCCGGCGAAGGCGGCCAGGTCGTGGTGGATCGGGTGGGTCGGGCGGAGCAGCGCACCGGACATCTCCCCGCTGCGGATCCGCCACTCGAAGCCGTACGGGGTGAACACGACGTTCATGCTGCGCACCAGCGTCCACACGATGAAGTACGCCGCCAGCGTGCCGGGCGTGTAGCCGCCGACCGAGCCGCCCTTGGCGTCAGCGACGGTCGTCCACACCGCGAGGTACACCACCGGCTCGGTGAGGAAGCCGACGAGCGTCATCACGTTGCGGGCCCGGTACTGGAACTGGCTCATCATCGTGATCCGGGCGTTCGCGCGGTAGATGTCGAACAGCGCGCGTCCACGATGGACAACGGCACCGATCATGTCGCCGGCTCCACGTTGGCGAGCAGCAGTTCGATGACGTCCTCGATCGGCGGGTCCTCGACGGTCAGGTCCAGCACGGTGTGATCGGCGAGCAACCGAGCCGTGACCGAGGGCGTCCGGTCGCGCGGCACCCGCAGCGTCACCCGGTCGCCGTCGCGGGTGCGCACCTCGCCGTAGGCCGACAGGTCGGCGTCCGGCCCGGACAGCGTCACCCCGACCTCCTTGTACGCGGCCAGCGACGAGGCCAGGGCGGCGAGGTCACCGTCGAAGAGGATCTTTCCGTGGTCGATGACGATTACGCGCTGGCACAGCGCCTCGACGTCGGCCATGTAGTGGCTGGTCAGCAGGACACTCGCGCCGTGCCGGCGGTTGTACTCGGCCACGAACGCGCGGATGCGCTTCTGCATGGTGATGTCCAGGCCGAGCGTCGGCTCGTCGAGGAACAGCACCTCCGGACTGTGCAGCAGCGCCGCCGCGAGCTCGACCTTCATCCGCTCGCCCAACGACAGGTTGCGCACCGGCTTGGTGACCAGCTCGCCGAGATCGAGCAGCTCGACCAGTTCGTCGCGGGTGCGCCGGAACTCGGCGACCGGCACCTGGTAGATGGCCCGGTTCAGCTCGAACGAGTCGGTGGCCGGCAGGTCCCACTGCAGCTGGTTGCGGTTGCCCATGATCAGCGACATCCGCCGCAGGTACGCCGGCCGGCGGCGGGACGGCACCTCGCCGAGCACGCCCACCTCGCCGCCGGTCGGGTGCAGGAGGCCGGCGAGCATCTTCAGCGTCGTGGTCTTGCCGGCGCCGTTCGGGCCGAGGAATCCGACGATCTCGCCCGGCGCGATGTCGAAGGAGATGCCGTCGACCGCCCGCACCTCGCGGTGGCGCCGGTGGAAGAGGCTGCGCACCGACGCGCGCAGGCCCGCCTCGCGCTCGGGCACCTTGAAGACCCGGCGCAGCTCGGCGACGTGGACAGCCGGTTCCCCCATGCGGCCTGAGTCTGCCGCCGGTGAAATCGTCGCGCCACCGCTTTCGTGCGGGGTTACCCGTGAGTAATGATGTCGGGCATGCGGTACGACGTGGTGATCATCGGCTCGGGGTTCGGCGGCAGCGTGGCCGCGCTGCGGCTGGTGGAGAAGGGGTACCGCGTCGCCGTGCTGGAGGCCGGCCGCCGCTTCGCCGACGACGAGTTCCCGCGCACGTCGTGGCGGGTCCGCAAGTTCCTGTGGGCGCCGGCGCTGGGCTGCTACGGCATCCAGCGGCTCACCCTGCTCCGGTCGGAACGCGGGGCCAAGGCGAAGGTGCTCGTGCTTTCCGGCGCGGGCGTCGGCGGCGGCAGCCTCGTCTACGCCAACACGCTCTACGAACCGCTCGCCGACTTCTACGACGATCCGCAGTGGCGCGGCATCACCGACTGGCGGGCCGAACTCGCGCCGCACTACGACCAGGCGAAGCGCATGCTCGGCGTCGTCACATACCCGCGGCTGACCGCCGCGGACCGAGCCATGCGCGCGGTGGCCGACCAGATGGGCGTCGGGGACACCTTCCACCCGACGCCGGTGGGCGTGTTCCTCGGCACCCCCGGCAAGACGGTGCCCGACCCGTACTTCGGTGGCGCCGGCCCGGAGCGCACCGGCTGCTCGCACTGCGGCAGCTGCATGACCGGCTGCCGGCACGGCGCGAAGAACACCCTCGTCAAGAACTACCTGTGGCTCGCGGAGCGGGCCGGTGCCGAGGTGCACCCGCTGACCACGGCCGTCGCGGTGCGCCCGGCCGCCGGCGGTGGCTACGAGGTGGCGACAGTGCGCACCGGCGGGCTGCTGCACCGCCGGCGGCGTACCTTCGTCGCCGATCAGGTCATCTTCGCGGCGGGCGCGCTGGGCACCCAGCGCCTCCTGCACGAGATGCGCGCGACCGGCGCCCTGCCCGGCCTGTCGCCCCGCGTCGGGGAGCTGACCCGCACCAACTCCGAGGCGATCCTCGGGGCGTCGGTGCCGCGCCAGCGCGCCCGCCGCCGCGGCCTCGACTACTCCGACGGGGTGGCGATCACCAGCTCCTTCCATCCCGATCCGCACACGCACATCGAGCCGGTGCGCTACGGCCGCGGCGCGAACGCGATGGGGCTGATGCAGACGGCGCTCGTCGACGGCGGCCCGCGCCGCGCGCTGCGGCTGCTCGGCACCATCGCGCGCAAGCCGGTGACGTACCTGCCGATGCTGTCCGTGCGCGGCTGGTCCGAGCGGACGGTGATCGCGCTGGTCATGCAGTCGCTGGACAACTCCCTGACGACGCGGTACCGGCGCGGCCTGTTCGGCGGTGGGCTGCGCAGCCGGCCCGGGCACGGCGAGCCGAGCCCCACCTGGATCCCGGCCGGCAACGAGGCCACCCGCAAGCTCGCCGCGCAGATCGACGGCATCGCGGGCGGCTCGGTCACCGAGGCGTTCGACATCCCGCTCACCGCGCACATCCTCGGCGGCGCCCCGATCGGCGCCTCGGCCGACGACGGGGTGATCGACGCCTACCACCGCGTGTTCGGCCATCCCGGCCTGCACGTGGTGGACGGCGCCGCGGTGACGGCGAACCTCGGGGTGAACCCGTCGCTGACGATCGCCGCCCAGGCCGAGCGGGCGGTGTCCATGTGGCCCAACCGTGGCGAGCCCGACCCGCGACCGCCGCTGGGCGAGCCCTACGAACGGGTGCCCGTGGTACCTCCGGCGAGCCCGACGGTCCCCGCAGACGCCCCCGCGGCGCTGCGCGCGGCGCCCTGATCTTGGCGATCTTGGACGTCCGTCGGTGCTCCAGCACCGATGAACGTCCAAGATCGCGGAAACCGGGCTCAGCGCATCAGCCGGAAGGCTCTCCGGACCTGGTCGACGAACAGGTCGGGCTGCTCCCAGGCGGCGAAGTGGCCGCCGCGGTCCACCTGCTCGTAGAAGCGCAGGTCCAGGTAGTGCTGCTCGCACCAGCGCCGGGACGGGCGCATGATCTCGCGCGGGAAGACCGACACGCCGACCGGCACCCGCAACGGCTCCTGCTGGCGCAGCCGGTTGCGGTTGGACGGCCGGGCGAACCCGTCCTCCCAGTAGATGCGGGCCGACGACGCCGCCGTCCGCGTGTGCCAGTACACGCTGATGTTGTCGAGCATCCGGTCGCGGTCCAGCGCGCGGAGCGGGTCGCCGTCGTGGTCGGTCCAGGCCCAGTACTTCTCGGCGATCCAGGCGCACTGGCCGACGGGCGAGTCGACGAGCCCGTAGCCCAGGGTCTGCGGACGGGTGGCCTGCTGCATCGAGTACCCCATGCCCCATTCCCGGTGGTACCCGACGTCCTCGACGCTGCGCCGCTCGTACTCGGTCAGATCGTCCATTGAGGACGGTCGGACCGGCGCGTAGTTCAGGTGGATGCCCGCCAGCCGGTCGGGGAACTGGGCGGCCAGGCTGGTGGTGACGGCCGAGCCCCAGTCGCCGCCCTGCGCGCCGTACCGGTCGTAGCCCAGGCCCGCCATCAGGGCGGCCCACGCCGCCGCGATCCGCGCCGGCCCCCACCCGGTGCCGGTCGGCTTGCCGCTCCACCCGAAGCCGGGCAGCGACGGGCACACGACGTGGAACGCGTCGGCCGCATCACCGCCGTGCGCCACCGGATCGGTCAGCGGGCCGAGCACGTCGAGGAACTCCACGATGGACCCCGGCCAGCCGTGGCTGAGGATCAGCGGCAGGGCGCCCGGTTCGGGTGAGCGCAGGTGGATCAGATGCACGTCGACGCCGTCGAGATCGGTGACGAACTGGGGGAGCGCGTTGAGCCGCTCTTCCAGCCGGCGCCAGTCGTAGCCGGTGGCCCAGTGGTCGCACAGGGCCCGCAGCCAGTCGACGGGTACGCCCTGGCTCCAGTCGGGAACGGTGGCGGGTTCGGGCCAGCGCGCCCGCGCCAGCCGCTGCCGGAGGTCGTCGAGGGCGGCGTCGGGCACGTCGACCCGGAACGGCTTCATGGACACCGAACCTACGCCTCCGCGGCGGCCGAGCCCGGCGAACCGGACCTGCTGGTGCGAGCCGCCGGCGGAGGCTAGGCGTTGTAACGCGCGACCAGCTCGGCGCCGATACGGCCGAGGATGGAGCGGACCTCGGGCGGGTCGAGCACCTCGATCAGCGCGCCCCAGCCGGCGAGATGGCGCGCGATGTCCAGCGCGGTGGGTGCGCCCAGCCGCACCCGGGTGCGCCCGTCCGCGTGCTCGCCTTCGACGACGCAGTGCCGGCCGAACTGGTCGCGCAGCACGTATACGAACCGCGCCTCGACCAGCACGGTCGCCCACGTCCGCGACCGCTTGCGCTCGACCTCGCCGACCACCCGCCGCCACTCCTCGGCGAGGGCGAAGTCGTCGGGGCGTTCGGCGGCGAGGTCCGTCGGTTCCGCGGCGACGATCCGGTCGACCCGGAACGTGCGCTGGCCGCGCTCGGTGCCGGCGATGAGGTACCAGACGTCGTCCTTGTCGACCAGGCCCCACGGGTCGACGAGCCGCTCGGTCCGCTGCCGGCCGGCTGACTCGTACGTCAGCCGGACCTTGTGCCGCGCGATCACGGCATCCTGCAGGGAGTCGACGAGCGCCGGCCGGGTCCGGTCCCGCTCGCCCCACCGGGTCGGGTCGATCATCGTCGCGTCGGCGGCCGCCTGCGCGTCGGCGCGGAAGGTCGCCGGCAGCGCGCGCACGAGCTTGCGCAGGGCGGCCTTCGCCGACGGTGACACCGCGGCGGCCGGCCCCGCGAGCAGGAACAGTGCCCGTGCCTCCGGCGCCGACAGCCCGGACAGGTCGGTGCGCGCGCCGCCGACCAGCGACCAGCCGCCGCCGCGCCCGGCCTGCGGGTACACCGGGATCCCGGCGGCCGACAGGGCCTCGAGGTCGCGGCGGGCGGTGGCGACGGAGACCTCGAGCTCGTCGGCGAGTTCCGCCGCGGTGACGCGGCCGCGGGCCTGGATGTGCAGCAGGGCGGCCACGAGCCGGTCGGCGCGCATGGGGCGAATCTATCCGGAAAAGTGCTCAATTGGTGAGCACTTTGCGGGCGCATGCTCGGGGCACGAACAACGAAGGGACACCGACATGTTTCGCGGACTCACCACCGTCAGCTTCTTCGCCGACGACGTACCGGCCGCCGCCGCCTGGTACCGCCAGGTGTTCGGGACCGAGCCCTACTTCGCCCGCCCGGTCGACGGTCCGCCGGCGTACGTCGAGTTCCGCGTCGGCGACTACCAGCACGAGTTCGGAATCGTCGACAGCCGCTTCCGGGTCGGCGACGCGCCGGACAAGCCCGGCGGCGCGATCGTCTACTGGGCCGTCGACGACGTGCGGGCCGAACTCGACCGGCTGATCACGCTCGGCGCCACCATCCACGACGAGCCGGTCGAGCGCGGGCCGGGCTTCGTGACCGCGTCCGTCGTCGACCCGTTCGGCAACATTCTCGGGATCATGTTCAACCAGCACTACCTGGACGTGCTCGCGGCGCGGGCGAGCTAGGCCCGGCTAGGGCTGGTCGGGCTCCTCGCGGCCGCTCCGCCCGTATCGCCGGGCCCATTCTTCGCGACGCTCACGCTCTCCGCGCCGGTCGCGCAGAAGCACGGTGGTGGCCACCGCGAAACCGGCGCCGGCGATCAGCAGGCCGACGACGCCGGCGCCGATGAGCACCCGACCGCCCCGCTCGGCTCCCCGCTTCTCCTGTTCGTAGGTCGTCTGCACGGGGGAGTCGTCCTCGCCCGTGATCAGGCAGACATCGCCCTCCCGCATCGTGTCGTTGCCGCAGGTCACCGTCGACGCGGAGACCAGGATGACGCCGAGCACGACGGCCATGAGGCCGACGATCAGGAAGGCCACGCGCCGTTTGACGATTCTGGTCAGCACTCCGGTCAGCACGACTTCACCGCCGCGACCACCCGGTCGGCCAGCCGCTCGGGCGGGTCGAGGTCGGCGCTCAGCACCAGCGCGTCGGAATCGAGTTCGGCCCGGGCGGCCACGCACCGCTCGACGTTGCCGAGCCGGAACGCCCGGGTGTCGTCGCTCTGCGGGGTGCCGTCGAGGATGTGCTGGTCGGTGATCCGGGTGCGCAGCACCTCGGCGGGTACGTCCAGGAACACGTGCAGCAGCGGCACGTCGGCGGCCTTCAGCGCGTCGAAGATCTCTGCCCGGTAGGCCGGGTTCACCAGTGTCATCGGGGTGATCACGGTCCGGCCGTACGAGCGCCACAGGCCGGCCGCGAACTGCGCGACGAGGGTGCGCCACAGCGGGATGTCCTGGAAGTCCCCGGTGGGGGCCGGCGGCACCCACTTCAGCAGCAGGTAGCCGACGTACTCCGGGTCGAAGGCCAACGCGTCGGGCAACCGGCGGTGCAACTCCGCGGCGAGGGTGGTCTTGCCCGCGCCGAACGCCCCGTTGAGCCAGACGATCACGTCCTGCACCCTAGTGCGGTGAGTTCGGATGTGTCCGCCCTCGTCGACAAGGTCTGGCGCGCCGAGGCGGCCAGCATGCTCGGCGCGTTGAGCCGCCGGCTCGGCGACTTCGACCTGGCCGAGGAGGCGCTGGCGGAGGCCGTCACGGAGGCGTTCAAGCGCTGGCCCGACGACGGGGTGCCGCAGAGTCCGACCGGCTGGCTGGTGACCACCGCCTGGCGCAAGGCGCTGGACCGGCTGCGCCGCGAGGTCGTCGGCCGGGAGAAGGTCGCGGCGGCGGGCGCGGAGCCGCCGCCGGAACCCGGAGTCGACGACCGGCTCGCGATGATCTTCGCGTGCTGCCACCCGGACCTGGCCGAGCCGGCCCGCGTCGCGCTGACCCTGTACGCGGCCAGCGGCCTCAGCACAGCCGAGATCGCGGCGGCCTTCCTGGTGCCGGTGCCGACGATGGCGCAGCGGCTGTCCCGGGCCAAGAAGCAGCTGCGCGAGCGCGGCGTGCGGTTCGAGGTGCCCGAGCCAGCCGCGTACGCCGACCGGCTGCCGGCCGTCCTGTCGGTGATCTACCTGGTGTTCAACGAGGGCTACCTGTCGACCGGCTCAGGACAGCGGCGGGAGTTGGCCCGCGAGGGGATGGAGCTGGCGCGACAGGTGGCGGCGCTGCTGCCGGGCGAACCGGAGGCCGCCGGGCTCGCCGCGCTGCTGGAACTGCACGAGGCGCGCGCCGCGACCCGGTTCGACTCGTGGGGCCGCATCGTGCTGCTCGAACAGCAGGACCGCCGGCGGTGGGACAGGGACCTGATGGAACGGGCGGCGCTGCGGCTGCGGGCGGCGGTCGCGCAGGGTCGGCCCGGCCCGTACCAGCTGCAGGCCGGGATCGCCGCGCTGCACGCCTTTGCGCGCTCGTACGAGACGACCAACTGGGCCGACGTCCGCTCGCTCTACGACCGGCTGCACGCGCTGGACCCGTCGCCGGTGGTGTTGCTCAACCGCGCGGTGGCGACCCGCTTCACGCACGGGCCGGCGGCCGCGCTGGACGAGGTGCTCGCCCTGCGCGACCGCCTGTCCGGGTACCGGCTCTGGCACGCCGCGCACGCCGACCTGCTCGCCGCGCTCGGGCGCCGGGACGAGGCGTTGGCCGCCGCGTCCCGGGCGCTCGAGCTGACCACGAACCCGGCCGAGCGGGAGCTGATGTCGCGCCGGATCGCCGGGCTGCGGGTCACATCCGGTTGAGGACCGGCCGCACCTCGATCGCGCTCATGCCGCCCGAGCTGGGCCACTCGGCGGCGATCTGAACCGCCTCGTCGATGGTGTCGCACTCGAGCAGCACGATCCCGCCGACGACCTCCTTGAGCTCGAGGTACGGGCCGTCGGTGACGACCGGCTCGCCGTCGGGGCCGCGGCGGATCGTCTTGGCGGTGCGCCTGTTCTGCAGCTCCGCGCCACCGTCGGCGATCTTGCCGGTCGGCTGCCACTTCTCGAACCAGCCGTAGATCTCCTTCATGACGTCCTGCTCCTCGGCCGGTGAGAGGTTGCCCCAGACGTCGTCGTCGCCGCAGATCAGCATCGCGAACTTCATGGTGTGCTCCTTCGTCGTTGGTGTGACGTCGACTCGGTGACGAATGGCGGCCCGCCCGGCTCGACAGGTTCCTCGGAAATTTCTCGAAAATCTTGGCGCTAAGGTGACGGTCGTGGAGGACACCGACCGCGCCATCGTGCGCGCGCTCACCGAAGACGGCCGGTTGTCGTACACCGACCTGGCCGAACGGGTGGGCCTGTCGGTGTCGGCGGTGCACCAGCGGGTGCGCCGCCTGGAGCAGCGCGGCGTCATCAAGGGGTACACGGCGCGCATCGACCACGAGGCGATCGGCCTGCCGCTGACGGCGTTCGTCGCGGTGCGCCCCATCGACCCGTCGCAACCCGACGACGCGCCCGACAAGCTGGCCGGCCTGAGCCAGATCGAGGCCTGCTACTCGGTGGCGGGGGAGGACTTCTACCTGCTGCTGGTGCGGGTGGCGAGTCCGGCCGACCTGGAGCGGCTGCTGCAGGACATCCGCAAGGCGGCGAACGTCGCGACGCGCACGACAGTGGTGCTGTCGACGCCGTTCGAGGGCCGCGCGACCCACTGATCAGAACAGGCCGGGGACCGGCGGGGCGTTCCAGCGACGGATCGCCCGGCGGCCGTGCTCGAAGCCGAGCACCGAGATCGTGGCGGTGTCCAGGCGCAGCAGCCCGCCGCCGGCCGCGGGCAGGCCGACCCAGCGGGCGCCGACCACCCGCAGCGAGTGCCCGTGCGCGATGAACGCGACGTCGCCGCCGTCGAGCAGCGGGGCGACGCGGTCCAGCACCGCGTCGACCCGGCGGCCGATCTCGTCGGGCATCTCGCCGCCGGGCGCGCCGTCGGTCCAGAGGCTCCACTGTGGACTGTGCCGGTGGATGTCGGCCGTGGTGACGCCCTCGTACTCGCCGTAGTTCCACTCGGCGAGATCCTCGGTGACCTCGGTCGGCGTCAGGCCGGCAAGCTCGGCGGTGCGCAGCGCCCGCCGGCGCGGACTGCTGATCACCGCGACGAAGGCGTGGCCGGCGACCGCGGTGGCGAGCGCCTTCGCCTGTTCGACGCCGGCGTCGAGCAGGTCGAGATCGGTGTACGAGGTGTGGCGGCGCGACGCGCTCCACTCGGTCTCGCCGTGGCGCATCAGCACGATCTCTCCCATCCGACCATCATCGACTGCTCCTAGGGTGTGCGCATGACGACCTTCGACCCGACGACGCTGGTTTTCCTGGTGCGCCCGCCCGACGCGCCCGAGCTTCCCGACGACGAGGCGGCCGCGCTCCAGGACGCCCACCTGGCCCACCAGGCGTCCCTGGCCGAGCGCGGCCTGGTGCTGGTCGCCGGTCCGCTGACGGATCAGGACGACGAGTCGGTGCGCGGCATCTGCGTGCTGTCCGTCGAGGCGGCGCGGGCCCGGGAGCTGTACCGCACGGATCCCGCGGTGCGGGCCGGCCGGCTGGCGATCAGGGTGGCGACCTGGTTGGTGCCGCAGGGCGGGGCGGTGTTCCCCGGGGTGCGGTTGCCCGCGTCCATGGCCGAGGCCGGGGCGGACTGATCAGAACCAGCCTAGCTTCCTAGGATGCCGTAGCGGGTGTGGCCGGCAGCGCGCGATCTTGGACTCCTGTCGGTGCTGGAGCACCGACAGGAGTCCAAGATCGCGAAGAGGGGGACCGGGTCAGGTGGCCCGGCGCATGGCCCGGACGCCGATCCAGATCCCGGCAGTCGCCGTCACCATCGCGGCGATCGCGCCGGCGGCCACCGTGCCGTTCCAGATATCGCCGTCGAACAGCAGCCGTTCGGCGTCGACGACGTACGACAGCGGGTTGACGTGCGCGGCCGCCCGCAGCCAGCCGGGCGCACCGTCCAGCGGCAGCAGCATCCCGGCGAGGATCAGCATCGGGAACAGCAGCGTCTGCTGCACCACCCAGAACAGCCAGTCCGTGTTCTTGACGGCGAGCGCCAGCGAGTACGACAGCGCACCCATGCCGACGCTGAACACGGCCAGCACCGCGAGCCCGACCAGCACCCCGACCACCGACGGGCGGAAGCCGAACGGCACGGTCACCGCGATCACGACGACGGCCTGGACGATCGTCGGCGCGATCTCCTTCAGCGCCCGGCCGATCAACAGCGCCGAGCGGTGAAGCGGCGTCACCAGTTGCCGCTCGTGCGAGCCGGTCTGCATCTCGCTGATCAGGTTGGCGCCCGTGGTCGACGTCCCGAACAGCGACAGCATCACCAGCACACCCGGCACGAACCACTGCAGCGAGGCGGCCGTGTCGAGGCCGGTCATCGCGGTGAGCAGCGGCGCGAACAGGCCGAGGAAGATCAGCGGCTGGATCAGCCCGAACACGACGGTGAACGGGTCGCGCACCAGCGGGCGCAGTTCACGGTTGAAGACGATCCCGGTGTCGGTGACCAGCTTGGCGTTCATGACGCAACCCCGCTCCGCGGGGTTGCGCCCTGAACGGGCGTGCTGAGCCCAATGATGACCTCGCTTCGCTCGGTCATGCCGCAACCCCGCTCCGCGGGGTTGCGCCCTGAACGGGCGTGCTGAGCCCAATGATGACCTCGCTTCGCTCGGTCATGCCGCAACCTCCTCAGCGGTCGAAACACCCTCGCGCAGGCTGCGCCCGGTGAGGGCGAGGAAGACGTCGTCCAGGGTCGGGCGGGCGACCTCGACGGTGCGCACCTCGACGCCCGCCAGGTCGAGCTTGTGCAGCAGGCCGGGCACCAACCGGGGCCCGTCGTCGGCGCGCAGCACGAGCGATGCGCCGGCCGCCTCGAACGGGACGTCGACGAGCCCCGAGGCCCGGTGTGCGGCGGCAACGGAGGCGAAGCCGAGCACCACCCGGTCGCCGGCCAGGTCGGCCTTGAGGCGGGCCGGTGTGTCGTCGGCGATCACCCGCCCGTGGTCGATGACGATCACCCGCTCGGCCATCGCGTCGGCCTCGTCCAGGTAGTGGGTGGTCAGCACGACGGTCGTCCCGTACCGGGCCCGCAGGCCGAGGATGTGCTCCTGCAGGTTGGCCCGGTTCTGCGGGTCGAGGCCGGTCGACGGCTCGTCGAGGAACAGCAGCGCCGGCGCGTGGATGAGGCCCATCGCGATGTCCAGGCGCCGCCGCTGCCCGCCGGACAGCGAGGACACCCGCCGGTCGGCGACCGTGGCCAGGTCCAGCGAGTCGATCAACTCGGCGGCCCGGGTGCGCGCCGCGGCCCGCGACAGGCCGTAGCAGCGGCCCTGGTTGACCAGTTCGTCGCGGCCGCGCTGGTTGTGTCCGGCGCCGTTGCCCTGGCCGATGTAGCCGATGCGCCGGCGGACCTCGCCCTGCGCCGTCGTCACGTCGTGGCCGGCCACCGTCGCCGTGCCCGAGGTGGGCCGCAGCAGCGTGGTCAGCATCCGCAGCGTCGTCGACTTGCCGGCGCCGTTCGGGCCGAGCAGCGCGACCAGTTCGCCCTCCTCGACGGTCAGGTCGAGACCGTCGACGGCACGCACCGTCTCGCTCTTGACCTGGTAATCCTTGGTCAGCTCGCGGGTTCGGATCATCGTCATGCCTCAACGCTATGAGGCATAGCGGCCAGATCCTGACCGCATTGCATGGAATCCTGGATCACATGTCGAACCCGAGCGCGCGCATGCTGCGGCTGCTGTCGCTGCTGCAGACCCACCGGTTCTGGCCGGGCACCGAACTTGCCGACCGGCTCGAGGTGAGCCCGCGCACCGTTCGCCGCGACGTCGACAGGCTGCGCGAGTTGGGCTACCCGGTCGACGCGTCGCGCGGTGCCACCGGCGGCTACCAGTTGCAGGCCGGCGCCGCGCTGCCGCCGCTGCTGCTCGACGACGAGGAGGCCGTCGCCATCGCGGTCGGGCTGCGTGCGGCGGCGGCCGGCGCGGTCGGCGGCATCGAGGAGACGTCGGTACGGGCGCTGGCGAAGGTGGTCCAGGTGATGCCGCCGCGGCTACGCCGCCGGGTCGACGCCCTTCGTACCTACACCGTGCCCGCGATGCTCGGCGGCCCGCGCGTGGACGCGTCGGCGTTGACTGTCATCGCGCTGGCGTGCCGCGACGACGAGCGGCTGCGCTTCGACTACACCGCGCGCGACAGCGAGCCGGCCCGCCGGCACGTGGAGCCGCACCGCCTCGTCGCGCTGGGCCGGCGCTGGTACCTGGTGGCGTGGGACGTCGAGCGTGGCGACTGGCGCACGTTCCGCGTCGACCGGCTGACCGACCCGGTGCCGACCGGGGCGCGCTTCCGCCAGCGCGACCTGCCCGTGGAGTCGGGGGACGCCGCCGACTTCGTGCGGGCCAGGCTGGCCCAGGTGCCGCGCCGGTACCAGCTCGATGTGATCTTCAAGACCGATGCGGCGACGGTGGAAGCGGCGCTCGGCAACGCCGGATCCGTCGAGCCGCTGGACGCGTCGACCTGCCGCCTGCGGATGAGCGTGGACGAGCTGGGCTGGCCGGCCGCGGTGCTCGGCATGGTCGGCGCCGACTTCGAGGTGGTCGGCCCGCCGGAGCTGCGCGAGTTCGTCCGCGAGATCGGCACCCGGCTGCTCGCATCCAGCTAGGACCTCGTGTCACGCCGCCGCACACGTCGGGGTCAGGCCGCTGCCGCTGCCGGTGGACTGGAAGCCGAACTCGGTGAACTGGCCGGCGCCGACCCGCGCGTTGTAGTCGACGTTGGTGAACCGGACCGCGCCGGTGTCCGCGCTGCGGCGGGCGTTCCAGGCGTTGGAGATCACGGCCCCGGACGGCAGCGTCAGCGACACGGTCCAGCCGGTGATGGCTGCGGACCCGGCGATGACGCGGACCGTGGCGACGAAGCCGCCCTGCCACTGGTTGAGCGAGACCGTGGCCGTGCACGCGCCCGGCGGTGCCGACGGCGAGGACGGCGTCGGCGAACTGGGGCCCGGCGAGGGCGTGATGCCGCGGAGCACGTTCGCGAGCGGCGGGTACCAGCGGTCGGACATCTTCTGGATGCCCGTCGTGCCGTTCGGGTGGACGCCGTCGGTGGTGTCGGCGGACGTGCTGAACCCGGTCCACTGGTCGACGACGACGATCGGCGAGCGGGTGGTGGTCAGGCCGGCGGCCCAGCCGGGGATGGCGTTGTTGAACGCGACCACCCGGTTGCCGCAGTCCGGGCAGTTGCTCGGGTTCATCGGGATGATCTGGGCGACCAGGATTCGCATGTTCGCGTTGCTGGCGCGCATCTGGCTCACCAGCGTGGTGAACGCGGCCAGGATCTCCTGCGGCGAGCGGTTGTTCCACACGTCGTTGGTGCCCAGGTGCACGAGCACGACGTCCGGGCGGGTCGCCGACAGCCAGCCGGGAAGCAGGTTCTGGTTGGCGATGTTGGTGGCGAGGAAGCCGCCGTGACCCTCGTTGTCGCCGTCGTGGGCGATGCCGCAGCCCTGCGGCGGCAGCGTGCCGACGAAGTCGATGTCGGTGAAGCCGGTGCTCTGCAGCCGGTTCCACAGCAGGGCCCGCCAGCAGCCGGGGGAGCCGGTGATGGAGTCGCCGAGCGGCATGATCCGCACCGGCGTCGCCGCACTGGACACCCCGGGCCGGACCATCACGAGGGCCAGGGCCACGGCGAGCGCCGCGAGCACGATGGCCAGGACCGACCGCTTCGGCATGGGACGCCTCCCCGTACGCGACTGTCCACGCATTGAAGCACGTCACTGTGTATCAACTCAACCGGTTAAGTTGCCCGTTGTCGCCGGAAGGGCTCAGTCGTGGGCGAACAGGCCGGCGATGAGGTATGCCGGGGAGCGGTCCAGCGAGCCGCGGGACCGGTCGTACCGGCGGGTCGTCCGCGGATCGGCGTGCCCGAGCAGATCCTGCACGTCGCGCAGCGGCGCGCCGGCGTCCAGTGCCGCGGTCGCGACTGTGTGGCGCAGCGAGTGCGGCGAGACGAGGCCGGCGTCCGGCAGCCCGGCCGCCCGCGCCGTGCGCCGCACGAGCCGGAACACCGCCGACGGGTCGACCCGCCGCCCTGTCGTCGTCGTGAACGCCGGCTGGTCCGGGGCCGCCCCGACCCGGGTGGCGAGGTACGCGTCCAGGTCGCGGGCCAGCGGCGCCGGGATCGGCAGCTCCCGGTGCCGGCCGCCCTTGCCGGTGACGCGCACCGTGCGGTGCCCGCGGTTGTGCCGGAAGTCGGCCAGGTCCAGGCCGAGCGCCTCGCCGACCCGCAGGCCGAGCTCGGCGAGCAGCGCGAGGATCGCCGCGTCCCGGCGGGCGGTCGCGCCGGCTGCGGAGCGGGCGGTGCGCATGAACGCCGCGGCCTGGGCACCGGTCAGGCCCACCGTCGGCGAGGCGTCCCGGTCCACGGGCGGCCGGTCGACGGCCTCGACGGGATTGGTCGCCGCGACTGTCGCGCTGACCAGGTACCGGTACCAGCTGGAGATCGTCGACAGCCGACGAGCCGCCGACGCCGTCGCCATGCCCTTGCACCGTGCGGTGGCGTACGCGTCGACGTCGGCGCGCGTCGCCGCACGGGGATCGAGCCCGGTGCGCTCGCACCAGGCGAGGTAGTCGGCCAGGTCGCGGAAGTACGCCCGACGGGTGTGCGGCGAGCGGCGCGAGGCCAGCCAGCTGGCCGTCGCGGTGTGCAGGTTCCAGCGGCGGTCGCGGTCCGAAGCGGGCAGCGGCAGCACGTCGACGGCGGGCCGGATCTCCAGCTCGGTCGTCGCGAGCGGCGTTGACGCCCGGATTGGCCACTCCGTATGTTCCTCCGGAGTCACGACTGGCGAATATACGGAGGAATGCGATGAAGATCGCGCTCAACACACCGGTCGGCTCAGTGCCGTGCGAACGCATCGCCGTGCGAAGCGTGGCGATCGCGTCAGCGAGCGTGGCGATCGCGTGAGCGCCCTGGCCGTCGTCGAGGAATGGCTGGCCGCGGTCGACGCGGCCGACGGTGCGCGGCTGCAGCGGGTCACGGCCGAACATGTCGAGATCGTCGGTCCGCGCGGCGCCGGTCGCATCGACAGGCGCGAGCTCACCGGCTGGCTCGCCCGCTCCGGCTTCACCGCGACGTCGCTGCGCTGGTTCTGCGGCGGCGACGGCACTGTCGTCGTCGAGCAGGAAGCCGTCTGGAAGGGCCCCGCCACCGCGATGCCGCGCGGAAGCGCGCGGATCGCGTCGCGCTTCCGGGTCGACGGGGGAAGCGTGGCCGCGTACGCCCGCCACGACGACGGCCTGGCCCCGGCGCTGGCGGCGGCCGGCCTGTCCGGTGACGACGAGGTCGTATCGGGGAGGTGACGGCCGACGAGCGGTTCACCCGCCACGTCGCCGGCACGCTGGCGGCCCTTCCCGGCGTGCGCGCCGTCGCCCTCGGCGGGTCACGCGGCACCGGCACGCACGGGCCGCACAGCGACTGGGACTTCGCCGTCTACTACCGGGGCACGTTCGACCCGGCCGACCTGCGGGCGGTGGGTTGGCCGGGCGAGGTGTCCGAGCTCGGCGGCTGGGGCGGCGGGGTGTTCAACGGCGGTGCCTGGCTGAACGTCGACGGTCGCAAGGTCGACGTGCACTACCGCGACCTCGACGACGTCGAGCACCACCTGGCCGAGGCGCGGGCCGGCCGGTTCCGGATCGAGAACCTGCTGTTCTACCTGGCCGGCGTGCCGACCTACGTGGTGGCCGCGGAGCTTGCCGCCAACCGGGTGCTGGTCGGCGCCCTGCCGCGTCCGGAGTTTCCGGCGGCGCTGCGGGAGAGCGCGCCGCCGCAATGGTGGGCCCGGTCCCGGTTCACGCTCGACTACGCCCGGAGCGCCTACGCCGCCACCGGTCGGGTGGTGGAGTGCGCCGGCGCCGCGGCGCGGGCGGCGGCGGAGGCCGGGCACGCGATCCTGGCCGCCCGCGGCGAATGGACCACCAACGAGAAGCGGCTGCTCGAGCGCGCCGGCCTGCGCGGGCTGGACGCCGCGTTCGCGGGGCTGGCGCCGGATCCGGCGGTGCTGACCGCGGCGCTGGACCGGGTCGCCGGTGACCTGGACGCCGCGGCTGTCGCCGTCCGTGGCGAGCCAACCATCGGCTGATGGGCAACGATGGATGGATGCCGCAGAACTCGACAGGGGAGTACACGCGCGACTCGCGCTACATCACGACGAGGATCACCGAGGACGGCCGTGACGGCTATCCCGTCGAGCCGGGCCGCTACCGGCTGGTGGCGGCGCGGGCCTGCCCGTGGGCGAACCGGTCCATCATCGTGCGCCGCCTGCTCGGGCTGGAGGACGTGCTGTCACTCGGCCTGTGCGGGCCCACCCACGACGAGCGGAGCTGGACGTTCGACCTCGACCCGGGCGGGCGCGACCCGGTGCTGGGTATCGCCCGGCTCCAGGAGGCGTACTTCGCCCGGATCCCGGGGTACGAGCGCGGGATCACCGTGCCGGCGATCGTCGACGTGCCGACGGGGCAGGTGGTCACCAACGACTTCGCCCAGATCACCCTCGACCTGTCGACGCAGTGGCAGAAGTACCACCGCAGCGGCGCGCCGCAGCTGTATCCGGAGCCGCTGCGTGCCGAGATCGACGAGGTGAACGACGTCGTATACCGCGACGTCAACAACGGCGTCTACCGGTGCGGGTTCGCCTCCTCGCAGGACGCGTACGCCGAGTCGTACGGGCGGCTGTTCGCGCGGCTGGACTGGCTGTCCGAGCGGCTCGCCGGGCAGCGTTACCTGGTCGGTGACACGATCACCGAGGCCGACGTGCGGCTGTTCACCACGCTGGCCCGCTTCGACGCCGTCTACCACGGCCACTTCAAGTGCAACCGGCACAAGCTGACCGAGCTGCCGGTGCTGTGGGCGTACGCCCGGGACCTGTTCCAGACGCCCGGCTTCGGCGACACCGTCGACTTCGCCCAGATCAAGAGGCACTACTACGTGGTCCACAAGACGATCAACCCGACCGGGATCGTGCCGGTCGGCCCGGATCTGAGTGGCTGGCTCACCCCACACGGCCGGGAAAGCCTCGGCGGGCGTCCCTTCGGCGACGGCACGCCACCGGCCCCCGAACCAATCAACCTAGCTTCCTAGGACGCCTTACGCGGCGTGATCCACGGTATGGAGCGCTTACCGGCGAGGGGGAAGGGGATCAGCGGGCCGGGTGGCGCCAGGCCTCCAGGGCCTCGTCCACGGCGGCCCGTACCCGGTCACGGGCGTCGGCGCGAGCCACCCCCGACATCAGCAGGGCGTCGTACTCGGTGTCCTCGTGGCGGATGGACGCGATCACGGCGAGGGTCACCGCTTCCTCGTCCAGCGCCCGCCCCGCGGCGGATCGGCCGATCCGGCCGCTGCCGCGCAGTCCCGCGTGCGCGGCGATGGCCGCCGCCCGCTGCGGCGGGCAGCCTGGGAACAGCCGGACGATGCTCGATGCGAACTCGTCGACGAACACGACGTCCTGGGCCGCCCGTCGCTCCCCGTCGCGCTCGCGCCGGCGCAGCCGGGCCGCCTCGTCGCTGAGGCATTGCTCCTCTGCGAGCGCAAGGGCGTCCTCCTCGACGAGCAGTCCCTGCCGCTCGTACCGCTTGCGGGACCGGCTGAACTCGATCACGACGGCCGACAGCGAGCTCGCTTTCCGGGCCCGCCGGCTCAGTGCCGCGTCGCCGGCGGGAAGGAAGACGAGGTGGGCCATGTCGACGCAGTCGAGGCAGAACGGCTGCCCGTCCTCCAGGGACATCAGCCACCCGTCCCGGTCGCCGCATTCGGTGCAGGTCCAGGACCGGCGCGGCAGGTAGACGACGAGGTCGGGGGTCTTGGCCGTCGGCACCGGCCGACTGTACGTGCCGCCGGGTCCCGTCGGCACGCAGCGCAAAACGGATAAAATAGCTCGCAAACCGGATATACCAGTCCCATGCGGGTCTGATAGTCATTGAAGATGGCGAGCTCCGCCGATCGGGCCCGGCGACCGGACCCGGATCTGATCCAGCGGTGGGTGGTGCGCGACGGCGTGCCGCCCCGCCGGGTCGGCGAGCTGCTCGGGTTGAGCCGTTCGGCGGGATACGAGTGGATGCGCCGGTACGGGATCCGCCGCGACGTCGTGCTGGTCCCGACGCCGGATCTGGCGGCCTCGTGGCGTTCCGGTGCCGCGGTCGAGGACCTCGCTGTCCGCACCGGCCTGTCGGCGTCGGCGATCCGGGAGCGGCTGGTCACGGCGACGGTGCTGTCGTCGTCGCGCCGCTATCTCGTCGTTGGATCGCCGGACGATCCGTTGACGGTCGACGAGTTGCGGCGCTGGTGCGTCCAGGATGGGTTCTCGGCGCCGCAGATCGCGGCGCTCACCAACACCACGGCTCGGCAGGTGCGCTACCGGCTGGCCCGCTACGGGTTGTCGCGCGTGCGGCCCGGACCTCCGGCGGTGCTGCGGCGGCGGTTGACGGAGCCCCGTCTGCGGCACCTGTACGAGCGCGAGCGGATGTCCTGCCCGCGGATCGCCGCCCGGGTCGGTGTCAGTGCGGAGACCGTGCGCCGGCTGCTTGTCGAGTACGGGATCAAGCGGCGGTCCCACGTGTCGGTCCCGGCGAGTACGCCGCGGCTCCCGATCGGTTCCCGCGCAACCGTCGCCCGGCAGCGTGCGTTCGCCGAGGCATGGCCGACATACCGGCAGATGCGCGACCTCGGGGGGCTCGCCGTCCGCTGACGGCTCTTCTTTCCCCGTGCACGATAACCGGGATTATCGTGCACGCCTCCTTTGGTTCGACTTTCGATTTCGCGCATGTCGTTACGGGATTTGAGTTTTGCGAAACGATACGTTCTGCGCGTGCTGACGCTCGACGACCCGACAACCGAACGCCGCTGCGGCTATGCCCGCTGCGCCGAGCCGATCCCGTACTCCGGCCAGGGCCGGCCGCCCGAGTACTGCCCGGACCGGCGCTGGGAGGGCAACCGCACCTGCAAGCAGCTCGCGGCCGTCGAGCGCGCCGGGGAACGTGCCGCGGCGCTGGACCTGCCGCTGGAGTCGTTCCGGCACGCCGGCGAGCGGTTCGTGCCGGCGGCGCAGGCGCTGGCCCGTCAGCTTGCGGAGGTCGTCGCGGCGGTGGGTGAGGTCCGCGACGGCGCGCTCGCCCGGGTCGGCGAGTCCGACCGCGCGGCGGGTGCGGCGGTGGACCGGGCCCGCGACGCGGAGGCGGCTGCGGCGCGCGCGCGGTCGCAGCGGGTCGCGGCGGAGGCCGACCGGGAGCGCGCGGTGCAGGCGCGCCACGCGGCGGAGGCCGCCGCGAACGAGGTCCGGGCGGAGGCGGAGCGGTCGATCGTGGCGGCGTGGCAGCGGGTCGCGGCGGCCGACCACGCCCGCGGTGCGGCCGAGACGGTGGCCGCGCAGGCGACCCACCGGCTCGAGCGCGCCGAGCAGGACCTGGTGACGCAGGCCGAGCGGTGGGAGGCCGAGCTCGGGTCGGTGCGCGCGGACCGGGACGACCAGGCCGCGGCCCGCGGCGCCGCCGAGGCCCGCGCCAAGACCGCCGAGGCCCGCGCCAAGACCGCAGAGGCCAACCTCGCCGCCGCCGAGGCCCGCGCGAATGCGGCCGAGCTTCGCGCCAGGACCGCCGAAACGCGCGCCGAGGCCGCGCAGGAGCGTGCCGCGGCAGCGGAATCGGCCCTGGCCAGCGAGAGCACGGCAGCGGCCGCCGCGGCCGAGGCCCACGAGCGCACGGCCACCGATCTCGCTGTCGTCCGGGAAGCGCTCGCCGACCTGCGTCGCGAGCTCGATCAGGCGGTCGCGGCCCGGGCCGCCACGGAGGCCGTCGCGGCACAGCTTGCGGCGCGGGCCGACCGAGCCGACGCCCGCCTCGACCGGATGCTGCGCCGCCGCCCCGCCGATCCCACGCGCGGCCGGTCCACGCCTGCCCCGCCGCCCGCCACGCCGGCCCACGCGCGGGACCGCAGCCGTGGTCGCTGAGGCTGAACCCGATCCGGCGGTCCGGCGGCTGGTCGACGCGGTGACCCGCCTCGCCGAGCACACGCGCGACCGCCGGCCGACCGGTACCACCCACGACGACGCCGACGACACGGCCGGCACCGTCGACACCGACGACGCCGTCGGGTTCGATCCGTTCCCGCTGCTGGACGCCCTGCACCGGACGGGCGCGGAGGCGGTGGTGATCGGTCAGGTTGCCGGGATCCTGCACGGCTCCCGCGAGTTGACCGGTGACCTCGACCTCCTGTGGGACGGCGCGCCGGCCCAGGCCCACGCCATCGCCCGCGCGTTCGCGTCGACCGGCGCGGTGCTGACCGACGGCGACGGGCACCCGCTGCCCGTCGCCGACGAGTCGCTCGCGCTGCCGAAGGTCCTGTTCCGCACCGCGACCGCGAGCGGCGACTGCTGCACGCCGGCCCTGCCGTGGGGCGACCTGCCGGTCGTCGAGTTCATTGCCAGGGCGGACCGGGCCACCACGGCCGCCGGTACGCAGATCCGCTACCTGAACCGGGCCGACCTCATCGCGATGCGCCGGGCCGTGGGCCGGCCCAAGGACCTGCGTCGGGCCGCCGAACTGGCGCGGCTGGATCCCCTACGGAACCGCGGCGCGGCGCCGGCGCCCGCTGACGATCACTCCGACCGCACCCCGGGCGGCAACGGGCGCGGGCCGCGCCTCACCGCGGGGTGAACCGGATTCCCTCAGACACGTCGCCGTCCGGCCGATCGGGACCCAGAAGACCCGATCGGATGGCGAGGGGGAGCCGGGGCGGATGAGCGCCACCAACACGTCGTCGCGCCGCCCGTGGCTCGTCCGGCCGATGACGGTGGCCGTCGACCGGATGCGCACCAGTGCCCGTCTCGGCGCGCTGATCCTCCTGCTGATGGTGCCCAGCATCGGCGCCACCTACGCCTACATCGGCCAGATCAACGGTCAGGTCGACTTCGCCCGGTCGGAGCTGTCGGGCACCGTCGTCGTGCGGCAGGCGCTGCTGGCGATGGCGGCCACCGTCGGCGGCGTCGCCCCCGACCTGGCGCCGCTACGCGCGGCCGCGCGGGCCCACCCGGAGCTCGGCCTGGCCGACGAGCTGGCCGCCGTGGAGGCGGCGGCGACCGGCACGCCGGCTCAGCGGGCCGAGCGGGCCGCTGCGCTGGCCGCGCTGATCACCGAGGCGGGCAACACGTCGAAGCTGATCCTGGACCCGGACCTGGACTCGTTCTACGTCATGGACCTGCACATCGTGCAGATACCGAAGGCGCTCGCGGCCGCCGCGACCGCGACCGCGCTGGGCACCGGCGGGTCCGTCGCGGAGCGGGCGGTCAGCGCCGGCGACCTGACCTCGGCGGCCCGCGCGTTCCGGTCCGACGTCGACACCGCGCGGAAGAACACGAAGATGGCCGACCTGGCGGGCCGGATGGCGTCGCTGGCGGCCGCCGCCGACGCCGCGGATGCGCTCGCCGCGGTCATCACCGGCTCGCTCGACAGTCCGGTCGCGCTGGAGCCGGCGCCGCTGGGCGGCGCGGTCCGCGCGGCGGTCGGCCCGGCCGCCGACGTGCTGACCGACCTGCTGACGACCCGCCGTGACGCCCTGCTCGCCGAGCGGACGCTGACCCTCACGCTGACCGGTCTGGCCGCGCTGATCGCGGCCTGGTTCGCGGCGACGGTGTGGTGGCGCACCCGTGCCGACGTCGCCGTGGTGCTCTCCCGCGTCAAGGCGCTCGCCGCCGGCGACTTCACGGCCCGCCCGTTGCCCGCCGGGCGGGACGAGCTCGGCGACATCGGCGGGGCCGTCGCGACCGCCCGGGACCGCCTCGCCGCGCAGGAACGCGACCTCGACGAGGCCCGCCAGGTGCGGGAGAACCAGGTGCACGAGACGTTCCTGCACCAGCGGCAGGCGGAGTACCGGCTGCGGGAGCGGGCGCAGAAGCTGATCGACGAGTCGGCCGGCGTCATCGCCGACGAGTTGGGCCTGGTCGCCGACCAGGTCGACGAGGTCCGCACGGCGGCGGCCACGATCGACGAGCGGGTGTCGGCGGCCAACCGGGCCACCGGCGCGGTGGTGGGCCAGGCCCGGGAGGCCGAGCCGGTGATCGCGGCGCTGGAGGCGAGCCTGCGTCAGGTCGCCGGCATGGCCGAGGTGATCGCGGGCATTGCCGGACAGACCCGTCTGCTCGCCCTGAACGCGACGATCGAGGCGGCGCGGGCCGGCCGGACCGGTCTCGGCTTCGCCGTGGTCGCCAACGAGGTCAAGGACTTGGCGACGAACGTCGCGCAGTCCACCGAGCAGATCACGGCCACAATCGGGTCGCTGGAGCGCGACGCCGCCGAGATGGCCGCCGCGATCGCCGCGATGGTGGCCGGCATCGGCGAGATCGACAGCACGACGGCGGTGCTGCACACGGTCGCGGCCGAGCAGCGCGAGGTGGTGGGCCGGCTCGACGACAGGCTGACCGGCACCGTGGGCCGCATCCGCGGTCTGTCGGCGCTGGCGGCCCAGCTGGAGCGTCGGGAGGCCGACCGGCTCAGCACCTCCGGCCCGGTGCGGCTGCGCGTCCCCGGCCGGACCGGCCCGTATGCCGGCACGCTGGTGGACCTCAGCACCGGTGGGTTCCGCTGCCGGCTCGGGGCTGGCATGCGCCTGGAAGCCGGCGACGTGGTGGAGGCGGAGGTGCAGTTGCGCGGCGAGCCGGTGCGGATGCGGGCCCGGGTCGTCCACGTCCAGGCCGGCGCCGACACGACCGAGGCGGGCCTGCAGTTCGTCGACCCGGACCCGGCCACCGCCCAGCGGATCGCCGACCACGTCGCGAACCTCTTCGACGGCTCGGTGGACGCCAGCGGCTGACGCGCGAGCTAGCCGGTGCGGACCTCGCGGTCACCGTCGCGCTCGCCGAACAGGCGGCGGGCCAGCAGGTGGGCGAGGGCGCCGAGGGCGAGCAGGGTGAGCGCGAACGGCACCGGGTCGCCGCCGTGCGGGGCGAACCAGAACCAGTTCGGCAGCTGCAGCACGAGGGCGAGAAGGTAGCCCGACACCGCCCCGGCCGGCCCCGCCCAGGCGATCGCCGAGCGGTGGTGGTGCCGGGCCAACCACACCGCAATGGCAGCGCCGGCGAGCACGGTCCCGGCGATCCCGATCCGGCTGCCGAGTTGGCTGTGGGTCACGCCGTGCCGGCCCCAAACGCCGACGCCCTTCCAGGCGGCCACGCACACCGGCACCAGCAGCAGCCACATGACGCGCGGCCGCGGCGGCGCCCAGCCCAGCCGCCACGCCGCCAGCAGCAGCACCAGGATCACGACGGGCACGGACAGGGCTTGTACGACCCACAACGGATCGAGGCCGCTGCCGGGACCCGTCCGCAGCAGCTCGTAGCCGATCACGATCCCGAAGGTCAGCAGGCTCACCGCGTGCAGGCCGGTCGCGATCCGCACCGCGCCGAGGATCCAGGCCACCGCGGCGGCGAGCGGCACCAGCGCGACCGCGAGGTCGATCGGCAGGCGGGCGCGGACCATCGCCAGGTCGGCCGGCAGCATGGCGCCGGTGTAGGTGTCGATCAGCCCGCCCGCGAGCTGGGTGCCGAACGCCACGAGCAGCGCGGTGAGCGTGAGGATCAGCAACGTGCGCGATCGGGCGCCGCGCACCCGCAGGGCCAGCAGCAGCACCGCCCACGCCTCGCCGGGGCTGGGCCACGACCGGCCGGCGTCGACGTCGGTGAGCACGCCGACGAGTTCGTCGCCGCGGGCCCGGCGTTCGTCGACCGGCAGCAACCACAGCAGCCGCCGGTACCGCCGCTCCAGCGCAGTCACGCCGCACCGCCGAGATGCGGGCGCAGCGCGAGGCGCTCGGTGGCCTGCTGCGCCGCCGCCACCATCCGCTCGCTCTGGGTGCGCAGCGCCTCGGCGCCGGCGTCGGTGAGCGCGTAGTAGCGACGCAGCCGGCCGTTCTCGACCTCCTCGCGGTCGGGGGCGACCAGCCCCTGCCCGGCGAGCCGGTCCAGGGCGCCGTACAGCGTGCCGGCCCGCAGCCGCACCCGGCCGTCGGTCATCGCCGACACCTCGGTGATCAGCGCGTAGCCGTGGCGGGGCCGGTCGGCCAGCGCAGACAGGATCAGGAACGCCTGTTCGCTCAGGTCCACGCCGCCACTATATATCGCATCACTGAATATTGTTGTCGGGAACAGCATCGGTCCGTCGTCGGCGCACCGTCAGGAACAGCCGGTGTGCGGTGATCACGGTGACGAGCCAGGCCAGGCCGAGCGCCCACGCGACGAGGACGTCGGTGAGCCAGTGCAGGCCGAGATAGACCCGGCTCAGCCCCATCAGGAACGCGAACGCGGCCGCGGCCGCGACGGTGACGATCCGGGTCCGCGCGCGGTGCTGGCGACGGACCAGCAGATAGGCGGCGACGCCGGCGATAGCAACGGCGTTGAGCGTGTGGCCGCTCGGAAACGAGTAGCCGTGCTCGAACGGCGGCACGGCATCGATCTCCAGCGGCCTGCTCCGGCCGACGACGGCCTTGCCGACCGTCGTCATGGCCAGTGAGCCCGCCGCGGTGGCCGCCATGAGCAGGACCGGGGTCCACTGCCGCCAGGCGACCGCGAGCAGGACGGCCACCGCGGTGGCCAGGATCGGCATCCCGACGGGGCCGCCGAGGTTCGTGTACGCGATCACCACGGCGTTGAGGGGCCCGGTGCGGACCGCCTCGGCGGCGTGCAGGACCATCGGATCCAGCACGGCGACCCCGTCGGACTCGACCACGGCGTCGTACACCTCGGCCGCGAGCGCCGTGAACGAGCCGACCAGAACCAGTCCGGCGAGCAGGGTCAGGGCGAGGAGCCAGTGCGGCCCGACCCACCTGGCCGCCCGCACCGCGAGATGGGCCACGGCCCGTCCGGCGCCGGTTCGCCACCGGGTGAGATCGCGTCCACCGATGTAGTCCTGCGCCGCCGGCTCCGCCAGGGCGCCGCCGAGACCCGGCTCGTCGGGATCAGCGTTCACTCAGCCAGCATGCCCGCCCCGGCGGTGACGGCCTCGCGCAGCCACCATGCCTGGCCGGCCTCGGGCAGCGTGTCGATCGGGTCGTAGAACGGGTAGCGCCGCTCCAACGCCGCCGCGTCGTCGGCCTCGATGGACGTGCGGTAGTTCTTCGTCCAGTAGCTGATGCCGCGCTCCCGGTCGTACTCGGTGATCATGTGGACCCAGCGCTTGCCGACGAACGGCACGTCGCACACGATCCGGGGGGTGGCATAGCCGGGCAGGTAGCCCATGATGTCGTGCTGCAGCTGCTGTGCCTGCCACACCGCGACCCGCCAGTGCTCGGCGTTGGGGATCATGTCGCACATGTAGAAGTAGTACGGCAGGATGCCGGCCTCGCCCTGCAGCGCGAAGCACAGGTCGAGCAGGTCCTCGGACGTCGCGTTGACGCCGCGCAGCAGCACGCCCTGGTTGCGCACGTCGCGCACACCCACCTCCAGCGCGGTCTGTGCGGCCTTGGCCACCAGCGGGGTCAGCGACTGGGCGTGGTTGACGTGGGTGTGGATCGCCAGGTTCACCCCGCGCCGGGCGGCGGTGCGGGCGACCCGCTCCAGCCCCTCGACCACGTCGGACTGCAGCCAGTGCTGGGGCAGGCCGGCCAGCGCCTTGGTGGCGAGCCGGATGTCGCGGATCGTGCCGATGTCCAGCAGTCGCATCAGGAACGACTCCAGGTTGCGCCACGGCACGTTGGCCACGTCGCCGCCGGACACCACCACGTCGCGCACCCCGGGCTGGGCCTTCAGGTAGGTGATCATCGCGTCGTAGCGGTCGACCGGCTTCATCGTCAGCTTCAGCTTGTCGACGGCCGGGGTCGAGTTGCCGACCAGGTCCATCCGGGTGCAGTGGCCGCAGTACTGCGGGCAGGTGGACAGCAGTTCGGCCAGCACCTTCGTCGGGTAGCGGTGGGTGAGCCCCTCGGCGACCCACATGTCGTGCTCGTGCAGCGAGTCGCGGCTGGCGTACGGGTGCGACGGCCACACCGGGTGCCGGTCGGAGGCCACCGGCAGCATGTAGCGGCGGATCGGGTCGGCGTAGAACGACTCGGTGTCGGGCGCCGCGTGCGGCACCATCGTGTTGATCATCTGCGGCGGGAGCAGCATCGACATGGTGGCCAGCCGGGCCTGGTCGTCGGCCAGGTCGGCGTAGAACCGCTCGTCGACGGTGTCGCCGAGGACCGCCCGCAGCTGCCGCACGTTCTTGACGCAGTTCACCCGCTGCCACTGCGCCGACTCCCACTGCTCGCGGGTGACGGCGCGCCAGCCGGGCAGCCGGGTCCAGTCGGGCTCGACCAGCTCCTGACGCCGGTACGCGTACGGCTGTGCGGTCATGGAGCCTCCCTGGTGTAAATTCTACGGCAGTAGCACTATTCTGCCGGATGATTTCAACATCGCGCCAGCGCAGCGCGGGGGAGGCGGGAAGATGTCGGCGGTCGGTCTGCACCGGGTGCTCGCGCCGGCGGGCGTGTTGCCGCAGGCGGCCGAGCGTCTGGACACCGACCCGACCATCCGGCCGGATGAGGTGCGGATCACCGTCGAGCGGCTCAACCTCGACGCGGCGAGCTTCCGTCAGCTCCGGGAACAGGCCGGCGGCGACGGTGCGGCGGTCCGCCGCGCGGTGCTGGAGATCATCGAGACCCGCGGCAAGATGCACAACCCGGTCACCGGCTCCGGCGGGATGCTGATCGGCACCGTCGCCGAGGTCGGTCCGGACTCGCCGCTCGGCCTCAAGCCGGGCGACCGGGTGGCTACGCTCGTCTCGCTCACCCTGACCCCGCTCGCCGTCTCCGACGGCCTCGCCGGCTGGGACGGCCGCTCCGAGCAGGTGCCGTGCGCCGGGCACGCCATCCTGTTCGCCCGGTCCATCGCCGCCGTGCTGCCCGACGACCTCGACGCGGAAACCGCCCTCGCCGTCTTCGACGTCTGCGGCGCGCCCGCGCTCACCGACCGCGTGGTGCGGGCGCGCACGGCGCCCACCGTGGCGGTCCTGGGTGGCGCCGGCAAGAGTGGTTCCCTCGCGCTGGCCGCAGCGTCGCGCGCGGGCGCCGCGCGCACGCTCGGCGTCGTCCCCACGCCCGCCGAGCGGGAGCGACTCGCCGGCGCCGCGATCGCCGACGCCGTCGCGATCGCCGACGCGCGCGACCCGGTGGCGACGGCCGCCGCGGTCACCGGCGCCCTCGGCGGCGCGGCCGACGTGACCGTGGTCTGCGTCGACGTGTCCGGCTGCGAACACGGCGCGATCCTCGCCACCGCAGCCGGCGGCACTGTGATCTTCTTCTCCATGGCGACGTCGTTCCCGGCCGCCGCGCTGGGCGCCGAGGGCCTCGCCGCCGACGTCACGATGCTGATCGGCAACGGGTACGTGCCCGGGCACGCGGCCTTCGCGCTCGATCTGTTCCGCGCCGTGTCCGGTGTGCGTTCCCTGTTCCGGGCCCGACTTTCGGCAGACTGAGCACCATGGGTCAGAAAGTCCTGTTGCGCGGCGGCCACGTGTACAGCCCGGCCGACCCGGAAGCCACCGCACTGCTCATCGACGACGGCCGCATCGGCTGGCTCGGCGCCGACGCCGACGCCCCGGCCGGCGCCGACCGCACCGTCGAGCTGGCCGGTGCGCTGGTCACGCCGGCCTTCGTCGACGCGCACGTGCACGCCACCAGCACCGGTGTGACGATGCGTGGGCTGGACCTGACCGGCACCCGCACCCGCGCCGAGGCGCTCGACCGGGTCGCCGCACACGCCGCGGGCCTACCGGGCGACGCGGTGGTGCTCGGCCACGGGTGGGACGAGTCCGGCTGGCCGGACCGCACCCCGCCCACCCCGGCCGAACTCGACCGGGCCGCCCGCGGCCGGCGGGTCTACCTCAGCCGCGTCGACATGCACTCGTGCGTGGTCTCCGCGGCCCTGTTCGGCACCGCGAAGCCCGACACCGCCGGCTACGGCGCCGACGGCTGGCTGCGCCGCGACTCCCACCACGAGGTGCGGGCGGTGGCGCTCGGCTCGCTCGGCCCGGCGCAGCGTGCCGACGCCCAGCGCACCGCCCTGCGGCACGCCGCCTCGGTCGGCATCGCCGCGGTGCACGAGTGCGGCGGCCCCTCCATCGGCGGCGAGGACGACCTCACGGCGCTGCTCGCCCTGGCCGGCGCCGCCGACCGGCTGCCCGAGGTCTACGGCTACTGGGGCGAACTCGGCGGCGCCGCGAAGGCCCGCGACCTCGGCGCGCTCGGCGCCGGTGGCGACCTGTTCGCCGACGGTGCGCTCGGCTCCCGCACCGCGCACCTGCGCCAGCCCTACACCGACGAGCCGGGCACGTCCGGGCACGGCTACGTCACCGCCGCCCAGGTGGCCGAGCACCTCGTCGGCTGCACCGACCACGAGGTCCAGGGCGGCTTCCACGCCATCGGCGACGCCGCGCTCGGCACCGTGCTGGCCGGCTTCGCGCTGGCCGCCGCCCGGGTCGGGCTGGACCGGCTGCGGGCCCGTCGGCACCGCATCGAGCACGTCGAGATGGTCGACAAGGCGCTGATCGGCGGGCTCGTCGAGTTCGGCGTGGTCGCCAGCATGCAGCCGGCGTTCGACCGGCTGTGGGGCGGCGCCGACCGGATGTACGCGCAGCGGCTCGGCCCGGACCGGGCGATGGCCACCAACCCGTTCGCGGCGATGGCCGGCGTCGGCGTGGCGCTGGCGTTCGGCTCCGACTCCCCGGTGACGCCGCTGGACCCCTGGGGGTCGGTGCGGGCCGCGTTCAACCACCGCAACGCCACCCAGCGGCTGACCGTGCGGCAGGCGTTCGCCGCGCACACCCGCGGCGGCTGGCGGGCCGTGCACCGTGACGGCGACGGGGTGCTCGCCCCCGGCGCTCCGGCGACGCTGGCCGTCTGGGACGGCGCGGGCGACCTGCACCGCGGCCTGCCCGCGCTGACCGAGGGCCCGGACGGCGCGCCGCCGCCCAAGCCCACCTGCCGGCTGACCGTGCTGCGCGGAACAGCCATCTACTGGACGTGATGTGAGATGCCGCTGCTGAACCTCGACCCCGCCGTCGTGCGCCGGGCCCGTGACCTGGCCGCCCGCGTCGGGCAGCCGGTCGTCGACCTGGCCCGCACCCGCACCACCGTCGCGGTGGAGCGGGCGACGCTTCGGCTGGCGGGGGTCGCCGGCGCCGACCCGGACGGCATCCCGTGGGTCAACCGGCTCGTCGACGCGGTCGCGGCCGACGTCGGGTTGGCGCACGGCGTCGCCGTCCCGGCCTTCCACGCGATGCGCCGCGACGGTATCCCGGACGCGACGACGTTGGCGCAGAAGGCCGCGGCCGGCTCCGTCGGGTTCGAGCTGCCGGCGCGCGGCGCGGCCGTGACGGCGGCGCGGCGCGCGGCCGACCGCGCGGTCGGCGGCGGCCTGAAGACGGTGGACCGGCGCCGCCGCGACCGGGAGCGGCTCGTCGCGAGGCTGGGCGACCCGAAGCAGCGGCCGTGGATCTACCTGATCGTGGCGACCGGCGACATCTACGAGGACATCCCGCAGGCGCAGGCGGCCGCGCGGGCCGGCGCCGACGTGATCGCGGTGATCCGCTCGACGGGGCAGTCGCTGCTGGACTACGTGCCCGAGGGGGCAACCCGGGAGGGCTTCGCCGGCACGTACGCCACGCAGGAGAACTTCCGGCTGATGCGCCGTGCCCTGGACGACGTGTCGAAGGAGGTCGGGCGCTACGTGCGGCTGACGAACTACGCGTCCGGGCTGTGCATGCCGGAGATCGCGGTGCTGGCCGGGCTGGAACGGCTCGACATGATGCTCAACGACTCGATGTACGGGATCCTGTTCCGCGACATCAACCCGGTGCGCACGTTCGTCGACCAGCGCTTCGCCCGGCAGGTGCACGCCCGCGCCGGCATCATCATCAACACCGGTGAGGACAACTACCTCACGACGGCCGACGCGGTCGAGGCCGCCCACACGGTGACGGTGTCGCAGCTGCTCAACGAGTTCTTCGCGCACGAGGCCGGGCTGCCCGACGCGCAGCTCGGGCTCGGGCACGCCTTCGAGATCAACCCGGACCTGCCCGACTCGTTCCGGTTGGAGCTCGCGCACGCGCTGCTGGCCCGCGAGCTGTTCCCGGACGCGCCGCTCAAGTGGATGCCGCCGACCAAGCACATGACCGGTGACGTGTTCCGCGGCAACCTGCTGGACGGGTTCTTCAACCTGGCCGGGGTGCTGACCGGGCAGGGCATCCTGCTGGTCGGCATGATGACCGAGGCGGTGGTGACGCCGTGGTTGTCCGACCGCGACATCGCCCTGCAGAACGTCCGCTACGTGCTGTCTTCCTGTGGCGGGCTGGCCGAGGACTTCGCGCCGGCGCCGGGCGGGTTCATCCAGGCGCGCGCCTCGGCGGTGCTGGACGAGGCGGTGCGGCTGCTGGAGCGGATCGCCGACGAGGGGCTGCTGCCCGCGATCGCCGACGGCACCTTCGGCATCATGAAGCGCCCCGCCGACGGCGGAAGGGGCCTCGACGGCGTCCACGAGAAGGCCGGCGACTACTACAACCCGGCCGTGGCGATCCTGGACGGTGCGGCGTGAGCGCGACCGTGGTCCGGCCGTACGGTGACACCACCGGCGACGGGATGGTGCAGGTCAGCTTCACGCTGCCGGTCGCGCACGACAAGCGGGCCGAAGGCGCGGCCCTGCAACTGGCCGCGTCGATGGGCCTGGATCCGGCGATGCTGGTGCACGCCAAGCAGATGGGAACCGGCTTCACGTTCTTCGTGGTGTACGGCCGGGTGAACCACCTCGTCGACCTCGACGCGGTCACCGTGGTCGAGCGGGACTATCCGCTGCTCGCCGCCAAGGAGATCAACTCGACGGTGCGCTCGCGGCTGCGCCGCAAGCTCGTCGTGGTGGGCGCCTGCATCGGCACCGACGCGCACACCGTGGGCATCGACGCCATTCTCAACGTCAAGGGGGTGGCGGGGGAGAAGGGCCTGGAGTACTACCGGGAACTGCGGGTGGTCAACCTCGGCGCCCAGGTCACCGTGCCCGAACTCGTCGCCTCCGCCCGGGCCGAGAAGGCCGACGCGGTGCTCGTCAGCCAGGTCGTCACGCAGAAGGACGCGCACCTTTCCAACACCCGGGAGATGTCCGCCGCGTTCCGCGAGTCGTACCCGACGGGCAAACGGCCGCTGCTCGTCGTCGGCGGACCCCGCTTCGACGAGACGATGGCCGGCGACCTCGGCGTCGACCGGATCTTCGGCCGCGGCACGACGCCGCGCGAGGTGGCGAGCTATCTGGTCCACGCACTGGGAGGCAGGAAATGAGCCTGGGAACGACGGTGGTCCACCGCCGCTACGTGGCGAACTCGCACTACGCCGGGAACCTCGTCGAGGGCGCCTACGCGCTGGGCCTGTTCGGCGACGCCGCCACCGAGGTGTGCATCCGCACCGACGGCGACGAGGGCCTGTTCGCCGGCTACTCCGAGATCCGGTTCATCGAGCCGATCTACGCCGGCGACGTTGTCGAGGTCACCGCCAGCGTCACCCGGGTCGGTTCCCGCAGCCGTGACGTCGAGTTCTCCTGCGCGGTGGTGTGCCGGCGCCAGCCGGAGGTGTCGGCGTCGGCGTCGCGTGTCCTTGACCCGCCGCTGGTCGCGGTGGTCGCGACGGGCACCGTGGTCGTCCCGCCCCAGTGACGACGCTGGTCGGGTGCGTCGACGTCGGGTCCACCTGGACGAAGGCCGCGATCGTCGACGTGGAGACCGGCGAGCTGTGCGGAACGGCCAGCCACCCCACCACGATCGGCACCGACGTCCTGCACGGCCTGGACGCCGCCGTTGCCGCCACCGGGTGCACGCCCGCCGACATCGTGGCCTGCTCGTCGGCCGGCGGCGGGCTGCGGCTGGCCGTGGTCGGCTACGAGCCGCTGGTCAGTGCCGAGGCGGGCCGGCGGGTCGCGCTGTCGGCCGGGGCGCGGGTCGTGCACGTCGCCGCGGGCCGGCTCGACACCGCCGGGGTGGCGGCGCTGCGGGCCGCCCGCCCGGACGTGCTGCTGCTCGTCGGCGGCACCGACGGCGGCGAGGCCGACACGCTGATCCACAACGCCCGCCGGCTCGGGTCGGCCCGGTGGCGGCGGCCGGTGGTGCTGGCCGGCAACGCCGACGCCCGAGCGGCGGCGTCCG
>Ga0070664_100000318_pt1 | contig 35122 bp, 32 predicted proteins | sample KBSC73metaG_FD_65863 | JGI IMG/M metagenome (GOLD analysis project Ga0070664, IMG submission 65863) | Corn rhizosphere microbial communities from Kellogg Biological Station, Michigan, USA - KBS C7-3 metaG | ecosystem: Host-associated > Plants > Roots > Rhizosphere > Soil ... | reverse complement strand
TCGGTACTTGCTTTCATGCCAATGCCATCGAGTGATGAGAGGGTTACATAGTCTCCACTTTCGATAGCTCCGCCCTGGGTACTGACAAGCACATTATATGTGCCTGATACTGCAACATAGGTTTCGTTCTGAATCGATGAGTTAGATACAGCGAGCGCGAGTTGATTGCGATCCACTGCCACACCAAACATATTCTGTACTTGCGCTTGCTTTGACGGCACAACAGATTGCGTGTCTTTATTAAGCGTAACGATGGTACCGATGTCTACTGGAGTAGGCGCTGCATACCCCTGGGCACTGACATTCGTGTTATCCGCTGCGAATGCTGGCGCAATACTAAAAAAACCAAAGGCGACGATGGCAGAAAGAGTAAGGATAATGCGGAAAGCCTTCACTGTTTATTTCACTCCGGAGCTCTAATGAGCTTGAGGTTATTATAGCATAAGCGGGTCGCCAAAAATGCGCTGCAAAAGTCGGTTGATTTATCCACATGGATATTTTACAAATACTTGTTGACTATACGCCATGATGGTAGAATAAACACAAGCTTTGATGGACCACCACACGTCCGAGTGAAATAAATATTTTCTACTCACAAAAACAGAGTAAAAAATAAAGAAAAACATTCAAAATGACAGTGTGGTGTCACCTCCCCACCATTTTTAAACGGTATCGTGTTCTGCAAATGGCAGGGCTGATTACCCTATGCGTTGCATTTATTACAACGCTATTGTTAGGCACGACTGCACATGCTGTAGTCGGAGTAAATCAGACTTTGAGTTTCCAGGGACGTCTCCAAACTAGCGCCGGTGCTGTTGTACCGGATGGTTATTACAATATGCAATTTAAAATCTACCAGGATGGCGACGGCACAACGGCTGGCAACACTGGTGGAACACTCAAATGGACCGAAAGTTACGTCAATAACAACGCAAACGCCGGGGTGCAGGTAAAGAACGGATTCTTCTCGGTAGAGCTCGGATCGAACAGCCCACTCAGTAGCGTTGACTGGAATCAAGATACATTATGGCTCTCAATGAATATAGCTGGCTCAGGCGCCAGCTGTTCGACGTTTGGCGGCACGGGATGTAGCGCCGATGGTGAGATGCTGCCAATGAAACGCATTACTTCATCGCCATACGCACTCAACTCAGGAATGCTCGGCGGTAAGACTGCTGATAAGTTCTTGCAACTTGGCCAAGGCGTACAGACTGACGTAAATACTTCGAGTAGCATTTACATCAACAAGACCGCTAGTGGCGACCTGATTCAACTCCAGAATAATTCAGCTGATATTTTCACCGTCGGGAATGCCGGCGATTTGACGTTGGGCAGTAATGCCGACAAAACCATTTCTATTTCGACTGCAGCGGCCAACACGGCTGGTAATAGCTTAACTGTCGTTGCAGGCGGCGGAGGAACTGGAACCGGGAGCACGGGAGGAAATCTCGTGCTTCAGGGTGGATCAGCCGGCGGCACCAATGGAAACGGTGGCGACGTAGCCATCGATAGCGGTGCCGCTAACGGCTCAGGTACCGACGGGGTTATCTCGCTCGGTGCTGATCACGCATCCGCAATCAACCTTGGTAGCAGCACTAATAATACTCAGGTAACTATCAATGGCCCAACATCAGTTAAGCAAGCAACTGATTCGACAAGTGCCTTCAACGTTACCAACTCACAGAACAACCAAGTACTGACTGTTAACACCTCAACTAGCCAGGTAAACGTTGGTAATGCCAACACTGTAGGCTCAGCCCTTGATGTAACTGGTGGCGTTAACTCGAGCACTGGCTATAACATCGGTGGCGCAACTGTACTGACTGATTCAGCACTCACCTTCACCGGTGCTGGCACCGCATCAATCCAAGGCTCAAATGGCCTCAGCCTGACTGGCGGCACTTCTAGCCTTTCACTCAGCGACACTGGTGTACAGGTTGGTAGCGGCAGTGGCGCAGGCGAACCAACACTTCTTACCCTTGATAAATCAAGCTCAAACCCATCGAGCGCCGCATATGGCAGCATGTACTATGACACGAGCCTTGGTAAGGTGCAGTGTTACCAGTCGAGCGGCTGGGGTGCTTGTGGCGACAGCCCAGATAGCTTTGTGACGCTTAGCCCAGAGTACAGCAACGCCGTGATGAACGGTGCCGGTACGGGTACGATCACTTCTGACCTTTGTTCTGATTCGCTTAATATCAATGACGGAAGCTCGAGCCAGCCAACGGTTTGTGGCACTAACGAAACCTATAACTTCTACGACTGGACCTCAGCCGAAACAAGTGCACAGACTCGCAGTATTTATGTCACCTACCAGTTGCCAAGCAACTTCAAGAACTTCGTTGCCGGATCAACTTCATTGATGGCGCGTACCGACGGCAGTGACGCGACAACTTCTTACCAGATCTATCGTTCACATGGCGGCTCAGCACTTACCTCTTGTGGATCGGAGATTACCGCGTCAACAGGATCGCAGTCGACATGGCAACAATCAACGGCGAGCGACGGCAATGATCCATCCAACTGCAGCTTCGCCGCAGGTGACAGTATATTGATTCGTATTAACCTGACGTCGAGCCATAGTAAAAACGCATACGTCAGCAACCTGAACTTCGCCTTTAGCAATCAGTAGGCATAACCGCCATATGTTACACTAGTAGTACTAGGTAACTATCGTGGAATTTAAACGGCGAACTCGACCAAACCCCTATGCTAAGCCTGTCACCCACGAGGTGGCTCCTGCCCCTGTGGAAGAAGCAAAAGAAAGTTTACGAGACAAGGCCCTCAATAATGTCAGGGGCATTGCGATTGGGTTTGGCTCGCTTATCGCAGTCGTCATCGTTATCGCCATTGTTTCGCAGATTCTTGCGCAGCGTGATGCTTCAGACCCGAGCTTCCAGACCATTTTGCCAGCTGGGCAATCTATTACCTCGCTTGGCGGGTGGCACCGAGTAACCCCACCCGGCGAAGACCCCGTGTTTGCGTATAGCGACACTATCGATAGCGTCCCTGTTAGTGTAAGTGAACAGCCGCTACCCGACACCTTTAAGCGTGATATTCCTACGGCAGTTGCCGATCTTGCAAAGCAATATAACGCAACCGTTAAGTTGAAGGCTGGCGACGCTGTGGTATATGTTGGCACTTCAGCAAAAGGCCCGCAATCAACTATCCTTACGAAACATAACCTACTCATTCTTATTAAATCGAAGAGTCAGGTTGATAATTCCTCTTGGACTGATTATGTTAATTCTTTGAACTAAAAGAAAAGGAGGTTTTCACACCTCCTTTTATACTCTAGCTATTGTTTTGTTGGATTAACTTTGCGGCTTTACCGTCTGGCTTGAGGTTTTCGTAGAACAGTACTTGGCTGCGTGCTACAAACATTTCATCTTGTGGTTCGAGAATACCACTGGTAATCTTCACGAGCTGCGTGTCGGTCTGATTGAGCGCGTCAGTGCTATCAGACTTTTTGGTGTCTGAGCCGGCTTGGCTTGTTGTAGGTGATACAACAATGAATGCGTTTGTAAGGCGAAGGTAGGTGCCGTTATATGGTGAAAGCTTACCAAGATATACTTGGCCGTTGGTCGTAAACACCGCCTGATATTCACTACTGTTAATGCCTGTATCGACATTGTTTGATTTGCCCATCCACATCCAGCAGCCTAGGCCGCCGAGGATAAGCACTACCACTGCAATAATAAGTGCAATAAGCCATTTTTTAGGAGATTTTTTGTCTGACGTATCACGACGTCCAGAGGTATGGTGAGCAACATGTGGTTGCGGCTGAGCTTGCATCACCGGCTGAGCCTGTGGCTCTTTTGGACGGTATGCTTGTTCAGGCCTTGCGGCAGGCCTTCCAGACGGCTGTGGTGCACTAAAAGGACCTGAGTCCATGTATTATTCTCCCTCGCTTATATAACTTATTTCATCATAGCATATGCGTAATGGGGCTTCAAACTACCACGGCATGAGTGCAAACCGGCCAGGGCCAAAGACTACAATTACCGATGCGAGCGTCAACATCATAAGATCGTACTCCCAGCCTCGTTTTGCCGCCCAGTACGGGCTATGCCATTTAAACAAATGGAGGCTGATAGTTGAGAGCATCAGGAGCACCAAGCCAACGCCCGCCCACTGTGCAAGTACGCCACCAAGCATGCCGAGTGCTGCGCATAGTTCTGCTGTCGCGACAAACGCGCCAACTTGGAGCGGTACGCCATCACGCTTAGCGAAGCCTTTGAGGTCTTTGAATTTTACGTAGCATTCATTAAAGAATGTTACCGAAATTATCACACGCACAAGAAGCAGTACGATGCTCGTTATTACCGTTGGCACAACAAATGACTCCATGCTTCCCTCCCGCGTTATTACATTACTATTTTACACCCCATGAATGCAGGTGCGGTACATAATGGCCGTGGTTAAACGAGTTTACAACAATAAATCGGGTCGACTAGTATTCATGTTTCACTAATATATGGATATGCTCGTTCGTTACCACAGCTTTGTGGGTACGATCCGCCCTGAATCGTGGACGTTCTCGCCTGCGCAAATAATAGGTGCCGTATTTACTCATTATTTCGCGTATTTCGCGCTCTGACATTAAGCCTTCGTTGCTGTAGCTAAGCACAACCACTTTGAACTTGGCACTTTTAATAAGGTCTTCGAATTCAGCGGCTACCGTGCGACTTGAGGCATATTTGCTATTTTGACTCGCCGTTTCACGTAAGCCGGTTTTACCACGGATTTCAGGATTATCATACCTAGCAATTGTCTCGAGCAAATGGTAGTTCGATGAGTATTGCCGTATGTTGTACGGCGGGTCGAGATATAGAACATCACCACTGATATTATTAATTAGTACGTTGCTATCGCTGTTATAAACTTCTCCTGCGATTTCGTTACTTGTCGGGATTTGCTTGAGTTTGAGTGGCCTCTGTGCGGCTCTCTTGAGATTTTTGAGGAATGCGCCATATATTGCAGCAGTGTTTGCAACTTTGTCGATTGCCTCGATTAGCGCGGCAAGGTACGCAAAGTACTCATTGTCGCTAATTTCACCACTGTTTTTTAGTCGCTCGATTTCTTGACGGATTGCATCACAGCGCTTGCCGTTTTCATCTGAGAAATAGACACGGCCACTACCCGAGCCGGCGCAGTAGTTTTGGTAAATGAAACCTTCAACAGGCGTGAGACTATTGAGGTAGTCGAGCTTATCGAGATGCAGGACGGGATTTTCAATCAAGTTTTTATTAATGACGTAGCTGTAATATTGTATGTCGTTTGCGATTACCTTATGGCCTTGCTGGCGAAAAAAGAAACCCACTGCGCCCGTGCCCGCGAAGGCATCACAAATAACTAGCCGCCTATTGTAGCTATCGGCAAATTCATCAACAACGCTATCAATAACATCAAGTAGCGAAACTTTAGACCCAATATAGTTCACTTATGCTAGCGTAGCACAGCCCGAGAGCGAGGAGTACTACTTGCCTTCGATATCAATATGCGGCATGAATCGCTCGAGCCGCTTTGGCATCCACCAAGCTGCACGGCCAATAAGCGACATAATTGACGGTACGATGAGTAGGCGCACGATAAATGCGTCGACAAATATACCGACGGCGAGACCGAAACCCATCGACTGAATGATTTGATCTTTGTTCGAGATGAATCCGGCGAAGACTGAGACCATGATTACGGCCGCCGCGAAGACGACGCGACTACCGATTGTGTAGCCATTGATGACTGCTTCTTGCGCGTCATGAGTGCGCTCATATTCTTCATGGATACTCGATACAAGGAAGAACTCGTAGTCCATAGCGAGTCCAAACAGAACACCAATTGCGATGATCGGCAGGAAGCTCACGATTGGGCCTGGCGCCTCAGAAATACCAAACCAGCCCCACTGGAACACCATTACCATTGCGCCGAACATTGCGCCAACTGACAGCAAGAACCCGAGTGTCGCTTTGAGTGGGATAAGTAGCGAGCGGAATACAATAACAAGGAGTATAAATGAAAGCCCTACGATAATGCCGAGATACGTTGGCAGTACGCTCGCGAGCTTATCGTTGATGTCCATTTGCAGCGCGGCTGAGCCAGTGATACCAAATGTTGTCGAGCTGTTACCAGCTACGCTTGCTACTATGTTTTTATCGCGTAGATCGGCAATCAAATCCTTCGTTGCTTGATCGGATGGGCCGGACTTTGGAATAACCTGAATCATACCCTTAGTCGTATCAGCCGTCACGAGCGCTGGTGTCGCTGATTGTACATCGCTTCGCTTGGCGATATTGTTCGCTATTTTCGCGAGCTCGTAGCGTACTGCATATTGCTCGATTTGAGCTTCAAGTTGCTGCTTAGCCTGTTGCTCTTGCTGTACACCTGCCGCTTGTGCGGCGGCGATTTCCTTTTGGACTTGTAGCTTTTGAGCGTACGTTTTCGCAGCTGCCATTTGCCTTTGGAAAGCTGTGATTTGCGCCGCAGTAGCCTCGGCGACGCGCTGATTATATACGGCCGTGAGCTGGTCACGTGCAGCTTGGCGATCAGCGTCAGTTACTGCTGGAACGTTTTCTGCAACAACAATAAGCGGTGCGTTAAATCCGACACCAAATCCACGCTTAAGCGCATCGTATGCATGACGCTGAGAAGTATTACCAGCAGCAAATTCATCCGTTGGCAAACCAAGGTTTAACGAGCGAATCGGAAGCGCAATAACACCAGCGACAACTACGCCAACAAATACTACCATCAGCGGATGATCTGTCAGTACAGCGGCTATTTTGCGCCACAATACTCCGCGAGGTGCGCGATGAGATTCGTGTGGGCCCTCTTTTTGTGCGGCGATAATTTTGCGCCTGGTTGAACGTGTAAAGATGCGCGAGCCGACGACACCGAAAAGCGCTGGTAGAAGTGTTGTTGCAACGAGTGCAGCGATTGCGACTGTACCCGCTGCCGCGAGGCCCATGCTCGTCATGAACGGAATGCCCACAACACTTAGTGCTGAGAGTGCAATTACTACCGTCGTAGCTGCAAATAACACCGCCTTGCCAGCAGTAGCTAGCGCCCTACTCGTTGCGGCTTCGTACCCGTAGCCGGCGAGCAAGTAATGGCGGTATTTATTAACGATAAAGAGTGAGTAGTCGATACCGACAGCAAGTCCAAGCATCACCGCCAGTACTGGTGTGGTTGAAGTAATATCTACTGTTTTGCTCAGTGCAAATAACGCGGCCGCGCCGCTTGCAACCGTTACGATTGCGATGATAATTGGTAGTCCTGCAGCAACGAGTGAGCCAAGCATTACGAGCAGTACGATGAGTGCCAGCACGACACCCGTGATTTCACCAGGCCCTAAAATATCGCTTGGTACACGGCTGATAATGTCACCGCCGCGGTACATTGCAAAGTCTTTCGACTGGGCATCGTTACCAATTTTTGTAATGTCGGTTATTGTTTTTTCACTGACTGCAGCCGCCTCTTCGGTAAGGCTTACCGTCGCATAAGCAACTTTGTTATCACTTGAGATTGAGCCTGTAACCACGAAGGGATCCGTAACCTGACGCACACCCTCGACTTTACCAATCTGGGTGATTGCTGCTTCTATATCTGCCCTGTGCTGGGTGATCGTCTCGCCATTTTTGGCTTCAAATACTACCCGGCCAGTTCCCTTACCGGCGTCAGGGAACAACTCACTAAAGCGATCGAGAGATTTTTGTGCCGCGGTACCTGGGATGCTAATCGCGCTACTTGGCTGCTTATAAAAGTGCTTCGCAAGCATACCCAATACAACTAATATCACTATCCAGCCAGCAATCACCAGCCATTTATGTCGATACGCGCCGCCCGCAACCGACCGCAAGAATTTGCCCATTACCCCTCCACTCGTTATTACACTTATTGTAGCACTTAAACGATGCTACAGCCCAATCATTATCATTATGTTTAACACTTAAAAATCTTCATTTACCATAAGCATTAAAAGCCGTATACTACAAGTACTATGGCAAAGAAAAGTACATCCACTCAGCGCGATAAACTTTCAGTCACCTTCCTTGTTTTCTACACATTAGCAACTATTGGGCTCTATGCCGCCCTGTTGACCCCAGTTATTATTGGACTGTCGTTAAAAATGGCGACGATTGACCCAGCACATAAAGAGAATAGTCTTGCACTTGTGCTAGGTGTTGGCGCGGCGCTTGCGCTCGTATCGAATCCGTTCTTTGGTAAATTATCCGACCGCACTCGCTCGCGTTTTGGCATGCGTCGGCCATGGCTGATTGGCGGGTCACTATTTGGCCTACTTGGACTGCTTATTATTGCAACCTCCACAAGTGTTTGGATGGTGCTTGTAGGTTGGTGTATCGCGCAGACGGCATTTAATGCGGCACTTGCTGCGCTTACTGCCGTATTGCCAGATCAAGTATCAGAAAGGCGACGCGGCACAGTATCTGGCTTTCTGGGAATTGCAATTAGTATCGGTGTTTTGGCCGGTATTTTCTTAGCGCAGGCAGTTGGTAGTAATCAATTCTTGCTATTTATGGCACCGGGCGCTGGTGGCGTACTGCTCGTGCTACTTTTCAGCTTTATCCTCAAAGATCGCACATTGACCCTAAATACAAAACTGCCCGTGTATTCATTTGTTGAATTCCTCAAAAGTTTCTGGCTTAATCCGCTTAAAAATCGTGATTACACTTGGGCGTGGCTGAGCCGCTTTATCTTATTCCTTGGTATTGCCACATTCACCAGCTACCAGACCTACTTCTTGCTTGATAAGCTTCATGTCGCTGAGAATGACGTAGCCATTAAGGTGTTTATCGCGACACTTATTAGCTCAGTCATTGTGGTGATTGCTAGTATTATTGGTGGCGCGCTATCCGATAAACTGCAACGCCGTAAAGGATTCGTCGTTGTTGCCGCGCTTATCTACGCAGTTGCGCTCTATATTCTTGCGACGGCAGATTCCATATCAATGTTTTTCGTGGGTGCAGCTATTGCCGGGCTTGGCCAGGGTGTGTATCTTGCCGTTGATTTGGCGCTTGTTACGATGGTGCTGCCAAACAAAAAAGATTCTGCGAAAGACCTTGGTATCTTTAACATTGCGAATGCTGCGCCACAATCAATTGCTCCAGCAATTGCTCCGTTTTTCCTTGCTATCAATGGGCCGCGCAACTACACTTCACTGTTCATTGCGGGTGTCGTATTTGCTGTGATTGGCGCACTCTGCGTTATACCAATTCGTCGTGTTAAATAGTTAAGGAGCGTCAGGTGGAATCATCAAAATCAACACATATTACAGAAATCGTTAAGCAGCTGACGCTTGATGAAAAGATTTCACTACTTGCTGGTAAGAACTTTTGGGAAACCGTAGCTATTGAGCGACTTGGGATCCCATCAATATTTATGACTGACGGCCCGCACGGATTACGAAAAGCACGCGGTGAAGCGATTACCGATCTTACGGATAGTGTGCCTGCAACATGTTTCCCGACAGCATCGGGCCTCGCATCTACCTGGAACCCCGAACTTATCACGCGCGTTGGTGAAGCACTTGGCCGAGAGAGCAAGGCAAACAATGTGCAGGTGCTACTTGGCCCTGGTGTTAATATTAAGCGCTCACCGCTCGGTGGCCGTAACTTTGAATATTTTAGCGAAGACCCAATTCTTGCTGGCGCGCTTGCCGTCGCCTATATTCGCGGTGTACAGAGCCAAGGTGTTGGCACGTCACTAAAGCACTTTGCACTTAATAGCCAAGAGACTGAACGCTTTACGAGTAGTTCCGACCCCGACGAGCGCACATATCGTGAATTGTATTTGTATGCATTTGAAAAGGCTGTTCGCGAGGCTCAACCATGGTCGCTAATGGTTGCTTATAACAAGATTCACGGGATCCCGGCGACCGAGAACGAAGATTTACTCCACACGATTTTACGCGACACCTGGGGGTACCAGGGCATTGCGCTTTCTGACTGGGGTGCCGTTAACCATCGTGCTGCAGCGCTTAACGCCGGGCTACAATTGCAGATGCCTGGGCCTGGTGGCCGAAACAGTAAAGAGCTCCTCGAAGCTGTTCAAGATGGATCGCTCAAGAAGTCTGTTATCGATGAGGCTGTCACTACGTTACTTGAGGGGATTTTCCATGTTGCTGCGAGCACCGACCCGCATGCTAGCTATGATCACCACGTGCATCATAACTTGGCTGCTGAAGCCGCGCAGGAAGCTGCGGTACTTCTTAGGAACGAGCGTAGCGTATTGCCGTTAACGCCAAGTGCACACCCAGTGGCTATAATTGGTGAGTTCGCCAAACATCCGCGATATCAAGGCGCGGGTAGTTCACAGGTAAATGCAAGTCAACTTGATATTTTTTATGACGCATTCTTGGAATACTACGGCAATCATAGCCATATTCATTATGCAGCCGGCTATCGCCATGACGGGAGTACGACGCAAACATTAATTGATGAAGCACTCCACACTGCACGCAACGCCGAGTATGTGATTATCGTTGCCGGCTTGCCACCGAGTGTTGAATCTGAAGGGTTTGACCGCACCTCAATTGACATGCCCGCTGGTCATAACGAGCTTATTGCAGCACTTGCCGCACTTGGTAAAAAGACTATTGTTGCATTACAGAATGGATCGGTTGTCACAATGCCATGGATTAATTCTGTCGACGCTGTTATTGAATGCTGGCTTGGTGGTCAAGCTGGCGGTACGGCGCTGGCCCGCGTGATTACCGGCGCAGTTAATCCGTCGGGTAAATTATCTGAAACTATCCCACATCGAATTGAAGATACGCCAGCATTCCCGTTCTTCCCTAGCAAGAGCGGGTCGGCTCGATACGAAGAAGGTCTATTCGTTGGCTACCGCTGGTACGACAAACGCGACATTACACCACTCTTCCCATTTGGCTATGGGCTTAGCTACACGTCATTTAGCTACACCGATCTTCATTTAAGTAGCCGAGCGCTTGTTGATACCGACAACCTAACCGTATCGCTCATCGTAGCAAACACCGGCCACCGCCCAGGTAAAACAACCGTTCAAGTATATATTGGCGATGAAACGGGTGCGGTGCTTACACCGGTGCGACAACTAAAAGCATTCCAGAAGATTGAACTCAGCCCGGGTGAATCTCGACATATCGACCTGTCGCTTACGCCTCGTGATTTTGCGTTTTACGATACTACATTACACGACTTTCGGGTGCCTGCCGGCAAGTTCACTATCTACGTTGGCGACTCGTCGGTAAACCTCCCGCTCACTTCACAAGTTACCGTTGCCAATGTCGTACCATACCTACCGCTCGTTGATGAGACTTCACCTCTACGGGTACTGAAAGATCACCCACGTGGCCGTAATTTCTACGAGATGATTGCTAATAATGTGCCTGAAGGCCTGCGTGCATTTGTTGATGAAATGCCAGTTGGCAAATTATCAATGATGGCTGGTGATTTGCTTTCGCCAAGTACTATCGAGAAGATCATTCACCACACCAACACGCCTGGTAGCGTTGACCCGATGTTTATCCCTGAAAAGCTTGCTAAATTTGCACATTGGTACCACCAGAAGACTCACCAGAGATCACATCGAAAGTAAATCAGCTAGGCTCCGAGTGTAATAAATAATAGAACAAGTACGTAGAGCGGCACCATCATAAGTTGGTAGGGATAGAGCTTTGAGCGGTTAATATGCATGTACAGAAACATGCTCACAACTGGAATCATAGTTAGTATGGCAAGCATCTTGTACGGTTCTGCAACCGTAAGGCTCATAAGCGCGACTACACCAGAAACCACATAGCAAAGCCATGAGGTGTATGCTGCAGCAATATGAATCTTTTCGCTTTTGTCGCGCGATGGCACGATAGCCTGGACTAAATCAAGAGCCGCGAATATGCAGTTCAAAACATGCGGCAACAGTAAATCATGCTTAACGATAAAGAACTGGTAGGAGTATAACAAATAGAAAATCACCGTAAGTACGTGCGTAGCAATATAGAGAAGATGGCTCTGCCGATTAATAATCGCATGTTCGCTCACCGAGTATTTGTGATTGTCACTATGCTTCCATACACCTTATGAGAGTACGCTACGCGAGTAGTCAGTAGCTTCTTCTTAAGAAGAAGATATACGCATTTACAAAACAATGTGAACGACTGGAATAGTAATTTTATTTAATATCTCAATATAATAGGAGCAGCTCTAGTTGACTGCTCCTATATAGCACTAACTCAAAATTACTTAACGTCTAGGTTTGTAGACTTAGTCATAAGCTTAAGATTTAGAATGTATTGTTTATGATCCATCTGCAGATGATTGCTCATGTACTCCATATGCTTCGTGACGAACCCCGATCCACCCTCCGCAGAGGCGGAGTAGGAGTACCTCAATTTCGTGTTATACCCCGGGTGATCAACCATAGCTTGTAAATCATCACGCAACGATTTTGCCAGTTCTGATTCTAGAAACAGCCGTTTACCGGATGAAGCGGCCATTTGAGCCTACCAACTTCTACGGCTGTATGAGCCCTGGCTGCGAGCGTTGTCGTCGCGCTCTTTGGCGGCACTTACGGCAATGTTGCGACCATCTACCTCTTTGTTGTCGAGTTCTTTGATGGCCGTCTGAGCCGCCTTTACATCACTCATTTCAACGAATGCAAAGCCTTTTGATCGATTCGTCGCCCGGTCCATAATCACTGCGACACTTGCTACTTCACCATACTGAGCGAATAGCTCATTGATAGTTTTCTCAGTTGTATCGTATGAGAGTTTTCCAATAAAAATCTTAGTTGCCATTAGTATGCCTTCCGTTAGGATTTAGTTAAGCGAGGTACCCTGCTTTTCGTACGCGTCGGCGAGGCTAACACCAAGACATAAAATAAGTAATAATAACTTGCTACTCTAGCATAACCTATTTTTCTCAAGAATGATATGGCGAGAGGGGCTACACGCCCCTCTCATACCGTCTATTTCTTCTTTGCCGTCACGGCAATTTTCTTCGGCTCAGGAAGTGGCGTTAGTGGAATATGTACTTTTAGTACGCCGTCTTCTAGATGCGCTTGAATATCATCGGTGTTTGCACGCTCGGGTAACGCGACGCGACGATAGAAGCTACTTGAACTCTCTCGGACGACATATTTTTTATCCTTGTCTTCATCTTTTTCATGTCGCTCAGCGCTAAGAACAAGGGCGCTATTTTCTACTTGAATGTTAACGTCCTTTTGCTCAAAGTTTGGCAGGTGCGCTTCAACTACTAGCTCATTGTCTTTCGTATACACGTCGGTCGTTGGGATATTGACACCTTTCAATGGCGACATCCAGTCATCCCCGAAGAATTGTTTTTGCAGGGCCGACAGCTCTGCAAATGGATCCCACTTTACAAGATTGCTCATATTATCTCCTTTCGTTTATTGTTTAAATAAGTTACTTAGAGAAGCATAGAAGCTTCTATACCTAGCATAGAAAACTAGCACTCTAATGTCAAGATTGCTAGTTTATTTAGATTTGCCGTTACCGTTTAGGTACTTGCCGGCAACACTCAGTGCGAATGAAGGCAAGATAATAAACACGTTAATGGCGAGTAGTTTCATGAGGATTTCAGTGACCGCGGAGTCTGGCTTGTCTGGTCCTGATCCTGTGAGCACTGCCAATATGCCGATAACGCCAAATGTAAGAGAGGCGTAAATGAATACTCGCGTAGCTATCTTTTGCATATTTTTAGTATACCATTACGAGCGTTCGTCAAGATAGCTCCTGAGCCGCTCCATATAGAGAATGTAGTTTTTACGCGAGTAGCTAATAATTTGTTTGACTTCGAGCTTGCGGAGCTCAACGCCAATGGTTTCGCGTGTTAAGCCAAGTGTATCTGCCATTTCTTGCTGTGTCATAGAAAGTTGCAGCCGAGTCGTGTGTGGCCTAAGCCTGACACCAATGTTGTCCGCCATGTAGAGCAGTGCAAATGCGATTTTGTCACTAGCACGTGGCTGTTCGAGGGCGTGAATGTGTGAGAATGTCGTGATAAGTAGTGTTTCAACACGCGTCTGACGACGAAAGAGTGCATCGGGATCTGAGCGCAAAAACCTGATAAACGCAGCTCGCGGCACCGCGCGAACGACACACTTTGTGTACGCTTCGTAAAAATACAACGCCGTATCACGGAGCCCTAAGCTATACCCCGCGGGAATATCATCGCCCCTTAGGTGAATTGCGACTAAATGCTCGGCGCCGCCTGGCGTTATCATGTAGGCGCGCGCGATACCGGATTCGATAACATACACTGACTTGGGCGTATATTCTTTTAAGAGAATCGTCTGGCCCTTCATATAGACTTCAGACGGGTAGCGTTCGATGAATTCAGCAAACGATGCTTCCATTCATGTTCTCCTTACTGAGAGACAACGCTGTTGCCTGCTTAAGACTATACGCCGATTGAGTAAAAACACAAACACTCCTTATGCCAACACCTTGCGGTAGCGATTTATGATTCCGCCAAATAGTAGGATTGCCCCAAGTAGCATGAGGATACTAATGATACTTTGCAGTATCGAGCCGCTGCTAACCGCCGAGCTAACAGAAGGGGCTGACTGGCTATTTGTCATCGCAGAGAGCACCTCATCATCTGGCGATGTTGACTGAGAGCTATCTGCGCCATTTGCCTGTGAAGTAAATCCGCCCTGAATAATCGTTGCGGTTTGATGCAAATTACGCGGGGCAAACGAGATCACTTGTAGTGGTGCAACCACTTGGCTACTGCCCTGCGGTTGCACTGGCGGCTGAACAATAGGATTGCCTGCTGATGTATCAACCCCAAAGCTGCCAAGCCAGCTACCAAATACGTTGATAAATAGCACACCGAACCACCCGCTTAATCCAATCTGGCTACCTGTGATATTTGCAATATTCGCTGATGCTGTTGCATTGCCGGTTGTTGCACTACCCGCGGATGTATTGTGTATAACGGAAGCATCCCCAGACTTTGCGGTAAGATCTATGTTGTTTGTCAGCAGTGCATTGTTGGTTGTATTTACAGTCAGGCTTGGGCTTACAGAATTCGACGTTACGCCGTCGCCAATTGCCGCTGCTGTTGCACCCGTTGGCGCATCGACAATTACCCCGACCCAACGGCCAAGTACATTCACAAATACTAGGAGACTATCGCTTGCCACAATTGCGTGATTTGTCAGATTAAATATCACCGTATTCGTTGTTGCATTGCCAGTTGTTGCGGCACCTGCCGTCGTATTGCCGGAGACTACCGCCGCACCTGTTTGAGCTGCCAGTGCTATGTTGTTAACAACTGATTGCGTGGAGGTGTCGGTGACCGTCGTGGAATTATTTGCCGTTGGTGCGATGCCGTTTACCGCAAGTAGTTGCGGAATGAAATCAGGCGCAATGAGAATGTCGCCATTAAGGTTACCGTAAATATTGATAGTACCAATAAATGATTGATTTGCCGCGACTAACGAATTAATAACATTCACGACGTTGGCGACTGTATTTGCATCGCCGGTTGTTGCACTACCTGCGGACGTATTACCCGAAACGAGCGCATTACCACTCGTTGCACTGAGTGACAGATTATTTGTTAGTGAAGTATTATTGATTGATGTTGCCGTAGATGTATTCGCCGCATTCGCTTCGAGCATTGCTTTTAGCAGCATTGGCTGCAGCATGATATCACCATTCACATCGCCCATAACATTCGACACAAAATTTGCCGCCTGCTTGTTATCATTGCTCGTCATGCTTGAATTCACATTGTTGATGATTGTTGCCGCGCTGCTTGCGCTGCCTGTTGTAGCGCTGCCCGCGGCTGTATTGTTAAGCACCGATGCATTACCGCTCGTTGCTACCGAATTGAGTGCATTGGCGATCGTAGAGTTAGTTACACTCGTTGCGGTGCTTGCGGATGTCGCTGGATCAGGAGCCTGAGTAGCAACAGGTGCTGCGGGTTGCACTGCTTGCTGATATGTGCCCGACGCTGCATCATACTGCCATTGGTCGGTATTCCAATGCCCGGTACTCGAATCATATACATATGTTGGGCTTGGTGCTGGTTGTGTTGGTGTTGAAGATGAGTTCGTTGATTGTGGATCGGTTGGTGTGGCTGCAATTGAAGTAGAGTCAGGTGCGACCGTGGCCGTGTCGGTTGATGGAGCTGGCGTAGACGTTGTAGTTGAAGTATCTGTGGTTGGCGCATCATCAGCATATGCTGCAAGTGGCGCGCTGCTCATCATTACTACCGCCATACCGATCAATAGCAATGATTGAAACTGTTTTTTGACCAAGCGCATATCGTCACCTCCCTTAGTTAAATCTTGCCGCGTTCCCCGGAGAGGAGACCCTCACCCCTCTCCGAGAACACATACGAGAAACTCAAGATTGAATCGACCAACTACTAGTTAGAAACTGTGAAGTTGATTGTTGATGAGTTAGTATTGCTCGCATCGCCTGTTGTTGCGTCGCCACCAGTTGTGTTACCAGCAACTGTTGCACTACCGCTACTTGCAGTTTGCGAACTACTGTTAGAAACATGCAGATCGTTGTTGTTGGTTACAGTCACGTGGGCATCGACTGTGTTCCTCACAACGTTAGATGAGTCTGGGCCAGTATTTGAGTTAGTCCCTGATTGGCTCCCTGATGGCAGCGCGCTCATAGCATCTGCGGCAGCATCTACCACGCCCGTATTATCGACACTTACGCTTGCGCTTAGGCTATTTGCATTAGCAGCACTACCCGTCGATGCATCGCCACCAGTTGTGTTGTGGTACACCCCTGCTTGGCCAGTGCGTGCGGATTGGTGGTTCGTGTTCCTCGCGCTAATATCGTTATTATTAGTAACGCGAGCCCGAACCTGCGTTCTATTCGTCACGCTGTTGTGCGAATCAGGGCCAGTCCCTGTATTGCTGCCGCTCATCGCTGATGCGACACCAGTCATACCGAGTACTAGTCCGAGCGAGGTAACACCCGCTGCTACTTTGCGTACTACTTTCATATTGATACTCCTCCCTTATTACTTATATTTCGGGTGTTCGCCCGACGGAGACAATGTGGCGACTAGCTCCGTCGACAGACCACCAGTTGTCATTCAGAATTATCGATTGTCGACTGCTCGCTCGACACATTCACACTAATCGAGGAACTAGACGACGATTCTGATTGACTTGAGTTGGTAGAAATATTCACCTCCGCTTTATTCCCTTCATCGTCTGTCACTTCTTGGTGCACAGTTCCATTTGTCGGCACGGGGACTTGCTTGCCGTTCACCGTAATATTGGTAGATGCATGTGAGCCATTGTTAGTTACCTGCGTACGGACTGATTGGCTTGATTGAATGTCTGCATTAGAAATAGCAGGAGATGGTGTGGGTGCTGGCGCGGCTTCGTCCTTCCGTGAGATAGGTTCACTTGGCGTAACGGCATCTTGCTTTGCAGCCGCCTGATGCTGCAACGTATTTACAGTGATTGCGATAATAATTGCTAACAAAACGAGGAGCGCTACTGCTCCCCATTTTAACGACAGAATGCGACCACCTAGTTGCCTCGACGACCCTCCGCTTTCAAGCGGATGATGCCTCAATGCCGATACAAGCTTTGCCATGGTGACCCTCCCTTCTGGCGCTCTATGACATTGCTAACTGTAGCTTAAGAAAAAATGCACGTATGTGAAAAATCTCTCATAAAAATGAGATTGTACATTTACTTTTGATCCATGTATCAGTCTTCTGGGAATAATTCAGGGAATTGATCCCTGAGCTCTTTGGCAATTTCACCCATTTCCATTGCTTTTGTCAGCCAGTAGTCGCGTTCTTCTTGTGATTCTGCCATACTGGCATTTTCTAAGTTTAATAGAATTGCCTTCTGCCGCTGATCGTCACGGTCGTAAACATCATCAACTACCTCGCAGATATCGTCTGGGATATTGCCGCCGTTCTCATTATGACTACCGCCCTGCTCCATGTATAAATTATACAATCCATCCTTGGCAAAATAAAAACACCTACAAAATGTAGATGTTGTTATCTTGGCTCCGGCAGCTGGGCTCGAACCAGCGACCTAATCGTTAACAGCGATCCGCTCTACCACTGAGCTATGCCGGAATAGTAATGTAAGGTGCGTCATCTTGCGATGAATACAAGGGCTATTGTACAGCATCGCGCCGTATCTGTAAATATTACTGGGCGCGTAAATTATCAATCTGCTTCGCAAAGTCGGCAATCGTCGCCCAGCTGCTACCATCAGTCATAATTGCCAGAACATATGTACCGTGCGGGCCGTACACGATTGCAGCATCGTGAAGCAAGCCATTTAAGAACCCGACTTTATCTGCCACCGTACCCTGTACGCCCGCAGGTATACCTTGGCGATAGACATTGGCCTTCATTGCCGAGATTAAACGCTGCTGATTCACACTTGAATAATTTTGCCCTGTCGCAATCATACCAAGCATCAGCGTAAGATCGTTTGGCGTTGTGTATGGGCCGCCGCTCTTCATGAACGTTGAGTTTTTAAGCCCAATCGCCTGGATATCGTTAGTAATCGTCGAGAGACCGAGCATATTCAAGAACCCTTCGGCGCATGCGTTGTCGCTTTGGCTAATCATCTTATTGAAGCAAGTTGCGTTACTATCCCAATCACGTTTGCCCGCATCGATTTGTTTGAGTAATTCGTAAGCAGCGAATAGCTTGTACGTGCTCGCCGTTACGAATTGTTTGTCGCCGTTAAAGCTGGCGCGGCGATTCTTCCCATCGAGCTCCACCATTGATGCCCCGAAGGTGCCTGGGTGATCATGGGCATAGTTTGCCATGAGCGCAGAAAGACCAGTGTCGTCTGGACTGTACGTGCGCGTATATTGCTCGGTTGGCGGAATGGCTTTTGTTACCACGCTCGCCGTGGCGCCCGTGCCGTCTACTACTTGCTGGAGAGAGCCGACTGTTGCAGCTATATCAATCGCTTTACCCTGGGATCCATTTGTACGCGATAGTTCGGTAAAATCGAGTGTTTTTATATAACTAACGCCTGGTGCAACGGCGACTTTCGCTGCGGCGTTTTTGTTAAGCCAATCACCGGCGCGATCAACATTCACTTTCGCCACCAACTTAGTACCATCAGCCGCAAAATCAAGCCAGCCAAGCAAATCATTTACAGCAATTGCAACTGGGCTACCGTTTACCTGCAGTGTGGCGCCAGATTTCAGACGATTGTTTAATGTGCCTGCGAGTTCTGTCGCTGCGCTGTCGGGAACATCTGGTTTGTGTTCGTTGCGCGCAACTTTTACCGATGTTTTCGTAGTGATCGTTGGGTGCACGGCTTTAATACTTGCAATTACATCCACTTCAGAACATGAGCCGCCAGTAATTGCTGGCACGAGTGAAAGTTTACCATTAGCCGCCTTTAACGAAGCGTTCACTGGCGGCTGCTGGCAACTTGGCATCAGTTTCTTGCTTACATACGTAGTGAAATTACTGCCAAATTTTGGTGCGGGTACATTCGCCACCTTTCGCCCCGACCAAAAGAGTGAGGATGGCACAAGACGCATGTACCATGGGTAGTTCATGTCGTTAATGCGTGTGGTGTTATCTACTTTGCCGTCAACATCAGATAATTTTGGCGAAGTTACTGGCTTTGCGCCTGAACCCATATAGATTGCAATCGTATGATCAGCATACGCTTTATTGAGTATCTCAATGGCCTGCTGCTTCGTTTTACCCGCAACCGATATACCATCAACTTCCGTATATGGCAGCAGTGTATTTGCAGGGTAGAACAGTTGCACGAGTATCATTACTCCAAGGATGAGTGCAATTCCACCTCCGAGCAATTTTTTCCAGCCCACATGTTGTATCTTGGCGATAACAAGATGTGGCACCTCTGCTACAAACTGTCGCATATATCCCTAGTATAGCACTACCGCTATGCGATTTCGGTTTTTGGCTCGTAGCCAAGAATCACCAGTGCGCGCGAAAGTGTGGCGATATCTTCGGTATTTTCCTCTGGGGATTTCTGTAGTTCCGCAAGCTTTGCGTGAAGCTCCTTCTCGACACCAGACATAGCGCCCACCACCACTGCTGGTGTCGATTCTTCATCTGGCGCTACCACCTCTAGCGTACGTGCTTCGTTATCCCGTTTACGAAGCCAACCCCTCTGGATTAGGCCATCTACGTGCGTTGCAACGGTCGATACGCTTTTATAGTCGAGTGCACGCATAATCTCACGGTAACTTGGCCCATACCCATTGCCCTTAATGAATCCATCAATAAAATTAAGTAGTTCTTTTTGCTTTTTTGTCGGTCGCTTTTCCATATGTTTCCTTTCCGACTGCCAAGATTACCGCGGCAAGCCCCCACCATACAATTGATACAGTGTCGTCTGCCCATACCGGCAATAGCATTCCTACAACAATTAACCCCAGGCCACTACAAAATGCTGCGAGTGCCATCCAGTCAGTTCGTTTGCGCCATAGTCGTGCTAATACTACCCAGGTAATTGCGATGAACAACACAAAGCCGAGCCAGCCAGTTTCGTGAGCAACAAACAAGAATTGGTTTTCCACAACTGTCGGGTTATCTGTGAATAATGATGCCGAGCCAGTACTACCAACCCCTTGGCCGAACGGATGTGCGAGCATTGATGCGATGCCAGCTGTGACCGAATCAAGGTGCTGCGCGTTGGAATCTACCGATGCGCCTGTAGTTGGGTTGTCGTGGATGAATGCATTCTGGACAAAGCTCGTATTGCGCGTGCCATATGCGAGAGCGCCGATTATTACCGTAGCGACAGCAATATATCCAGTCCTTCGCCATGTAATCTTACCCCTGTTTTTTATAGCGAATACCGCAATAAGCGCAACTACAGCGCCAAGCCATGCGCTGCGAGCGTAACTCACAACCAGGGAGATAGTCCCGGCGGCGGCGAAAAATAGTAGCTTTGTACGCGTGTTATCATTCAGCTTTTCACGCCGCGCAATCCAGTAAGCTGCTGCGCCACACAGCACCATAACTGCGTACGCGCCAAGAGGGTTTGGGCCGCGCAACGTACTGTTTTCACGCACGAAAGCCGGGTTTTTATCGATTGTAATGTATGGCTGGATTGTTGTATCACCGTAACCAAAATATGCCAAGAAGTTATGCGGTAACACCAGTTGCAACACCGCAAAGCCGACTACGATCGTAGCACCTGTCATTGCAATTCGTAAGAATGAATCTTTATACGCCGGGTACGCTTTAAGGAATAGATATACCAATATAAAGTATGCAATATACCGGAGATCGATCATTAGCCCGGCAATCATAGCATTAACTGGCAAGCGGTATACCGCCACAAGCACAAGGTGTAGTGTTGCGTAGCCGCCAATAAGCCAAACCAGTTTATCTTTAAAGGCCGTGCGCCATGCTTTGCGACGCGCATAATCTACGGTGAGCAGTAGTAATGCCAGTAGCATTAGTAGCTCTTTCCACGCTTTTATAGCATCAGAGATTTGTGGGAGCTGAGTACCGAGAAACACCGTAAGTGGCGCGTGGATAACGATCAACCCCATAATAAGGAGTAGTACCCAGCCAATTGCATGGTGCAAGCGTAAGTTCTTCATGCTGCACTCATTGTACCGAAAATGTGCTAACAGTGGTATACTCATATTTACAATATGCCATCGAGAAACACCAAATTCTACAGTCTCATCCTCATGGCCGCCGATTTTATCGTGCTTGCACTTGTGTTTAGCGTTGCCTATTACGCTCGCACGCAGCTCGACCAACGCGCGCTCTTACATGTCGTGTATGCCAAAGAATATCTTGCGAGCTTTCTCGCTGTAGCACCTATATGGATTCTTATTTTTGCATCACTTGGCCTTTACTCGAGTCAGATTTACACGCGCCGCCTCATTGAGTGGAGCCGTATTGCACTTGGTAGCCTTATTGGCGTGCTGCTGATTATTGGATGGGAATACGTTACGGGTGGCCACTTCTTCCCTGCACGGCTCGTTGCTTGGTATGTGCTCATTGGTTCAGCACTCAGCATAGTCGTTGCACGTGAGGCGCTGCGCTTTGTGCAACACCAGCTATTTCGCTACGGCCGCGGGGTGAGCCGTGTGTTGATTATTGGTAACTCTGCTGCTACGACGGATATTATGGAAGCACTCGCAAGTACTCATAAATCCGGCTACCAGATTGTCGCCTACGCAGGGCCTGCAAAGCTTTTGCCGGCGCATCTTGGCATTATGCATTACACTCGCGTCGAAGAGGCGCTTAAGAATATTAAAAAACATCATATTACTACTATCATTCAGACCGACCTTTACGATAGTGAAGATCGCAACCAAAAGATACTTGGTGCCGCACAGGTTAATCATATTCAGTACAACTTTATTCCGGGTGAGCCAGAATTTTACACAGGTAAAAACACCGTGGATGTATTCCTCGGCTATCCGATGATTACCGTGAGCCAAACCCCACTAATTGGTTGGGGTGGTATCGTTAAACGACTGTTTGATCTTGTCGCGACATCTATTATTGTCGTTATTTTATCGCCGCTCTTTTTGCTGCTTATCATCTTGCAGAAGATTATTAACGGCCCATCATTCCCTGCGTTTTACGCCGCAAACCGCCTTACTAAAGGCGCGCAGCCGTTTGGTATGTTGAAATTCCGTAGCATGAACCCTAAATACGGTAGTAAAGATGCAGTACAAGACTTTATCGATATGGGGCGCCCAGAGCTCGCTGCCGAGTACGAAAAGAACCGCAAAATCCTGAGTTGCCCCGACCCGCGCATTACGCCTTTTGGTCATTTTATCCGTAAGACTTCGCTTGATGAATTACCACAGCTTTTCAATGTGCTAAAGGGCGACTTGAGCCTTGTGGGCCCGCGCCCTATTGAGCCAATTGAGTTAACTCGCTACAGAGACCGCGGCGCATTGCTACTTAGCGTACGCTCTGGCATTACTGGGCTTTGGCAGGTATCTGGCCGTAATAGCCTCACGTTTGATCAGCGCGTTGAACTTGAGCTTTATTACGCGCAGAACTGGAGTTTTTGGTTAGATCTACGTATTATGCTTAAAACCCCTGGCGCATTGCTGCGCCGCCGCGGCGTACCACAGGCTGGTAAAGACGGCGCCTAATGCCGATTATTGCGCTTATCGGGCCATCTGGTGCCGGCAAGAGCACCCTTGTTGATTACTATATACAGCGACACCCCAAGGCGCGGTTGCATAAATCTATTACCACCCGGCCTATTCGCGGTGATGGTGACACGTCACATAGTTTTGTAAGTGATGAAGAATTTGATAGGCTCGCTGCTGCCGGCGAACTAATTAAGCCAGTTGAGGCATTCGGGTATCGGTATGCGATTACTAAAATTCCTGAATATGATGGTATTACGTTTGTGTTGTTGCGGTATCAGTTTGTTGAGGAGTTTAAGCGGTTTTACTCTGATGCTAAAGTTGTACAAATTGAGGCGCCAGTAGAGGTGCTACTTGAGCGTATAGCAAATCGTTATAACAGTGAGCGCGACACTAAAGACGCCCTTCTGAGAGAGATGTCCTCTGGCAGTAAGGTAGCTGATTTTTTCCTTAAAACAGAGTCTCAATTTGCTGTAGTTTCTATGGAATTTGAAACTTTATGTAATACATTTTATAGACCTATATGAACATTCATCCTTTTATATGTAAACTTTTATCTATTGATAAGCATAACTATTTGTTAAATCGATATATAACATAATGTTATGAAGTCTTTTAACATACTTATAAATATAACAGATACGGATACCATATAAATGTTAAGAAAGTTTGTAGTCTCGATTACAAGGTGTTATAGTTGACCTATGAATAATATCGTTACAGTTAATCCTAGCTATGACTCAAAACTTACCTCGGCCCTCTTTGGACTAGAGAGGCTGAGATACATGGAGGTTCGCGGGTCAACTCCACCTTGGCTTTTCTTTGACCTAAAAGAGATCATGCATGTTCTTGAGAGTATTGCATCTGCACGGATTGAAGGTAATAGGACAAGCCTTGTGAGTGCAGCAAAAGACGCCGTCGAGAACGGGCATCCAACTGACAGCGAACCGCTAGAGGAAATTAGGAATATTCGTAATGGGATTAAATTTATTGAGGAGCACATTAGTCCGGATACTCGAATAACACTCAGTATGATTCGCGAACTTCATAAGGCTGCTGTAAAAGGACTCAAAGAAGACGGCAGTAAGACGCCGGGCAGATTTCGAACCGAAGAGGTCGTAATCAATAACAGCCAGCATATCCCTCCTCTTCATAACGAAGTGCAGGGGCTCATGCAAGAGTTAGTGGATTACATTAATGAGCCGTCGGAGTCACAGTTCGATATTATTAAGACGGCAATTGCGCACCATAGGTTTACGGCCATCCATCCCTTTGATAATGGTAACGGACGAACGGCGCGACTTCTTACATATGCTATGCTCGCAAGGCAGCGATTTGTTGATGAAGATGGGATGAGAATCCTTAACCCTTCTTCTGTATTTTGTATTGACAGGCAAGATTACTATAATAAGCTCGCAGGAGCTGATAAAGGTTCAAAAAAAGGGCTAGAAGATTGGTGTCTCTACGTAGCCGAGGGGATTGGGAATGAAGTCTCAAGAGTAATGAAACTACTCGATAAGAGTTATGCCGTAGAGAATCTAATTACCCCTGCTATAGAACAAGCTCATAAAGATGGTTATATAAATGACGAGGAACGCCAAATACTCATAGTGGCTATGGCGGAGGATATATTCCAAGCGCAGGACGTTAGACACATATTTGGAAAAACTCCTTCAGATGCAGTCCAAACATCGCGAGTCCTCTCTGGAATGAAAGAGAAAGGCCTCATAATGGTCCATCCAAAATACCAGAAAAAATATGTCATTAAGTTCGCTAACAAGTACTTGATAAAGGGTGTGCTCGACCAAATGAATAAAAATGGTCTTCTACCTATTGCAAACGAACCCTACCCTGGATACTAAGGACCTTAAAATGACCCAGGATAAGCAACGTAGTGATGAAGTAATCCAAATGCGGATATTCGCATGGAGTAGGCATTATGAGAGACGAGGATTCCAGGAGCAGCTGAATAAGAAGGCGGGAGAATTCTTAAATCGTCAGGGTGTAACGGTAAAAATCATGAGCGCCCCTCAAGGTGCTGGTGCATCAGCTGAAGGGCTCTCAATGTTGATAAAAATTTTATCTTTTTTGGTAAAATTGTACCCATTTCTTCGCAATCTCCAGCGACAACACTTTCGCCGAACATACAGGCTACATCAGCCAAAACTTACAATAATGCTTGAGGCAGAGTTTGGAAATAGGTTTGATCGTAATAGAAGGTGCTCCGACCTTCTATTTATCGCGCGCACCTTAGCTGACTATTTACGAGATGAATACCCCCTCTACGATTTTGACATTCTCTGTAACTTAACTGGCTTAGAGATTGATCACCGCTTGAGTCTAGATATAGGTGCCACACGTCAGCGCCCCGAGGATATTGGTAAGCTAATAAAATTTTTACCAAAAATAGAGTGTAAGGAAAACACATCAGCACACCTCACTTACGGCAGCGAGTTCTTAATTACCCTAGTAACCTTTTCTTCTCAGAGTAATAAAAGTGAGTTGAGGAAATATCTGCCTTTTCTTTCTGATCTTCCTCTTTATTAGAAAAGATACATAGGGCTAGATGCAATAATTCGCTATACTAAAGGTATGACTCAGAAACTTCCGCGCATTGCTATTGTCTGTGATTTTCTTACCACTATGGGTGGGGCGGAGAACGTTGTGCTGGCGATGCACGAGGCGTTCCCTGATGCGCCGATTTATACTGCTATTTATAATGCCGATAAAGTACCGGCATTTAGTAAGCTCGATATTCGCACATCGAGCCTGCAAAAGATGCCAAAGAAGTTGCGCAATTACCACAAACTCTTCCCTACGCTTGCTGTTAAGGCGATGCGTAAGCTCGACCTGAGCGAGTTTGATATTATCCTGACAAGTAGCTACTTACACGGACACCAGGTGACGAAATCTCGCCCCGACCAAGTGATTATTAATTACTGCCATACACCAGCGCGCTATTACTGGAGCCACTATGATGAATACCGCCGCGACCCGGGCTATGGCAAGCTGAACCCTATTATTCGCACGTTGATGCCACTGATGATTCCACACCAGCGCAAGCTTGATTTGCAGGCGGCGAAACAAGTGGATGTGTTTATTGCGAATTCATCTGAGACCGCTAAGCGTATTAAAAAGTATTACAACCGCAATGCGACAATTATTCACCCGCCGGTTGATGTGATGCGATTTAGCCCATCGCGCGAGCGTAATGATTACTATGTAACGATTGGCCGCCAGCTGCCATACAAGCGCTACGATTTAACCGTGAAGGCGGCAACACAGCTTGGCATTAACCTGAAAGTATTTGGTAATGGGCCAGTGCATGAACAGTTAGTCGCAATGGCGGGGCCGACGGTGCAATTTTACACAGATCGATTTGGTGACGCATCAGATAGTGAAGTTGAAGAGGCGCTCAATAACGCCAAAGGATTTATTTACCCTGCCGAAGAAGATTTTGGAATCGTTACGGTTGAGGCGCTCGCCGCTGGGGCGCCTGCAATTGCGCTTGCCAGGGCTGGCACATTAGATATTGTGCAAGACGGCGAAACGGGCATATTGTTTGAGCACCAGACGGTTGAGGATGTAGCTGCAGCGATCAAACGCGCCGAGGAAATTACGTTCTACCCCTCTAAATTGCAGCGCACTGCGAAACGATTTAATAAGTCGCTGTTTATTACTAAGCTACGCAAAGTTGTTACCGACCAAATCCACTAGCACGAGTACTCGCCATAATGCTATAGTTTATTTATGGAGAGTTTACCGACGGAGCAGAATGATATTGAGAAGCTTAATGCTGAGCCTGCAACAGGGCCAGGTGTACCTGCTACCCCAGTAGAAAATACGACACCGATACCTTCGCCAGCAACTCAAAATACTCCGCCGCCGGTACCTCAGACCCCTCAACCGCGGTTTGACCCACCGATTGCAACGCCACCGTTGAACACACCCAAGAAGAGCCATAAAAAGCGCAATATTATTATTGCTGTAGTTATTTTATTGTTACTTGCAGCCGGTACTGTCGCGGCGATTATGTTATTCTCTACACCAAAGAAGGACACTACTAAAAAATCTGCGACCGAGACCACCAAGCCACTTGATGACGCCCAGGGCATGATCACAAAGATTAATGCTGCACTGACAGATAACTCAAACACCGGCTACCAGAATCCGCAGATTAGCTTTACTTCACCTACAAGCACACCGCCAGCTGTAAGCCCGAGCTACCAAGTGAAAGATACTGATTATTATGTAACGACCTCTCAGGCGTATGGGCTCAATATCCAAAAGACAGTAAACACTACTAGTGAGACTGGCGTTGATACGGTATTTACCCAAGGGATTGTTGACGAAGTGACTGCTACATTTACCAGCAGCCAGTACAAGAAAGCGACAGAGTTATCTTCGGGGGCTGAATACCAGTCAGACGCTGTTATTTGTACCGTGTCCGACACCGATAGTATCCCTATTTATGTAACGTGCGCCAACAAGAACGCCTATACAAAGGTAAGTAGCGATGTGAAGCCACTCGTTGCTGCCTATCGCGCAGCTAATGCGAAGGAAGATACATCAGGGTCTGTTTTCTCGACACCAACTATTAAAAGTAGTAGTACTGATGGCTACCAGACGGCAAGCTTGAGTATATCTTCACGCCAAAGCATTGGTGGTGCGGCGGTACTCTTTTATCAAAAAGGGACGAGTGGTTGGAAGTTTTTCAAGACTACACAAAACGAATTAAGTTGCAGTGACTATAATACCGATGAGCTTAAGGCTGCATTTGCCGCAGAATTGTGTATGTCGGATACAAACACAGATACAACTGTTAAGGATTATGTTCCGGGTACAAAGAAAGCTTCTGGGACTTCAGGGTCGAGCTCAAACACTGGTTCAACCTCAACATCTGATACGACAACCAAAAACGACACGACCTACAATTCTGGGATCGTGCCGCCTTCGACAAACCCGTAGTTATTCTACGGTTACACTCTTCGCGAGATTACGTGGTTGATCGACATCGTTGCCACGTGCTACTGCGACATAGTAGGCGAGTAGCTGCGACACTACGTTGAACACCAGCGGAGTAAACAGCTGCAGTTTTGTGTTTACCCGTATTACTTGCTCGGCTGGCACTCGCTTGCTGGTATCGGTAATAACAATTGCGTGCGCACCGCGTGCGTTCATTTCGATAAGGTTACTTTGGCTCTTTTCGTATAGCCAGTTATCTTGTAGGTAGCAAACCTCGAAGAAGCGATCATCGATTAGTGCAATTGGACCATGCTTTAACTCACCGGCTGCGTAGCCTTCGGCGTGTACGTAACTTACCTCTTTAAGCTTGAGTGCACCTTCGAGTGCGATTGGGAATAGCGCATCACGCCCAACAAACAGTGCGTGGTCGTATTTAGAGTAGGTGTTCGCGATCTTTTTTACTTCTTTATCGTGTTTCGCAATCACCTTTTCGATTTCACTTGGAAGTAGTTCAAGCTCGCGAATATAGCTGCTGAGTTCTTTTGAGCCCATGCCTTTTGCCTGCGCCACCATCAAGCCAAAGATGGTGATTGCGGCCACCTGTGATGTAAACGCCTTAGTACTTGCGACGCTGATTTCCGCACCAACGTGCACATACACGCCGCCATCAACTTCACGAGCGATTGTGCTACCGACGACATTCACAACGCCCAAGCATTTCACACCACGACGCTTTAGCTCTTGCAGGCACGCCAACGTATCGGCCGTTTCACCACTTTGACTCACAATGAGCGCTACGGTATTTTTCGGTACTGCAAATGAACGGTAGCGGAGTTCGCTGGCAATTTGCGAGCTGAAGGTAACGTTATCGAGGAATTGCTCGATTAAATAGCCAGCCTCAAGCCCTGCATAATAGGCGGTACCACAACCAATCACCATTACGTGCTCGATCTCCCGCAGCTCATCGTCGCTCATGTTGAGGCCGCCAAGACGAGCGTGTAGGTTGTCGGCGTTGACGCGACCACTCAGCGTACTGCGCAAACTCTCAGGTTGTTCGTTAATCTCTTTTAGCAAGAAGTGGTCGTAGCCCTTTTTCTGGATTGACTGCAAGTCGAGCTCGAGCGTTTCGACTGTTGCATCGACTTCATTAGCATCGATGTCGTAAAGCTGTACGCCATCACGCGTACAAACGCCTACTTCACCATCGTGCAGGTATACTACTTGGTTAGTGTATCCAACGAGCGCAGAAGCGTCGCTTGCAATAAACACCTCGCTATCGCCAACGCCAACAATCAGCGGACTGCCCTTGCGCGCAATTACAATTTCATTTGGGTTTTTGATGCTCATTACTGCGATACCGTACGCACCCACTACCATTTTGAGCGCCTGGGTTACCGCATCGAGTAATGTAGTGTCGTCTTTTTTGTAGATGTAATCGACAAGCGCTGCAAGCACTTCGCTGTCGGTATCGCTCTTGAAGTCGTAATCGTGCTTACCGAGCTCAAGTTTGAGGTCTTGGTAATTTTCGATAATGCCGTTATGTACAAGATAGATGTCACCAACCGCATGTGGATGGGCGTTGCGTTTACTTGGTGCACCGTGCGTCGCCCAGCGCGTGTGGCCGATGCCAATTTCATCAGCTGTTTTGTGACCAGAAACTTTCTTTTCGAGCTCAATTACTTTACCCTTTTCACGCAGGAGTGTGGCGCCACCTTTTTCGCCAAGCGTGACTACGCCAGCGCTATCGTATCCACGGTATTCGAGCCGCTTCAACCCACTTAAGAGAACTTGTTGAGCTTGTTTATCGCCGACATATCCGACTATTCCGCACATACTAAATCCTTTCAGCGGGCCATAATAGTGCCCGTGCTTGTTTTTATACTACGCTCTTTTTTACGAGATTTTTATAAAATGTATATATTACAACATATACTATTAATATTACAGATTACGTATATACTTAAAATATCTATGAAGACTTGGCAGAAACTTAGACAGTTCCTAGCAACCGATTTTGGAGTCTGCCTTACTATCGTAATTGCGTGGCAATGCGCTCTTACTCTTATTGGTTGGGTTGTTGCGGGTGGCCCACCACTCGCCCATATGACTAGCTGGGATGGCGGATGGTACCTTACTGTCATACGTGACTGGTACCACACGAGCGCACCGAGCGCTGTTTTCTACCCACTATTCCCTGTACTCGTCTCAGCTGTGCACCTGGCAAGCTTCGGCGTGCTTTCGTTGAATGCTTCAGGGTTTATTATTAATAGCTTAGCTCTTTGGCTTGGGCTTGTCGCGCTCGTTAAGATCGCGCCGTACTTTGTTGTTAAACGACACCAGTACTTACCAGTCCTATTTATACTTGCGGCGCCTGCAGCATTCTTTATGCACCTGTTTTATACAGAGGCAGTTTTCTTCTGTATAAGTGCATGGGCGTACTTATTCGCATTACAGCGTCGATGGTGGGCGGCTGGCGCCATGCTTGCGTTACTAACAGCCTGTCGACTACCGGCAATACTCGTCATTGCTCTGTGTATGCTTGAATATCTTAGAGCACACGACTGGAGCATAAGACGGGCGCTAAATAAGAATACTTACGCATTCTTACTAGCGCCTGCTGGATTCATTGCATACGGCGCATATCTTACCGCTATTCGAGGTGATTTCTTTGCAATGTTTAGCGCCTATCATGGAGACACCGACTGGGGCTACCAAGTGTTCAATCCAAATATTTTCCTTACTATCACTCGTGCCGCATACCAATCATTACGAGCGATCTTGGGGCGACGCGGTTTCGACAATGACCTCGTTGTAAATAACACCATCCCGCTGCTTGCCCTAACCTTGCTTACTGCTGCCGCGCTGTATGCAACCATAAAGCTTAGGAGACGGTTCTTGCCACTCGGTATTGCCGGACTGTTATCTGTCGCTATGTTTACACTCAATAGCAATGTCGTTTCAGCCCACCGATACATTTTGCCATGCCTTGTGATATATCTTGTTGGAGCATACCTATATGAGAGCCACAGAAAAGCACACCCCTACATTATTGCTGGGGTGTGCTTGTCGTTTTTGGTTCAAATACTTCTCTATATATCCCTCTTACAAGGGCAATTTGCTGGCTAGATTAACTTAGTTCGCTACAGAGCTGCTTGTAGGTCTTAGCATCATTTACTGCAATCCAGAGACCCTTTGTAAGGCCTGCCGACCAAAGTTTACCTTCACCCGCTAGGATTGGGAACAAGATATTTTCGAAGTCTGATTTTTCCGTAAGACTGAAGTTTTCGCGGAAGTATGCGTAGGCAGCAGGACTAAACACTGTAATACCTACGTGTGCAGGTACAGGAATGAATGGGTACATTTTAGTATCTACGACCTTGTTGTCGACCACCATCATACCGGTCGAGCTGTAGGCCTGACCTAGGCCAAGTACTGCTGTAGCAATTGACCCCTGCTTTACACCCTCCAAATGCGCTTCGCTAATGTAGCGCGGAAATTCTGGGAACTTGAGTACAACGTCATCTGGATTCACGACTATAAGGTTGTGGGCTTCAGGAATTGAGCCGTTCTCGAGCGCATTCAATACGGCGCCGCCCTTACCAATTGGAATCTCTGGATCGTAGCTGTAGCTGATCTTAACGCCAAACTTCGACCCGTCACCGAGTCGTTCTTCAATACTATGTGCGTTGTGAAATACCAATGCAACAAAATTCTTGAAGCCAGCGTCGCGGTACATGCGGATGCACATTTCAATCATCGTGTCGCCGTTTGGCAACTCAAATGCGCTCTTGTTTGCCTGGGTGCCATCAAGCACCGAACTGAATCGGCTGCTTTCGCCACCGGCCATAAGTGCAATTGTTGTGTTATCTACAAATTGCTGCCATTCGACATCTTGTACTTTTGCTGGTTCATGAAAGCTTGCAATCTTACTGCCGAGCGTGTCTAATTCTGTCTGTAAACTCATATTCCTCCTATTCGGTATATATGGTATGCCCATTATACAGTATCACGGCGAACGGCTGGCCCGAAGCTAGTGTTTAACCTTTTTATTGGCCACGTTCTGAAAGCTCAGGGGAAGGAATATTCCCAAAAGCCCCCATGCGATGTAGGATACCGAATCAGAGGCCCACGTATGCAGAAATACCGCAACAACCGATACGCCTATAAAGCCAGCGAAAAAAGACCAGGAGTAAGCGATATTCTTTGTTGACAACACCTGACGAAGGCCGACCACGATTGTTGCGATAAATAACACTGCACCTAGTAATCCTACTTCCTGAGCAATTTGAACGTAATAGTTTTCTGCTATACGTGATTTTTTATCACTCGTGTCGTAGAAAGAAGCCGGCCCTGCTTCACCCACACCTCTTCCGAAAGGATGTGTGATAACATCTTTAACCCCGTCTTTCGTAGCCACGAAATGATCGAGCGTTGAACCCTCAATTAAGCTGCCGTCTTTGGGGCTTGAGTGGAATATTGCCAACCGCGCAGGTGGGTATACCGTTGCTGTGAATAAAATTACCGTAAAGGTCGCAATAAGCCCAGTAATGCCGAGCGCGATTGTTTTTCGATTCAACCTATTGCGTATGTACGGTATACAGAAAATAGCAAGAGCGACAATTAAGCCAATAAACGCACCTCGAGAGTGCGAGAGATATAAGCCAATTACCATTATTAAAGCGCTCGCAAGATATTGCCATTTTCTCGTCCTTATCAACCTTTCCAGACTCAAGACTATCGGAATTATAAGATAAGCACCAAACTCATTTGCATCATTAAGCGTTGAGAATGCGCGACGCACATCCATATTATCGTCTACTGTGCTTACGGGACTGATTGTCGTCACCCCGTTATATCCAAAGTGCGTCATGAAGTCACTCGGCAATATCAGTGCCTGTGCTATCCCAAATAGGGCGACGGCAGTTGCGATTACAACTACCCACTTTGATAGAAAACTGCGAATGTATGCAAGCTTCTCTCCTGGCTTAGAAGCACCGTACATAAGTATTCTGACAATCAAGAAAAGTGCGATAAAGCGAAGGTTGAATATGAGTCCAGCAAATCCGGCCTTATTTTCGTAGGATTGGGTAGTTATAAAAACAGCTAAGGTTAGGAGGCTGTATAGCACCGCAAACCATATTAGACGATCCTCGAGCAGTTTCTTGCGTACGCCCTCTTTCGCCACCCCATAAGTGATTACCCCAACGGCTACTAAGGCAACGAGAATGTCTTTCCATATTTTTATTGGTGCGAAGCTCCCTGTACTTGAGCCTACTATTGCCGCCACAAAAGGATGAATGGATATATAAGCAAAAAAAATAACAAGTAGTACAATACTCGCGTCAAAAATACTTATTTTCCTCAATCTGTTCACTTGTTTAATTATATCAGAAGGCGGTTGCTTCAATCGCAATAAGACTACCCGGAGCAGCCTTATTTGTAAATCTTTATAGCCTCTGGTCACGTTGTATTAATGACGATATATAGTTGCCTAAACAACGCATTTTATGTTTAAATATACATAAGCTTTCCACAGTAACAAAAAGGTTAACATGCTACATACGTCCCAGAAAAGAAGCAATAAAAAGCCTCTCGTCATAATCGTCTCGATCTTCATTGCAATAGTGGCCGGATGGCTCTTTTACGCTCATCACTACCAAACCTGGCCCTTCCATTCAGCCGACAAGCCTAAGGCTTCACCTACGAGTCATAAGATAGACTACTCACCACCATCAGATGACCAAACCAAGAGTGGTGCTGATGTTAAAAGTCAGATTGCAGATGACAGTAAAGATAGTAAGTCATCCACAGAATCACCTTCAACGACGCAACAGGATACACTTGGGGTAACTATCACAACCGTACAGCCTGGACAGACAGTACGCGTTCGCGCAATTATCGACGCTGTCGCGTCTTCTGCAAAATGTACACTTAATATGACTGGGCCAAACGGCAAGATATATAGCGCCACGGCATCAGTTCAACCTATGGCATCGTCCTCTACATGCCAGGGCTTTGACATACCCATGACAAGCCTCGCAAGTGGTGACTGGAAAGTAACTATAACTGTAACCGACGGAACAATCACCGGATCGGCGACTACGGAAAAAACATTATGATAAAGAGACTCGTTTTACTGTCAGTTGTGGTATCTTTTTTCGGCGTCCTGATAAGTCCCTGTATTACGTCTGCAGCTTCATTTGATCCAGGCCATATTATTGATGATGCTGTATTTCAAAATAACGCTTCAATGAGCGCTACTGACATACAGAATTTCTTAAATAGCAAAGTGCCCTGGTGCGACACGAATGGCACGCAGCCAGCTTCAGAGTACGGTCGCTCAGACCTAACACACGCACAATATGCCGCGACGCGAGGCTGGCCTGGCCCGCCATATACCTGTCTTCGAGATTATGGAGAGAATGGGCAGACACCTGCACAGATAATCTACAACCTTGCTCAGCAATATAAGATTAACCCTCAGGTTCTCCTTGTTACTCTGCAAAAAGAATCAAGCCTTATTACTGATACCTGGCCTTTGCCAAGTCAGTATCGAAGCGCTACAGGCTATGGGTGCCCAGATAGCGGCCCGAACAATTCTGCGAACTGTAACTCTAACTACTTTGGACTTACTAATCAGCTTACTCACACAGCCTACATGTATCACGCCATCATGACTCAGAATCCTAACTGGTATTCGCCATATGTTGTAGGTACAAACTATATACAGTGGAATCCTAATGCAGGCTGTGGTGGAACAAATGTCAATATAACCAACTGGGCTACGGCAGCGTTATATGACTATACACCGTATCAACCAAATGCAGCCGCGCTTAATGCCGGCTACGGGACGGGCGATAGTTGTAGTGCATATGGAAATCGTAACTTCTACCTGTATTTCACTAGTTGGTTTGGAGACACCACCTATCCGCTCCAAACTGGCACGGTGGCTAACTTTGGAAGTGGCGTAACCGGCATAAGTTCATTTGTTACTGCAGACGGCCTGCGACATGTATTCGCACTGAAGTCTAACGGCGATGTCTCGGCTGCATG
>Ga0070664_100000317_pt1 | contig 35227 bp, 32 predicted proteins | sample KBSC73metaG_FD_65863 | JGI IMG/M metagenome (GOLD analysis project Ga0070664, IMG submission 65863) | Corn rhizosphere microbial communities from Kellogg Biological Station, Michigan, USA - KBS C7-3 metaG | ecosystem: Host-associated > Plants > Roots > Rhizosphere > Soil ... | reverse complement strand
GAGGTCTGGACACGGAGGATCTGCGAGAAGCGCGTGCCGGCGTGGACCAGGTAGAGGCGATCGGGGGTTCCCAGCGCACGGTAGGCGAGCCCGCGCGTCGGCGCGGGCGCGAGGCGGTCCTCGCGCAGGATCTCCACCCGGACTCCGTCCTCCATCTTCCGGCCCTCGGGGCTCTCGGCGCCGAACCGCCACAGGGCGCCGGTGAGGAGCTGCCCCGGTCGGGTGCTCGCCGGAACGTCGACGGCCAGGCGGTACTCGGCGTCGTCGAAGCTGCGAGTCTCGGAAAGGTCGGGGTGCCTCACTCGCGCGCGCGCCAGGCGGAGCGTTTCGCCGGGTCCCGCGGGCCCGAGGACGAGAAACGTCGCCTGGCCGCTGCCGAAGAGCATCGGACCCTGTCGCGCCGCGGCGGCCTCGGGGGAGAGCGCGAGCGAGACCACCAGGGCGAGCACGGCACTCATGGCGTTCCCCCCATCAGGGGAGCATCTCGCGGACGTCGGCCTGGAACAGCGAGGCCAGCACCAGGCCGTGGGTGATCTCCCCGGCGGCCACCAGCGCGCGCAGCGAGGCGGCCGGCACCAGCTCCACCCGGACGTCCTCGCCGGCGTCGAGGCGCGGCGCGGAGGTCCTCCGGCAGTCCTGGGCGAGGAAGGTGTGCAGGCAATTCGTCTGGAGCGCCGGATTGGGATGGCAGATGCCCAGCGCCATCCACCGTCGGGCGACGAAGCCCGTCTCCTCTGCCAGCTCCCGTGCCGCGGCCTCGGCCGGCGTCTCTCCCTGGTCCACCATGCCGCCCGGGAACTCCAGGGTATCGCCGTGAATTCCGGCTCGGAACTGGCGGACCAGCACCACCTGCTCCTCGGAGGTCAGGGCCAGCACGTGCACCCAGTCCGGCGCGCTGATGATCACCCGGGGGTGCGGACGTCCAGCGGGGTCGGCCACCAGGTCCTCGCGAATGCGGAGGATGGTGAGGTCGCGCTCGTCACCGCGGCGGAGCGTCCGCCAGCCGGTGCTCAATTCAGGAACTCCAGCCGATGGCGGAGCGCCTGGGCGGTCAGCTCGAGCTGGGCCTGGTCCGGTGCATCGGGAGACAGCTCGAGGCAGCGCTCGACGTCCGCAAGCGCGGCCCGGTAGGCGCCCAGCGCCGAGAGGATGGTGGCCCGGGCACGCAGCTCTCCCGGGTGGTCGGGGTGGAGCTGCAGCAGGAGGTCCACCGCCCGCGCGGCCCGCTCCCCCTGCGTGCGCTCCAGCCAGGAGCGCTTCACGTTGTTGAGCATGCGCCAGACGATGACCTTCGCCGGCGCGGGGGCGAGCAGCCGCGGCTGGAACCTGACCTGCGGCGCGACCTTCGCAAGGAGATCCTGACAGCCGGCCTCGGTGAGGATCTTCCCGCCCTGGAACGGATCCACCACCAGCTTCCCTTCCTCCGAGGGACAGGCGACGAGGAAGTGGCCGGGGAAGGAGACTCCGAACAGCGGCACGCCGGCTCGCCGCGCGACCTCGAGGTAGACGACGGCGAGGGTGATGGGAAGACCCTTCTTCCGGAGCAGCACCCGGTCGAGGAAGCTGTTCTCCGGCGCGTCGTAGGTGTCGGTGTCCCCCCAGAAGCCTTCCTCGTCGGCGAGGACGCGCCGGAGCGCCTGGGCACGCCCGAGCGCGTCGAGCCGTCCCGGTTCCAGAGCCCGGACCCGGGCGCCGAGCGAGTCCAGCGTGTGCAGCACCCGGCCCAGGTCGAGCCCCTCGTCCTCCAGCGCGGCCACGGCGCAGGCGGCGAGGTCGAGGCGCGGAGGCTCCGAGCCCAGCCCCTCCGACAGGAGCGCGCGCGCCCGGTTGCTGTGGAGGTCCAGGCTCCGCATCAGGGATCCGCCTGCCTCCGCCGCTCGGCGCGGAGGGCGACCTGGGCGGCGACCAGGCCGCTGAGCAGACCGTCCTCGAACTCGAAGGTCGGATGCGCCTTCAGCTCCGGGAAATCATGCGGGTTGAGGACGTCTTCCGGACCGACGTGGGGAACGGCCTCGCGAGCAAGCCGCAGCACCTTGGCCCGCTGCTGGGAGATCATCTGCTCCAGCAGGGCCTCGGCGGCAGGGAAGAAGTCGTCCACGGGGATGTCATGCCCCCCTGCCACCCCGGCGGTCAACTTGGGGTCCCTTGGCGCCACGGGGGGTCAGCCGAACCTTCCTCGTCATGGCCAGAAGCGAACCCGAGGATCCGGGACGTTCCCCGGCGGCACAGCTGGAAGGGGTGGAGTACCCGGTGTGGCGCGACACGCTGGTGCGCACCGCGGAGGACAACGGCGCGACGGTCGACGTCATCAATCTCCTGAAGTCCCTGCCCGAGGGACGGTACGAGTCGCGGGAGGACGTGCTCCGCGATTTCGCCGAGGCGGCCCGCCGGATGGCAATCGGGGGTTCCGGGGACGACGACGGGGTGAACCGGGACCGCCGGAACCTGGGGCGGGACCTGGTGGAAGGTGCTCCGCCCGGCCACACCCGGCATCCCTGACCCCGGCGGGTTAGTGTCCCGGACATGGCATCGCCGCATCGTCTGGAGACCGAGGAAGCCATTCGCGACCTGGTGAAGCGCATTCGCCGGGTCGCGGTGCTGGGCATCAAGACCGAGGCGCAGTCGGACCAGCCTGCGTTCTACGTGCCCGAGTATCTGCACTCGGTGGGAATCGAGGTCATTCCCGTCCCGGTCTACTACCCCGAGGTGAAGGAGATCCTCGGCCGACCCGTCTACCGGCGGCTGGTGGACGTGCCCGGTGAGCTGGATCTGGTGGACGTCTTCAGGCGCCCCAAGGACCTGGAATCGCACCTGGACGACCTCCTGGCCAGGAAGCCGAAGGCGGTCTGGTTCCAGGCCGGGATCCGGAACGACGAGGTGGCCGACCGGCTGGCCGCCGCGGGAATCGACGTGGTGCAGGATCGCTGCCTCATGGTGGATCACCGCCGCTACGCGTGACGCGTCGCGCGGCTGCTCGCCCGCCGCAGAGGCAGGCGCGGTGATTGGCCGGAAAGGCATGGTCGGCCCTGCCGGCGATGCCGATCGTCATTGCTCGACCCTTTCAGGAGAGCAATCGACATGGCGAACGATCCCAAGAGCCGGGTCACCGAAGGCAATCTGAACAGCCCGCCGTACAGCGCGCCGAACGGAATCACCGAGCAGCGGGGCACCGCGGACGAGACGGCCTCCGGCATCGGCGCCGCCGAGGTCGGCCGGCGTGACGACGAGACCGCGGGCGAGAAGATCGGCCGTTTCTTCCGACGCGCGATGGACCGCCTCGCCGGACGCGAGGAGGACGCCTGGGAGAAGCGGCGGGAACAGGTCCACGAGCAGCGCGATCGGGATCTCTTCACCTACCGCACCGGCTACGCGAGGTCCGGCCGACCGTCGGACCGCGGCCAGAGCGAGTGGAGCGACCTCGGCCGGTCGCGCGACGACCGGAACGTGAGCGACCGAGCCGGTGGCAGCAGCGATGCCGGGCCCTACGGCCAGGGACGCAGCTACGGTCAGGGGAGCTACGCCGGACAGAGCAGCGACGAGCGCGACCCGTCGAGGTTCGGCGGCGGCGCCGCGGGGCGAGGCGCCTACGGACAGAGTTCTGGCTCCGGGCAGGGCTCGTACGAGCAGCCCGGCCCGAGCTTCGAGAACCGGGGCAGCCTGGGTCAACGGTCGCTGGGGAGGAGCCCGGGCGAGAGCTACGGCCTCTCCGAGCCTCCCGGCGAGCGGCAGATCGGCACCGAGCGAGGGTTCCAGGGGGACCTCGGACGCGACGACTGGAGCCGGGGTGACTGGAATCGCCAGGATCGCTCGAGTGAGCGGAGCAGGCAGAGCGGCGCCCCTGGCATGTCCTCCTCGTACGCCGGAGCGGGCGGCTCGTTCGGCTTCGGCCGTGATGAACAGCGTGTCGGCGACCGGGGCGAGACCGCCCGCGACCGCGATCGTGGGCAGGGGCAACGATTCTGGCAGCGCGAGCCGCTTGCGGCGCGCGACGTGATGACCCGGAACCCCAAGACGGTGACCCGTCAATCGATGATCCGCGAGGCGGCGGTCATCATGCGGGACGAGAACTGCGGGGTGGTGCCCGTGGTCGACGCGGCAGGGCGGCTGCAAGGCATCCTGACCGACCGCGACATCGTCGTCCGTGGCCTGGTGGACGAGGCGGTCCAGCGCCGGATGGAAGAGATGATGACCGACGACGTGTCGGCGGTGACCGAGGACGAGCCGCTGACCTCGGTGCTGGACCTCATGGGGCGGAAGCAGATCCGCCGGGTGCCGGTGGTGGACCGGGATGACCGGCTGCTGGGCATCATCAGCATGGCAGACATCGCCAACCGCGCCGACTACGACGAGGACCTCCAGGACGCGTTCGAGCGCATCTCCTCGCGGCGCTCGTTCTGGAGCCTGTTCAGCTGAGGCGGTCGGCGGGTCGGTCCGAGGGCGATCGCGCGGGGGCGGTGCATCCGCTCCCGCGCCGGCCTTCCCGGGTGTTCACGTCCGAGGGGGAGCGGGGCGCTTGCCTTGCCTCGGACTCCCCATCGACGTATGAACACTCGTTGATATGGAGGCCCTCTCCCAGTCCTTCCGTGCCCTGGGCGACCCGACCCGGCTGCGCATCCTTCGCCTGGTCGCCGCGGCGCCCCTGAACGTGTCCGAGCTGGTCTCGGTGGTCGGCGTCGCCCAGTCCTCGGTGAGCCACCACCTGGGGAAGCTCCGCCAGCTGGGCCTGGTCCGGGAGGAGCGCGCGGCGGGCTTCACCTACTACTCGCTGGCGGTGGACGCCGGCGATGTCCAGGCGCCGCTCATCACGCTGGCCTGCGAGGCCGAGGACCGGACCGGTGACCTGGCCAGGCTCAAGGACCTCCTCCGCCAGCGCGAGGACCGACAGCTCCTCAACGAGCGGCTCCTCGAGCCCGGCCAGTCCTGGTTCCTCTGGGCGGGGGCGCTCGCCTCTCTGCTCCCGCCGCTCGACGTGGCGGATTTCGGCTGTGGCACCGGGGTGCTGAGCGTGTCCATCGCCCGCTGGGCCCGCTCGGTGGTGGCCATCGACCAGAACCGCGCCGCGCTGGCCCAGGCCCGTGCCCGGGCGAGGCGAGAGGGTCTCCGCAACGTGACCTTCCTCCGCGAGGACCTGCACCACCTCTCGCTTCCCTCGGACAGGACCGGGCTGGTGGTGCTCTCCCAGAGCCTGCACCACGTGGAGGAGCCGGCGGCGGTGCTCGGCGAAGCGGCCCGCATCCTCGCCCCGGGCGGAAAGGTTGTGGTGCTGGAGCTCATGCCGCACGACGAGACCTGGGTTCGTGATCGGCTGGGCCACCGGCACCTGGGCTTCGAGCCCGAGACGCTGGAGCGGACGCTCGGCGAGGCCGGGTTCGATCGGCCGGCACTCGAGGTCCATCCCCGGCAGGGCAGCTCCCCGTTCCGGGTGTTCCTGCTGACCGGAGAGAAGCGATGAGCGCCTCCCCCGAGCAGCGCATCCAGCGGCTGCGCCAGACCCTGGGCGAGCGGATCCTCGTCCTCGACGGCGCGATGGGCACCCTCATCCAGTCCCGGCCGCTGAAGGCGGCGGACTTCGGCGGCCCGGAGCTGGAAGGGTGCAACGAGAATCTGGTCCTGACGCGGCCGGAGCTCATCCGCGACATCCACCGCGCCTACTTCGCGGCCGGGGCTGACGTCACCGAGACCGATACCTTCGGTGGCACCCCGCTGGTGCTGGGCGAGTACGCCCTTCAGGACTCGGCGCTCCAGATCAACGCCCGTGCGGCCGAGCTCGCCCGCGAGGCGGCGGACGCGGCCGAGGCCGCCGACGGACGCCCGCGCTGGGTGGCCGGCTCGATCGGGCCCACCACCAAGGCGATCACCGTCACCGGCGGCATCGACTTCGAGGGCCTGACCGACACCTTCGCGGCGCAGGCGGAGGGGCTGGTGGTCGGCGGCGCCGATTACCTCCTCATCGAGACCGCGCAGGACACCCGCAACATCAAGGCGGCGCTGCTCGGCTGCGAGCGAGCGTTCGCCCGGACCGGGCGGCGCATCCCCATCGCCATCTCCGGCACCATCGAGCCGATGGGCACGATGCTCGCCGGTCAGTCGGTGGAGGCGCTGGCCACCTCCGTCGAGCACCTGGACCTCCTCTACCTCGGGCTCAACTGCGCCACCGGCCCCGAGTTCATGACCGACCACATCCGGTCGCTGGCCCAGATCACCGCCTTCCCCGTGGGCTGCGTCCCCAATGCCGGGCTTCCGGACGAGAACGGCAGATATCTGGAGACGCCGGCGATGATGTCCCGCAGCCTGCGCCGGTTCGCCGAGGAGGGCTGGCTCAACGTGGTGGGCGGCTGCTGCGGCACCACGCCCGAGCACGTCCGCGCCATCGCCGAGGCGGTGCGCGGGCTGTCGCCGCGGAAGGCCCAGCCGCGCCGTGCATCGCGCCTCTCCGGGGTGGACTACCTCGAGGTGGGAGACGACGTCCGGCCGGTCATCGTCGGCGAGCGGACCAACGTCATCGGCAGCCGGAAGTTCAAGGAACTCATCGTCGCCGAGCAGTGGGAGGACGCCTCGGAGGTCGCCCGCGCCCAGGTGAAGCGCGGGGCGCAGATCATCGACGTCTGCCTCGCCAACCCCGATCGGGAGGAGCTCCGGGACGTGGAGCGCTTCCTGGCCGCGGTGATCCGGAAGGTGCGCGTTCCGCTGATGATCGACTCCACCGACGAGAAGGTGGTGGAGCGCGCGCTCACCTACTGCCAGGGCAAGGCGATCATCAACTCCATCAACCTCGAGGACGGCGAGGAGCGCTTCCACAAGGTGGTTCCGCTCGCCCGCCGCTACGGCGCGGCGCTCATCGTCGGGTGCATCGACGAGACCGGGATGGCGGTGAGCCGCGGGCGCAAGCTGGAGGTGGCGGAGCGGAGCCACGATCTGCTGACCCGCAAGTACGGCGTCCCCGAGGAGGACCTGTACTTCGACCCGCTGGTGTTCCCCTGCGCCTCCGGCGACCAGCAGTACGTGGGCAGCGCGGTGGAGACCATCGAGGGCGTCCGCGCCATCAAGCAGCGCTTCCCCCAGAGCAAGACGGTGCTCGGCATCTCCAACGTCTCGTTCGGCTTGCCCACCGCCGGGCGCGAGGTGCTGAACTCGGTCTTCCTCTATCACTGCACCCAGGCCGGGCTGGACATGGCCCTGGTCAACTCCGAGAAGCTCGAGCGCTACCCCTCGCTGCCCGAGGAGGAGCGCCGCCTCTCCGAGGACCTGCTCTTCAATCGAGGCGCCGACCCCATCACTCTCTTCGCCGCGCACTTCCGTGAACGGAAGGCGGCGCCGGCCCGGGCCACCGAGAGCCTGCCCCTGGAGGAGCGGCTGCAGCGCTACGTCATCGAGGGCAGCCGGGACGGGCTCCTCCCCGACCTGGGGGAAGCGCTGAAGACGAGGAAGCCGCTGGAGATCATCAACGGCCCGCTGATGGCCGGGATGGACGAGGTGGGCCGCCTGTTCGGGAAGAACGAGCTCATCGTCGCAGAGGTGCTCCAGAGCGCCGAGGTGATGAAGGCGGCGGTGAGCTACCTCGAGCCGCACATGGACAAGGCCTCCAGCGCCACCCGCGGCAAGGTGGTGCTGGCCACGGTGAAGGGTGACGTCCACGACATCGGCAAGAACCTGGTGGAGATCATCTTCGCCAACAACGGATTCCAGGTGGTGAACCTGGGCATCAAGGTTCCGCCCGAGCAGCTGGTGGCGGCAGTTCGCCAGCACCAGCCGGACATCCTCGGGCTCTCGGGCCTGCTGGTGAAGAGCGCGCACCAGATGGTGTCCACCGCCGAGGACCTCTCGCGTGCCGGGGTGAAGATCCCGGTGCTGGTCGGCGGCGCGGCGCTGTCGCGGAACTTCGTGGACCGCACCATCGCTCCGGCCTACGCCGGCACGGTGGCCTACGCGCAGGACGCGATGAGCGGCCTCGATCTGGCCAAGCAGATCGTGGAGCCGGGCGGCCTCGGCCGGCTGGACGAAGAGCTGCGGGTCCGCCGGGAGAAGCTGGCGTCGGAGACGGCGAACCGTCCGGCGCCCATCGCCGCTTCGCCGGCTGCCCGCTCGCGCGAGGTCCGCGTCCTGGAGACCGTCCCCGCTCCTCCGGACTGGGAGCGGCATGTCCTGACCAACACCCCCCTGGAGCAGATCTGGCGGTTCGTGAACCCGGTGATGCTCTATGGCCGGCACTTCGGGGTGAAGGGCTCGGCAGCCCGGGCGCTGGAAACTCCCGCGGAGTCGAAGCTCGCCGAGACCGAGGACGGGCGAAAGGCGCTGGCCCTCAAGGCGACGCTCGATGCGCTCAAGGGCGAGCTCCTCGGGGCGGGGATGCAGGCCCGGGCGGTGTTCCGCTTCTACCGGGCGGGCTCCGAGGGGAACCGGATCAGCCTCTTCGACGGGGAGAGCGGCAAGAAGGTCACGGACTTCGAGTTCCAGCGACAGGCTCGGCCGGGGGGCATCTGCCTCGCGGACTTCGTCCGGCCCTTCGAGGACGGTCGGCCCACCGACAATCTCTGCCTGTTCGTGGTCACCGCGGGGAAGGGCATCCGCGAGCTGTCCGAGCGCTACAAGGCCGCGGGCGACTTCGTGAAGATGCACGGCGCGCAGGCGCTGGCCCTGGAGACCGCCGAGGCCTACGCCGAGCTACTCCACTCCCGCGTCCGCAGCATGTGGGGCGGGCCGGACGGGCCGGACATGACGATGCTGGAACGCTTCCGGGCCGAGTACCCGGGCAAACGTTACTCGTTCGGGTACCCGGCTTGCCCGCGGCTGGAGGACCAGCACCAGCTCTTCGCCGCGCTCCGGCCCGAGGACATCGGGGTGACGCTCACCGAGGGCTGCATGATGGAGCCCGAGGCGTCCGTCTCGGCGCTGGTCTTCCACCACCCCGACGCGTTCTACTTCTCGGTGACCTGAGTGCACTCAGCCGGAGCACTAAAATGGCCGACGTCCGAGCTGCACTCTCCCTGCTCCCGCGCGGCGCCATCACCGGCATCGGGAGCCTGCCGCACACCCAGATGGAGCTGGCGCTGCAGATGGCGCTCGCGGTGGACGTGCCGTACCTCCCCCAGCTCCCGGCGGAGAACCCTGCCGAGCTGATGGTTCCCGCGGCGCTGGAAGGGCTCCCCGGGCTGGAGGCCGGGGAGGACGGCGCCTGCACCGTGGACCTCGGCGCCTGGGAGGAGGGGCGCGCCGCGCTCGACGCCCGCATCGACACGGCGGTCCGCAGCGGGGATGCCTCGGCATTTCTTCCCGGGGTCGCCGCGGCGCGGGCGCTCCGACCCTTCCTCTGGGAGATCCGGGAGCGCAAGCTGGCCCTCGCCAAGGCGCAGCTCGCCGGACCGGCCACGGTGCGCTGGAGCTCGCGGCTGTCGAACGGCGAGCCGCTCTCGACCCATCCAGGGCTCGACGCACAGGTGCTCCGGCTCCTGCTGGTGCGCTCGCTGGCCCTGGTGCAGGCGATGCGCGCCGCCGGCGCCACGCCGGTGTTCTACCTGGACGAGCCGGGCCTGTACGTGCTCGACACCACCGATCCCGCCCACCTCGCGGTGCTCACCGAGCTCCGGCTCCTGGTGACCGCGCTGCGGCGGCAAGGGGCGCTGGTGGGCCTGCACTGCTGCGGCAACACCCGGTGGAGCGCGCTGCTCGAGCTGGGAATCGATCTGCTGTCCTTCGACGTGCGCCTGTCCCTGGACGCGGTGCTCGACGAGGCCGGTGCGGTTCGCCGATTCCTCGACCAGGGCGGAGCGTTCTCTCTGGGGCTGGTTCCGACCGACCTCGGGCAGGAGGCCGATCCCCAGGAGCTCGCCCGCGCGGTGGAGACCTCGTTCGCCGCGGCGCTCCCCGATCGTCCGGAGGCCCTCCGGCACTTCATGACCACGCCCGCTTGCGGCCTGGCGATGCGCACGGTCCTCGAGGCGGAGCGGATCTTCGCTCAGCTTCGTGCCGCGCGGTCAGCCCTGATGCGCTGAGCTCTCCTGCGCGGAGCACCCCGCGCACAGCTCGCGCTCGGCTTGCGCCCAGTTCTCCACGTCCCGGCCGGACACGCAGCCGCTCTGCAGCCAGATCTCGTAGGCCCGGGCCGCGATCTGTTCGTGGGTGGGCAGCGGCCGCCCGGCGTGGGCCACCCGATGCAAGCCCAGCTCCGCCTTGCGCGGCGCGGGGATGACCGCGGCGCCGCGCGACGGACGCGGTGCGGGTACGGGCTTCCCGGACTGTGAGCGCGAGTCGGAGGTCGTTCCGGTCGAGCGGCGGGAGCCGGCGGCTTCTCGGGTGTCGGGCGCGGTGGAGTTCGTGTTCGACGGCATCGGCGGTGGCTTTCCCCTTTCACTGTCCATCTCTCCACCTTTCCGGCGGGGTCCGTCCAGCCACGGGCGGTCCCCCGGGGTTCCGCGATCCGCGAAAAGCCGGGCGATGTTCCACAGAAGACGCGGAGCGTCGTCCGCGGGGCAGGGGGGTCATGCCGCGGAGCGGCATCGCGGACGCCAGGGCCGTGCGGGCGACCGAAGCGCCACCAAATTGCGTGTCACGGCTGAATTTCCTCGTCTTTTTCGCTGGTGCGAGACCTCGGGCTGACCTACTCCCGGTGCGAGTCACGGAGGAGAACTCGATGCGTCGCCTCGTCCTCGCCGTCGTCGCCCTCGCCCTCGGCGCGTGCCAGCAGAGCAAGCCGGGGCGGATCGGGATCATCACCGCGCTCACCGGCACGCAGCAGGCCTTCGGTCAGGCCCACGACCGGGGCTTCGGGATGGCGCTGGAAGAGATCAATGCCTCGGGGGGCGTGCTCGGAAAGCCGCTGGAGATCGTGAAGTACGACGACCAGAGCAAGGCCGACATCGCCGCCCAGGGCGTGGCCAAGCTGGTGGACCAGGACAAGGTCAGCGCGCTCATCGGCTCCTACTCGTCGGAGAGCACCAAGGCCATCGTCCCGCTGGTCGCCCGGCGCGGGGTCCCGCTCCTGATGCCCACCGCGACCGCGGACAACGTGCTCGACAACACCGAGGGCTGGAGCTTCCGTCTCTGCTCGGGCGCCACCGACTACGCCAACGCGATGGTGGGCTTCTTCAAGGACGTGGGGCTGCCGAAGAGCATCGCCATCGTCTACGAGAACACCAACTTCGGACAGGCCAACGGGGCGGCGATGAAGAAGGCGGCCACCGACGCTCACATCCCCATCGCCACCGAGGAGTCGTACACCGCGAAGTCGCCGAGCTACACCGCGATGCTGGAGAAGGTGAAGGAGAAGAACCCCGACGCCATCTACTTCGCCAGCTACCTGCTCGACGCGACAAGCCTGATGCACCAGTCGCGGCAGGTGGACCTGAACCCTCGCTTCTTCACCGCGGCGGGCACCGGCTTCAGCACCCCTGAGTTCCCCACGGCGGAGAAGGGCGCGGGAAAGGACGCCGACTACACCTTCAGCGTGACCCAGTGGATGCCCGAGTCGAAGTGGCCGGGGAGCGCCGAGTTCGCCAAGAAGTTCGAGGCGAAGTACGGCTCGACCCCCGCCTACCACGCGGTGCAGGCCTACACCGCGCTGAAGGTGATGGCCGAGGCGGTGAAGAAGGCCGGGAAGTGGGACCCGGTCGCCATCCGCGACGCGCTCAAGGCCACCGACATGCCCCAGACCACCTTCGGGCCGGTGAAGTTCGACGCCCGCGGCCAGAACCTCCACCCGGTGCTGGTGACGCAGGTCCAGAAGAGCCAGTACCAGATCATCCATCCGAAGAACGAGGCGACCGCGGATCCGATCGTCCCCACCCCGAAGTGGAGCGAGCGCTGACGTGGCGTGGGTGCAGGCCTTCCTCAATGGCCTGCTGGTGGGAGGCGTCTACGCGCTGATCGCCAGTGGCATGGCGCTGATCTTCGGCGTCATGCGGCTGGTCAACTTCGCCCACGGGGCGTTCCTGATGGTGGGGACCTACCTGAGCTACTACGGCTGGGTCCTGCTGGGGCTGAACCCCTACTGGGCCTTCCCGCTCTGGGGGGCGGTGCTCTTCGCGGCGGCGGTGGGCATCTACTGGCTGCTGGTGAGGCGGGTGATGGGGGCCAACGACTTCCTGCAGATCCTCCTCACCGAGGGGATCAGCCTGGCGCTGATCGGCCTGGCCCAGCTGGTCTTCGGGGCCGACTACCGGCAGATCAACCTCCCCATCGCCAACCGGATCACCGGGTTCGGATCGCTGCACTTCAGCGTCGGCTACATCCTCTCCTTCGCCGTCTCGGTGGCGCTGGTCATCGCGCTGCGGCAGTTCCTCCGTCGCACCGAGATGGGGCGGGCCATCCGGGCGGTGGCCCAGAACCGCGCGGTGGCCCCGCTCATGGGCATTCGAGTGGAGCGCGTGTCGGCGATCACCTTCGGTCTGGGCATCGCCTGCGCCGGGGTGGCCGGCGCGCTCCTCCTGCCCATCTTCTGGACCAACCCCACCGTGGGCGGGCCCTACACCCTGAAGTCATTCGTCATCGTGGTGCTGGGAGGGATGGGGAGCGTCCAGGGCGCGGCGCTGGGCGGACTCCTCCTGGGCATCGCCGAGCAATTCACCGCCTACGCCTGGGCGGATCGGTACGCCGAGGTGGTGAACTTCGTGATCTTCATCCTGGTGCTGCTCTTCCGGCCGCAGGGTCTCTTCGGAGGAAAGGCATGACGCCGCTCGTCCGCCGCTGGTGGCCGACCGCGCTGTTCTTCGCGGTCATCACCAGCATGCCCCTGTGGATCCACGACGGGTACGTGCTCCAGCTGATCTTCCGGGTGCTGGTCTTCGCGGTGCTGGGCATGGCCTGGAACTTCGTCGGCGGCTACGCCGGGCAGCTCAGCCTCGGCCACGTGGCGTACTTCGGGATCGGCGCCTACGCGATGACCCTCTCGGTCGAGCGGATCGGGTGGAATCCCTGGATCGGCGTCCTGCTGGGGGCGGTGCTGGCCGCGCTGGCGGCCCTGATCATCGGGAGCATCACCTTCCGGCTCCGCGGACCGTACTTCGCCCTTTCCACCCTCGCCGCCGCGGAGATCATCCGGGTCCTGGTCCAGAACCAGGACGAGCTCACCCACGGGGCCGTGGGAACCAACGCTCCGCTCCTGTTCAAGGCTCCGGACATCGACGCCAAGTTCTTCTGGGGCGTGATCCCGCTGCTGGCGGCGGCCTTCGCCCTCTCCACCTGGATTCACAACTCGCGCTTCGGGTACCGCCTGCGGGCGATCCGGGAGAACGAGAACACGGCGATGGCAGTGGGCGTGAATCCGGCGGTGGACAAGCTCCTGGCGCTCCTGCCCAGCGCGGTGTTCACCTCGCTCGCCGGGAGCATCTACGCGAGCTACTTCAGCTTCGTCGGTCCCGACACCGTGCTCACCATCGAGATCTCGGTGCAGGTGGCGCTGATCGCCATGCTCGGCGGCGCGGCGACCGTCTGGGGGCCGATCCTCGGCTCGGTGGTCCTCACCCTCACCTCGGAGATCTTCAAGACCTACTTCGAGCACACTCACCTCGTCGTCTACGGACTGCTCCTGATCGTGGTGGTGATCTTCCTTCCCGGCGGGGTGATCTCGCTGTTCACGCGGCGGTGGAGCTTCCGGCGGCAGGTCGGACCCATCGGCGCCCAGCAGTGAGGGCGAGGACGGCGATGGGGCGCATCCTCGAGTTCGAGAAGGTGACCAAGCGGTTCGGCGGTCTGCTGGCGACCAACGACGTCAGCTTCCACCTCGAGGAGGGAGAGATCGTCTTCCTCATCGGCCCGAACGGGGCAGGGAAGACCACCGTCTTCAACCTGATCACCGGCTTCGTGAAGCCGGACGCCGGCAAGATCCGCTTCCGGGGGAGGGACATCACCGGCGGGGAACCCTACGAGGCGACGCGGCTGGGCATCGGACGGACCTTCCAGGTGGTGCAGCCGCTGCCGGCGCTGACCGTGCGGGAGAACGTGATGCTGGGGACGTTCCTCCACCATCCACGCCGCAAGGACGCGGCGGACCGTGCGGACCAGGTGCTCGATTTCATGGGCCTCCGCTCGCGGGCGGACCAGCTGGCGAGCGGACTGCCGCTGGCGCATCGCAAGCTCCTGGAGGTGGCGCGGGCGATCGGGACCGGCGCGACCCTGCTCCTCCTCGACGAGGTCATGGCGGGGCTCAATCCACGCGAGGCCGAGGAGGTGGTGGGGCTCATCCGCCGGCTCCAGGAGTTCGGCATCACCAGCGTCGGTGGGGTGGAGCACATCATGCGCATCGTGATGTCGCTCGCCTCCCGGGTGGTGGTGCTCGATCAGGGACGGAAGATCGCCGAGGGACCACCCGGCGAGGTGGTGCACGACCCGAAGGTGGTGGAGGCCTACCTGGGATCGAAGTTCGTGGCCGGGAGCGCGCGGCCATGAGTGCGGCGCCCCTGCTCCAGCTGAAGGACGTGGTCGCCTTCTACGGCGACTTCCAGGCGCTCTTCGGCGTGAGCTTCGAGGTGCGACCCAACGAGGTGCTGGCCCTGCTGGGCGGCAACGGAGCAGGAAAGACCACCTGCCTCCGGGTCATCTCCGGGCTGCTCCGGCCGCGTTCGGGGACCGTTCACTTCGACGGGAAGGACATCACCCGCACGCCTCCGGACACCATCGTCGACCTGGGCATCGCCCACGTGCCGGAGGCGCGGCAGCTGTTCCCGGAGATGACGGTGGAGGAGAACCTCTACCTCGGCTCGCAGCTGCGGCGGGCCCGGGCGCACCGGCCGCGGAACCTCGAGCGGATGTACGCGCTGTTCCCCCGGCTCGGCGAGCGGAGGAAGCAGCTGGCCGGCACGCTCTCCGGCGGCGAGCAGCAGATGGTGGCCATCAGCCGGGCCCTGATGTCCGAGCCCAAGCTCCTGATGCTCGACGAGCCCTCGCTCGGGTTGTCACCAAAGCTGACCGAGCAGACGCTCGCCGCGGTGCGGGAGATCGCCAAGAGCGTCACGGTGATGATCGTCGAGCAGAAGGTCATGGAGGGGCTGGAGATCTCCGACCGCGGCTATGTCATCGAGCACGGGCAGCTGGTGAAGGAGGGCGCGGCCTCCCAGCTCATCTCCGACCCGAGCATCCGCGAGGCGTATCTGGGGCTCTGAGATGCAAGCGCACGGGCCACAGATCTGGGACGCTTCCCTGGGGCTCTGAGTGTCTGGACGGGCGCACGGGCCGGGGAGGCCTCTCCGGGACTCTGAGCGAATGGACCGGCGCACGGATGGGGGAGGCGTCTCTGGGGCTCTGAACGGGAGGGAGGCGCGCGCTCCGGTCAGCGACCGAGTCCGGGGCTCCGCGCGTCGGCTGGCGGTCGTCGTGGCGGCCGCGGCGGCCGTGCTCGGGGGCTGTCGCAGCCAGCCTCCGCCGCTGAGTCCACCGGACCTGACCGCCGCGGTGGTGGACTCGGGCCCACCCGCCCCGGTGCCGTCGATCCCCCTCGTCGCGCCCTCGCCCGACCTGGGCGGAACAGCGGACGCGGCAATTGCCCCACGCGCCGAGGCTGCCGGCTGTCAGACCGATGCCGAGTGCGGACGGGGACGGGTGTGCGGCCGATGCGGCCAGGGGCCCGGCGAGTGCATCCCCGGGTGCAGCACCTCCGCGGACTGCCCCTCCGGGACCACCTGCGTCCAGGTGCAATGCATTCGCTGCCCGTGCCCCGGCGAGTGCATGAAGCGCTGAGCTCCAGGCGGTCACAAATGTTGGACCTCGAACAGGTCGGTTCCAACCCAGTCCGCCGTTCTCGGAAAAGTCCGGCTTCCACGCGCTCCACAATCCTGTAGCGTCCTGTCCCTTTCGAGGGAGGGGTCGATGGCTCGCCACCACGGCAGTGTCCGTGCAGGTGCGTTGCGTGCGTGCCGCCGGCGCCTTCCCGTCTCCACCGAGGTGCGCATGCGTCGTCGCTCTCCGGGCGTCCGCCTGACGGCCGCTCTGTTCCTTCTCTCCCTTCCCGCGGTCGGGCGCGATCTCCCGGATTACCACTCGGTGTACTCAGCCAGGTCGGGACCGACGTCGAGCAGCACGCTCCGCGCGCTGAACCGGCGGCTGCCGCAGACCAGCGCGGTGCGTTCGGCGGAGCCCCGCTTCGCGCTGCCCACCGTCATCCGTGCGCCGTACAACCGGCAGGGCGCCTTGCCGAGCGCGCGCACTCCCGCCGACGCCGCGCGGGAGCACCTCCGCTCGCACGCCGGGGCGTACTTCCTCCGGTCGAGCGACGCCGACTCGCTCACCGTCAAGCACGTCCATGACACGGGACGGGGGGCGATCGTCGTCAACCTGGTCTCGCGTCCCGGCGGCCTGGAGGTCTGGGGCGAGCAGGTGAACGTGGTGATGGACCGGAAGCTGCGCCTGGTCGGGCTCACTGGCTACGTCTCCACGCCGGACTCGGCCGCGGCGCTCTTCACCGGAAAGACGAGCAGCCTTCGCCAGGCCGTGCCGAGCTTCCAGGTCGACCACCTGGCCGCGGTGGCCGCGGCGTACGGCGACCTCACCGGCAGCCCGCTCGGAGCCGGCGCCTTCGTCGAGAACGGCGTGGTCCGTGGCGACTATCGGGGTGTGCAGATCCGCTCCGGCGTCTCCACTCCCTCGCCGCTGCGCTTCCCCGCGCGGGCCAAGCAGGTCCTCTTCCACCAGCCGGGCTCGCTCGAGCCGGCCTACTACGTCGAGGTCGCCTCCCGCGATCCCGAGACGAGGGCGCTCGACTACTACTCGTACGTGATCTCCGGACGCGACGGCCGGGTGCTGGTGCGGACCAATCTCTCGCAGTCCGCCGGCCAGGCCTTCACCTATCGCGTGTGGGCGGACGACAGCGGTGCCTTCGTCCCATGGGATTCGCCTCACGGCACCGCGGTGTCTCCGGCGCCCGAGGACGCGCCGGCCGACCCGTTCGTCGCTCCGCCGGTGGTGGCATCGCAGGACGTCACATTGAGCTCGGGCCCGATCAGCACCGGCGACCCCTGGCTCCCGGACGATGCGACCGAGACGGTGGGCAACAACGTCGATGCCTACGCGGATCTGGGCGGTGAGGACGGCTACACCCCCGACCCGAACGGACCGGACTACCGGGCGCAGCTGACCGGTCCACACCGCTTCCAGTACCTGTGGACCGACGCCGTTGCCGCCGGGACGAACACCTCGAGCAACAAGGCAGCGATCGTTCACCTCTTCTTCCTGAACAACTGGTTCCACGACTGGTACTACGACTCGGGATTCAACGAGGCTGCGGGGAACGCCCAGATGGACAACTTCGGGCGCGGCGCACCCGGTGGCGACCAGGACCCGCTCTTCGCCGAGGCGATCGACTTCGGCGGACGTGACAACGCGAACATGTGGACTCCTGCGGACGGCGCCTCGCCGCGGATGCAGATGTACGTGTTCGACAACCAGACCTTCCCCTTGCTGCACGTGAACGGACCCGATCTGGGGTTTCCCAACGGGGACGTGCCCATCTTCGTGATGTCCGGCTCGCCGCTGAACTTCGACATCACCGCCAACGTGGTCCAGGCGAATCCCGCGATCGCCTGCACTCCGGTGACCAACGGCGCGGCGCTGAACGGGAAGATCGCCCTGGTCGACCGAGGCACATGCACCTTCGCGGCGAAGGCCGCGGCCGTCCAGGCGGCGGGTGCGATCGGCGTCATCTTCCGGAACGCGACCAACGGCGCGACGAACGTGAGCCTCGGCTTCGACCTCCCGGCATATCTGGTGTCCAACACCGACGGCGTGACTCTCATCAATGCGGCCAATGGCGCGGGGCTCAACGTCCACATGCGGCGCGCGACCCTGCCCGACCTCGATGGAGCAGTCGACAGCGCGATCGTGGCCCACGAGTGGGGGCATTTCATCTCCAATCGACTCATTGCCGGCGGTGCCCTCGGCCTCTGTGGAAGCTGCCAGGGGCGGGGCATGGGGGAGGGCTGGGGCGACTTCCACGCGCTGCTGATGCTGGTGCGTGAAGAGGACCAGAACGTCACCGGGAACGACCAGTGGCAGGGAGCCTACGGCGCGGGGACGTACGCCACCCCCGCCTTCACCAGCGACCCGATCTGGTTCGGCATCCGCCGGGTGACCTACTCCACGGACTTCCACAAGAACGGCACCACCTTCAAGTTCATCAACACCGCGTTCGACCCCGCTGACCTCGACTTCCCGTGGGGTGGATCGGCCGGCGACGACCCGACCGAGGTCCACAACACCGGCGAGATCTGGGCATCCATGCTCTGGGAGAGCTACGCCTCATTGCTCACCCATCACCCGTTCGCGGAAGCGCAGCAGCGGATGAAGGACTATCTCGTCGCCGCGTACAAGGTGACGCCGGCGTTTCCGACGTTCGTCGAGGCGCGCGATGCGGTTCTCCAGGTCGCCGCCGCGAACGATGACGCCGACTACCAGCTCATCGGAGAGGCATTCGCCCGCCGCGGCCTGGGAGTGGGAGCGGTCGCGCCCGACCGGGCCGACCCCGATCATGCTGGCCTGGTGGAGGACTTCACCTGGGGCACCAACGTCCGGATCGAGAGCGTGGCCGTCGTGGACGGGCCGACCAACTGCGACGGCGACGGCATCCTCGACGCGGGCGAGGTTGGCCTGGTCCAGGTGACGCTGCGGAACGTGGGCAAGGACACCGTCACCGGCGTCACCGGGACGGTCGAGAGCAGCGACACCGGCGTCACGTTCCCCGACGGGGCGGGGCTGACCTTCTCTTCCATCGCACCGGGGGCGACCGGAGTCGCCACGGCGAAGATCGCGCTCAGCGGGGTCACGGATCCGGGGGAGATCTCGGTCACTGCCAGCGTGGAGGGCTCGACGCTGACCACCACTCCTCAGACCGGTGAAGCCGGAGGAGTGCTCGTCAACTTCGACGACGTCGCGAGCCTCACCACTGACGGCTTCGAGGCGGTCAACACCAACTGGACCCTCGAGTTCGCGCAGCACGGCCAGACCAACCCGGCACTCAGCAGCTGGTTCCGCGCGGTGCTGGATCCGCCGAACCGCTCGCCAGGCTGGGTGGTGTTCCAGAACATCCAGGCGGACGAGTCGCTCATCTCGCCCCCCATCCAGGTGGGAGGGACCGGCGACTTCGTCCTCAGCTGGTCGAGCCTCTTCGCCATCCTTCCCAACGGGGCGCCGCCCACTCCGTACCTGGGGGGGGTGGTGGTCGAGATCACGACCGACGACGGCGCCCACTGGGTGGACATCGCCGACGCATCCCTCGCAGCGGACATCACCAACGGCTACACCCACGAGGTCGTGGAGAGGGCAGGGGCCATCCCGCAGTACCAGAGCCCGCTTGCCGGACGGATGGCATTCACCGCGGCTGACGCGAGCGCGGCAGCCTTCCGCACCACCACCGTCAACTTCCACGGCGGCCTGGGCACGGCGACGGTCCGGGTCCGGTTCCGCTACGGAGGCGGCTTCGACGACTTCAGCACCCTCTTCCTCTACGAGCTCGACAACTTCGCCGTCAGCGGTGCGACGAACACCCCATTCCTGGAGGACGTCGCCGATCAGGGCGTCTGCGTGCCGATCGTCAGCGCCGGGCCCGACCAGACGGTGAACGAGGGCGCCTCGGTGACCCTCAACGGTTCGGCGTCCGACCAGGCCGGCGCGGTCACCAGCGCATGGACCCAGACCGAGGGGCCGGCCGTCACGCTGAGCAGCACCACGGCGACGACGACCTCCTTCACCGCCCCCATGGTGGATCAGGACACGGTGCTCGGCTTCCGGCTGACCGCGACCGGCACGAACGGAGTGCGCAGCGCAGACGTGCACATCACCGTCCACGACGTCGGAAGTCCGCCGGTGGCGCAGATCAACGGACCGAGCAACGTGAAGACGGGACAGGCGGTCCAGCTCGACGGCAACGCGTCCAGCGACCCGGACCAGCAGGCGCTCACCTACGCCTGGAGCCAGAGCTCCGGGCCTCCGGGTACCTTCAGCTCGACGACGGCTAACCAGGTCACGTTCACCGCGGGCGGCACTGCCGGCACCGTGGTCATCTCGTTGACGGTGGCCGACACCACCGGGCTCACCGGGAGCACGACGAAGACCCTGACCGTCCAGCAGCAGGGCAACGACGATGGCGGCTGCAGCAGCACCGGGTCTCCGAGCTCGGTGCTCGCCTTGCTCATCGTCGGGGCGTTCGCGCTGCTCCGGCGCCGGCGCGTCTAGGACTGGAGTGGATGGTCCCGGCGGCGCGTTCCGTCGCCGGGGCCTACCCGACGTCGAAGGAACACCTCTGGCGGAGTGCCGGGCGGTGGCCGGAGCGGCGCCCCCGGATGTGGACCGCGTGGGGTCACTGCACGGCTGGTCCGGCCGCTCCGGCATCGGCAGCGTGGGACGGCCCGGGGGGGAGGAACGGGCCCGGCGGCGGGGCCGTTCGTGGATTGAGAGGGGGCGGTTTCGCCCGCCGATCCTTGTCCATCGTCGGAACCGGCCCGGACGGACGGCGGGGGCCGACGGGCGCGCCTGCGTCGCCGTCGGTCGTGGGCGGCGCGCGGAACCCGGAACCGCTGCCCGACGGCGAGCTCGGCTGAACCGACCGGGCGGCGCCCGTCCCGGCGTCGGCGACGAGCTCGCGCGGAGGCAGCTGCCCCCCCGTGCCCACTGTGGGGACGTCGCCCGCATCCGAGGAGGCGGGCAGGGCGGAGAGCGCCGGCGGCGGAGCCGCCACCGGAGGGGCAGCGCTGACGGGCGGAGATTCCTTCGCACAGCCGACCAGGAGCAGCGTGACGAAGCAGAGGGTGCGCACGGTCATTCCATCCTCCTCGACGCCCGCGGGCGTGGCCACATTCACCGAGGGCACCGGCCCCGGCTGGAACAGCGCTCGCTGGCCACGTATCCTCGACCATTGCAGGTACGACCGAGGAGGGCACCGTGCGCTCTCTGATCGCGGTCTTCGTCCTGGGAAGTCTGGCGCTCGCCGACGCTCCCGACGGCGGGCGGGTGACGGACCCGCGCGCCTCCGAGCGGCTGGAGATGGTCCAGAGGCACCTGGTCTCGGAAGGCATCCGGGACCCGCCCACGCTGGAGGCCATGCGGTCCGTCCCCCGGCACGAGTTCGTGCCCTCCTCGCTCTCGAGCGCGGCGTACCAGAATCGTGCGCTGCCCATCGGGCTCGGTCAGACCATCTCCCAGCCCTACATCGTGGCCTACCAGACCGAGGTGATCCGGCCCCGTCCCGGAATGAAGGTGCTGGAGGTGGGAACCGGCTCGGGCTACCAGGCCGCGGTGCTCGCCGCCGCGGGAGCCCGCGTCTACACGGTGGAGATCTTCGCCGAGCTGGCGAACAGCGCCCGGACACGGCTCGAGCGACTCGGCTACCGGGCGACGGTCCGCCACGGTGACGGGAACCTCGGCTGGCCCGAGGAGGCGCACTTCGACGCCATCGTGGTGACCGCCGCCTCCTCCCACATCCCTCCGGCGCTGGTGGAGCAGCTTCGTCCCGGGGGCCGGATGGTCATCCCCGTCGGAAGCATGTACGGCGCCCAGAATCTGATCCAGGTGGACAAGGGCACGGACGGGGTGGTGCGTACCCGCATGCTTCTCCCCGTCGCCTTCGTGCCGATGCTGAGCGGGCTCCGGTGACCGGAGACGGGCGGCGCGGGCTCGCCCTCGCGGTCGCGCTGCTCTCCGGCTCCACCACCGCCAACGAGATCCTTCTCGTCCGCCTCTTCGGCGTGGAGCACTTCCATCATTTCGCCACCATGGCCATCGGGGTCGCGCTGCTTGGCATCGGCGCGAGCGGGACCTTCGGTGCGCTCTTTCCGGTGCGCGACGTCGAAGGCGCAGAGCGCCGGCTTCGCGCGGCGGCCGCGGTCACGGCGCTCGCTCTGCTCGCCTCGCCCTGGCTCGCGCACCAGCTGAACGTCGAGCCGACGCAGCTTCCCTTCGATCGGGGCCAGTGGCTCCGGCTGGCCGTGCTGGTCGCGGTTCTCGCCATTCCCTTCCTCGCCGGCGGGTTGGCGACCCTGACCGCGTTCCTGCTCGCCCCGGAGCGGACCGGCCGTCTCTACGGCGCGAGCTTCGGGGGAGGGGCGCTGGGCGTCGTCCTCGCCTTGCTGGTGCTGTTCGTGCTCCCGCCTTCGCGGTCGCTGGTGATGCCGCCGATCCTCGCCGCGCTCGCCGCGCTGGTGCTCGGAAGGTCGTGGGTGGCGCTGGGGGCGGGCGCCGCCGCGGCCATCCTCTTCCTCGGACCCTCCTGGGATGCCCGCCTCAGCCCGTACAAGAGCCTGCCGCAGCTCTCGGCGCTCCCCGAGGCGCGCCGGGTCGCCGAGCGGTTCGGACCGCTCGGCTGGGTGCTGGCCATCGAATCGCCCTCCTTCCACCTCGCGCCGGGCCTGTCCCTCTCCTTCCGCGGTCCGCTTCCCCGGCAGACGGCGTTGCTCGTCGATGGCGACCTCGCCGGCGCGGCGACCGATCTGACCGACCCCGCCGCCGCCCGGGTTGCCGAGGCGCTCCCGGTCTCCCTGGCGCACGCGCTCGCTCCCCGGCGGCGCGTTCTCCTGCTGGGGGTGGGAGACGGCCTCGCCCTCGGAGCGGCGCTCGAGTCCGATGCCCGGTGGATCGTCACCCTCGAGCCCAATCCGGATCTCCTCCGGCTCTCGCGGCAGCTCGCCCCCCTCCGGTTCTGGCAGGCGGAACGGGTGGAGGACCGCACCGGCAATGCACGCGGGCTGCTCGCCGGTGAGCGTTCCACCTTCGACCTGGTGGCGCTGGGGCCCAGCGTCGGACACGGAGCCTCCGTGGGCGGAGTCCGCGCTCTCCAGGAAGACTTCCTGCACACCGTCGACGGCTACGAGATCTTTCTCCGCCGCCTCGGGCCGGAAGGCGTGCTCTCGGTGACCACCTGGATCTCCACCCCTCCCCGGGAGAGCGTGCGGACCGTGCTCACCGCGGCCGCGGCGCTGCGCCGCCTCGGCCATCCCCCGGCGCTGAGGCTGGTCGTGGTGCGCAACTGGGGAACGGTGACGGTGCTGGCCCGCTCCGTGGCCTTCAGCGCCGGCGAGCTCACGCGACTGCGTGCCTGGGCTGGGGAGAGATCCCTGGACGTCGACTGGCCGCCGGAGGAGGGCTCCGCCACCGTCCCGTTCAACGTGCTCGACGATCCCTCGCTCGGACAGGCGGCCGCCGCGGCGAGCCGCTCGGAGCAGGAGGTGGCCGAGTTCGCCGGGGGCTACCCCTTCGACGTCGCTCCGGTCGACGACGCGCGGCCCTACCCGCACCACTTCCTGCGACTGACCAGCCTTCCGGCGCTGGTGCGAGAGGCCGGGGGCTCATGGCTTCCCTTCGCCGAGTGGGGGCCGATCGCGCTCCTCGCCACCCTCGTCCAGACCGTGGGGGTGGCCGTGCTCCTCCTGCTTCTCCCGGTCCTGCTCTGGGGCCGGCGAGGCGAGTGGACCGCTCCGAGGTGGGTGGTGCTGGGCCATTTCGGTGCCCTCGGTGGCGCCTACATGGCCGCGGAGATCGCTGCCATCCAGCAGCTGGGGTTACTCCTGGGGCACCCGGTCTACGCCGTGGCGGCGGTCCTGGTGATCTTCCTCGCCGGCTCCGGCGCGGGAAGTCTCTGGTCGGATCGCGTCTCGCCCGAGCGAGGCGTCCGGGTGTGCGCGCTCCTGACGCTCCTCCTGGCCCTCGCGGCGCTCGCGCTGCTGCCGATGGTCCACCTCCTGGTGCCGGCCGCGCCGCCCGTCCGCACGGTGGCGGTGCTGGGCAGCCTCCTCCCCCTCGCGTTCCTGATGGGGATGCCGTTCCCCCTCGGGCTCCGGCGACTGGTGCGCGACTCGGGGTCACTGGCCTGGGCGTGGGCCTCGAACGGCTTCGCCTCTGTCGTCGCGGTGCCTCTCTCGGCGCTGCTCTCGCTCGAGCTGGGGTCCCGGGTGCTGTTCCTCGCTGCCGGGGCAGCGTACGCCCTGGCCGCTGCCGCGGCCCTCGGCGGCCGTGGGCGAGGGGCTCGTACAGCCTGACCGAGCATCCGGGCCGGCCGGTGCAGCCCGGGATCGGGTGCTTCGCCACGGCCGAGGTCGCCGGAAGCTCCGCGGCGCGGCAGCGACCCGGCTCAGGCCGACTTGACGACGCCGACCGGGCAGCTCACGCCGGTGCCCTCGAGCCCGCAGTACCCGCCCGGATTCTTGGCCAGGTACTGCTGGTGGTAATCCTCGGCGTAGAAGAACTCCGGCGCCTCGCGGATCTCGGTGGTGATGCGGCCGTGCCCGGAGGCGGTGAGTACCTTCTGGTAAGCGTCGCGCGAGGCCTCGGCGGCCCGGCGCTGCTCCTCGCCAAAGGTGTAGATGGCGCTCCGGTACTGCGTGCCTGCGTCGTTGCCCTGACGCATGCCCTGAGTGGGGTCGTGCTCCTCCCAGAAGCGGCGGAGCAGCGTCTCGTAGCCGAGCAACTTCGGGTCGAACACCACCAGCACCACCTCGGCGTGTCCGGTGCGGCCGGAGCAGACCTCGCGGTACGTGGGGTTGGGGGTGAGGCCACCGGCGTAGCCGACCGCGGTGACGGTGACACCGGGGAGCTGCCAGAAGAGGCGCTCGGCGCCCCAGAAGCAGCCCATGCCGAAAAGCGCCCTTTCCTTGCCGGGCCAGGGCCCGACGAGTGGCGCCCCGTTCACGAAGTGCTTCTCGGGGACGGGCATCGGTGTGCTCCGGCCGGGGAGGGCCTCGGCGGCGGTGGGGAGAGAAAGCTTGGCGGTTCGCGATTCGAAGTAACCCATTGCGTTCACGTTGTAAGGCCCGCCGGAAAAGCGTGCCAGACTCCCTCGGTACGCGGAGAGCTCCGATGAAGTTACGTGGCCTTGGCCCCTACCTTCTGCTGCTGGTGCCGGCGATTGCGCTGGTGCTGTTCGCCGATCGCTTCCCCTCACCGATGCCCGTCCACTGGGACATGTCGGGTAGACCGAACGGGTACTTCCCTCGCACCCCGGTGGCGATGGCGTTTCCCCTGCTCCTCTTCGGAGGAATCCTGCTGCTGCTGGACGGCATCGCTGCCGCCGGCGCGCGGACCGGCCCGCCGGCGAACAGCGAGGGAGTCCGCCGGCTCCTGGCCCCCATCCGGTGGGTGCTTGCCCTCACCGCGCTCCCTGCTGCGTTCGCCCCGCTCTGGGGGCCCACGCCGGTCCTGGTCATGGCCGGGCTGATGGTGCTGGTGGTGATCGTGCAGGTCGTGCGATCGCCGCGGCTCGTCCAGGCCGCTCCCCAGGACTGGCGCGGAGGCCTCTTCTACGCGAACCCGGAGGACCCACGACTGGTGGTCCCCAAGCGGTTCGGCATCGGGTGGACCTTCAATTACGCCCGGCCCGCGGCCTGGGTCGTGACTGCGCTGCTCCTGCTGGGTCCACTCGCCGTCGTCGGCGCGGTGATGCTGCGGCTGGCGACCCACCGTTGACCGCTACGGTCCGAAGCGGGCCTCGATGGTGCCGAGCATGCCGAAGTCGGCACGCACGAGGTCGCCTTCCTGGATCTCCAGAGACGCCATGCATGTCCCGGTGATCACCACCTGGCCGGGACGTGCCACTTCGGCAAGGCCCGAGAGCTCGTTGACCAGCCAGGTCAGCGCCACCCGCGGGTCTCCCAGGACGGCAGCGCCGGTGCCCTGGCGCCGGTAGCGGCCCACCACCTCCGCGCTCACCGGGTGGGTCGCCAGATCGAGGCGGCGCCAGTCCGGCGCGACCGCCGGGCCGAGGACCAGGTCGTGCGCGCAGGCGTTGTCGGCGACGAGCTGGGCCTCCCCTGCGCGCACGAAGTCGCGGTAACGCGAGTCGGGAACCTCGAGGGCGAGGTGCAGCGAGGCCACGGCGTCGAGCACCTCGGCGGTGGAGTAGGGTGCCGCGCGGGGCACGAGGTCACGGTCGAAGACGAAGGCGAACTCCGGCTCCGCGACGCGCATCCCGTTACCAGCGAGGGAGAGCTCACGGCCGGGAGGATGGCTCCGGTTCGCCAGCAGCCTCCCGGCCATGGGACCGCCGACGCCGATGTGCCGCTGGCCGGGGATGCTGGTGGCGGCGAGCTTCCACCCTCGGAGCGGCTGCCCCGAGCAGACCTGCACCTCACGCTGGACGGCGTAGCCCTCGGCACGGGTCCGTGGGCGGACCGCCTCGGGAATCGCATCGAGCTTCAGGCGACCCTGCCAGCTCTCCCAGAGAATCTCCGCGGCGCGGCGAATGCGGGCGGTGTCCTCGAGCGTCTCCATTCGGGGCTCCGGAGTCTATGCGAGTTCTGGAACCGTCCCCCGCCGCCTGGAGATTGGCCGTGCGGGGATGGCGAACATCAGGCTCACCGGCGGGTTGCAACCGGGGCCCGAGGGGCGGAGAAGGTCCGGGCTGCTCCTCGACAGGAGGTCTCCGATGGGCTGGGCAGACGGACTGGGTCAGGTGCTTCAGAACGCGCTGGGGGGCAGTGCCTCCGAGGCGGACATCCACTCGGCATTCGACAAGGTTGCGGGTGCGGCGCCCCAGGGGGAGCTGACCCAGAGTCTCACCCACGTCTTCAACTCCGACCAGACCCCGCCCTTCGAGCAGATGCTGGGCGGGCTGTTCGGGCAGTCGTCGCCGGACCAGAAGGCGGAGCTCCTGAACCAGGTGCTCTCCGGCCTCGGCCCGTCGGCGGGAAGCGTCCTTGGAGGCCTCGGGGGGCTCGGGGGACTGGCTGCGGTGCTCCAGGGCGGAAAGGGGGTGTCCGCCGCCCAGGCGCAGGAGATCTCGCCGCAGGCGGTCGAGGCGGTCGCGCAGAAGGCGCGCGAGGTCAATCCCGGCATCGTGGACGTGGTCTCGGGCTTCTTCGCCAAGAATCCGCAGCTGGTGAAGGGCATCGGTGCAGGTGCGCTGGCCCTCCTGATGTCCCGGCTGTCGAGCCAGCGCCGCTGACCACTCTTTTCAGGGATTCGATCGGGCCCGCAGGGCATCGGCGAGCACCGCCGCCTCGTTCGCGCGGAAGCGGGCCTCGGTCCGGAGCGACGGAGGCGTGGCGGGTCGTTCCTCGGTCTCGGTCCAGAGCGCCTTTCGCCGCTCGCACTCCGCCACGCAGGCGAGGCGCTCCTGGCGCACGGCGGTCCTGAGCGCCGTCTCCAGCCGGTGGGCGAGGTCCTCCGCGCCCGAGCCTCCAAGCCCGGGATGGGCGCGCAGCACGTCGCGCGCGGTCATCGCCGCGACCGCGGCCAGCGAGAGCTCTTCCATGGTCTGCCTCCCGGTGGGCTCCGGTCCTCGAAGACTCGTCGGAGCACCGCCTGCATCGCGGCGGAGATGCCGAGCGTCGAGGCCTCCGCCGCGCTCACCCAGCGGGCGCCGTCTGGCGGCTCGAGCCCCTCGACCGCGAAGACGTCGAGCGTGAGCGCGCGGTGAGTCAGCGTCCGCTCCACCCGTCCCAGCGGACGGGGAGCGCCGAGCTGCGGCCAGCGGGCGCGCAGGGCCTCGACCTCGGTCCCCGGCTCGCACTCCACGCCCGGGAGCTCCCAGAGGCCACCGAAGAGTCCGGTCCCGTCACGGCGAACGAGCAGCACCGCGTCGTCCCGCCGGACTGCGGCCAGGGCGAGGTGCAGGGCCCGCCGCCGGGGTGGCGTCTTCGGGGCGGGGATGTCGGCCACCCTGCCCGAGCCGAGGGCGGTGCAGCGCCCGCGCACCGGACAGAGGAGACAGGCCGGCTGCTCGGGGCGGCACACCGTGGCCCCGAGCTCCATCAGGGCCTGATTCCAGTCGCCGGGCCGGTCCCCCTCCACCAGCGTCGCGGCGAGATCCCAGAGCCGCCGCTCGGGTCCGGCATCGCCGGTGGGGCCCTCGATGCCGAACAGCCGCGCCAGAACGCGGGCAACGTTCCCATCCACCAGCGGGACCGCGCGTCCGAAGGCAATGGAGGCCACCGCGCCCACGGTGTACCGGCCGAAGCCGGGGAGCGCGCGGAGCGCGTCGACGTCTTCCGGGAGCCGTCCGCCGTGCCGCTGCAGCACCACCCTGGCGGCGTGGTGGAGGTTTCGCGCCCGGGCGTAGTACCCGAGCCCGCGCCAGGCGGCGAGGACCTCGTCGAGGCTCGCCCGGGCGAGCGCGGCCACGTCGGGGAAGCGGGCGAGGAACGCGCTCCAGTAGGGGAGCACCACCGAGACCTGCGTCTGCTGGAGCATCACCTCGCTCACCCAGATGGCATACGGGTCGCGGGTGCGCCGCCAGGGCAGGTCGCGGGCCTGCGCGTCGTACCAGCGGAGGAGCGCAGCGCGAAGCTCGTCGAGGGCGGAGTTGCGAGCCAGGCGGGCAGGCTGGTTCCGCCCCCGTCTGACAGGGCCCCGGGCTACAGTCCTCTTCACACCAGGATGGGCCAGAACGTCCTCACCAACGATTTCAGCTGGTCGAAGAGCCGCCACGAGAAGTTCCAGGACTGCCGGCGGGCGTACTACCTCCATTACTACGGCAGCTGGGGCGGCTGGGAGGACGAGGCACACCCGGAGCTTCGCCAGCTCTGGATCCTGAAGAAGCTCGCCAACCGCTTCAACTGGGCGGGCAGCGTGGTGCACGCGGCGATCAAGGACGCGTTGCTCGAGGTCCGGGCTGGGCGCCGGCCGGATCCGGCGAGGGCCATCGGCCGGGCGCGCTTCATGATGCGGGAGGATTACAAGCACTCACGCGCCCGGGCCTACTGGAAGGAGCGGCAGCGGCTCGAGTTCATGGGCCTGGTGGAGCACGAGTACGGCGAGGCGCTGGAGAACAGCGAGTGGAAGCGCGTCTGGGACGGGGTCGAGGCGGCGCTGACCTGGTTCTTCCAGTCGCCGTGGCTGGAGCGGGCGCGCGCGCTCCAGCCGCAGCAGTGGCTGGAGGTGGACGAGGGGGCGGACCACAGCTGGTTCGAGATGGACGGGGTGAAGATGTTCGCCATCCCGGACTTCGCCTTTCGCGACTCCGACGGTCACATCACGGTCGTGGACTGGAAGACCGGTGCGGCGCACACCGGTCACGAGGACCAGGTGGTGGGCTACGCCCTGTATCTCGCCCACCGTCACCGCGTGGAGCCACAGCAGATCCGCTGCCGGCTGGTGTTCCTCAACGTGGGGCACGAGGTCGAGGTCCCGGTCGACGCTCAGACCATCCAGCACTTCTCGCTCAAGTTTCGCCAGTCGGTGCAGCGGATGCGCGAGCTGCTGGTGAACGCGGCGGCGAACACCCCCCTGGACTCGGCGCAGTTCCCGATGACCGAGGACCTCACCCAGTGCGCTCGCTGCGCGTTCCGCCGGGCCTGTGGCCGCGAGAGCGTGACCTTCGCCTCGCTCTCCCCGAGCGCGTCGGCCGCCTGAGCCGAGCGGGAGCCCCGGCGTCGAGGCGGGGGACGTCAGTGGCAGTGGGTGTCGATCAGCCGGCCAGCCCTCGTGCAGGACGCCCGGCGCCAGGCCGGCCGGCAGCTACTGGACCAGAACGATGCGCGCGTGCGCCGCGCGGCCGATCTCGCGGGAGGAGAGCAGGCGCGCCACGTCCTTCACCTCGTTCCCCACCGTGTCGAAGGCCGCGGCGATGAGCTCACCGAGCGTGGTCTGCACGGCTTCGTGATGCGCGCTGGCCTTCTGCTTCAGCCGCTGCAGCCGTGTTTCCTTCTTCGATTTGCGCATGGCTCCTCCCCGTGGGCGCCGGCGCGGTGGCCGGCGAAAGCTGCCTGGACCCGTAGCAGGCACCATGCCGTCCCGGGTCCAGGGAGAACGTGTGTCCTTCCGCGGATTCCGTGACAACGCCCGCCCCCCGCCCGGCCACCGACTGTCGTTTCTTCAGACACCGGCGCCGCCCCGCCTGATCACGGGGCATGCACGCCTGGCGTTGAAACCACAGGAATTTCCCCCTCCCCGATTGACGGGGTGGGGTGGTACGTCCTCCCACCCAAATGCGGATGCACGTCCTCTTTCACGACAATTGCTTCGACGGGGCGGCCAGCGCCGCGGTGTTCTCGCGCTTCTACCGGGAGCGCATCCGCCCGGACGGGACGCTCAGCTACCAGGGATTGTCACATCAGGCCGGTGGTGCCCCTGTGTCGGAGTCGGCATTCCAGGGTGACGAGAACGCCATCGTCGACTTCCGCTACAGCCAGTCGCCGAAGCTGACCTGGTGGTTCGACCACCATGCCTCGGCGTTCCAGAACGACGGCGACGAGGCGCACTTCCTGGCCGACGGATCGGGCAGGAAGTTCCACGACGCCACCCGGAAGAGCTGCACCGTCTACCTGGCGGACATCGCCCGCGAGCGCTTCGGATTCGACCCCGGGCCGATGGTCGAGCTGCTGGAGTGGGCGGAGATCATCGACGGCGCCCAGTTTCCCAGCCCCCAGATGGCGGTGGGGCTCCGCGAGCCTGCCCTCCAGCTGATGACCGTCCTCGAGGCGAACCACGATCCCCAGCTCATCCCCGAGGTCATCCGACTCCTCCAGAACCACACCCTCTCCGACGTGGCCGCGCGGCCGATGATCCAGGAGCCCTTCCGGCCGCTCTTCGAGCGACATCAGCACAACCGCGAGGTGGTGCGCCGCAAGGCCTCCATCGAGCGGGGGGTGGTCTTCTTCGACGTGGCCGACGAGGGGCTCGACGCGATGAACAAGTTCATCGCCTACGACCTGTATCCCGACGCCCGGTACGTGGTGTGGGTCGGGTGCAGCCGCCGGAAGGCCAAGGTCTCCATCGGGAGCAACCCCTGGCGGCCCGAGCTCCGGAAGCACGACCTGTCGGCCATCGCCGAGCGATGGGGCGGTGGGGGGCATCCGGTGGTGGCGGCGATGAGCTTCAGGCCCGAGGAGCTGCCGCGTGCTCGCGAGGCGGCGCGCGCCATCACCGAGGAGCTCCGGTCGGACCCTGTCCCGGTGACCGCCTGAAGGCGACTCACAGCACCGGGAAGCCGCGGGCGCGGAGCATCCTCACCACCGGGAGCATCGGGAGCCCCTGGACCGAGGTGCGGTCGCCATCGAGCGCGTCCACCAGCGCCTGCCCGCGGCCTTCGATCCGGTAGCCTCCGGCGCAGCCCCGCCACTCGCCGCTGTCGAGGTACCGTTCCAGCTCCTCCGGAGAGACCGGGTGGAACCGGAGCGTGACCACGTCCAGCTCCAGCTGCTCGTCGCCACCACCCACCAGCGCCACCGCGGTCAGCAGCCGGTGGCTCCGTCCGAGCAGCGAGGTGAGCTGGGTGCGCGCCGCCTGCCGCGAACCGGGCTTGCCGAGCGCCTGCCCGTCGACCTCGGCGAGCTGGTCCGCCCCCAGCACCACGGCCCCGGGGTGACGCGCAGCGACCGTCCGGGCCTTGCGGAGCGCCAGCATCCGGACGGCCGCCTCGACCGGCGTGTCCGCCGGGAGGTCCTCCTCAACCCCCGGGTCCTCCGCGGTGTAGGAAAGGCCCAGGCCGTCGAGCAGCGCCCGGCGCGCCGGAGAGGTGGAGGCGAGGAGCAACCGCATGGGGCGGAAGCTGTCTCACACGGGAGCCTCCCGCGCGGCAAGGCAGGCCATCCGCCCTGACCCGGATCCGGAGCGGGTCCGCTGCACTGCCGCGGTCGGGCCCTCTGTTACATTGGTCGCCATGCTCCGCCGGCTCGGTTTCCTCTGTTTCCTCTGCGTGGCGTCTGCTTGCCACCGCCAGGCCCCGGCCGAAGCACCGGCGAAGTCCGCGGCCAACAGCCCCGGTCTCCCCACCGCCCCCAGCCATCACCCCTCGCGCCCCCCTCCGGTGGAGCCGCTGCCGGTGTGCGACGGGAGGGGACTGGATCCGCTGGATGCTGCCCGGGCCGCGTACGACGCTCGGGAATACGAGCGGGCCCTCTCCTGTGCCGCGGAGGCCTCGGCCCGCGCCCCGGACGAGCCGGATGCTCACAGCGAGCGAGGCGCCGCGCTCTCGGCGCTGGGAAGGTTCGACGAGGCGAAGCTCGCCTACGCCCGGGCGCTGGCGCTCGATCCCGAGCACCTCGACTCGCTGCTCGGCGCCGCGCACCTCTACGGAGTGAGCCTCCCCAGCACCCGGGACAACGACGAGCTGGCCTTCGTCTACGCCGAGCGGGGACGCCAGATGGCGCGCGAGGCGGGCGACGGCGAGCTGGCGGCCCAGTTCGCGCTGCTGGGGGCCATGGCGGCCAACGACCTCGGTGAGGCGCAGACCGCGCTGGAACGGAGCGAGGAGGCCTCCGAGGAGCGGGGCAGCGACCCCGACGTTGCCTACGAGAAGGCCGTGGCTCTGTTCGAGCTCTGCCGGTTCAAGGAGGCGCACGAGGCCTTCACCCGGCTGCTCTCGGACGATGAGCACGGCGCGCACGCGCACCAGCATCTGGCCCTGCTGCTCGAGCGCGAGGGGAAGCTGGCCGAGGCCGAGGTGCACTTCCGGAAGGCCCGTGAGCTGTCGCCGGACGACTTCCCCCCGCCGCAGCTCCTCCCGGAGAAGGAATTTCGCCGCGAGCTGGATCGGGCGCTCGGCGGGCTTCCGCCGGACATGCGCAAGGATCTCGGCGGCATCCCGGTGACGGTGGAGGACATCCCCAGGGCCGACGACCTCCTGGAGGGAGACCCGCCCCTGTCGCCCACCATCCTGGGGCTGTTCCGTGGGCCGCCCATCGGCGAGCCGTGCACCGCCGAGGATGGTCCGGTCTGCCGCTCGGTGGTGGTGTACCGCAAGAACCTGGCACGGGCGGTGACCTCGCGCGAGGAGCTGCTGGAGCAGATCCGGGTGACGCTCCTCCACGAGATCGGCCACCTCCGGGGCGAGGACGATCTCGAGCTCGCTGCGCGCGGGCTGGAATGAGCGCCGCCCAGAGCGGGGCGCCGCCGACGGTGCGAGTGTCGGCGGATGCCGCGCGCGCCCTCCGGCATCTCCGCCCCTGGGTGTGGCGCAAGGACGTGCTCCAGGCACCCGGGGCGCCGGGTGGCTGGGTGGTGGCGGTGGTCGATCCGCGGGGTCAGCCGGCGGGACAGTCGCTGTGGGCGGAGAAGAGCCCGCTCGCGCTCCGCCTCCTCACCCGCCGGAGTCCTTCGGAGGAGCCGGTGGACGCCGCCTGGTTCCGGGCGCGGCTCCAGGCATCCATCGCCCGGCGTGCCTCGTTCGACCGCGAGTCGCTGCGCCTGGTGCACGGAGAGGCCGACGGGCTGCCGGGCCTGTTCGTGGACCGCTACCGCGATCGGCTGGTGCTGCAGACGCTCTCCGAGGGGATGGACACCCGCAAGGAGATGCTGGCGGCGCTGCTCGAGGAGCTCACCTCGGCAGTCCAGGTGGTGTGCCGGGACGACGGCTCGGGCCGTGACTTCGAGCAGCTGCCGCGGGAGTCTCGCATCCTTCGCGGACCGCGGGAGACCGAGGTGGAGTGGTGCGAGGGGGCGAACGTCTTCCGCACCGATCTGCTGCACGGCATGAAGACCGGCGCGTTCCTGGACCAGGCCGAGAACCACCTCCGCGCCGCCGAGCTCGGTGGTGGTCGGGCGCTGGATGCGTTCAGCTACCACGGTGGATTCGCCCTCGCGCTGTCGGCGCGGTGCGACTCGGTGCTCGCGCTGGAGCAGGATCCGGCGGCGGTGGCACGCCTGCGCGAGAACGTTCAGCGGAATGGCCGCCGCAACGTGGAGGCGCGCGAGGCGAACGCGTTCGACGTGCTCCACCAGCTCGATCGGGACGGGGAGCGATTCGACACCGTGGTGCTCGACCCGCCGGGCCTCGCCAAGCGCAAGGAGGGCGCGCGCACCGCGATGCGGGCATACCGCGAGCTGAACGTCCGGGCGCTCCGGCTGCTCCGGTCAGGCGGGCTCCTCGTCACCTGCTCCTGCTCGGGGAAGGTGAAGCCTCCAGACTTCGAGGAGATGCTCCTCGGGGCCGCGGACGACGTGCGGCGGCCGATCCAGATCCTCGAGCGGCGGGGCCCGGCGGCCGACCATCCCGCGCTCGGCGGTCTCCCCGAGACGGAATATCTCAAAGCGTTCTTCGTTCGGCCGCTGTGAAACGGGCGTGCAGCTCGACCAGAGGTCGTCTCATGGGTGGTGGCTCAGCGCTGTCTCGCCGTGGCTTCGTGCTCGGCGCGAGCTCGCTCCTGGCGGCGCGCTCCGGGGGCAAGGAGCGGCGGACCCTCGGGCCCGGAGTGAGGAACGCCCATCTCCTGCTCCATGACCCGGTCCACGGAGTGCTCGTGCTCGTCGGTGGGGCGGATGCCCGGGCGGTCCGCGCGGAGACCTGGATCCGGAAGGGCGAGGTGTGGAGGCCAGAGGGCCCAGGTGGCCCCGGTCCAAGGACCTTCCCCGCCGCCGCCTTCGACCGGCGGAGAGGACTGCTGGTCCTCTTCGGAGGAAACCGGGTGCTGTTCGGTCCCGAGGGGGCGCGGGACACCTTGCTCGACGACACCTGGGAATGGAACGGAGCGGCGTGGAAGCGGCTTCCGGTGAGCGGGCCACCGGCGCGGAGCGAGTCCAGCGCCTGCTTCGACGAGCGGCGCGGTCGGGTGGTGCTCTTCGGTGGCTGGCGCTGGGTGGAGGGGCGGCGCCAGCGGCTCGGTGACACCTGGGAGTTCGACGGCACCCGCTGGGAGCAGCTCAGCGCGGACGGCCCGGAGGGGCGCAGCGGGATGGCCCTGGCGTTCGACCGAGGTCTCGGCGCGACGGTCCTCGTCGGCGGCAGCGCCGGACGCGGCCCGTTCGCAGACACGTGGGAATGGCGTGGATCGCGCTGGGAAGGCCCGCTCCCGGGTCCCGGACCTCGCTTCAATCCGGCGCTCGCGGCGGATGCGGCGCGAGGCGAGCTGGTCTGCTTCGGGGGCTGGGACGGGTCCCGTCGGCTCGGAGATACCCAGGTTCGCCGCGCAGGCCGCTGGGAGGCGAAGGGTGTGGAGAAGGGACCGTCACCGCGGAACCACACCGCCATGACCTTCGACGAGACGCAGGAGCGGGTGTTCCTCTTCGGAGGGCACGACGGGGAGCGGGTGTTCGGCGATCTGTGGAGCTGGGACGGCGAAGCCTGGACGCTCCTGGAAGATGCCGGGCCGCGTCCGCGCGTCGACAACGGGCACTAGAAGCTCGCGCCGGCGGGTGTGTCGACGCGAAGCACCGAGTCCTGACCGAACTCGCGGACGTACGCCCGGCGGATCTCCTCGAGCCCCGACTCGTTCGACCCCGGTGGGTGGAGGAGGAGCAGCACCGACGTCGGCTCGTCCACCACTCCGCCGTCCGGCCCCGTCCACCGGCCCCGTGCCTCGAGCAGGGTCCACCCTTGCAGCCGCGGGCCAGCCTCCCGGGCCAGGAAGGCGTCCACCTCGGCGGTGGTGAGCGTGCCGCCGTCGGGAAG
>Ga0070664_100000315_pt1 | contig 35273 bp, 22 predicted proteins | sample KBSC73metaG_FD_65863 | JGI IMG/M metagenome (GOLD analysis project Ga0070664, IMG submission 65863) | Corn rhizosphere microbial communities from Kellogg Biological Station, Michigan, USA - KBS C7-3 metaG | ecosystem: Host-associated > Plants > Roots > Rhizosphere > Soil ... | reverse complement strand
TTTGAACTAAAATTTACAGGCTCCAAATTTACCAGTCAGTAGCTTCGGAACGTCCATTCAATTACCCACGAATAGCTGTTTGATCCCGTTCAGCAGTTCATCATTGAAGCAATAAATATGAATATGACAAATGCAGTGAAAGGCTTGAATGCCTCTTCGATTGAGAAATTTATTTACCAGATCAAATGGAATTAATAGAGCGGGACGGTTTTCTGGCCACACTTCGATTTCAATTTGAAGGCGTGATGGAAAGTGAAGGGCGCTGCGTTTTCGTAAGCGGAGAGGCGGGCATTGGAAAAACCTCGTTGATAAAAGCTTTCTGCAATGAAGTAAAAAATAAATGCAACATATACAAAGGCATATGTGATGCCTTGTTCACTCCACGCCCGCTTGCGCCGTTATACGATGTTCTTCTGCAGTTGGGAAAACGCATCCCCCAAAACAACATCGATGTTACAAACCGCACAGCTTTTTTCACGAATTTTTTCCAGGAATTAAACGAGCGAAGGGAAGTCAGCGTGGTTGTATTCGAAGACATTCATTGGGCGGATGAGGCAACGCTCGACTTCATAAAATTTCTGGCGCGGCGAATTACCCAGTTGAAATGCTTTTTTATTCTGACTTACCGGGATACTGAAATTCACACCAGCCATCCTTTAAGAAACATAATGGGACAGTTAAGCCCGGTTTCATTTACGCGAATCGAGTTGCAGCCATTGTCCAAACAAGCAGTTGAACACCTGGCGGAAGAGCGGGGATACAATGGTGAAGATGTCTATCGTCTCACCAGCGGCAATCCATTTTACGTTAGCGAAATATTGGCGAGTTATAGCGAAGGTGTACCTGATAATATCAAAGATTCCGTATTATCTGTTTATAACAGGGGAAATGAAAAAGTAAAGCGCGTGTGGGAAATATTGTCTGTGCTTCCGACAGCCTTTGAAATAATTTATCTCGATAGACTGGATCCTTCGTATATACCTGCCGTCCAGACATGCATCGATGCAAAGATCCTTGTAATTGATAACGGGCGAATCTTTTTTAAACACGAGTTGTACCGGAGAACGATCGAATCGTCGTTATCACCGCTCGCCAGGATATCGCTTAATAAAAAGGTTCTTGACCTGCTGCTCGAACGATTTGAAGAGAACCACGCCACAGAAAGGATCATTCATCACGCAAAAAATGCAAATGAATATGATCTTGTCGTTAAATATGCGCCGATCGCAGCGAAACAGGCCGCATCTGTCGGAGCTCACATAGAAGCCGCGCGTTTGTTCCTTACAGCAATTGAATATTACCAGGGCAATGATGAGGACATCCTGCTACAATTTTACGAATCGTATTCATATGAATGTTACCTGACAAATCAGCCAAAAGAAGCGATCATTTATACAAACAGGGCATTGGATATCTGGAAAAAGAAAAACGATATTGAAAACACCGGCCACTCAATGCGCTTTTTATCGCGGCTCTGGTGGTGGTGGAAACTGGAATCGCGCCGAAACTCTTGCCAAAGAGGCAATAGAAGTTTTGGACGGCCAGCCATCTTCAAAAGCGAAGGCAATGGCGTATAGCAACCTGGCACAATTGAAAATGCTGGCAGAAAAACTTGACGAATGCCTGTACTGGGCAGAAAAGGCCATTGTGATCGCAATAGAGTTGAATGATGAAGAAACCCTTTCTCATGCATTGAACAATGTGGGTTCGATCCAAATGACCCAGGGCTTCATTGAAAAGGGTAATGAACTGCTGCAACAAAGTCTTACGATCGCACTAAAGAATTCCTACAACGAACACGTTGCTCGTGCATATACCAATCTTGGTTGTAATTGGGTCATGCTTAAAAATTATTCCGAAGCTGAAAAATTTTTTGAAGCGGGCATATTGTATTGCGAAGAAAGAGATCTTGACTCCTGGGCCTCTTATATGGTATCCTGGAAAGCAAGATTAAAACTGGAAACGGGCCATTGGAAAGAAGCGTGTGATATTGCTGACCGCCTTTTAAAAAATGAAATTCAAAGCCCTATCGTTAGCAGCATCATACTTGTGATTGGTGGCACCATTAAAATGAGAAGAGGAGAAGATGATGCGCTTCATCAATTGATGGAAGCAAAAACGATGGCTTCACAAAGCACGGAATCACAAAGGATCCTTCCGGTTCTCTCTGCTTTATTGGAATATGAATGGATCACAGGCTCGATCGTTATCGACGACAAAATACTTGATACAATCAAGACAAGGATCATGGACTCAGAAACTATTTACGGAAACGGTGAATTTGTCTTTTGGCTTAAGAAGGCGAGGCGACAAAGGTTAACCGTGAAGAACATACCGCAGATATATAGCGCGGATAGTCCAACGTCAGCGTTGAAAGCGGCCGCATTTTGGGAAAACGCTGGATCGCCGTACCAGCAAGCGCTTGCCTTATTTGAAACCGACGATGAAAATAAAAGAAAGGCGATTGCCATCGTTCAACGACTGGGCGCGACTGCCGTTTATGAGAGAATGAAATTTGAAATGAGACGATCTGGAATTAAGAACATTCCACGCGGCGCCAGGAAGACAACACAGTCAAACCCCGAATTTTTGACTGACCGGGAATTGGATGTCCTGAGGTTACTGCACGAAGGGTTGCATAATAAAGAAATTGCTGCACGTCTTTATATCTCTGCTAAGACAGTTGACCACCACATCTCTGCGATACTCTACAAACTGGAGGTGAACTCACGCACAAAAGCTGTACATGAGGCGGAGAAGCTCGGAATTATAAAATAGGGAATCGTCCATCTCTAAATAGGGAAATACTCTGTCACTAAAGAGAAGTATTCTGTTCAACTTTAGGAGCATAAAAAAAACATTGTATGAAGAAGTTCATTGTCGAAAGGAATTTGCCGGGTGCAGGAAATCTTACTCGTGAAGAATTACAAATTATTTCCGAGTCATCATGTAACGCCATTGCTCGTTTTGGAAAACATTATCACTGGATAGAGTCATATGTTACCAATGACAGGATCTATTGCATTCATATAGCAGAGAGCGAGGCGGCCGTTCGTGAACACGCCAAACTCGCAAACATTCCAATCAATACGATCAACGAGATCGTTACTATTATTGACCCCTTGGCAAGTAATCCTCTAGAACATAGTCTTCTTAAGATGGAACGACCGGTTACTTTATAAGTCCGTACGCGTTAGTCGCAAAGTCTTATGAGATATTGGATATTGTGATATTGTGATATTGTGATCTCATACCTAATCCTCGATGGATAATATCTAATATCTAATATCTAATATCTAATATCCAATATCCAATATCCAACGCCCTCAAATCACTAAATTCGCTGTAATTCTATGTTCGAGGTTTTGCAGGCATATTTTGAGCGCAATGGCACTTTGACCAATGAAGAAATAAACTTCATGAGGTCAATGGTCTTGCCAAAACAACTAAAAAAGGGAGAGTTTCTTCTTCGTGAGGGAGAGATCCCTCGCTATGGCGCGTTTGTGTGCAAAGGATTTTTGCGCAGTTACTTTGTAGATAATAAAGGAAAAGAACACGTTGTGCAGTTTGCGCCGGAGAATTGGTGGATAAGTGCCAAGCCCGGGGTTAGTGAGGATGCACCTTCTTCGATTTTTATTGATGCCATTGAAGATTCAGAGATTTTCCTGGTTGACAAGGCGGCGCATATTTCTTTAATGCAACGAGTGCCTTTGTATGCATCTTCCTTCCTCGCCGGAATTCAGAAACGTGGTGAAGCCAAAGAAAAACGTATTGTTCATTCCCTGGCATCAACAGCCGAGGAGCGTTATAACGAGTTTATGAAAACTTATCCTTCAATAGCCCAAAGAGTCCCTCAACACATGCTGGCTTCTTATCTCGGTATAACCCCCGAAACGGTAAGTCGCATCCGCCGTAAGGCCCTTACAAAAAAATAATCCAGACTTTTTGATTCTTGACCTATGTCAATGTGAACGACTTTTTGCGCAAATAGCTTTGCTGTATTAAACATTGTCAAATGAAAAATATAATTACAGCAGCGATCACCGATCAGCGCAGACATAACAACCATGCGTGGTTCAACCAGTGGTTTGATTCCTCATTCTATCACCAGTTATACGCCAACAGGGACGAAAATGAGGCAGCCGCATTCATTCATGAGTTAGTAAATGAATTAGAACCAACGGCAAATTCCAAAATGCTTGATCTTGGCTGCGGGAGCGGACGTCACAGTAAATACCTGGCATCAAAGGGATTTGAAGTAACGGGGATTGACCTGGCTTCTTCTTCCATACGCCAGGCGAAAAGATGGGAAACTGAGAAACTTCATTTTTACCGTCACGATATGAGGGTGCCATTTGGCAGGAATGTGTTTGACATCGTATTTAACTTCTTCACGAGCTTCGGCTATTTTGAAGATCCTTCTGAAGATCACAAGGTGGTCAACAACATCTATTCGGCTCTGAAACCCGGCGGCGTGCTGGTAATGGATTATATCAATTCCATCCCGGCTGAAAAGAAATTAATAGGGAATGAAGAAAAAGAAATAGATGGCATCATCTACAACATCAATCGTTGGACGAACGAAACTCATTTTTTCAAGAAGATCAGAATTGACAACATCGCAATGGCGGAACCAGTTGAACACATTGAGAGGGTGAAAAAATTTAGCGTCGATGACTTTCAAAATTTGTTCACGGCCAATGGACTTCAACTGGAAAAAGTGTACGGTGACTATTATTTGAATGAATACGACCCAGAAAATTCTCCAAGATTGATCTTAATAGCTAAAAAAATCAAATCGTGAAAAGAGGCACAGAAAATGCTATTACCAGGCGCGAAACCATTGCATTCCTTGTTTCAAGGGTTTCTCAGTCTGCATGACCTAAACAATTTTAATTTCAATACACTTAATATTATCGCCATCCTCCAATTGGAATGTTTGAAAATGATCGGCGGTTTTCCATTACAAGTTGATCCCGTTTGCTGGCAGAAACAAAAGCCTCGGTACAATAGCCGATTTCCTGGTGTTACCACTAATGGAGTTCATCGCTTCCAAAACGAAATTGCAAACCCCTCGGGTTGTACATTTCTAAGCATGATCGATGCAACAGCTGAAGCAGATGGTTTGGGAAACCTTTCCCGATATTACAAATGGATATATGAAATGATATAGTGCCCTGAATATTTTTTCTTTGTGCAAGCAGTTGTATTAAGGATTTAGGCCCGTGCTCTCCAATTAACAATTTTTTCCTACCTTTTTAATACAAATCAATTGCTATGCGAAGACTAATAAGTTTGTCGATACTATCGACCTTTTTAACTATTTTCAGCAGCACCAACATCTTCTCCCAGGTTACAACAGCGACACTAAGCGGGATCGTCAAAAACAATAAGAATGAAGCCTTATCTAATGCGACGGTGAGCGTACAGTTTGCCGAAGCCGGCATTCACCTAGATGTGTTGGCGAATGCAGTGGGCCAGTTTACCATTCCTAATCTGCGGGTGGGTGGTCCATATAAAATATCCGCTTCATATACTAATTATGAGGCAGGTTCAGTTGATAATGTTTTCCTGGAGTTGGGTCAGAACAATTTTGTCGAACTCACACTCCAGGAAAAAGCAACAGAGTTGTCGGGCGTTGTTGTGACCGGCACCGCGAGCCAGGCGGCCAACAAAAAAACGGGTGCGTCGACCAACATCAGCAACAGGTTGATCACAGATCTTCCCACTATTTCAAGATCGGCAGATGATTATTTGCGATTAACACCGTCGGCCTCTCCTACTTATAATGGAATGTCTTTCGCCGGTCGCAATGGGCAATACAATAATTTTTCTCTTGATGGTGCAGTTTTTAATAACCCCTTCGGCCTTGATGCACCCACTCCCGGCGGTCAGAGTAATGCACAGCCTATTTCACTTGATGCAATCGATCAAATACAAGTGAACCTTGCGCCCTATGATGTAACACAAGCAGGTTTTACAGGGGCGGGTGTAAATACAGTTACAAAATCAGGTACCAATACGACCCACGGGACAGTGTTCGGCTTTTTCAGGAATGATGCATTGACAGGTAATAAAGTTTCAGGAACCAAACTGGTGGTGCCCACGCTGAGAGATGTGCAGGCAGGTGCATCTATTGGTGGTCCGATCATAAAAAACAAGCTTTTCTATTTTGCCAATTTTGAAACACAACAACGGCAGGATGAAGCTACCAGTTATGTAGCACTTAACTCGACCAACAATGGTAAATCCAATACTTCACGGGTTCTTGAATCAGACTTGCAAGATGTCAGCAATATTTTAAAACAACGCTTCAACTATGAAACAGGCCCTTACCAGGGATTTACTCATGACCAGGTGAGCTATAAATGGCTGGCGAAACTGGATTGGAACATTGACGATGTGCACAAGCTTACATTCACCTAACGGCTTAAATGCATATCTTGATAAACCTGCGCATCCTAGTGCGATCGGACGTCGTGGCCCTGATTATTACACTCTTCAATTTCAAAATTCAGGCTACCGGATCGTGAATAAATTGAACTCATTCAACGCAGAATTAAAGTCAAACTTCAATAGTAAGTATGCAAATAAGCTGCGGCTCGTTTACACTACCTTCAGAGATCACCGCGAGCCCTTCTCCACTCCTTTCCCTGTTGTTAATATTGATAAAAATGGTATGAGATATATTGTGGCCGGCCACGAACCCTTCTCCATTCACAATATCTTAAACCAGGATGCTTTCCAGGTGACGGATAATTTCAACATTTTTTTAAATAAACACAGTTTGACATTCGGCGCAACATTTGAATCATTCAAGTTTGCGAATTCGTTTAATCTTGTAGGATATGGCCCTGCCATTTTCTATGATGGCGACATCCAGCTTTTCAAAGATAGCATTCCTGTCGGCGGCCAGTATGTGTTTAATTTTGGACCGGGTACCGGTTATCCTTTGGATGCTGATGTAAATTTTGCTAAGAATCACGCGGCATCGGGACAGTTTACATGGGCTTATTTAACGGTGGGACAGATCGGGCTTTATGTACAGGATGAATTCCAGGTGAACAAAAATTTCCGGTTGACATACGGAGTACGCGTTGATGTTCCTCAATACTACAATGCAAGTTTTAAAGACCCCAATTTAAATCCTGACGGAACTTTCGCCGGCACATATACGACAGGCGAACCAACTTTCGCTAACACAGATAATCTGACGCTTTTTGATAAAGATGGAAAGCCCGTCACAAATGGACCAGGTAAAGATGTTGACAATACAAAGTTCCCTGATAAAAAGCCACTCTTTTCTCCGCGTGTAGGTTTTAATTATGATATAAACAATGACAGAAGATTTATTATTCGTGGAGGTACAGGGCTATTCACAGGCCGTTTTCCATTTGTATGGGTTGGCAACCAGATCGCGAATCCTTATTCATCATTCTATTGTGTAACAGCGAAAGATTTTCAATGGCCACAGGTCTGGAGGAGCGACGTTGGACTTGATATAAGAACAACAGGGGGAACAACCATCACAACTGATTTTGCATACACCAAGGACGTGCATGCAATGATGGTTCGCAATTATGGATTAGCCACTCCGACGGGTGTCTTAAATTCTGGTACTGGTGATAAGCGTAACGTATATGCAGCCGGAGAAACGGGAAACACTGCCTATATCTTCACCAATACGGACATTGGCTATCAGTTTGATATCAGCTTGCAGGCTCAACACAACTTTAAAAAGGGCTTTGTTGCATTGTTTGGGTATAATTATCTCGTATCTAAAGATGGAAGTTCAGTGTCCGCTGAAATTTCAAGCGACGCATTTGACCGTAACCCGGTTGTAGGAAATGCAAACAAAGCGGTTCTCTCAAATTCTCTTTATGGAAATACACATCGTTTCCTTTTGGTGGGTTCTAAGCGATTTACCTATGGTGAAGATAAAAAATGGGGGACAACAGTGTCTTTCTTTAGCTCATGGACATCAGGAAACCGTTTTTCGTATACTTACAATGGCGACATCAATGGCGATGGGTCAACACTTAACGATCTTCTGTATGTTCCCTCTGATGCCGAGATCAGCAATATGAATTTTGATCCATTCACCGATGCAAATGGTAATGTGCAATCGGCAGCAGCTCAGCAAGCGGCGTTGAAAGCTTTTATTGGACAGGATAAATATTTGAATGATCACAGGGGACAGTACACCGAGAAGAATGGAGGTGAGACACCATGGTTCAGCCAGTTTGACGTTAGAATTTTACAAGACCTCAGATTTAAGACAGCAAAAAATAAAACTCAGACCGTGCAGCTTAGCCTTGATATCATCAATTTTGGGAACTTGATAAACAGTGATTGGGGAGTCCGTAAATATACAAGTACAGCAAGTTATTATCAGCCACTAACTGTACACTACAATGGAAATAATCCAACTTATGTTTTTGATCCGGCGTTAACGACCACCTTCATTAGTAGTCCCGAACTGATAAGCCGCTGGCAAATGCAATTTGGGTTGCGATATATCTTTTAGTTGATACATGATTATTGAACAAATAAAAAAGAGGCTATCTCAAAGTCGTTGCTCGCCATTGTGAAGGAGGAGCGACTGAAGCCTGCCTACCGGACAGCAGACAATCTATTTGAAAGCACCGACGTTTAAAAAGTGGCTTCACAGTAAACCAACTAAAACTGCAAATCTGTTGACATGATCCTCGAACACGTTGCAATCTGGACAGATAACCTGGAAGAATTAAAACAATATTATATCAAATATTTTGGCGCAACAGCCAATGAAAAATATACGAGCAAGCAAAATCAGTTTCACAGTTATTTTCTCACATTCAAATCAGGCGCCCGGCTTGAGATCATGACGAAACCCGGTATTCCGGACAACAAAAACGACAGGGTAACAGACCAACATAAAGGTATTATTCATTTAGCCTTTGGTGTTAACACGATGAATGAAGTAGATGAAAAAGCAAACCAGCTCATCTCAGATGGTTTTAAAATTCTGCGCGGCCCAAGAAAAACAGGAGACGGCTACTACGAGTTTGAAACACTTGACCCCGATGATAACAGGCTTGAAGTAACAACGAAATACTCTCCATAATTTTCACTCCGTGCCACTCTGTGATCTCCGGGCCTCCTTGGTTGTCATCCTGAGCTTTGCCGAAGGATCACCACAAAGGAACAGAATGTACAAGAGAATCACCGGAGACATTCCAATGATTCAAACTGTTGAACCATTTTTTTCAGTATGCGACGAGTACACAACTTTACCTTTAATGATTGTTGTTTGAATATTAATATCATCATCAAAGATGATAATGTCAGCATCCTTGCCCGCCGATAACGATCCCTTCTTATCTTCTACCCCGATAATGGCAGCAGGTGTACTGGTGATCATTCGTATTGCTTCGGATAAAGGTAACCCGGCAATATTGATCATCGTTCTTACTAACCTGTCGGCTGTGGCAACACTTCCTGCAAAGCAACTTCGGTCTGGTAATTTTGCTACATCATCTTCGATAATCGCAGATATCCCATTTTCTAAATCTCCCAATATAGTTTCTCTTGCCGAAGTACCTGTCGCCCGGATCGCATCTGTTATTAATGCTGTTCGCTCCGCGCCTTTAATTTTATAGATAAGTTTCAACAATGGTTCAGGCAAATGCACTCCATCCGCAATGATCTCGACGGTCATTTCATCAATGAGATATCCACTCTCGACAACTCCCGCATAACGGGAACAACCAACACGGGTTACTCCTGACATAGCCGAATAGAAATGCGTAAGGTGTGTGTACCCGTTTTCAAAAGCTTCACGTACGTCTTTGTATGTTGCATCAGTATGCGCAATAGAAGGCAAAATATCCTTTGACCGTAAGTAACGACCGAATTCCATGGCACCTTTTAACTCTGGTGCAGCACTCCATCTTTTAATATTGTTGTTCGATGCAGAAACTATTTCTTCATACTCTTTCTTATCGGGATCACGAATAAAACGCGGATCCTGCGCTCCCTTTTGATTCATCGCGATGTATGGACCCTCGATATGCATCCCAAGAAACTGAGCACCCATCTTATTTTGTGCATTCGCTTCTTCGTATGAAGTGAGCGCACGTAATAATTTTTGTTTCACGGAAGTCAACGTGGTAGGAAGCATTGCAGTAGTTCCATAACTGGCATGCAGTTTTGCTATTTCAAGAAAGGCCTCCACCGTTCCATCCATAAAATCATGGCCACCCCCTCCATGTACATGTATGTCAATAAAACCAGGTGAGATATAATTACCACGCGCATCTATTTCAGTCGCACCCGGCAAATCGATATTTTTCTTTGACACATCCTCTATTCTTCCATTAATGACCGCCACAGTTCCATTTTGCACGATGCCACCTGGAGTTAACACTCTCCCGTTATATATTTTTAATCGCTCATTCATATAATTGCAACGTGATGAATTCGACGAATGAGATATGGTATTTCATTCGCCGAATTAAATTACAAAAAAGGAGCGGTGATTAATTGCCTTGTGTGATCTTTTGTGTGTGGAGGATCTCCAGGTTTTCCTGATCCCTTACCACGACAAAATAGGATCCGGCAGGAGGCTTCTTGTCGAAAAACAACGTCTGTGAACCGCTAACAGCCGGTAATTTTTTTACCAGGATCTTCCTTCCCGCTGCGTCTATCACTTCGACCAATAGTTCGCTCACCTGTTGCGGGTAAATACCGGAAATGACAAAATAATTGGTGGTGACGGTGGGAAATATTTTTATTCGATTCTGTTTTTGCCCACATAATTGCACAGAATTGACGGTACTGTAAGTTCTCTTCCCGTCATTATCTATTCCTAAAATCCGATAGATAGCCTTTGCCGTTCCGGGTGCCACGTCATTATCATGATAGGAATAAGAATTGCCATTAGCAGGGATCGTTGCAATGTCTGTATAGCTTCTTCCATCAGCGCTTCGCTGAACAACATATTGGATTGCGTCCGTTGCATCAGTGGTTTGCCAGGATAGTTGGACACTGCAATCGGAAAGGACCGACGCATCAAATTTTTCCCACTGTACCGGTAAAGTAAAAAATAGTTTTTTGATAGATATCGCTATGACCACGTGTGTATCATTATTGCTGTTGTCTTTGGTAGAATCAAAAACAGGAATGCCTGCATTGGCTGTATCAACAGCGCCTCTTCCTACAAACAAAGGTTTCTGGGTATTTTCTATGCTGTGCGTTGTTGTGCCGAGATAAAGTACAGAATCGTTTGCATTGAAAAATAAATGATTTGAACCGATCGGCGCGGCAGTCTTGCCAAGATAATCATTGTTAGAGCCCCCGATATAAGAAAGATAATATTTGTAAGTGAGGTTAAGATTGGAGATCACCCACATCATATCGTAACCGCCTGAGTTGTGATTGCTATAAAAACTTCCACCTGCCGAATTAACTGCAGCAAGATTGGTTGATCGCGTGGTACCAAATGCCAGCAAAACCGGCACGTCATGAATTATCACCGGTGTTACGGAAACAAGAAGATCATCATCGGATCCTCCAACAAAGCTTGCCTGGTAACCACCGGATCCATCATTATTGATCCTCGCAATAAATCCATCGATCGCGCCCCTATTTACGGGTTGAAATGCGAAAGCTCCTCCCAATGGAAAATTCGTGCTGTTCGTTTGCCCCACCAGTACCGATACTGAGTCACCGAGGTTATAAATACCCCAGCCGTACTCCTCACCGCCTCCACCAATTTTCTCAATTATATCGAATGTAACAGCGCCAGTAGCAGGAACATGGATCTTGCCGAATAGTACCTCGCGTCCAGAAGGCCCATTAGGAACCGAAGCATTTTTTTCGGTGATCCCAAGAGTATTACCCACAAATACAACGTCACCGGTGCTCAATACGCGAAAATCATTAACAAGATCGTTGTTATTGCCTCCTATGTAAGTTCCAAAACGCAATGTGTTCATCGAAGTAAATTTACCCATCCAGCCATCAGAACCTCCTCCAAACTCTTTGTCAGCGGACGCAACCAGGTAATCAAGATCACTATTATCCGAAAGAGTATCACTCGAGGACAATGAAACGTAATAAGAATTATCGCTGAGAGCTCTTATTGTCAGGGATCGGTCATTTCCCGGGCCACCTAAGAAACTGCAATAGACCAGGTCATCAAGAGAGAAATTGAAGACAGCAACGAATCCGTCATCCATTCCGTGGTAAATGGTATCAAAGGCCTGGATATCTCCGTTCGCACTTTTTGTGACTGGAAAATCATAAGAACTTGTTCTCCCGCAAACGAAAATAAAGTTTTGATTCACAGCTATGCCAATTCCAACGTCTTCATTTGTACCGCCGAGATATGTGATAAATTGTACCGTCTGTCCGTCCTTTGTTAATGCATACACAAATACATCGGTCTCTAATTTAAAGGTGCCATCGTATCCACTCGTTAGCGCTGCCGCATAGGCCGGTGAAACTTGCAAATTGGCCGCCCCGGCGCAATAGAGAAGTTCATTATTATTGTTGAATTCTAATCCATAAAAATATTCATCAAAATTGAAGGTGCCGCCATCAAAAAAAGTACCCCATAAAAGATCAGGGTCTATAACCAACGGATATTTTTTCTGTTCCTGTTTAAATCCCGTAAATCGCACTTCATTTTTTTCCGACAAATAAAAATGAATATCGGCTTGTTCCTTGCCGGCAGGAGTAACATAATAGCTCTCGGGAAGATGAACATGAAAGCTTCCCATGGCAAGCTTTATCTCCAGGTCGCCATTACTATTGATCGCCAATTTTTTCTGACCTTCAAATTTCATTCTTATCATTGACGCATCTGCATAGGGAGCCAAGATCCAGTCAAATTCCATTTGGCCTGACTCCTGGCTATACAACCGGAGATCAATACTGGGGTAAATATTTTTCAATATGATCTCTCCGTAACTGGAAACATTGGTGACATTTCTCTCTGATGATCCCGCGTCAATAAAATTTCTCTTTGTTTCAAAAGGGTTGATCTTTTCATAGTCACTAAAACCCGTGGATCCTTTGAAAAGGATAGTGAAAGTATTATAATGATAGCTCTTGCTCTTTGAGGGGATCGACGATTTATCATTGGTAAAGTCAATACCACTCTCTTTTTCATTCGACCTGGCAACCACTATCCTTAGCCTGTCTCGTTCAATAAAAACGGTTTGCATGCCGGATGAAAAGTAGGCCACAACGCTTTGGGGAAGCCCAAGCTGACCATTGTTTTCTATCAACTGTAGTTTGAGGCTGCTTTGTTTCAAAGTATTGCGAACCGTTCCTTCTAATCCGGGCGTCATTTGCTGATTGCCCGACGTTTGACTGGTATTGACAAACGATTGTCCAGTAGAAGCCAGGGGAAGGAAGGTTACGAGCAAAAAAAACTTCACAAAAGTGAAGCTGACCTTTTTAGAAGCCCGTAAACAAATTAAAGCAGCATTAAAATGGAATAGGGTAAAGTTTTTCATCAACCTCTTTTCGTTTGGATAATTGGATTTCGAACTTTGTTGCCTGCACTAAATTAATGCCAATTCAAAAAGAATATACCACGACAAATACCTGATTTTCCACGGGGAAAATACGGTCAATTGCCTGCGTTAAATTTCGGAACTAGTTTAGAACTTTTATGTGCCTGTTCTTCACAACAGTTACCTCTTCAGCATTTTACCACCGAGTATGATCTTCATTACCTCTTCGTGATAATTTTGACTGATCGGTATTTCGACATTACCTATGTGAATGATGTTACCCTCGATCGAACGAATCTTTTGCCGGTTTACAATAAACGATTTATGCACTTTGATAAATAACGTCTCGGGAAGGTGTTCTATTATGCCCTTGATGGTCAAATAAACAATCATTTTATTATTGCCTGTGTGAAGAATGACGTAATTAAGGGCTGCTTCCACATATAAGAGGTCATCATATAAGATTTTTTCTATCCGGCTGTTGTATTTTACAAAAAAATAATTCTCCTCATCGGCCGCAGTCTTTGCCCGCATTTTCATTTGGTGATACTCTTTCGCTTTGTTACAGGCCTTTAGGAAACGGTTGAAAGAAAACGGCTTCACCAGGTAATCCAACACATCGAGTGTAAATCCATCCAAAGCGTGTTCAGCATACGCTGTGGTCATAATAACCATGGGCAGCAATTTGCTTGTTTGCAAAAACTCTATCCCTGTCAACTTGGGCATATTGATATCCAAAAATATGAGGTCGATGGGTTGGCTGTCCAGAATGACCTGTGCCTTTAAAGGATTGTCAGCCTCTCCGGCAATTTCCAGGAAAGAAATATCCTCTATATATTCTTTCAATAACCTTCTTGCTACCGGTTCATCATCGATTATTACGCATTTCAATTTCACACTTCAAGATTTAAGATTACTTCAAAAGAATCATCATCGTTTTGTATGGTCAGGGCATGCTTTCCAGGGTATAGCAGGTCCAACCGCCGCTTTACATTTGCAATTCCAATTCCGCCCTGGTCAATCATGCGACGGCCGTTGATATTTTCTTTTGTGTTAAATGTTTTAAAGAAGAGTTGATTATTGCTCCGGGCCAGGGATATCTTTACTTCGTTCCGTTTACTCTCGTAGTTACTTACATATTTAAAGCTGTTTTCGATAAAGGCGATAAATATCAATGGCGCGATCATGACGCCCTTCACATCTTCAGAGACATGCAGATGAACGTTTAAGTTCTCTGGTTTTCGGATCTGCTGCAGGTCAATATAGTTTCGAATATAGTTGATCTCTCTTTCAATGCTGATCATAGTTGTGTTGCATTCGTAAAGCTGGTAGCGCAACATTTCGGAAAATGTAAGCAACATTTCGCGGGCGGCAGAATTGCTTTTGTTTATATTACCATATATTGAATTGATGGAATTAAAAAGAAAATGAGGGTTGAATTGCGCTTTCAGAAAATCCAATTCATTTTGCATTTTTTCTTTTTCGATCACTTCGATGTATTTCTGAAAACGAATGCGGTCGATGATTAGTTTCGCTGCAACCAGGCAAATTGTCCAGATAAAAATATTGATCAGGGAGTTGAAAAATAATTCAGAAAAACCAGGTGGACGTTTGCCCGGCGCAAAATAATGCAGGCTAAGATAAGTAGCCAGCGGCACCCTCAACAAGGACGCAACGACAACTCCTCCCAGGAACAATAAAGTAAACACAACATATCTTTTTCTGTAAAGAAAGGCAGGAACAGTATAGTATATATTGAAGTAATAGTTGGCCGCGATGAACAAGAGATAACAGAATTGAACGGTCATTGTTCTTGAAAAAGAAAACGCTCGCTTCTGAAAAACCAAAACCCACAAAAGGTAGAGTCCAACCCACAACAAGATATTATACAAGGTTCTCTTTTGAGTCATGCGAAGCGATTGCGGACCCAAAAGTATCGCAGTTTTTCAGGCGACACGTCGGTTTTACATGAGCACCGGAAAAAACTTGATGAACTAAAATGCCAGTTTAATCAAGAAGATGAACCGGGTAGTGTAAAAAATTTATTCCGGGCTAGTTCATTGATTTTTTTTGTGGGCAAATCATTAATCAAAAAACGAAAAATCATGAAGAACGACAATTTTATAGACCTTGATCAAAACGATGATGGCATTGACCGCGCGGGTTTTCTTAAATGCATGGCTTGGGCGGGGACCGGTCTTTTTTGCCTGATGAGCGGCGGAGTTCTGAAGACATACGGCATGAGTCAACTGATTGACAGGAATAGCGGAAGAATAAAAAAAGGAATTGACATTTCGAAGGGGGATTTCAGTTTTGCCCAGATTAGCGACACGCATATGGGGTTTAGTAAGCCAGCGAACCCTGATGTTGTTGGAACCTTACAGGCGTCGATCGCCAAAATAAATGCGATGCCATCCACACCATCTTTCATTTTGCACACCGGTGACCTATCCCACCTTGCACAGGCTGATGAATTTGACACGCTTGACCAGGTACTAAAGTCTGCAAAAACAGGAAAGATATTTTATGTGCCGGGTGAGCATGATGTATTGAATGATAACGGCAAACAATACCTTCAGCGGTATGGCAAAGACACAAAGGGAAACGGTTGGTATAGTTTTGATTTCAACGGGGTGCATTTTATCGGTCTCGTGAATGTCGTTGATACTTCGGAAGGAGGGCTGGGAGTATTGGGAGCGCAACAACTACAATGGTTGGAAAATGATGTGAAAGGACTTTCGGCCAGCACCCCGGTTGTTGTCTTTGCACACATTCCCCTGTGGGCAGTTTACCCACAGTGGGGATGGGGAACAAAAGACAGCGAGCAGGCGCTTTCCTACTTAAGGCGTTTTGGGTCAGTGTCTGTATTGAACGGTCATATTCATCAAACTCTGCAAAAGGTAGAAGGCAATATCACATTTCATACGGCCACCTCTACAGCATTCCCTCAACCACAACCAGGTATGGCCGCATCCGCCGGGCCAATGAAAGTTCCGGCAGAGCAACTTCGTAAGTTACTCGGCCTTACTCACGTAAATTATGTGGAGCACGATCATACGCTTGCGGTGACCGATCTTCCATTAATTGACGACAAATAATTAACTCCGAATATCAATAATAATTCAAGAGAAGCACCGCCGATCTTAATCAGCCTTATAGAATATATTGCTATGTTATTCAGAAAAAAATATGTCGTGGTACTTGCCGTGGCGATCACCATTGCGATCGCTGTCGCCGCGTTGCCTCCAGCAAATAATGAATACAGAAACTTAAAGGTGTTGCCTAAAAATATCAACTCAAAGGACTTGTCTAAGATCATGATCGATGATTTTGCAGACGGCCTTGGAGTGTCCTGCACGTTCTGTCACAGCCAGGGGAAAGATTCACTCGGGTTAGATTATGCCAGCGACGCGAAACCCGAAAAACAAATAGCGCGTCGCATGATGAAAATGACCATAGGTATTAACAAAAAATATTTCAGGTTCCAGCATCCATTGATTGGTGACTCGACATTAGTGATCAATTGCATAACTTGCCACAACGGGCAACCGCGACCGGGCGATGTCAACTGAAATAGGACCAAACGTTTTGATTCGCTGCGACATCGCAATAACGAGGCTGTTCAATTTTATAGTGCCTGGAAAAATCAACCGAAAGACATTTATCTATGCCACGGGCTGGGAGCGGCAGGTATCTTATTCAAACCACCCGTACTTAATTTCAATTCAAGTGTATTAAAGGCGATCGCCTTTGATGCACTTGCTTTATTTGATCCAAGACCAATTTTCAAAATGGTGAATAGTTGTTCCCTACCAATGGAAAACAATCAGTGGCTACCCTGGAGAGCTAAACAATTCAGTTATCAATGGTTGAGGGTTGCAGAAAGAAATATAAAAATTTTGGGAGGGATGGCAAGAGCGATTTCCTGTATGCAACTGTTACCAAACTTCGAAGCCTCTACGATGAGGTCGGCCTCAGATACACCTACCGTGAAAGTGAAGGCAATCATACCTGGCATGTGTGCCGTTTGTATTTGACTGAACTCGCTCCAAAATTTTTTAAGTAAGTACTCAACTAGCTTAGTAAAAAAAATAATAATGAGATTTTATAAAAACTTTCTTGCGCTGGTGTTCTCTTTAGCAACAGTTACGGCTTTTGCACAGAGCAATAAGCAAATTTTTCCGGACAGCCTGGTCAAGCCGAGGATGCGTGTAATTATTGACAACGATTTCGGCGGTGATCCCGATGGCTTGTTTGAACTGGTACATCATCTCCTGTCTCCCTCGGTCGAGATACGTGCGATCATCGGTTCGCACTTAAGACCGGGAGATGGTTTTGACCGCTCGAATGAAACGGCTACGCATGCAAAGCAAAAAATAGACGAGGTCTTGAGCATCATGAACCTTAGTAATCGCTATGCAGTTTACCAGGGGTCGAATATTCCTTTGGAGGATGACAGCACAGCTCAAAGATCAGACGCAGCAAATGCCATCATAAAGGAAGCAATGCGTGATGACACAAAACTGCCATTGTATGTTGTATGCGGCGCGGGGCTGACCGATATCGCGAGTGCTTATCTTCTCGAACCTAAAATAGCAAGTCGTTTAACATTAATATGGATCGGTGGCCCGGAGTATACAGATCTTGCTCCACCACCACCCGGCTATACAAGTCTTGAATATAATCTAGGTATAGATATAAAAGCAGGCCAGGTAATATTTAATAAGTCTACTATCCCGATCTGGCAAGTTCCGAGGAGCGGTTACAGGCAGGTGATATTGCCTTACTCCTCCCTGCTACTTAAAGTAAAGACACAAGGCAAGATCGGCGAATATCTCACTGCTAACCTGGAACGCGTCATGAAAATGGGAGTGAAATATAATTTTAATGTTGGTGAAATTTACATTGTTGGTGATAGCCCACTAGTATTGCTGACCGCACTGCAGTCCTCATTTGAGCCGGACCCTTCTTCGAGTAGATATGTGTTGAGACCTTCTCCATTGATCAATAAGGAGGGCCTGTATGAGGTAAACAACTCGGGAAGGAACATAAGAGTATATACGCAATTGGATGTTGCCATGTTGCTCGATGATTTTTATTCAAAACTTATTTTGTTTAACCGAAAATGAGTGATGAGTAATGAGTTGTCCCTGATTATTCATTACTCTTACTCATTACTAATCACTCATCAAAAAATATTACATGAAAAAACTAAACACCTTACTGCTGCTGTTACCATTCTCTTTTTGCACTCCAGTAGTAGCTCAAACTATTCAAAGGTTAAGAGTAGTGGTGCTTACAGATATCGAAGCAGACCCCGATGATACGCAATCACTCATCCGGTTTCTTCTGTATTGCAATCAATGGGACGTGGAAGGATTGATAGCCACTACTTCTATTCATCAGCAAACAAGAGTAGCACCCGAAAGCATTTTAAAAGTACTTGATGCCTACAAAAAAGTACAACCGAATTTATTGAAACATGAAAAAGGTTATCCTTCATACGATCAGCTAAAGCCACTTGTGAAAAAAGGCTTAGCGGTATATGGCATGAATGCAGTCGGTCAGGGAAAAAATTCTGAAGGTTCCGACTGGATAGTAAAAGTATTGGAGAAGAGTGACGCACGCCCGGTTTGGTTTTGCGTATGGGGTGGCCCGAATACATTAGCGCAGGCATTATGGAAAATAAAGAATACCAAATCTCCCGTGGAAGCAGAAAAATTGTACAAAAAAATAAGGATCTACACTATTTCTGACCAGGATGACAGTGGTCCCTGGATAAGAAACAATTTCCCTTCCATATTTTATGTCGTAACACCCGGCTACAACTACATACATGCAACCTGGTTAGGAATGTCATTTCCGGCACCGGGTTCAAATACAGAAGTTGTGTCCAACGAATGGCTTGCAAAAAATATTCAACAAGGGCATGGCCCATTGGGTGCTGCTTATCCCGATGTTGCTTATGGCATGGAAGGAGACACGCCATCTTTTTTAAATCTTATCAATAATGGATTGAATGATCCGGAACATCCAAATTATGGCGGTTGGGGTGGTCGGTATGAATTATACCTTCCACCATTTGAAGATTCCAATACCGGCATGTTCAAAAGAGACAACTGGCCTAAAGATCAACCGGAGACACGAGCCATCTGGACAAACGCAAATGATTCCGTTGTTTCAGCTGTCGACAAAAAAACCTATGGAGGAAATCGCGAAACCATCTGGCGCTGGCGTTCTGATTTTCAAAATGATTTTGCTGGACGCATGCAATGGACCACTAAGAATTTTAATGAATGCAATCATCCTCCGATTCCCATGGTTGCAAGCAGCGATCATCTTACGGTGAAATCAGGCCAGTTATTCCATTTAAATGCTGCAGGAACCACAGACCCTGATGGAGATTCTATCAGTTATTTATGGTTTCAATATCCGGAAGCAGGAACATACAAGGGTATAGTTAGTTCAAGGCCTTATGCGCCGAATTTATACGATCTCCCTATCGCAGCACCTGTTGTTGACAGTGTTCAAACGATCCATTTCATTTTAAAAGTAACAGATAAAGGAACGCCGCCATTGACAAGGTACAAGAGGGTTATTGTAACCGTGACTCCGCAATAACGCGAGCCAGCTTCTTTCGATTGGAAGAAAAAAATCGGGGGTGACGCAATCACATCATATCGTTTTAATATGGTATGGGAACGTGGTTTTACCAAGTCGCAACCGCGGCATCTCATTGCCTATTTGATTGTGATATTAAACCCAAAACATTATCTTTAAGTGATTCGAAAAAGCCGCCAAAATGAAGTCTTGGTTGATCGTTACAACTGCTGTAACATTATTATCTCACTCCTGTTTTTCCCAAACTTGCTCCTTGCAGGGCACTTATAGCGTTGGCCCCACCGGTAGTTATCATACACTCACCAGTGCAGCTGCGGCCCTTGTAACAAATGGAGTTTCCAATCCAGTCATTCTTGAATTACAACCAGCCTACTCAAGTTCGGGCGAGGCATTTCCTCTGAACTTTAATAACATTCCCTGTATCGACAGTACCCGCTCAGTTACCATTCGGCCACAAGTGGGTGCCACTTCTCTCAATATCCAGGGTTCAAGCACCATTGCAATTATTGATCTCAATAATGGACGCTTTATTCATTTCGACGGAAGACCAGGAGGAACAGGATCGTCGAATCAACTGTCGATTTCCAATACCAATGGCTCGGGGGTTACCGTTCGCCTTATCAATGACGCATCGTGGAATACACTTGAGTATCTAAATATTTCCGGAGTAAATGCATCAGCTGCATCCGGAGTTATTTCATTTTTGACCACGAACCAAACTATCACTAACGGAAATAACTATAACAAAATATCCAATTGCAACATAACGAAGGGCGCTGCCAACCCGGTGAATTGCATTTATGCACTGGGAACCGTTGATAAAAAGAATATAGGTAACGAAATTCTGAATTGTTCTATCTCTGATTATTACGCAGCGAGTGGCAATACGATTGGAATTTATCTCGGAGCGAACAATAGTGCATGGCATATATCAGGCAATAGCATTTTTCATTCACAACAGAAGGATTTCAATAACCCGTTCTACATTGGAGCAATTTTTATCAATGACTCGACCTCATCTGAATTCAACATTGAAAATAATTTTATCGGTGGCTCGGCTCCTGGTTGTACGGGTGCGGCCATCACGTATGGCACATCGTTTTACCCCATACAGCTAATAGTCGGTACCACTTCTTTTACCAGCGTTCAGAATAATTCGGTCGCCAACATGAATTTCAATATTACTGAAGATGGTTCTGCAAACGCAGGCATTCTACTTCGGATGGGAAAGTTTCATTGTGGAGATATTGCCGGCAATACGATCGGAAGCCAGTCAATAACAAACAGCATTAATATCGGTGTGGGGACGAGTCTTTTTACCTTTAATGCAATTCAAGCGGGAAACACTGACCTGACCAACTCAGGGGTCGATACCTGTTACATAAAAAACAATAAGATAGGTGGCATCTATGCCTATTTCCTTCCGAATTTCTATTTAGAGGGCCCTATCCACGGGATCGCGTTGGTTGCTCAACGAAAAGGATTCGTGGATATTTCCGGCAACACGATTGGAAGCCCATCGGTTCCTGGAAGTATCACAAACTATACCTATGGCGGTGGCGGAAATGAAGTAGATGGAATCTTCGCAGAAACACACAGCTCAATACCGATTGCGCTTCAGCCAAAAAATGTGATCAGCAACAATACCATTGTTAATCTTGTGGGAGAATCATATGGAATAAGAGCAGAGCGAGGCAGTTTTCAAGTACTGAACAACCAGGTGCATCATCTTTACGGAGGCGCTCCAAATCAAGCGTCCCTAATTGTAAGAGGAATCATCTGTGAGGCGGGAAATGACAATACGCTTATTTCAGGAAATATAATTCATTCGCTTACTTCACCGGCAACATCCGGGAATGGCACGAATGACGTGGGCGGAATTGATATAAGAAATAGCTCCGGCGCAACAGTTACTAAAAATTATATTCACAGTTTACAGTCCAATACCGCGTCGGGCAATGATATTGTAGGAATCAATATTGAATCACCTGGTAGAGTTTTCGTTACAGATAACATGGTCAGGTTGGGATTGGATACATTAGGCAACCCGGTGTCAGGCAACCAGAAAATATTTGGTATCCAGTTATCAAATGACAGCGCCATTCTTTCAAATAATTCAGTTTATATTGGGGGTGGTGGTACCGGAGAATCGGCTGCTTTAATGATTCCCTCGATCGCAAATGCAGGCACAGTCATCAATAATATTTTTGTCAATCAACGTTCGGCCACCCAGGGCTCAACCCGTTATCATTATGCGATCAGGTTAGACAATGCAACAACGAATGTTTCAAAATTAAATTTCAATTTATATTATGCAGCAGGCACGAATGCATACCTCGGCATATTTAACGGCATTAATCAAACAACAATTATTAACTGGAGAAAAGCGATCAAGGCCGACAGCAATTCTATTTTTTATGATCCACATTTTGTTAATCCCAATGGAACCGCTGTTACCGGCGATCTTCATTTAGCAAGCCCAACTCCCGGCGAAAGTTCTGGTACACCAAATTCGTTTGTCACAAATGACATAGACAATGAAGACCGAAACAGCCTTACCCCTGTGGATCTTGGTGCGGATGCAGGCAACTTTATCTACCAGGATGGAGATGCACCTATTCTAACCCATAATACCTTTTTGGGGCAACCTGCTGTTTCTTCGTTTGTCTATACCGTAAAAATTACTGACAACGGATCCGGTGTGGATACCTCGGGAGCCAATAAGCCACGAATGTGGTATAGGAAAAAATATACTGATATCAGCAACTGGATCAGTTCACCCGGAAACTTGGTATCCGGATATCTTAATGACGGAATATGGGGATTTAAGCCGGACTTTAGCAGTCTTACGCTTAATCCGGGCGATTCAGTAGAATATTATTTTGTCGCGCAGGATAAGGGCACCATTCCTAACATCGGTTATTCAAACATTGCTGGCACATCACACACAAATGTAAATTCCCAAACTACGGCGCCCGCTTCTCCTTTGCGTTTGCTTATTTACGGAATTTTCCCTGATACATTGTACGTTGGAGCAGGCCAGCCTTATACGTCACTTACTAAAAACGGAGGAGTTTTCGAAGCGTCACATAAGTACCTGTTTGATTCAACACATAACGCAGCCGCAGTATTGATTACCTCGGATCTTGCTGAAGATGGAACCTGGGCTTATACAAGCCTGACCAAAAATGGACCCCTCGTTACTTTTCAAACCAATACACCGACCGTTAAACAGATCAAAGCGAGCAATGTTTTACATAACCTGATACGATTAGACGGTGTAAACAATGTAATTGTCGATGGAAGAGTAAACGGATCGGGACGATATCTCCAGTTCACTAATTTTTGCAGCATTACTGGCTCAGCTTATGTTTGTATGACCGTCAGCAACGCGTCTGGTTTCTCCCTTATCAACACGATCCTTGAATCAAATATGGGCCCCAATGAAACAGGGAGCAATTTACTTAGTATTGGTGGTGCTCTACGCAAGACTCTCATAAAAGGGAACCTGTTACGACCTGCCGCCGGCGGCGCTGGTATGCCGGTCGCCGGAATGTGGATTGTAGGAACATCTTTGCCTGACACGGTGCGCATCGTGCAGAATGAAATAACAGACTTCAGGCAAACAGGAATTCTGCTTGGCGGAACTACAACAACCGGCAGTATCATGTTGGATAGTAATCACTTTTATTTCGACGCGGGTGTCTCACCACCAGGGAGTCTTAATTTCTTTTATGTAAATACATCCTTCAAGCCGATAATCACGAACAATTTCATAGGTGGAACTGCTCCGTATTGCGGTGGTTCTCCCCTAACCTTTAACACTGCTAGCGGGGGAGATGTTAACGGCATGTACCTCTACGTTCCCGACCAGGAATACACAACTATCCAGGGCAACACTATTCAAAATATTTCGATTCCACAATTCGGTTACAATTTTGCCGGAATACTAGTGGCGACAGGAGTCGTCAATTTTAGTGGAAATACAATTGGCAGCCTTGCGAATCCGGCGAGTATCACAAATAAACAAACAGTAGCTGGCGTATTGGGCAATCTTAGTCAAACCAACTTTACAAGAATTGAAAACAATATCATAAGTGGATTACAGGGATCCTATTTCCAGGGAATCTCATTTAGCAACGGGCAAGTTATTATCAAGAATAATAAGATCTTAAATTCAGTTGCAGGCTTAACAGTTTCCGGACTTCCGGGTTATAAGGGAATAAGCGTAACAATCAGCAACGGCAGCGTGGAAGGCAATTTGATATCTGGACTGGGATGTCTAGCCTATCCATCTTATACTATCGGAATGGAACTTGCTGCCGGAGCAAACGAGGTAATCGTTAGTCGCAATAAGGTAACTGATCTCTATTCACCCGCAACGTCATCACCCGGATTGGTTGGTATCTCCTTAACGAAAGGCAATTTTAATATTCAGAATAATCAAATATCCCTTTCAAACAGAGACAGTGTTTCTGATATTCCAATTACAGGAATTTCCATGAATACATCAAGCGGCACAGGGTACAACTCCAGGATCTATTATAACACGGTGCGGATCTCAGGAACTGCAACAGGCGTAAGTAATAGTTATGCAGTACGAGTGGCTTCGGGAAATCCCATTGCGTTTTTCAGAAACAATCTTTTATACAACGAAAGAGCCGGCGGTACAGGGCGGCACGTGGCGCTTGGGGATAATACATCTGGCACAGCTGGAGTATGGCCAGCTGGTGGCAGCCCTAATAATAATTTATACGTTACCACTGACACGTCTTATGTGAATGAATGGCGTAGTAATGGAGCTGTTAGTATGAAGCAATGGCGCACATTAACGTTGGGTGATTCAGCATCGTACGGATCAAAGAATGTAGATGTGCCGTCAGATTTATTATTTGTCTCGCGGACCGCAGGAGATCTAAATATTAATAATCAATCCCCGGTTAGCTGGTATGTCAACGGAAAAGGGATACCTGTTTCATCGATTAGCGGCGATTTTGATAGCGCGGCCAACGTGAGATCAACAACTGTTGTCAGCGGTGCAACTGATATCGGTTCGGACGAGTTTAATACACCTACTTTACCACCGCCGCTGGTGGTTTTAGGAAATCATGCGACCGGAGCCACTGAATTTTTCTCATTCAATGAAAGAACGATGGCCAGTATCACCTGGGGGCCAACAGGTACTTTGCCGACATTAGGAAGTGCTCGATACTACTCAGGCGTATGGCCGAATGATACTACCAATAACAATTCGATTAATGGAGCCCGTTATCTAAATGCATGGTGGGATATTCCAGCGACGGGAGGAAGCAACTATACCTATAGCCTCACATTATTTTATGATTCATCGATACTCGGCAAAGTGAAAGATCCCGCAACCATGCTCGTCAATAAACGGCAACCTGCTGTCCCTGGAAGCTGGGTCGTTATTCATCCTAATAATTTAAATGCCGCCGGTAAAACAATAACAATTAACAACCAAAATTCTTTTTCTGAATTTACAGCTACAGATTCATTGGCGACGCTTGCAAGTGGCGCTCCTGTACCGGATTTATTAATCAATAATCAAAACATTAATCCGTCAACAATAGGTGTGGCCGGCAATATAATGGTCAGTTTTGCCGAAGTGAATCAAGGACCCGGCTCAGCCCAGCCTCATAAAATTTATTTTTATCTTTCTGCAGATAATATTCTTACGCCGGCAACTAACGGCGATACACTAATTGGGGAATTTGACATTGTAAATCCTTTAAATCAAAATTCATCCACAGGATCTTTAAACACGGTATTGACGATTCCTTGCGGCACTGTCCCCCGTACCTATAATTTGTTTATTACTGCGGACGGAAATGGCGCAGTGTTCGAATCCAACGAAAACAATAACCAGGTTTTGGCTCCCATAACCATAACGCCAGGAATAGTGACTCCGCCAACACCTCTTATATCTGCTTCTCCCGGTATTACAGCTTGCCTGCCCAATACGATCACCTTAACGGCAAATTCGGCCGGCTGTTCTTCGTGCACATATGTATGGACCTCCGGTGTGTCCGGTCCAAGTATTGTTGTCAATTCAACTGGCAATTATACAGTAACTGCAACAAATCAATGTGGCAACGCAAGTGCAACGCAGTTGGTTACTCTCAATTCTCCGCCGGTTGTCAACGTATTTGCGAATTCATTTGGCATCTGTGCAGGGTCTAGTTTGGTATTGAATGCGGCTGGAGCAACGAATTACAATTGGACAGGCCCGGGTCTTAGCACGACATCTGGCTCACCGGTAAATGCAACCCCGGCAGCAACCGGAATTGCAACATACAATGTAGTTGGCACGACCAATGGGTGTTCAAATAGCAAATCGCTTTCAGTAAATGTTGCATCATCGGTAACACCTGCCATAAACATTACTTACACGGGTTGTCCTTCTGCAACATTAAATTTCCAGGCAAATTCAACAAATGGAGGAAGCAATCCTCAATACGAGTGGCGCGTTGATAATGTTGCATCAGGTACCGGCCCAACATTCGTTCTCAACAATGCTCAAAATAATAACCAGGTGAGTTGTACCGTGACATCGAACGCTGCGTGTGCAAGCCCCACGACCGCGACAACAACTGAGACTATTACGTGTATTGTTACTGCGATACCGAATATAGTTGGCCTGGAAAGTTATTTGGTTGCTCCAAATCCTTTTCACGGATCAATTGTGGTTAACCTGAAATTAAGCCAGGCAAAAAATGTTTCATTTGATGTCTATGATCTTTCCGCCCACATCGTTTATCGCGTGAATCCAATGAGCTGGACAGGTCAAAATTCAAAGGAGATCAATCTATCAAATCTTACAGATGGCATTTATTTTCTAAGGATAACTGTTAATAAACAATATTTCATTTATAAGATTGTCAAGGTAAAATAATGAGGATCCTGATACACACTACTTGCAAATCATGGGGTTCTTCTATGAAATGAAGTTTATTGCCAGCTAAAGAAATAAAGGAAGAACAACATCCCAGGCATCAATTGGCTCACCACTTTGAAATATTCAAGTCTTTTTATTTTCCTGGACTTCCTTTAATTTCTTAAATTAACTCTTGAAGGATCTACGAAATAATGAAAAACAAACGCCGCCAATTTATAAAACAAACTGCCCTCGCCGGTCTGGGTGTCGCAGGTAGGAAATGGGTAAACGCTTCTCCTTTCGACCTCACGAATTTTACTTCTTCAAATACAATTATGAATGATAAAACTTTTTTTGCGCAAAATCCGAGTGTCATTGGTTTGTACGGGCCATGGGCTGCTTCGCTGAATGAAAATAAATTACCGTCATTGTCTTTCAGAAGAAAAGAATTCAACAATATCGAAGATTGGAGAAAGCGGGCAAGAAAACAAGTAATGGAAAGAATGTCGATACCCAATATCGGGAGTATGCCGAAAGTAACGGTGAACAAGCAATACAGTTATGATGGTTTACATATCGAAGAGCTCACCTGGCAACTCCCTTATGGCCGTGCGACTGAAGGTATTTTATTGAAACCGGAAAATGCAAAAGGCCGGTTGCCCGCAATCCTTGCTTTCCATGATCATAGCGGCAATAAATATTTTGGCACAAAAAAGATCACAAAGACATCCGACCAGCAACATCCTTCGATGGTTGAACTTCAGAAAGAAACCTATGAAGGAATGGCCTGGGCAAATGAAATTGCGAAACGTGGTTATGTTGTTTTGGTGAATGATGCATTTCCTTTTGGAAGCCGGAGAGTGATGATGCAGGATGTTCCTGAAGAATTGCGGCATGGTTTAAACGATGAGGACCCTGAAAATCCCGCGAATATTGACAAATACAATCAATGGGCTGGTCAGCACGAACATATCATGGCCAAATCGTTGTTCTGTGCCGGCACTACCTGGCCTGGGGTATTTTTTATTGAAGACCAAAAAGCATTGGACATATTGTGTGCACGTGATGATGTGGATACCGAGCGAGTCGGTTGCGGAGGATTATCAGGCGGTGGCATGCGTACTGTTTTCATGGGTGGACTTGATCCCAGGATCAAATGCGCCATAACTGTTGGATTCATGACCACCTGGAGAGATTTTCTTCTCTACAAAACTGTCAATCATACATGGATGGTTTATGTTCCGCTATTGCCAAATGAATTGGATTTTCCCGAAATTCTTGGGTTGCGGGCACCACTTCCTTCAATGGTTCTTTGTGATGAACAGGATGAACTTTACACCATGGAAGGCATGAAGGATGCGGAAAAAATTTTAAAAGAAGTATATGCAAAAGCCGGCTCAGAAAATAATTTCAAATGTTCCTATTATCCCGGCCCGCATAAGTTTGACAAAAAAATGCAGTCCGATGCATTTGAGTGGTTTGATAAGTGGCTGAAGACGTGAAACGTCAAACGTGAGACGTGAAACATCAGGCATTCTCGATCATCTGAAGTTTCGGCCCCTTGGAAAAATTTCCTGCTGAATTGTTTTCTCTATTTGCTTTTTTTGGTGTGGATATATCCCCGAAGGTGTTTGATCAGCCCTGGATAATGTGAGTACAGGAGGATCGTGGTCCTTTGAGATGGCAAGATGTTGCAAAAGTTTTGATAGATCGTAACACGCACTGACAATTACATGAATGACTTCCCCTTCTATTTGCAATTTTCCTTCTACCATCAACAATCGTGATTGCAGCACCTCTTTATGAAATTGCTTGAAGATATTTGGGAACACGACAAGATTTGCACAACCGGTTTCGTCCTCAATGGTGATAAAACAAATTCCTTTTGCCGTTCCTGGTCTTTGACGCACCAAAACAAGCCCTGCAACTTTTATTGGGTCTCCGTCATGCAAACGACTAAGCTCTGCAGTTGCTGAGATATGCAGCATTTTCAATTTCTCTCGTATAAAACTTACAGGATGTGCTTTTAATGAAAGTGAGGTAGATGCATAATCATGAACCACATGCTCAGAAAGTGCCATTTCAGGAAGAGAAACTTTTTTTTCTTCTTCCACATTGAATTGCTGACCTCTGAAAATTCCTGTTGGCTGGTCATGACTGGCGGAAACCTGCCACAGTGCCTGGCGCCGGTCAAGACCAATGGACCTGAATGCATCCGCATCTGCAAGTATTTCAAGAGCAGACGGTGATAATCCGATATCACGTAATTGCTGAATGCTTGCATAAAATTCTTTGCGAAGCGATATCAATAATTCCATTTCTTCTTTATTCATTCCCCTGATCTGCCGAAAGCCAAGACGAATGGCGTGATATTTATTTGCCTTTTCTTCGAGTAAATTATCCCAGGCAGAATAATTAATGTCTATGGGCCTCACTTCTACTTTGTGATTCCTGGCATCTGCAACGATCTGTGCAGGCTGATAAAACCCCATGGGCTGACTATTCAATAAAGCACAGCAAAAAATATCCGGATAATGACATTTGATCCATGAGGAGATATAAACTAAATGCGCAAAACTCGCCGCGTGACTTTCCGGAAAGCCATAACTCCCAAAGCCCTCTAATTGCCTGTACACACGTTGCGCATATTCTTCGGTGTAACCATTTTTTATCATCCCGTTGATAAGCTTTTCTTTAAACTTGCTTATGAGACCTTGTGCTTTAAAAGTAGCCATACTCTTGCGCAATGCATCTGCTTCCGTAGGTGTAAAACTTGCTGCAACAATTGCAATTTTCATGGCCTGCTCCTGGAACAAAGGAACTCCTAATGTGCGTTTCAATATCTCTTCCAATTCTTTTGATGGATATTCAACAGGTTCTTCTCCATTGCGACGCTTCAGGTAAGGATGAACCATATCTCCCTGGATAGGACCAGGCCGGACGATCGCAACTTCAATAACGAGGTCATAAAATTTCTGTGGTTTCAATCGCGGTAACATTGCTTGCTGTGCGCGGCTTTCGATCTGAAATACACCGATCGTGTCTGCATGACAGATCATTTCATAAACAGCACTATCATCCTGGGGAACATTATCTAATGTTAAGTTCAAACCATAATGCTGTTTTGCGAGGTCAAATGCCTTACGGATACACGTAAGCATTCCTAGCGCAAGCACATCTACTTTTGGAAAACCAAGTGCATCAATATCATCCTTGTTCCACTCAATACATGTTCGATCTACCATTCTTGCATTGAGTATGGGACAAATATTGGACAGATCCTCCTGGGTAATAACAAAACCTCCTGTATGTTGTCCGAGTTGTCGCGGGAAACCCAGGTATTGTGATGTGAGTTCTAAAACTTTTCTCAACAGTTTATCCTTTGCATTAAAACCATTTTCGGCTAATTTTTCTTTATCGAACCATTCGTCTCCAAACCCGGAGATAGAAGCAGACAAACGATTCACGGCATCAAGTGATAAACCCATTGCCTTTGCAACATCTCTCACTGATCCTTTTTGATGTTGCTGCGTAACGGTTGCGACAATGGCAGCCCGGTGACGGCCATATTTATTAAATATATACTGCATCACTTCCTCTCTCCGCTCATGCTCAAAATCAACATCAATATCGGGGGGTTCAAGTCGCTCAGCCGAAATAAACCGTTCAAACAATAACTCAAACTTTTCAGGATTCACAGAAGTTATTCCAAGGCAATAACAAACAGAAGAATTAGCCGCTGATCCCCGACCCTGGAAAAGAATTTTCTCTTGTTTTGCGAAACATACAAAATCATATACCTGCAGGAAGAAATAGGCATAGTTCATCTGTTCAATAAATCGAAGTTCATGATTGATGTTTGCAATTATCCTTTTTGGAATATTATCACCGTATTTTTCTTTTGCGCATTGCCATGTCGTCTCAGTTAATTTTTCCTGTAATGTTCTGCCGTCGTTTGTTAGCTCGTCTGGAGTTGTATAATTCAAACTATCGAGCGTAAATTGACATGCTTCGGCAAGTTCCCGTGTTCGCCCTATTGCATCAGGATAATGGTTAAACAAGCGAACCATCTCGTCAATTGGCTTTAGATACCTTTCTGAATTTTTATGAAGAAGAAAGCCTGCATTCTGAATCGTGCATTTTTCACGCACACATGTCAATACATCCTGCAATTGGCGTCTTGCCGGGTGATGGTAATGAACATCATTGGTTGCCATTAATGGAATACCTAAACTTTTCCCAAGTTGAGAAAGACGAAAAAATCTTTTATGATCATCACCCTGGTAAGATCGTGTACACGCCATGTAAAGATCTTTATCAAAGACTTCATGGTATTCTTCAATAGTTTTTTTAAATGCCGGGTCAAAGTGGAGGTCCTGATTTAATGAAGGTGGCGGGACGATAATAAATTTTATTCCTTTTCTTGCTTCGTAAACATCTGCTTTATACAGAGCACACTTGCCTTTTTCCGTCCGGAAGTTTCCTTTTGTTAATAAAGAACAAAGTCGTCCATATGCTTCCTTATCCGTTGGATAAGCTAACAGGCTGGCACCATCTAATAGATCTAAACAACAAGCTGTAATAAATTTTATTCCCCTGGCTTTAGCTGCTACATGTGCCCGTACTACACCCGCAAGTGTATTGTGATCTGTAATTGCAATGGCTGAATAATGATAAGCAGCTGCCTGCTCCACCAGTTCTTCGGGATGAGAAGCACCTCTCAAAAAACTGAAATTTGATGTTACCTGTAATTCCGCATAACTCATACTCTTCACATTTTCTTAAGCAAAAAATCCATGAATGAACCATTGGTAACTATCTGAATAATGTCCTGATCGAAATATCCAGTATCGTTTTCCTTCTTCATCTTCCACAGCATAATAATCCCTGTGTTGTCCTTCCTCTATCCACCATTCTTTCTCAATACGCTCAGGACCATCGGCTTTTTTCACTTTGTGCAATTTATTTTGATAACGAAATAACATGGGAGGATAATCAGGGATTGGCGCGGTAGCCCAAATGGGTTCGGGATTTTGCAAAAGATGTATTGGCCGTTGCCTGTCTGTCCTCCATTGAATGGTCGTTTTTTCATCCAATGAAGCAGCAATTCTTACTGAACGATCAGGCCAATGATGCTCTGCTGGTAAAAAGCGATGAATATGGCCATTACCAATTTTATTTGATACACGATCCAGCAGTTGTATCAATCCAGGATTTTCCAGGCCACAAGCTTTGTCCCAAAATTTTTCCTGTGTTGAATGTATATCTTCAACCTTAGAAGATTCCAGTGTAAATAACTCAATTCCCAGCGCTGGTTCAATTGAAGATATTTTTATTTCAAACAATTTAAAAAGATGATTGACATTGGAGGATGCACGGTTTGTTCCAATATCTATCGCCTGGATGTTACCATCTATACGATAACCTCTAAAAATGAGTTTACGGATACCTTTCCCCTCCTGCTGCAATCGCTTGCATAAAAGTTCAAGTAGTTTTTTTAATGCAAGCTCAATTCCCGTGGCAGTAACGATAGGTTCTAAGCATGGCAATCGTTCGCTGTACGGTTCCACAGGTTGAACTGGTTGAATAATTTCCTCCTGTCGGCCCAAAGCCTGGTCGAGTCTCATTAATAAATGATTCCCGAAGCGACGCCGCAAAACCGAACGGGGCATTGAGAGAATACTTCTTATTTGCCGAAGTCCAAGTTTATCCAATCTTTTAACTGTATCGACTTCTAACCTTAGTGCAGCCACCGGCAAAAAAAGAAAAGCATTCAATTCATCTTCACATCGAATGATCGGTTGTTGATCGCTAAAATGTGCAAGGCCCCAGGCTTTGCCCGGTGTATCACCTATGGCTGCATTTACATTGTAGCCGATTTGTTTCAACCGGTTGAAAATTGAACCGAGATAAGATATCTCTCCATTCCAAAGGTTAGTACATCCTGTTGCCTCAATAATAATTCCATCAGGAAGATCGATCGATACGATTGGAGAAAAACGTATGCACCATTTTGCAATTGATCTTAATAATTTTTGAGGAAGACCAGGTATATCATCCAAATATATTAACGAAGGAACGATTGCCCGTGCATCAGCAAGAACCATTCCTGCAACAATGCCTTGTTGATACGCTACCGGGTTCACAGCGGTAATGATCATTCGCCCATGATCCATGTCAGTCAAAACAAAAGGCAAATGCAAAAGTTCAGGATGGCGGTGACAGAACCAATCCGTTTTCAGATAACGGAACCAGATCGTGACAAAGCGTTTTTGCATATCATCCCGTTTTTCTTTGTTCCGTTGAAGAAACCATAGTTGGTTTCAGAATAGAAAGCAGTTTATTGTATGCCCATTGCATTTGCCATGCACCTGGTCTACCATTTCTAATTTTTAACAACTCAATATTCCATGAAGGGAAACCAATGCCAGGAATATCACCTGCTATGATTGATGGATTTGATGAGATTTTCCAGCGTGCTGTGCATGCATTCACATTTATATTTCGTGAATTATTTCTAATGAGAAATCCTGTAACCCTGCTCTGTTCCACCGCTAACTGCAATCGCCGGGAGGCAGTAAAACTTATTTCTGAAACTTCTCCAACAACAGCAGCAAGTCCTTCGCATTTCAGGGTTTCTTCAAAAAGCCATAAGAGTTCTTTTGGTTTTTTTGTATTGATAAAAATTATTTTATCAGGCTCGACGTTAAAAACTTTTAATGCAGCCGGAAATATTCTTTGTGAAGCACCGATCCACACCGATACTCCGCCTTTGTTCATTAACGATGAAAGCAAACATGAGATGAAACCAGAGGTAGCTGCTATATCTTCAGCAGACTGAGTTATGAATTCATGTATGCATGCCAAAGGAAAAACGCCATTGGGAAAAGAAGAATCTATAGGTCCCAATACAGGCCGGATAAAATCATCGGATGCCTTATACCTGAACCCTTGCAATTGAAGAATCTCTTTCTGCAATTGAAGAATAATATCTGCTTTTTGCGACAGCATTACTAACCCAAAAGATCCATTACACAAATAATTAGCAATTTTACTAAAAATTTTAGTAACTAGCAATAATTTTTGCCCTGCCTGTGCGCGATTAATTAGATTAGTATTTTTTAAATCATGAGAACCAATACTAAACTGAAAAAGATCCTGGAAGAACATACTGCTGGTCTTTCTTATAGCGATGCATGGGAGATGACAACGATCAATTTAAAAACAAGAGAACGAAGGCAGTTCCATGGAAAGACTTTTTCTGAAATGGTTAGTAAAGCATACTCAGATCTTAGGAAATACAAGAAAAAGTTTTTAAAGCATAACCTCTAGCGAGAATTTGTAGTATCATATTTGCTGGTTTATCAACAGTTTTAAATCAGAAGACATGAATAAAGATTGGGTTGAAAATAAGGTAACAGCAGTGCGATATATCGTTAATGATGTGGACTCCGCGGTAAGTTTTTATACAAGTAAACTTGGTTTCGAAGTAGACCTGCATGTAAAATCCAAATTCGCATCTCTATTAATGGGAAATCTTCGGTTATACATCAACAGCCCCGGAGCTGGCGGAGCGGGACAAGCCATGCCCGACGGAACGATTCCTGTTCCCGGCGGTTGGAACCGTTTCCAACTACAAGTAAAAAATATCGAAACAGTTGTCGAAGACCTTAAAAAGGAAGGTGCAAAATTCAGGAATGATATTGTCACAGGCGTTGGAGGTAAACAAATACTTCTGGAAGATCCTTCCGGAAATTTTATAGAAATTTTTCAGCCTGCCTCCTAAGAGCATCCACTCGCTTGGCAACTCTTCTAAACAATTCCTGATCAAAATTTTTTAAGAAGTTGTGAAAACGATTGCCGAATTTTTCCGTTGTTCAGTTTGGCTTTGCGTTTTAAATATTGCTCTGCATAGATATTGTATAACTATCAGCGGATGCAAACATAAGGATCGCAAGATCAAACGAGGTTACTTTTTTACACGTGCTTTAAAAGTTCCATTCGGTTGAACAGATGTAAAACCGAGAACCTTATCTCCATCCATTTGGAAATGCACTTCATAGCCGCTCATGTTTTTTACACCAAACGTATCCGGCGACACAGGTACTAGTTGAAAATCTCCCTGGCCGGGAACCTGCGCCCAGAGGTCATTATCTTTTACCAGCATGGTAATAGTCATCGCGATGCTGTCAAGATCAAACACTCCTGCATATTTCCGAAGCTGCTCGGGTGAAACAGTAAAGGACTCCTTT
>Ga0070664_100000314_pt1 | contig 35291 bp, 33 predicted proteins | sample KBSC73metaG_FD_65863 | JGI IMG/M metagenome (GOLD analysis project Ga0070664, IMG submission 65863) | Corn rhizosphere microbial communities from Kellogg Biological Station, Michigan, USA - KBS C7-3 metaG | ecosystem: Host-associated > Plants > Roots > Rhizosphere > Soil ... | reverse complement strand
CATGACCGCGAGTCCTCTGCTAAGAAGAGTCTTCTTGAAGTCACTCCAAACGGAGCGGTCTTCACCGAAACCATGCAATAGAAGGACAGCTGGGATCGGCGCCGGCACGCCCGATGGCATTTCAAGAGTCGCCTGCAGCTTTACCAGATCAAACGTATTGATTTGAGGCCCGACCGGAGCTGAGGTGACCGCGCGAGCCGATGTATTGGAAGCGGCCGCGTCGCCGGCAACCTTGAACCGGAAATTCAGGACGTTATCCTCACGATCCAGGAAGGAACTTACAGTTCTTTTATCGGAAATCTGTCCGCGGTATTCGGCCGTGACCTCGTAGTCGGATCCGGCAGGAAACGATGTGCCCGAATATACGCCGTCTGGCGTGGTGGTCAAAGTCCGCGTCACATTCGTTTTTGTATCGCGCACCAGAACGTGCGCTCCTTCCAATGGATTGCCGTTGGAATCCTCGACCATGCCGTGGATGGTTTTGGGTTTCGGGCCGGTATTTTTTCGCGGTCCCGAACTGTTTTTGCCGCCTCCAAAAGTGACACCGGGCGTCGTGGGTTGTGTCTGCGCGATGGCGTGCCGAGTCAGTGCAAGAAGAGAAAGAATGAGGAAAATGTACTTCAGGATGTAGCGTAACGTTCGCAAATCCATAAGACCTACTTCCTGCTGATGAGTTTCTGGACGACCTTTTCCATATCTTCGTATCGTCCGACGCCGCTATGGCTGAACTGGATAATTCCTTCGCGATCGATCACAAACTGCGATGGCCAGACATTGCACAGATAGTCGCTCCAGATATCGTATTGGTTGTCCACCACAACCGGATATTTGATGCCTTTCTTGATCACGGCTTCGCGGATTTTGGGGATGTCCTTTTCATAGTCGATTCGAGGTGTGTGCACACCGACAATCACAAGTCCGTCTTTTGAATATTTATTGTACAGGTCCAGTACGTGAGGCATAGCTTCCGCGCAATACGGACAATCAAATGCCCAGAAGTCCACGACAACTACTTTCCCTTTGAGGGAGGCCATTGTCAGGGGAGCAGAATTGATCCAAACATCGGATTTCTTAATTTCCGGTGCGGGCTGCCCGACAAAAACATCATCCGGATGCTGAGCGAATGTAACGCTGGTGAGTAATAAGATTGCGACGGTCAGTCTTGCGAGCATTCGGTCTCCCTGTGGTCCTGATTTGATGTTGGAGTCGGCCTATTCTGTCACAACTGCGGCAATCTTCCATAATCGCCGCTTCTTCGTAACGGACTTTCAACTGCTAATGTCTGCCCATGGATCTTCAACGCCGAACCATCGCGACCCTGCGCATGTCCCTGGTTCGCGGACTCGGGCTCCGCTCTTCAAATGCCCTGATCCGCCTTTTCAAGACCCCTGAGGCCGTATTGGACGCCGGACGTCCGCAACTGGAAGCGTCGGGTATTCCACCGGAAGTTGCTGATGACCTGATGTCCCCAAGGTCCCAGGAACGCGCCGATCAGGAGTGGAAGAAAGCCGAAAACCTTGGCGTACGGATTCTCGACATTCTGCATCCGGAGTATCCGTCCCTGCTTCGGGAAATTTTCGATCCCCCTGTCATCCTCTATATAAAAGGTAGAGGCTGGAACCCGGATCATCCCCAACTGGCGATCGTTGGAACCCGGCGCCCCACCAGTTACGGACTGAACTGCGCGGAACGAGTTGCGGAGGATCTTTCTTCCAGGGGTCTCGCAATCACATCGGGGTTGGCAAGGGGCATAGACTCCGCCGCGCATCGCGGAGCACTCCGGGGTGGAGTCACGTACGCCGTTTTTGGATGTGGAGTCGATACGATTTATCCCAGAGAGAACCGGAAACTCGCGGAAATGGTGGAAGAAAAAGGCGCTGTTCTGTCGGAATTTCCGTTGGGTACGCCTCCGTCGCCGGAGAATTTTCCCATTCGGAATCGGATCATTGCCGGGATGTCGCTGGGCGTGGTCGTCGTGGAGGCCGCCGAATATTCCGGATCCCTGATCACTGCGCGTCTTTCCGTGGACAGCAACCGCGAAGTCTTCGCAATTCCGGGAAATATCACATCGCCGAACAGCTTTGGACCGCATGTTTTGATTCGACAGGGAGCGAGGCTCGTGACCAGCTGGCAGGACGTTATCGAGGAACTACCGCATCCGATCCGAGAAAAAATTCTCTTGCCTCTGATTTCTCAGATGCAGGCACTGCCCGAACCGGAACTGGAAGGCATTCCGAAAAAAGTGTGGGGCATGCTTTCGCTGCAGGAAGCCATTGGAATCGATGGTTTACTGGCAAAGTTGCCGTCCGACGCGTCCCAAGTCTATAGTGCGTTGCTCGAACTGGAGACAGCAAATCTCATCCGGGAATTGCCGGGAAAGAAGTTCATTCGGCGTCTCTGAAAAAATTGCCGTGTTGATTTTTATCGCGGAGAGACTTATTTAGTTTACGAGAGAACTGAACATAAACATGGCATCAAAGAAAACATTGGTCATTGTGGAGTCGCCGGCGAAGGCGACCACAATCAACAAATATCTGGGCAAGGAATACGTCGTCAAGGCATCGCTTGGCCACGTCAAGGATCTTCCCAAAAGCAAGCTGGGCGTGGATATCGAACATGATTTCGAACCCACCTACGTCGAATCTCCCGGCAAGGACAAAGTCATCAAGGAACTTCGCGCCGCAGCGAAGACCGCAGACAAAATCTTCCTGGCGGCCGACCCGGATCGCGAAGGTGAAGCCATCTGCCAGCACTTGAAGGAAATCCTCGACGGAAAGAAGTCGAATGTTTTTCGAGTTCTCTTTAATGAGATCACGCCAAAGGCAATCAAGGCCGCCGTTGCCAATCCCGGATTGATCAATCAAAACGTCGTGGATGCGCAGCAGGCGAGACGCATTCTGGATCGCATTGTGGGCTATCAGGTGAGTCCGCTTCTCTGGGACAAAGTTCGCCGGGGTATCTCGGCCGGCCGCGTTCAAACGGTTGCGCTTCGGTTGATCGTCGAGCGCGAACAGGAAATTCTCGCATTCAAACCGGAAGAGTACTGGTCCATCACCGCAAAACTGGAAGGTCACCAGCCTCCTCCGTTTGAAGCCAGGCTCGCCAAGATCCAGGGCAAGACCGCTTCGGTCACGAATCAGGCGGAAGCGGACCACATACTTTCAAATTTGAAGACGGCGACGTTCAATGTCGATTCGGTTGTCACGAAGGAAAAAAAGCGATTCCCTGTGCCGCCGTTTACCACCAGCAAGCTTCAGCAGGAAGCCGCGCGCAAACTGCGCTTCACCGTGAAGAAGACGATGATGCTGGCGCAGCGACTCTACGAAGGTATTGAAGTTGGCGCAGCCGAGCCAGCCGGCGGCGCTGAAGCCGAAGGAGGCCGCGTCGGTCTCATCACCTACATGCGTACGGATTCTCCGAGGATCTCCGACGATGCAATGCAGATGGTGCGTTCGTATGTGTCGGATGTTTACTCGGATAAGTATCTTCCGGAAAAGCCGATTATCTACAAAGGTAAGAAGGACGCGCAGGACGCTCACGAAGCCATACGGCCAACATTTGTCGGGCGCACTCCCGACGATCTGAAGTCCATGCTTTCCGACGATGAGTACAAGCTCTACAAGCTGATCTGGACGCGATTCACGGCGTCGCAGATGAATCCTGCAATCTACGATCAGACAAGTGCGGAAATTACCGCAGGCGACTACATGTTCCGCGCATCCGGGCGTGTGCTGAAATTCGACGGATTCCTCAAAGTCTACGAGGAGACTGCAGATGAAGATCTGAAACCGGCCGAAGACGAAGAAGACATCACGCTGCCCCCGTTGATGGCAGGTGAATCTCTCAGGACACTGGAGATCAATCCGAAGCAGCACTTCACCGAGCCGCCACCGAGATACACGGAAGCTTCGCTGGTGAAGACTCTGGAAGAAAAGGGCATCGGTCGTCCGTCCACCTACGCAACGATTCTAACCACGATTCAGGATCGGGAATACGTCCATAAAGACCAGGGCAAGTTCCGTCCCACCGAACTCGGTACTGTCGTGACAACCATGTTGGTCCGGCACTTCGAGGAAATCTTCGATGTCCAGTACACCGCCCGAATGGAAGAAGAACTCGACGAGGTGGAAGAGGGAAAACTGACCTGGGTTCAGGCGCTTCGAGATTTCTACAAGAAGTTCGAGAAAGACCTGAAGAAGGCCACGAAGAACATGGAGAACCTGAAAGCTCAGGAGCTCCCGACAAACGAGATCTGCGAGAAGTGCGGCGGTCCCATGGTGCAGAAGTGGGGGCAGTTCGGCAGCTTCCTTGCCTGCGCTGCTTATCCCGAATGCAAGAGCACGAGAGAAATCGCGAAAGAAGAAACAACTCCGAAAGAAGGAACCGCCAATGGCGCAGCCGACTCCGAGCCGGAGCCCTGTGAAAACTGTGGAAAGCCGATGGCACTCAAACGCGGACGATTCGGGCAATTCCTCGCGTGTACCGGCTATCCGGAATGCAAGACGACCCGAAAGATAACGGGAAGCGGTGGTGCGCCAAAGAAACCCGATATCATTCTTGAAGAGATCTGTCCACAATGCCGGGAAGCGAAACTCGTGGTCAAAGACGGACGCTATGGAGCATTCACCTCGTGCGGCAACTATCCAAAGTGCAAGTACATCAAACCGAATCTTGTCGGCGTGTCCTGCCCCAAACCGGGGTGCGGCGGTGAATTGAGTGAGCGGCGAACGAAACGTGGAAAGACTTTCTATGGCTGCGTGAAATATCCCGAATGCGATTTCGTCACCTGGAACAAGCCGGTTAAGGAGCAGTGTCCGCAGTGTGGTTCTCCATATCTGCTGGAGAAATCCACGAAGAAGGAAGGACTGGTCCACTACTGCAACGAGGAAACCTGCGATTACAAAATTTCCGTCGAGAAGGAAGGGGCGGAAGGAGTTCTGATGTCCTGATGAGTGCCATCAGTCTCGACTATCTATTCTCACTAACCAACGAATACCGGTCCATCAAGTACGATCTGCGAAACATGCATCTGCTGCTGGACCATCTTGACAACCCTCAGCGGACCTTTCATTCCATCCTGATTGCCGGAACCAACGGCAAAGGTTCGGTGGCGTCGCTTCTCGCTGCCATGATTCCAAGTGCGGGGCTCTACACATCACCCCATCTGGTGAAGTTGAATGAGCGCATTCGAATCGGGAACCAGGAAATATCCGACGCCGACCTTCAGGTCGTGTATGAACAGGTTTTGCATGCTGCACGTGAGGCAAAGAACCTCGTTTACCCGCCGACATATTTTGAGTTGGTTACGGCCATGGCGTTCATGTATTTCAAAAGTCGGACCAATTTCGCAATTCTGGAAGTGGGACTCGGCGGACGGCTCGACGCGACGAACGTCGTGCGGCAGGATGTATCGGTGATTACAAGCATTGGTTTCGATCACCAGGAGTTTCTCGGAAATACTCTGGACCAGATTGCCACGGAGAAGGCCGGCATCATCAAAGGTTATGAGCCCGTCGTGATTGGACCTGAAGCGGAGTTGGATCCCATTTGCCAGCAGGCTGGCGAACATCTGTTTCGCACGAAACACTTCCATCGGACGGAAAAGTCGATTGGCGGCGGACGATACGAGATGGATCTGGTCACCCCGATTCGCCAGTACAAAGGACTTCGTCCGCTGCTTGCTGGAAAGCATCAACTGGACAATGTTGTGGTGGCGATTCGCGCGGCCGAATGTGCCCACGTTCCAAAGGAACGTATCGAACACGGCGTCAACACTGCAGTTTGGCCGGGGCGGCTGGAAATGATTCCGGGCCGGCCGTCCTTTCTTCTGGATGGAGCCCACAATGAAATGGCATGTGGTGTTCTTGCGGAGTACCTGAAGGAGTTTCATCCCGGTGGCGTGCGGATGATCTTCGGCTGCATGCGCGACAAGAAATATGAAGAAATGATCCGCCTGCTGCGGCCGCATGCGCGTGAAATGATTCTAACGAAGGGATCGGGCACTCGATTCATCGAACCATCCGCCCTGCTCCAACTGGTTCCGGGTGCACATGTGAAACCGGCGCTGCCGGAGGCTATCGCGTATGTGCGGGAAAAGGCGTCTCCGGAAGAAACCATCCTTGTCTGCGGCTCGCTTTACCTGATTGGTGAAGCTCGCGTCCTCTTGCAGTGAGCGGGTCGAGTGACCGCCTGGCTTATCTCCGGTCTCTGTTGATCACGGCTCCTCTCATTTGCATCTACACGGCAATTATGGGAACGATTTCCGTCGCGTCGTCCTTAGTGGACTCGACCGGCAGAATGCAGCATGGCTGCGCGCGCATCTGGTCCCGAATGATTCTCTGGACCTCCGGTGTGCGGGTCACGGTCAGGGGCCTGGACAATGTCAAACGCGGCGTCCCCTGCGTATTTTGCGTGAATCATCAGAGCCACATGGATATTCCCATTGTTCTTGTTGCGTTGCCCGTCCAGTTTCGATTTCTCGCAAAGAGGCAGTTATTTAGCATTCCATTTCTGGGTTGGCATCTTCGACGTTCGGGACAGATTTCCATTGATCGCGAGAATCCGCGAGCCGCGTTGAAATCCATGCGTGCGGCATCTGCGCAGGTTGAGAAGGGAACGTCGGTGGTTATTTTTCCGGAAGGAGGAACCAGCGTCGATGGAGTGATGCATCCTTTTAAAGGAGGCGGATTCGTTCTTGCAACTCATTCGATGATCGATGTGGTGCCTGTGACGATCCGCGGATCGCGCCAGGTCCTGGTTCCCAAGACGTACCAGATTCGAAGCGGCAACGTGGAGGTGATCATCGATCCGCCGATTTCCTCACACGATTTGAGCGCCAATGACCTCGCAGCGCGAACATACGAGACAATGTTGCAGAGGTTCAGCGCACTCCCTGACTCGTCGGCGTAAAAAGCGCCTCGATGTCGGGTCTGCGAAGGTATCTGGTTCCGAGCACATAAAGAACGATTTTCGCGGCGAGCCAAAAAACTCCGAACACCAGCGTCACGGTTCCAATTCCATTCATCATGGACGACATGTCGAATCCCGCCGGCATTCCGCTGCCACCCTGTGCGGCCATGACTTGAGGCAACAGATCCGCAACAGCGGCCTGGGTTTCGCGTTGCATCATCGCCTTCGGAATAAACAAAATGGTTTCGAGAATTGCTGCCGCGATCAGCGCCCCTGCAAGCATGGATTTGCCGGAGAGCTTGAATCCCAGCGTCATGATCGAGCCGATCAGCAGCGCACCTTCGACCAGGAGCTTCACGACCGTCAGGGGGATAAGCACTGGGTTGTACTTCCTGGAGATGTTCATGGTCCGGGTAACGATCTCGGTTTGCGCTTCGCCGCCCGGTCCGCTAATTCCCGCTTGTCCGGCGGTCACGACCTGTTGAAACTGGGCCGAAAACAACTGAGACAGAAGACCGATGCCCCCGGTCAGAAGGCCCAGCGCTCCGAAAACGATTCCCAAAACGCATATGACGGTTAACATGGTTGGTCGAACGCGCGGTTTGGGATCGTCGTAAGAATCCATACTACTCATGGTTTCGCCTCCGAACGAATTGGATGGGACTACGTTGTATGTGGATCGCGCATGGATTGTCAACCGATTCGAGTCGCGCGGAGTGCATCTATGATCGCGCAGAATTGCTCGATTCGGGATCACGCGCGGTCATGAATCGCGACTACAGAGACACGAGGCAGGCAGATTCAAAAGGACGTCGATTCACGATTTCGTTTCCGGACGGATTCGCGACAGGAACTCGATATAGAATACGCGCCAATGAAACTCACAAGATCATCGATGGCCTCGGTTCTGGTGGTGCTTGCAGTATGTGCCATGGCGCAAGGTCAGCGCGGACGTTCATTCAACGGACGCATGCCGGTTGACAATACTCCGCCGAATGCGGAGTTCATTCTGGCTCGATGGCATTACTCCGCGGGCTGCTGTGGCGGCGGAGGCTGGGGACACGATTACCCCGTAGCCGAAGAACACATTCTTCAAATCATGTCGGAGACCACTGGGCTTGATACGAGCCGCCTGGCGTACCGCATTGTTGAACTTTCAAGTCCGGAGATCTTCAAGTATCCCTTCGCGTATGTTTCCGAGCCGGGTGAGATGAGTTTGTCGGACGAGGAAGTGGAAAATCTTCACGAATATATCGAACGCGGCGGCTTCGTGATGTTCGATGACTTTGGAGGCCAGTCGGATCAGCAGGAGTTCCAGCGATTCAAACCCAACATGGATCGCGCGTTTCCAGACCGCGAGATGTATGTTTTGACCGGAAACCATCCCCTGCTTCACAACTTTTTCGACGTGGATGGCCTGTTGATGGAACACCCGATGACACAGGCGAAATCGATATTCTATGGCATGGATGATTCCAGGGGGCGGCTCGCCATGATCATCTGCTTCAATAATGACGTGGGGGACTACTGGGAATTCATTGATCGTCCGCAATACAAGATCAAGCCTTCTGCAGAAGCGCTAAAGCTCGGCATCAACTTCGTCATGTACACGATGACCCACTGAGTTCGACGAATTACGCTCGAGTTGCCTGGACCTTGAGTTCCTCGCCGATGCGTTTAAGTTGTGCCCGTTCTCCAATCGCGATCAGCACATCGCCGCCCTCCAGTTTGATCTTCGCATCGGGATTGAACATCATGGCGCCTGCGGTTTTCTTGAGAGCCAGTACGATCACCCCATAAACCTGCCGAACGCCGGAATCTTCCAGAGAGCGTCCGCATAAAGGACTGGCTGGTGTGATGTAGAGCTGTTCGGTTTCAATTGTAAGATCCGAGCCCTGACTGAATGCCGAAGCAACGTCCAGAAAATTGAGCACATGTGGGCGAAGCATGGCCTGAGCCAGACGATGTCCGATGAAAGTATATGGAGTAAAAACTGTGGTGGCGCCGGCCCGCCTCAGCTTCTCTTCAGCCTGCTCGTCGGTAGCTCGAGCGGTAATGATGAGGTTCGGATTGAGTACGTGGGCGGAGAGAGTCACATACACGTTTTCCGCGTCGTTACCGATCGCCGCAACCAGGCCTTTGGCAGAGGAAATGCTCGCCCGACGCAGAGTCTCATCTTGTGTCGCATCCGCAATTAGAGTCGGAATTCCGTCATGAATACCCCACTCCGCCCGATGCGCGTCGGTATCGATCAGCAGGACGGGAACTCCACTTCGTCTCAATTCCCGAACCACGCTGCGCCCAACACGGCCAGCGCCGCAGACGATGTAGTGGTTGCTCAGTTTCTCCAGCATGTGTTGTCTCCGTTTGCGGCCAAAGTAATCGGCCAGTTCCAGCTTGATAATGAGGTCCACCATCGCTCCGACTGAAATAAATACTGCAGCGACTCCGGCAAGCATCAGCAGAGATGCCACGATTCTGCCGTTCAGCGACAGAGGGTGGATTTCTCCGAAACCGACCGTCGTGAGTGTCATCAGGGTCATGTAAAAACCATCGAAGAGCGTCCAGCCTTCGATCAGGTGAAACGCGATGGTTCCCATGACCAGCAGAGCGGCAATCAGTCCCAGCAGCAATAGAACTCGCTGTAACGCGGCTTTCATGCGTTCCTTATATCATTGCAGCCTGGGTAATCCGTGCAAAGGGTACGACTGTTTTGTCGGACCTTTTCTCGAATCAGTCATAATGTGGCTGGATCATTTTCGAAATGCATGGAACCGCATGAAAAAACCCTGGATCGGAATCCCAACGCGATATGACGCAGAGTCCAAAGTCATCGGCCAAATCCGGCACTATCTGGACGCTGTCTTTGACGCCGGTGGAATTCCCCTTCTGATTCCCACTGGGGAGTCGGCCTCGATCGTTAATGATTATCTCGAGCAAGCGGATGGAATTTTGCTTCCGGGGAGTCCAACCGATATTGATCCGAAATTTTACGGCGCCGAGGCTCATCCAAAGCTCGGCAAATTGTATCCGGAACGCGACTCCACGGATTTTGTGCTCATGACGTACGCGGAAGCCGCGGACCTGCCGATACTGGGTATCTGTTTTGGGGTTCAGAGCCTGAATGTATTCCGGGGCGGAAGCCTGGTTCAAGACATTCCCTCCGTGATTTCCAGTGCTGTGAATCACGATGAATCCAGGCATGAGGTCCGGCTGGAACCAGGCAGTCTGCTTGCGCGACTCGCGGGACACGAAGGATCGCTCGAGATGGAGGTCAACAGCTTTCACCACCAAAGCATTGAACGTCCGGGCCTCAACCTGCGTATTGCGGCGAAAGCTCCCGATGGCGTTGTTGAGGCCGTCGAAGATGTTACGGGCCGGTTCGTTGTCGGAGTCCAATGGCATCCTGAACGTGGATGGCAGGACAGTGAATTTTCGCGTCGATTGTTTTCTGCTTTCGTCCAGGCGTCCCGCAAGTCCAAATCTCAAGTCCGTTGAGTATAATGAGAGATATTCCCATGGTGTTACGCCACGCAAATTCGAGATTTGCATTCCTGATTGGGGCCGTAATTCTTTTGTGCACGCCCGCGAGTGCGCAATCGGACAAGGCCACGGCCGTAATCAAAGACATGATTACGGCACTTGGAGGAAAAGCGTTCCTTGAAGTGCGGGAAATCCAGTCGTCCGGGAAGATATTTGGATTCAAGAACGACATGATGTCGGGTTCCGATGTCTTTGTGGACTACGTGAAATTTCCCGACAAACGCCGGACGGAATATGGCACCTACCGGATCAAACCAACTGAAATTATCAACGGCGAAACCGGATGGAATATCGAATTACCGAAGATCGAACCCAAAACGCCCGCTGAAGCGAAATCACTCCAGGCTGGGTTTCAGACCGGATTCCAGTATGTTGCCCGATTTATCCTGAATCGCCCGGGGCTGGTTGTGCAGCACGTCGGTACCGAACTGATCTCTTTCAAATCCAATGACGTGATTGAATTCCGCGATTCCGGAAACCTTTTGCGGCTTTTCGTCGACCAGCAGTCGCACTTGCCCACGAAAATTGAGGTGCGACGCGCCGGCGAAACATTTGTACGTGAGGAACAGTTCGCGAACTGGCACGATTTTCAGGGAATCAAGACTCCTCTGTTCATCATTCGTTTCAAAGACGGCGATAGGGAAAGAGAAATTCGATTCGACAATGTCAGCTACAATCCAGGTATGGCTGATAGTCTGTTTGCTCCGCCCGCCGCCAGGTAGCGGCTATTATCAAATGCATTCAACAACAATTATCTGCGTCCGCCGCGAAAACAAAGTTGCGCTTGCCGGAGACGGCCAGGTGACACTGGGGGACACCATCATCAAGCACAACGCGAAGAAGATCCGCCGGCTGTATAACGACAAGATTCTAGCGGGATTTGCGGGATCATCCGCAGACAGTTTTGCCCTTTTTTCGCGGTTTGAATCCAAGCTCGAACAGTTTCACGGCAATCTGAGCCGAGCGGCTGTCGAACTTGCCAAGGATTGGCGAACCGACCGCTCATTGCGACATCTCGAAGCGGTCATGATCGTGGCCGACGACAAGAACACATTCCTTATTGCCGGCAACGGTGATCTCATCGAGCCCGATGATGGTCTTATCGCAATTGGTTCCGGTGGCGCTTATGCGCTTGCCGCTGCTCGCGCTCTGGTGAAATACACGAACCTTGGGGCGAGGCAGGTCGCCGAAGAAGCCATGCAGATAGCTGGAAAAATCTGCATCTATACGAATCAAAGTGTGACGGTGGAAGAACTTTAGCCAATGCTGGAATCAGGAAAAAATATGCAGCCACTTGAATCTTTACCTGAACTGCCGCACCTGGATGAAATGTCTCCGCGTGAAATTGTTCGCGAGCTCGATAAATTCGTCATTGGCCAGAACGCCGCAAAGCGTGCCGTCGCCATCGCGCTCCGCAATCGAATCCGCAGACAGAAGCTCACTCCGGAAATGGCCGATGAAGTCATGCCCAAGAACATCATCATGATCGGCCCGACGGGTGTGGGAAAAACCGAAATTGCGCGGAGGCTGGCCAAGCTGGCGAATTCCCCATTTCTGAAAGTGGAAGCGTCCAAATTTACCGAAGTGGGTTATGTAGGCCGCGATGTGGAATCCATGATTCGCGACCTGGTGGAAATTGCGATCGACATGGTGCGCAATGAAAAGCTCGAGGAGGTTGAGGAGAAAGCGGAATCCAATGCAGAGGAACGTGTGCTCGACCTGTTGCTCCCTCCGCAACAGTCCATGCGCGAAATTGCGGAGGAGAATGCCAGGGTTGCAAACGATCAGTGGAACCGTACTCGCGAGAAACTCCGGGTTCAGCTGCACGACGGAAAACTGGATGAGCGAATGGTGGAGATCGAGGTGAAGGAACGGAATTTTCCAGCTTTTGAAATCATCTCGAACCAGGGAATCGAAGAGATGGATATCAATCTAAAGGATATTCTTCCAGGCTTTCTGGGACAGCGTACAAAGAAGCGGAACATGAAAGTCGAAGAGGCCATGGACTATCTGATCCAGGAAGAAGAACAAAAACTCGTCGACATGGATCAGGTGACTCGGATCGCCGTAGAAAGAGTCGAGGACAGCGGAATCATCTTCCTGGACGAAATCGACAAGATATCCGGGAGAGAATCCGGCCACGGCCCCGATGTCAGCCGCGAAGGCGTGCAGCGCGACATCCTTCCCATCGTCGAGGGAACCACTGTCAATACACGATACGGCATGGTCCGTACCGATCACATTCTGTTCATTGCCGCCGGCGCGTTTCATGTGAGTAAACCTGCGGACCTGATTCCGGAATTGCAGGGCCGATTTCCCATTCGCGTGGAACTGGACTCGTTGACGATCGAAGACTTCGTGCGGATTCTTACAGAGCCGCGAAGCGCATTGATCAAACAGTATGTCGCTCTCCTCGAAACCGAAGGCGTGAAGCTGACGTTTCAACCGGATGCGGTGGCCGAGATTGCACGATTCGCAACCGTGGTGAACGACACGACAGAAAACATCGGCGCGCGACGCCTGCATACGATCATGGAAAAGCTGCTGGATGAGATTTCCTTCGAAGGTTCGGATCTGAAGAAGAAGTCCATTCGAATTGATGCGGCGTATGTCCAGAAAATGCTTGCCGATATCGTTAAAGACCAGGACCTCAGCCGCTACATCCTGTGAAGCACCCGGTCCCCGCTGCGCTTCTTGTAATCCTGCTCATCTGCGGATGCGGGAAAGTTGGCGATCCTCGTCCACCGAAAGTACGAACCCCCGCCGCCGTCTCGGATCTGAATGTGTCTCAGAATGAGAACACCATCGTTCTTACGTGGACGAATCCCCAGAAATACGTTGATGGATCGAATGCGACGGACCTGATGGATGTCCGGATTCTCAGAGACGGAAAACTCATGGAAACGGTTCCGGTTTCCGGTCCCGGGAAGCTGCAAACTTACACCCTTCCCGTGGCCGGCGCCGCGGGGACGACTCCCATGTTTACGCTCGAAGTGACGACGCATCGTGGGAAGGCTTCAGTTTCCAATGAAGTGCGCACCCGGGTTGTGGATGTGCCGGGTGCTGTGTTGAATTTAAGCGGCGTTATGGATCAGCATCGAGTGCGCCTGAATTGGAATCCACCGGTCCAGAATCGTTCAGACGCGGAAGTCTACATTGTCCGGCGGGAAGACGGCGCATTCCCTCCGGTTGCTGTAGCAGAGACGCACTGGGATGACACGATGGTTGAGATAGGCAAAGCGTATCGGTACATCGTGACTGCTGCACGTAACAGCGTTCCGCCAGTGTCCGGGCCGCCCAGTTCGATCATGGTGATTGCGACGGACAAGACTCCGCCAGGAGCTCCGGCGGGGCTCCAGCCTCCGGTCCTGTCGGATTCCGGAGCAAATCTTCGTTGGGACAGCAGCACGGAAGACGATCTGGCGGGGTATAGAGTCTATCGGAGCGACAATCCGGAGTCCGGATGGCTTCCGTTGGACAATGTGCTTCTCATGAAGACTTCAACTACCGATGGAAGTTACCGGCCGGGTACCTACTACAGTGTTACTGCCGTCGATGATTCAAACAACGAAAGTGAGAAGTCATCGCCGGTCCGCGCCCCGTAACTGCACTCCTAACTTTAGGATTGCAGCACGACCGAAGGTCGTGCGAGGGAACTTCGATTCAAATTGTCTCGGTTCCCAGGTAAGTTTGATTGGTGAAATCAACTTGATCAGAATTACACTTCGCAGGAGGAGCTCGATATGAAATTCTTTTTGGATACAGCCAACATTAACGAAATCCGCGACGTCGCCTCAACCGGCATACTGGACGGGATCACCACAAATCCAACGCTGATTTCCAAGGAAGGAATTCCCTTCGAAGAACAGCTTCTGAAGATCTGCGCGATCGTCGATGGTCCCGTCAGCGCGGAAACGGTCAGCATTGACGCGAGCGGGATGGTCGAAGAAGGCAGGCACCTGGCGAAGCTTCATCAGAACATCGTCGTGAAGTGTCCGATGACGCGGGAGGGCCTGAAAGCCACGAAGATGCTCAGCGACGAAGGAATTCGTGTGAATGTGACACTGGTATTCTCCGCTCCACAGGCACTTTTGGCGGCAAAGGCCGGTGCATATTTTGTCAGCCCGTTCGTAGGCCGTTTGGACGATATCGGGTTGAACGGCATGGATCTGATCCGGGATATCGTCGGAATTTTTGCGAACTACGAATACAAAGCGCAGGTTTTGGTGGCGTCGGTGCGCACTCCCGGTCATGTGATTGAAGCCGGTTTACTTGGCGCCGATATCTGCACGCTTCCGGCAAAGGTCTTCGAAATGTTATTGAAACATCCACTGACGGATCGAGGGGCAGAACAATTTCTCAAGGATTGGGAGAAAGTCCCCGCCTTCAAGTCCGTGAAGTAGCCGCACGTAATGGCGCGCGTCACCGCAACCGATCGCATTGAGAAACTGCGCCAGTTGAATGTTGCTGCCGAACTTGGCGGCGGCCGCGAACGGCTGGATCGCCAGAGGGCCGACGGCAAAATGTCGGCGCGCGAACGCGTGGCTCTTCTGCTCGATAGTGAGACGTTCGAAGAAATCGACAAGTTTGTTCAGCATCGCAGCCACGATTTCGGCATGGACGCGCAGCAGTATCCCGGCGATGGAGTTGTCGGCGGATACGGTCGCATCGATGGCCGTCTGGTTTACGTTTTCGCGCAGGACTTCACCGTTTTCGGCGGCTCGCTCAGTGAAACCAATGCCCGGAAAATCTGCAAGATCATGGATCTCGCCATGAAGATGGGAGCTCCGGTGATCGGCCTCAATGATTCTGGCGGTGCTCGAATTCAGGAAGGCGTTCTTTCGCTCGGCGGGTACGCCGATATCTTTCTTCGCAATACGCTGGCGTCCGGAGTGATTCCCCAGATTTCCGCGATCATGGGCCCGTGTGCCGGCGGTGCCGTCTATTCACCCGCGATCACGGATTTCATCGTGATGGTGGACAAGACCAGCTACATGTTCGTTACCGGCCCGGATGTTCTCAAGACCGTCACTCACGAGGAAGTGACGAAGGAACAACTGGGCGGCGCCAATACACACAACAGTGTCAGCGGTGTTGCTCAATTCCTGGCGCACAACGATGAGGAATGCCTGCTGCTGATCCGGGAACTGTTTTCATTTATTCCCTCCAACAACCTTGAGGATGTTCCAAAGCGCTCCACCAGCGACCCGCCGAATCGGGCGGAACCAGCACTGAACACAATGGTACCGGCGGAATCGAATATTCCGTACGACATCAAAGACATCATTCACGCAGTTGCCGATGATGGTTATTTCTTTGAGGTCCATGAACTTTACGCAAAGAATCTGGTGGTTGGTTTTGCAAGGCTCGATGGCAGGTCCGTCGGCATTGTCGCGAACCAGCCGTCGCATCTTGCCGGGTGTCTCGATATTGCGGCGTCATTAAAGGGAGCGCGATTCGTTCGATTCTGCGATGCATTCAACATTCCCCTGATCACTTTTGAAGATGTTCCCGGATTCCTACCTGGCACGAATCAGGAATTTGGCGGCATTATCAAACACGGCGCCAAATTGCTGTACGCGTTTGCGGAAGCGACGGTTCCCAAGGTGACAGTGATTACGCGGAAGGCCTATGGTGGCGCCTATTGCGTGATGTCGAGCAAACACATGCGGACCGATGTAAATCTCGCATACCCGACGGCGGAGATCGCGGTGATGGGATCGGAAGGGGCCGTGAATATTCTCTACCGCAAGGAACTATCGGTTTCAGAGGACGCGGAGAGAGTTCGGCAGGAAAAAACCGACGAATTTCGCGAAAAATTTGCGAATCCTTACATCGCCGCCCAACTCGGATTCATCGACGAAATCATTGAGCCGCAGTTCACGCGCCCCAAACTGATTTCCGCACTCCGAATGCTCGATACCAAGCGCGACTCCAATCCCTCGAAGAAGCACGGCAACATTCCTCTGTAGCACACCGACTGTTCGTAATCTCATTAGGCGCCGCTTCCATCCAATTCCGCTTTCAGCCTTTTGCGGTCGAGGTCATTCTCCCAGCCGGATACGACGATTGTTGCGACACCATTGCCAACGAAATTGGTTAAAGCCCGTGCTTCGGACATGAATCGATCGATGCCTAGAATCAAAGCCAGGCCCGCGGGAGGTATTCCGGGCACAACCGCCAGCGTTGCTGCAAGAGTAATGAATCCCGCGCCGGTAACTCCCGAGGCGCCTTTGGATGTCAGCATCGCCACACCCAGCAGAGTCAATTCCTGCCGAACCGAAAGGTGAATATTCAATGCCTGTGCCACAAAAAGCGCCGCCATCGTGAGATAGATGTTTGTGCCATCGAGATTGAACGAGTATCCCGATGGAACGACCAGGCCAACCACGGACTTCGAACAGCCCAATTTCTCCAGCTTGGCCATCAACGGAGCCAGTCCCGCCTCCGACGAAGCCGTTCCCAGGACGGTAAGCAACTCTTCCTTGATGTAGAGCAGGAACCGAACAATGTTGAAACCAGCAAGCGAAGCAATGGTTCCGAGGACAGCAAAAACGAAAAGGAGAGATGTCAGATAGAAACTACCCATGAGGTACATGAGCGGCCGCAGCGCCCCGATTCCATATTTCCCAATAGTGAAAGCCATCGCACCGCCGGCGCCCAGCGGGGCGAGTTTCATGATGCTGTTCATCATGGCGAAGAAAATATGAGAACACTCCAAAATGAATCGGTGTACCCACTCTCCTTTCGGCCCCATCCTCGTCATCGCATAGCCGAAAAGTATGGCCACCAGCAGAACTTGCAGCAAGTCCCCCGACCCGGTGAACGCGTCTGTAAAAGTTGCCGGTATGACATGCAGCAGGAAGCCGGACGTGCTCTGTTCCGCTGCTTTTTGGGCGTAGGATGCGACGGCTTTGGCGTCCAGCGTGGCGGGATCCACATTGAATCCTCTGCCGGGATGGATCACGTGCATCACCAGCAATCCAATACCAAGCGCAAGTGTGGATACCAGTTCAAAGTAGATCAGCGCCTTCGCGCCAACCCGGCCCACTTTCTTCATATCGCCCGCCCCGGCAATGCCGAGGACAACGGTGCAGAAGATAATGGGACTGATCAGCATCTTCACCAAAGCGATGAATCCATCCCCAAGAGGTTTCAATGCGACGGCCCTGTCCGGGAACAGGTACCCCAGTGTGCCTCCAGCCACGATTGCAACCAGTACCCAGAAATACAGATGCCCTGCGAGTCGCTTCACGATGCCTCCGTTTACGTTGCCTCTGGCGGAGGCTTAACCTCTATATCGCGATAATGAGAAATGTCGATCACCCTTTTTCCGGATGGTACCTGGAGGAAAAATCATTCATCACGATGTGAACCCTTTCAAGAGCCTCTTCGGGTGCACGTCAGCTTCGGGAGTTTGCGGGACTCCAAGGGATTTGGCTCTTGTGGAACTACCCTTTTAGATGCTTTCGAAGGAGTCCGACACCTTGTAGACTCCCGCTCGTGCATTTACTGGCATGGATTGAACACACGGATTTCAGTGTCTGGATTCGGGAGTCGCCTTCTCTTCTGGTATTTCCCATGTTCCTGATCGTTCATGCTTTCGGCATGGCATTCCTCGCAGGAACAAATGCGGCCGTGGATTTGCGCGTTCTCGGATTTGCTCCGCAAATCCCGCTGCCTTCGATGAATCGATTTTTCCCGGTCCTGTGGTTTGGCTTCATCATCAATCTGATTTCAGGGCTTCTGCTGCTGATCGGCTATCCGACCAAGGCTTTTACGAATCCGGTCTTCTTCGTCAAGATGGGATGCATTGCAGTCGGGATGGTGTTGATGGTCCTGATCCGAAGGCGCGTGATTCTTGGAGGCCGAAGCGGCAAGGCTTTCGCGATCCTGTCGCTGTGTTTCTGGATCGGAGCAATCTTCGCCGGTCGCCTGCTGGCCTATACCTGCACCTGGCTGATGGTGGATGTGCAATGTTGAAGAATTTCATGGACATGCTACTGCACTGGTTGCCGACCACAACTATCGCATACTACATGCGCGGGAACTGGGAATGGCCCGCAGCCGAATCGCTGCACTTCATTGGGCTGAGCATGTTGATTGGAACGGTGGGCCTGTTCGACCTCCGACTGCTGGGGCTTGGGCGCAGCATCGCGCTTCCTTCACTTCACAAACTGGTGCGATGGGGAATCCTGGGCTATTGCATCAATGTTCTTACGGGAATCTGCTTTTTTACCGCGGCTCCCGAACTCTTCATGTTCAACCCATCGTTTCAGCTGAAGATCTTGTTCATGGCGATTGCAGGCGTGAATGTCCTGTTGTTTTATACGACCATGTTCCGCAAAGTAAAGTTGCTTGGACCCGGTGAGAATGCGCCGTTGCCGGCTCGCATCATTGGAGGAGCGTCGCTATTCCTCTGGCTTGGCGTTATCACTTTCGGCAGACTGCTGACCTTTTACAAACCGCCGTCACACTGGTGTCCCTGGTGCTGACGCAGCGGCCGATGCATCAATTCGCGGTGGCCCGATTGCGAAGAGAACGGGAGGACTTGTCTCCTCGAACTCTCGCAGCCAGAGCGCCGATACTCAGAGACGCGTTGTAGATGGAGCCCGCACGGATTCCGATCCACGGCAGGCGATATTCGCCGATGGCGGTGAAGCCGGCCGACGCCATGCAGCCGCACTGTGAACAGTCTGGCGTCCCGCCAAATTGACATGGAGTGATCCGCGATTTCAAATCTGCGGTTACAGTTGCCGTGGTTCTCGCGAATATGCAATGGCTCGGGTCGGCTGGCGGATTCGCATAGGCTTCGATAAGGCTCTTCGCCATGGCCAGTTTGGGGAAGGATTCCCGTAATTCCAGCAGTTCGCGAATCACTCTGCTGCGAATTTCCGGAGACAATATTTCATAACTGGTTTCACCGATCTGGGGAGTGAACAGGCTCATCCAGATTTGCTTGGTTACCTTTTGCGAGCTCCAGAATTCCAAAAACTCACGAAGGTAACCCGGGCGTTCCGTCATTTGCCGCGTGATGGTGCAATGAACCGTGATCTGATGACCTTCGGTGTTCTTCAGAATCTTTTCGTACGTGGCTGGTTTCCGTCGGACATCATGTTCGGGAGCAAGACCATCGATTGAGACTGCTGTCGTCATTCGTTTGATTTTTGCCCATTCGATGGGAATCGGCCGAACAGCGCTCGTGACGACCTGGATATGAATATCCCTGGCTTCGAGAATGGGGAGTATCTGATTCAGCTCCCGGAAACGTACCAGGGGTTCGCCACCGACAATGGACACGTGCAGAGGCCGGTATTGGTCCACCAGACCAATGACTCGATCTATCAGTTCCTGTCCCTGAAAATCACTGACCTGCCGAAGTATGGACTCCCCCCCGAGATGATCCGCCCCGTATGCATAACAGCCGGGGCAGGTGAGGGGACATTCCTTGGTAATCTCAATCGACAGAATAGGCGGGCGGCCGGCCAGGACAGACTTCCACCCGTTGAGGATTTCAGTGAAATGCATAGGGCAAAATTAAAACACGAACGCATGCCCATCCGGGGCAGTATTTTCAAGCATCTCCATTCCGAAGTGGGGTCTCTTGATTAAGGTCGATGCGATCTGGCCTATAATTCGTGCATGAATCCGTTCCGGGCATTCGCCTGTGCCATGCTGCTGCTTGCTCTTCCATTCAGTGGGCAAGCACAGAATGAACGCTGGTTTGAAATCAATTCTGCAAACTTCATTCTGGTCACAGATACGACAGAAGCGAAAGGCCGTCGTCTGGTTACGGATCTGGAACAGCGTGTTGCCGCTTTCCAAAACGCATTTGGAGCTGTGCCCAAAAGACAACTTCCCATTGAGGTTCTGCTTTTCAAGCACACCGAGGATTTTCTTTCGCCTGCGCCGCCTGTGACTCCACCCAATACCGGGATCGACACCTACAGTTCCGCGTATATTGTGCGGGGAGCGGACCGGGTCTTCATTGTGGCTCAGGACAATTCTCCAGAGGATATTGCTAACGAAATAGGTCACGAGCTGGGACACCTGTTTCTGGATCGAATGGTGCTGTGGCACCCATTCTGGCTGGAAGAAGCGGCGGCGGAGTATTTCCGAAAAGTTGGACGGAGCCCGGAAAACAAGCGCATTGTTCCTGCAGATCGAATTCCGGTAAACGATATTCTGACCATAGTGCCGAGCGGGACATATAAGGACAGTGATCCCGCAGGCCCGTTCAGGATTCAGTCCTACCGTTTCCTGCGAATCGTCCTGGACGAACACCCCGCCGAATTACGTTCTTACATCAGCGCACTGAACGCGGCGCCGGGACGAGAGTCCAGGCTGTCCATTGACGACGGCAAGGCAACGGAGCAGCTCAATCAATTTATGGATACGCGTATCCCTCCTGGTGCGGCGGCAGCGGATATTCAATCCCACGAAGTTTCATCTGCCGCAGTTGCCATACACAGGGGCGATGTGCTGGCTGCCGCACGCAAATACACCCAGGCTTCAATGTGGTACGAAGGCGATTCCGACGATGCGCGCGCGGCCCGGGCCGTTTTCGCAAAACTCACAAGTGGAAGTGAAGCGGTCCCTTTATTGAGCAGAGCCGTAACGGACTTTCCCGACCGCGGGCTGGTTCAATATCACTTCGGCACTATCGAGTCGCAGGATCCGACGGTCATCACAAAGCAGATCGCCGCACTCGAACGTGCCGTTCGTTTGCTTCCATTGATGGGGCGCGCCCACGCTGAACTGGCTCGCGTGTTGACGATTGGATTTCAGGCGGACGAAGCATTGCCTTTGCTGGATCGCGCCGTCGCGCTGGAGCCGGAATACGCGGATCGCTTCTATTTTCTTCGCGCCGAAACCCTGGTTGTATTGCACCGGTACGACGACGCCTATAACACTGCAAGGCTGGCCGCCGCATTACCGCATGCAGATCGCGCTGCAGCGGCAATCTATAATCAGAAGGCAGTTTTACTCGATCAGAGAATTCAGGATATTCGTATTGAGGCGGAACGACTACAAGTCAACCAGCTGCTGGAGACCGTGGCCGCAGAAGCGACCCGCCGTGAGCCTGCGAGGCCTCCGGCACCGCCTCCTCAGCCGGATCGCGCGGGCCAGATCGATTATCAGTATGAAGCCACCAATCCGGTTGAAATTCTCAAACAGGTGCTGCCCGAGTATCCGGACAGCCTCGTCAAGCTAGGCAAGGCTGGGAAAATTACGCTGCAGGTCAATATTGGCAAGGATGGAGCTGTCGCCAGTGCCACGGTTACGGATTCACAGATCCCGGAGATGAATCTGGATACCATTGCAGCCGTGAAGAGATGGACATTCAAACCACTGATCCGCGCCGGCCAGCCTGTCGCGTTCAATATCAAGGTGATTTTCAATTACAGCATTCAGTGAATGCTGGCGAACCCGATACAATGTCGTACGAGCCGTCAAGTGGAGTTGAGCCTCGCCTCGCCACCATCCTTGAACTCTTTTTCACATATGGAATCGATTGAATACCAGCGCATGTTTGACCTTGAAGACCATCATTGGTGGTTTCAGGGAAGAATCAATCTCATGCGCCGCATGGTTGCGAAACACTGTCCTCGCACGCCTGATCGCAAGCCCCGCCTGTTGGATCTTGGATGCGGCACTGGTCTGTTTATCAAGGAGCAAAGTCAGGACAAGGCGACCTTCGGCCTCGATTTCTCAAGAGAGGCTCTGGATTTTTCACGCATACGGGGCGTATCCCGGCTGGTCTGCGCAGATTCCCAACAGATGCCTTTTGCTTCGGAGAGTTTCGATATTGTGACAGCGTTTGATCTGATCGAGCATGTGGAGCGAGACGACGAGCTCATTGCGGAGGCGTATCGTGTCCTGCGGCCCGGCGGAGTTGTGCTCATTGCCGTACCCGCGCATCCATTTCTTCTCGGCGGGCATGATGATGCCCTTCATCACAAGCGGCGATACACCTGGAGCCAGTTTGACAAGCTCTTCGATCCGGCAATCTGGCGCCGCCGCCGGTTGACATGGACGTTTGCGTCGATCTATCCGATCGCCGTCCTGGTTCGCTCACTTCGAAATATTCTTCCCGCGTCCGCAAATCCAACCGCGGACACGAATCTCACACCGTCGTGGTTGAACCGCACCCTGCTGGAATGGCATCGCATGGAAAACTCGTGGGCCGAAAACCATGACCTGCCCTTCGGGCTTTCCATCTTCACGGTAAGGGAAAAGATTTGACGCGACAACAGCAGCCTGCGGACTGTTGTTATCGCTGATCTTGCTTCAGACCGACGACGCGAAGGACGTCGCCAACGGACTTGTCGAAACTTTCAGGTGAACATTCGGTTCTTACCCGTTCCAGTGCCGCATTGCGCTTGCTTAGCCACAGATGCGGATTTGTGTAAAGTTCGCAACATTGCGAAGCGAATGTTTCCGCGTCTGCCGCGATGGCAAGTTCCCGTTCTGTCCATCCCAGCTGACCGGCCAGCAAGGGGGTTGCGACTACGGGCAATCCACGCGCGGCGGCCTCGTGAATCTTGTGCGGAAGCCCGGCGGCAATTCGCGTTGGGGCGATGAACAATCGAGCATTGGCGTAGAGTTCCCCAAGATCGGGAAGGTATCCGGCAATATGGACGGAGGAACTGGCAAGCTTCTGAACTCGCGAGGATTTGTTGACGCCGACAATTGTCAGACGGATCGCATCTCCGAGTTTCTGGCGGATTTTCGGAAACACTTCGTTCAGAAACCAGAGCAGGGAGTCGGCATTTGGACTGGATTCGGAATGCATAGCGCCGACAAAGAGCAAGCCCGACCGACGTTCAAACGGAGTGAGCTGCGGATCCGTTTCGATGGAGTGTCCGATGACGTGGACGTTTCGAATTCCATTTTCAGCAAATAAGGCGCTTTCCTTTGCCGAAACGGAGATTACACAGTGGGCTGCTGCGGCCAGCGCTATTTCCCTTTTCAGTTCCCTCTGCACTTCACGAGTTGACGATGGAGTGCCGATGAGCTTCTGCTGCAATGCATCCCGCGGAGCGAACAATGCCTCCGCGTCGTAAATGATGCGGATATTGTCGAACCAATCCGCGTGGGCTTGCATCAACGAATGAAGAATCTTCATATTATGCGGCCGGCTGACGACGATGCATTTGTAGTAGTCCCGTCGCCCTCGCAGAAACATTTCCAACATTTTCGAGCCGAGTCCCGTGACGACTTCAATTTCGCGAGGAAGATCGGCATATACCAGATCCCAGGATTCGTTCATTTCCGATATCGGATAAACCGATACAAAGAAACCCTGCTTTATCAGCGAAAGAATCAATGTTCGCGCGCGCGGAAATCCCGAGCCCAGCCACGAGTGCGGTACACGGTCGTCGAGGAACAGAATTCGATCGTTGGCATTGCGTGATCGTGCCTTCAAGGCATTACCAGCGCTGTTGGAACTCTGCATCTTCAGCGCTTCCCGATGATGTTCCACGAAAATATGCTGGTGTTCCGCCTGGAGTGAGATGGCTTTGGAAGCGGATTTCGAACTGCCAAATTCATAGTGAGAGATCACGGCATCCGGTTCGTAGACTACACGAAATCCCTGTGACCGCAATCGCATGCAGTAGTCGGCCTCTTCGTAATATGCGGGCTTGAACGCCACATCGAAGCCCCCCAGCTGCTCCCACAAACGGCGCGGTGTCAGCAAAAATGCTCCCGAACAATAGTCGACATCACGCCGAAACATATATTCAGGCGCCAGAGGATCGTCCCCCCGTCCGTATCCGTGACAGGAACCATCCTGCCAGACGATGCTTCCGGCTTCCTGTAACGTTCCATCGAGGAGAACGATCTTACCGCCCACGGCTCCGATATCGGTTGCGCTCGTCAGCGTGTGAAGGGCACTACGGATGGCGCCGGGCTGCAGTTGCGCATCATTGTTCAGAAGGAGAATGTATTCGCCTTTGGACTCTTGTGCGGCTTGATTTGCAGCAAGGAGAAAATGCAGGTTCGTGGAATTTCGCAGGATGCGAACGCCGGAGACTCGATCGAGAAGTTTTGAAGTATCGTCCGTCGACGCGTTGTCCACAATGATCACTTCGATGGCTTCGTTGCGGCACTCGCAGATGGATCGCAGGCAGGCAAATGTCAGCTCGGATCGGTTGAATAGCACAAGCAGTATCGAAATTGTCGGGTTCTCGGAGTAGGGTACTTCCAGCCTGGATCTGGAAACCAAAAAGCTTTCAAGCCATATCCGGAACTGGTAATCGTACGAAGATTTCAACGAGAAAGCGGGATCCAATTCATCTTCCGGGTAATCGTCTTCGGAAGGTTCAATTTCGGTCAGGATATCCGTCGAATTGCGAGAGCCATTTGCGAATATTCTTCCAAATCGTCGGAGCTGGTTCGCCGCCCAGCGCACCGGATACGTGAATCGCCAGGTAGGGGACTGCAGGAACTGTTCAAAGACCCATTTCTGATCGGCGAGTTCCTTTTCCTTGATCGCAAGTTCCTGCCGCAACGCCCGCACGGATTCGAGCTGTGTCCTGAAAACCTCCGGCTTAAACTTAACTTTGCGATTCGCCATAACCAGAATTCCGTGTCGGATGCGAGATAGGCCGTTGATAATAACAGCGTTTCCGGGAGCACGTGAATTCGGGTGTCCGGAAACACCAACAGAACTTATGCTTCGAACCCGAGATGATGTCTACCAACCCGGCTTGCCTGCAAAACCCGGAGAACATTACGGCGCGTTTGTGAGATTTGCCGAAAAGCATGCGGGGAGCACGATTCTGGATCTGGGGTGCGGTTACGGCGCATATAGTTTGGCACTGGCAGCACAGGGTAGAAACTGCGTCGGGGCAGAAATCAATATGAAGTACCTGGTCTCGGCGGCCGTTTCCGGACTTCCGGTTGTTGCGGTGGATTCGGTTCTGCCGTTCCCGGATCGCTCCTTCGACACCGTGATGTTGTTGGAAGTTATCGAACACGTACCGCAGCTGGAAGGCATCTTACGGGAAGCATTCCGCGTGGCCCGTCGAAATGTACTGGTGACCGTTCCAAACTCGGAAAGCCTGGATCGACTGCAGGAAAACGACGTGACTTATGGACATATGCTGTCATCAGATCATGTCCATTTTTTTGATCCGGCATCTCTTGAGGTACTGCTTGCCAAATTCGCGGCGAAAGTGGAAGTTCGACGTGGCGATCCCATCTACCCCTTCTGGTTCGTCAGTCGCTCGGTGGCTTACTATGCACTTCGCATTCTTTATCGTACAGGTCTGTTGAAGCCGGGATTTTTCACGCGTCTTTATGCTGTTGCGAGCGTTCGCGAAAATTAATCTCGATTTGAAAATCCTTGGCCGGCGTACGGACGGTTACCGTGAGATTCGAACCATTCTTCAGACCATCGACTGGTACGACGAGATTCGAATCGAACCCGCGGACACTTTTCAGTTTGTCAGCGCCGGCCTTCCCCTTGAACCTGCCAATGACGCGAGCAACCTGGTAGTTCGTGCGGTTCGCGAATTCGAACGGGCGACTGGCGTGACGGTTCACGCGCATGTCGAGTTGGTAAAGAATATTCCTGCCGGTGCGGGACTCGGCGGGGGAAGTGCAGATGCTGCGGTTACCTTCATGGGGTTGCAGCAAATGTATGGAAACATGCTTTCCTCGACGAAGTTTCTGACGAGCCTTCGGTCCCTGGGATCGGATGTGCCGTTTTTCGCCGTTGGCGGTAGGGCATTAGGAACAGGCCGTGGTGATGAAGTTGTTCCGCAGGACGACGAGGCCAATTATTGGCTGGTTGTCGTGCATCCGCCTTTGCATATTTCAACTGTAGAAGCGTATTCCTGGTTGACGGTATCCGGTGAATCCAATACCATCAAAGGTTTCTACAACCCGTCCGCTCCGGGCAGGGAAGTGGATTTGCCCGGAAATGACTTCGAGAGCGCTGTTTTTGAGCATCATCCTGTTTTAAAGGATATCCAGAGTGCGCTTCTGCGGGAGGGCGCTCGACAGGCCCTGCTGTCCGGGAGTGGCTCTGCACTGTTCGGCCGTTTTGATCGACAGGAAGAAGCTGTGAATGCGGCTTCCCAGCTGCGTCAATACGGTACAGCACGGGTAACTCGGCCGTTATCGAGGCTGGAATATTTGCGGAGCGTTTTTATAAGAACGGCGTGAGTGAATCGCGGAGGAATTGGGGCGTGGCCAAGTGGTAAGGCACAGGTCTTTGAATCCTGCATTCGAAGGTTCGAATCCTTCCGCCCCAGCTTTGTTTGGATTAAAGAGTGACTGACAAACTAAAAATATTTTCCGGAACAGCCAATACCGCATTGACTCATGAGATCTGCGCCTATCTGCGGTGCGAAATGGGCCAGTCGTCGACGACACGTTTCAGTGACGGCGAGATCTACTTCCAGATTCTTGAAAACGTGCGCGGCGCAGACGTGTTTATCGTTCAGCCGACCGGACCGCCGGTGGATTCGAATCTGATGGAGTTATTTCTCATGATCGATGCGTTCAAGCGCGCATCGGCGAAGCGAATTACCGCGGTCATCCCGTACTTTGGATATGCCAGGCAGGATCGCAAGGATAAGCCGCGCGTCCCAATTTCGGCAAAAGTTGTTTCGGATCTGCTCGTCGCCTCCGGCACTCATCGATTGCTCACCATGGATCTGCATGCGCCGCAGATTCAGGGATTCTTCAGTATTCCCGTCGATCATCTTTTTGCGGCGCCGGTTCTGGTGGAATATTTTCTGAAGCTGAATCTGCCGAACCTCACCATCGTTTCGCCGGATGCCGGAGGGGTGGAGCGCGCAAGAGCATTTGCCAAGCGGCTGCATGCGGAACTGGCAATGGCGAACAAGCGGCGGCTCGAGGCGAATGTCGCTGAAGTTGTAAATCTTATTGGTGAAGTCCGCGGGCGAACGTGCCTGGTAGTCGACGATTTGATCGATACGGCAGGCACTCTGGTGAAGACCGTCGAGGCCTTGAAGGTTCAGGGCGCAACAAAGGTGTATGCCACTTGCAGTCATCCGGTTCTTTCCGGGCCTGCAGTGGACCGGATTGAAAAATCGGCCCTCGAAGAAGTCGTTGTGACCAACAGTATTCAACTGCAAGGCGATTTGCAGAATTGCAGGAAAATCAGGGTGCTTAGCGTGGGTAATCTGCTGGCTCAGGCCGTGCAGTCTATTCATGAAGAGACATCGGTTAGTGGTTTGTTCATCTAAGAGCTGGAGTTTTTGTTATGGCAGAAATCGTAGTAAGTGCTGAAGGCCGGACCGATCGTGGCAAAAATGCTGCCCGTCGTCTGCGGAGCAAAGGTTTGATTCCGGCCGTCGTTTATGGCGGAAAGGGCGATGCCATGGCTGTGGCCGTCGATCCGAAAGTGCTTCTGAGGGTTCTTCGATCCGAGACCGGCCGCAACACGATTCTGAAACTGGATCTTGGGGCTGACGGCAAGACGTCGGCAATTCTGAAACAGTGGCAGATGGACCCGGTGAAGGAAAGTTTCCTTCATGCCGACTTCTATCGCATTGCAATGGACGTTGCCCTTCAGGTCAAGGTACCCGTGGCAATAAAAGGCGAAGCGCGAGGAGTGAAGACAGACGGCGGCATCCTCGAACTCATCATGCGTTTTATCGAAGTAGAATGCCTGCCGGGAGACATTCCAGAACGCATCGAAATTGACGTGACGGACCTTGGGATTAACGATTCGCTCCGCATCTCGAATGTCCCGGTCAACGCCAAGATCAAGATCCTGGCAGATGCGGATCAGGTTGTTGTCCACGTCATTGCCGTCAAGGAAGAGGCAGCGCCTGTTGCTGGTGCCGCACCTGCAGCAGAAGGCGAAACGCCCGCTGGAACCGCTGAACCCGAAGTCGTGAAGAAGGGCAAGAAGGAAGAAGAACCGCCTGCGGGTAAGGCGTAAGATCGCCAATTCGGCAAATCGTCCTGTAGAGATATGGATCCGAATTCAACGTGGCTGGTACTCGGACTTGGGAATCCCGGCGACGAATACGAGGATACCTATCACAACATCGGGTTTCGAGTGCTGGCGGAACTTGCGCGAAAATATGGGGTTCGAATTCGAGAGAAGTGCGGACCGGCGTTGATTTCGAACAGATTTGAAATTGCGGGTAACTCGACGGTTCTGGTGGCGCCGCAGACGTTCATGAACCTTTCCGGTGCGGTGCTGCCAAGGCTTTTTGAGCGATTTGAAACGACCAGCGGGTGCCTGATCGTGGTGTACGACGATATCGCGTTGCCGCTGGGAAAATTGCGGATCCGGCAAAAAGGTTCGGCTGGCGGCCACAATGGGGTAAAATCCGTTGTTTCCGCCTGCGGCTCCGACGAGTTCCTGCGAGTGCGCGTCGGGATACTGCCGGAGCGACCGGTTTCACAAATGCGGGATTTCGTCCTGTCCAGAGTCGCAAAGGCCGATGCGAAGCTGCTCGGACAGGCAGAGGCTGTTGCGGCGGATGCCGTTGAAGCATTGATCGCCGACGGAGCCGAAAAGGCGATGGCGACATTCAACAGATTAGATTTGCGGGAAGCAAAGGAAGATTAGAGATGCGTAATTACGAAATCATGTTCATCGTCAACCCGAATGTGGTTGAAGAGGAAATCGACAAGATCAATACCCAGATCGAAAGCATCATTACCGCCGGCGGCGGAACGGTTGCCAAGGTCGAAAAGATGGGGAAGCGTCGCCTTGCTTATCCCGTAGACAAGTTCCGGGACGGCTTTTACGTCCTGCTGACGATTCTCGCAACGGGCGACATTATCAAGGAGACCGAGCGCAGGTTGCGCGTCATGGATCAGGTTATCAAATATCTGTCCGTTCGTATGGATGAAGACATCCGACGGCAGGACAAAATCAAGGCTCACCGTGCAAAGCGCGCACTGCGACGCAGCACGAATGCCGGTGCCGCGGGTCGTCCCGCTCCCGAACAGAGCATCGAAGAATAGAAGGCGTAGAGGAGATCCAATTTGGCTATTCAAAAACAGTATTACCGTCGCAAAAAGGTTTGTAAGTTTTGTGTGGAACGTATCGATTCCATCAATTACAAGGACGTCAAGCTGCTTTCACAGTTCGTTCCGGAGCGTGCAAAGATTATGCCCCGCCGCATATCCGGCGTTTGTTCGCCGCATCAGCGGCGCCTGACCGATGCCATCATGAAAGCACGCAACATCGCTCTACTGCCGTTCGCCACGGAATAAAGGGATAAACATGGAAGTCATTCTTCGCGAAACTATCGATACGCTCGGACGCGCAGGCCAGGTCGTCAAGGTTGCGGACGGCTATGCCCGGAATTTCCTTTTGCCGCGAAAGCTGGCATACACGGTAACGCCCGGGAATATGAAAGTCATTGAGGCGGAGCGGTCAAATCTGCTCCGCAAGGAAGCCAGCCAGAAAAATGATGCCGAGGCACTCAAGGTACTTATTGAAAAGCTGGAACTGGTTGTCCGCCGCAAGACCGGCGACCATGACGCGCTTTACGGATCAGTGACCAATGCCGATGTCGCCGAGGAGCTCGAAAAGAAGGGCTATCAGATCGAAAAGCGCAAGATCCACATGGACGATCACATCAAGACGCTCGGAGAATTTGATATTCCGATCCGGCTCTTTAAAGACGTCATGGCCCAGGTGAAGCTGAAGGTGGAACGCGAAGTCGAAGGTTAGCCGACAACGCGGATGACCGCTCGTGGTCTCCAAACGGAGTGACATTCCCTTAGAGCGCACCGACGATTCGGACCAGTCGTTGTGGATGTACTCGCGGAAAGACAAATCGCTGCGCGAGTTCGGCGTCCACTTGAAGATTCCAACCGGCGCAGTATTCTCGCCGGATGGCCACCGGGTCGCCTACCCTGATGGTAGGGAGCTGTTCTACAACCCCGGCCCAACGGTTTCGAGTCCGTGCCCGTCATCACCAAGCCTGTTTTTTCTTTCGGTAACCCAATACACGCGCCACGGCCGTTTCAGCTGGTCCCGCCGAGCGGGCGGCTACGGGACGCCTCCGCAAATCAACATCGTGACCCACTGGTTTGCGGAGTTGCGTGCGCTTGCGTCAGCGACGCGATAACGAGGTACCCGCGGGACGCTCACGATGAGGGAATTGAAGGGATCTATCGGGGATCTCCGTGTCTTCCGCAGGTGAGCTCCAGTTCCAGTTCACGATTCGTTTCCTTCCCTTTAAGCGCGGTCTGCGACCGCCCGGGATGATTATTGTCCGTGTGGTTTCAATTCGAAAATGCGCGCGGTCGCAGACCGTGCTTACACGGGAGCAACAGGAAAATCCTGGAAATGCTTTTTGGGCACGACTCTCCAGGATGCTATTTGAATCCGTTGCTTCTCCGGAATAAAGTAATTGGCTGGATTGTCCAGAATCCGATGGCGTTTACTGGTGATTCTGGATGGTGCCACGAGCTTCGTCATATTCCTTGAGAAGGAGAGTTATCCATGACACGTGTCGACGAAATTGCCGCAGACATTTTCAGAATCAGCCTGTACGTCCCTGAACTCGACCTTCAATTCAACCAGTTCCTGATTCGGGACGACGAACCTTTGCTTTTTGAAACGGGCATGAAACAGATTTTCCCGCTGGTGCGTGATGCCGTTTCGAAAGTCATGGATCCCGCTTCCCTCAGATATGTGAGCTTCAGCCACTATGAACCCGACGAATGCGGATCTCTGAATGAGTGGCTTGCCATTGCACCTCGAGCAGAAACACTGTGTAGCATCGTCGGCGCAATGGTTTTTGTAAACGACGCCGCGGCTCGCCCAGCGCGCAGTTTGGCGCATGATGAACAAATTCAAACCGGAAAACACACGCTTCGATTTAAGTCCACGCCGCATCTGCCTCACGGGTGGGACGCAGGTTTCCTTTTTGATGAAACGACAAAAACATTGTTGTGCTCCGATCTATTGGGTCACGCCGGCGACGTGCCCCCCACTACAGACTCGGACGTGGTTACACGTTTCGCCGACACCACCAGAGCGTTTCAAGGTGGGCCGATGGCGAACTACATGCCGTATACGCCGCACACACAAGCTCAATTGAAAGAACTGGCTGCCTTAAAGCCCCGAGCCTGCGCGACGATGCATGGCTCGACATTTCTTGGAGACGGCGAAAAGGCCCTGCTGGACATGGGCGTGGTGATGAAGGAATTGCTCGGCTGAACTTTGCACTCGTTGCCGCAGCCAACAACGTTGACGTCAACCCGTTGCGGTAGCTGCGACGAGTACCGGGGATAGTTCGATTGCAAAAGATGGCCGGAAAGAATCCCAGGAGCAAGGCGATATGTCATCGGGGATTGTAGCGCAGAGCGAGGTGTCCGGCTAAACCTCCTGGATCAGTTCCACTCGGGTCGATTCCGTCTGTTATTCTTATGCGCTAATGAGTTGGATCACGATCATCTGGTCCATGGATGCCGCAATATGTCTCACGCTGGCAGGAATTTATTTTGCGGCATGGCTCCAATCGCGGAGCATGTGGGGATACTTGTTCTTCACGTTCAGTGCGCTGGGATCCGCGGCAATTGCAGCATGCGAATTATTGTTGATGCGCTCGGAGACTGTCGAACAATTCGGCCGGGTGGATTGGCTGAGTCATTTCCCGCTGTGCGTGCTTCTCGTATCCATCGTCTGGTTCACTCGCTTCCATCTTCGCGCAGGTTGGCCGTGGCTCGGTTGGGCAGTGATCGCGACTCGCATCCTGATGTTGGTGATGAATATATTCTCGCCGCCGACCATCAATTTCAGGGTCATTACCGGTTTGCACCGGGTCTCATTTCTGGGAGAGACCATCTTCACGCCGGAAGGCGTGTTGAATCCCTGGGCGAATGTCGGCAAGTTGAGTTCCGTGCTGCTGCTGATTTTTCTGATCACCGCGACCGTCGAAGTGAGTCGGCGCAAAAAACGTGTGGACCTATTTCTCAGCGGGAGCCTGATGTTTTTCATTACGGCGGCGGCGCTGCATGCGGCTCTGGTGGAAAGAGGCATTGTCAAGTCGCCGTACCTGATCAGCTTTGCGTTTCTCGGAGTCATTCTGACGATGGCTTACGGTCTAAGTTCAGACGTACTCCGTGCGTCCCAGCTCGTCGTCATGCTCCAAGCCAGCGAGGCCGGCCTGCGAGAAAGCGAAGAGCGAATGACTCTCGCCGCCGAGGCCGCGAACCTGGGCATCTGGATTAGCGACCTCGCGCGGCAGGAAATCTGGGCGACACAGAAATGGCGAGAGCTATTCGGTTTCTCCGGGTCTGATCAGCTCGATCTCGAAGGAATTCTGCAGCGTGTGCACCCGGAAGATCGCGAAGTCGTTAATCAGATGCTGACAAAAGTCCTTGCAAGCGGAGGAAATTACGAAGCGGAGTATCGCCTGTTGCTTCGGGACGGTAAGATCCGATGGATCGCTTCACGGGGCCGTGTCGAATTTAACGGCAACGGGAAACCGGCGCTGTTGCGCGGCGTTTCCGTCGATGTTACCCAGCGGCACGCCGTCGAACTCGAAGTGCAGCAGCAGCGGGCCGAGCTTGCTCACTTCTCACGCGTGTCCATGCTTGGCGAACTCTCCGGTTCGCTCGCGCACGAATTGAGCCAGCCGCTCGGTGCCATCCTTCGAAATACCGAAGCGGCTGAACTTTTTCTGGAGGATCCGTCTCCGGATATGGATGAGCTGCGAGCGATCCTCGCCGACATCCGCAAAGACGACCAGAGAGCGGGTGCGGTCATCGACCGGATGCGCTCGATGATGAAGCGGCGCGCGGTGGAACATGGCATGCTTGATTTGAATATGCTGGCTGCGGATGTCATCGGTTTCGTGCGACGCGATGCCGATCTGCGCAAAGTTCGGCTGACCCTTGAACCCGCTTCGTCACTTCCCCTCATGCGCGGCGACCGAATCCAACTTCAGCAGGTATTGCTCAATCTTCTGCTGAATGCGATGGACGCCGTCAGCGATTCCACACCGGATCGCCGCCGCGTCGCCGTGCTTGTCCGGCTTGCGGACAAGCGGGCCGAGGTCGTCGTAAGCGATACCGGCCATGGCATTCCTGAGGACAAGCTCCCCCGCGTATTCGAACCATTCTTCACATCGAAACAAAATGGAATGGGATTGGGTTTGCCAATCTCCCGCACGATCATCGAAGCGCACGGTGGAAGCATCCAGGCCAAAAACGACCCGGACGGTGGGGCTATATTTTGCTTCACGCTGCCAATGGCTGGAGAGGGAGGCTCTTCGTGACCGAACCCACTCCCATTGTCCGGATTGTGGATGACGATGCTTCTTTCCTCAAAGCGATCGCGAGATTGCTGCGTGGGGCCGGCTTTACGGTGAAGCCCTTCGTTTCGGCGGTGGAGTTTCTGGCACAGCCGGAACTGGATGTGCCAGGCTGTGTCCTGGTGGATCTGCAGATGCCTGGATTGAGCGGACTGGAGCTGCAGGATGTGATGGCGAGAACAGGTCACCGATTGCCAGTCATATTCCTCAGTGGGCATGGCGATGTTCCGAGCACTGTGCGCGCGATGCGCCAGGGTGCGGAAGATTTCCTCACAAAGCTGGCGCCCAAGGAGGATCTGATCGAAGCCGTGAAGCGCGCTGTCCGACGGGATTGCAATGAACGCGCCGAACGTGCCCGGCAGAAAGAATTGCGAGCCCCTTTCGCCACGCTGACCCCGCGGGAAGTGGAGGTGCTCCAGCACGTCGTGCAGGGAAAACTAAACAAGCAAATCGCATACGACCTCGGTATTCACGAACGCACGGTAAAGCTCCATCGCACAGCCATCACAACCAAACTTGGGGTTCAATCCAATGCCGAGCTAATGAGGTTATGGATTGCCGTCCAGGGTACTGAAGCCTAGACAATTCAGTCGGACCGAGGAATCGGCACTCTCTGAAATCGCCTCAGAGGGAAGCAGTAACGGTGAATGCAGGCGAATCGCCATGCGGAGTCCGGAGGGCAGTCTTCCGCAACGATGGGCGATCGCGCGCGTATTGGAAACTCGTCATTTACCCAACCTTCCCTAAAGGGCAGTAGTTTGCCCTTGTTGTCGTGAGTATTGTTCTCGTCGGATTCGATGAGCACCCACACGAACATTTATGTCGCGGTTGTCGATGATGACGAGAGCCTTCGCCGTTCGCTCAGTCGATTGCTGCGGGCCGCACATTTTCAACCTATCGCCTACGATTCCGCTGAAGCGTTCCTGGCGGATACGAAACATCCGAAGTTTGATTGTCTGGTGCTCGATATCCAACTGGAGGGGATGTCGGGACTCGAGCTGAGGAAGAGACTGTTCACGATCAACGATGTTACGCCGGTGGTATTCATCACGGCGCACGACGAGCCGGAAGTTCGCGCCCAGGCAGAAGAGTCCGGTTGCGCGGGTTTCTTCCGCAAAACAGATTCCGGTGCGGACGTTCTTTCGTCGATTCGGCGAGTCCTTGGTCTGGAACCTTCCAATCCCAGGAGTGCAACATGAGCAGAAATGTGGCACAGCATTCAACGCAATCTAAAGGTCGAGTGAAGCCACAGTACCCTCGCGACACCGTGCGGAGTGGAGAGCCCGGACACGTGGACACAATTGAGAATGCCATAGGGCGTGTCGTACTCGAGCGCTCGCGGGCCCGACAGGCGCTTCAGGTTCTAACCGGCAAGCTAGTAGAAGCCCAGGAAGAAGAGCGAAAGCGCATCGGAAGAGAATTGCATGACGCCCTCAATCAGCAACTGGCCATGCTTGCGGTAGATCTTGGATTGCTGGCCAGGCAGGCACCCGCCGAAGCTCCGGCTCTTATCGAGTCCATCATCAACCTTCGTCACCGTGCAGAAAGTCTATCTGATGACCT
>Ga0070664_100000313_pt1 | contig 35339 bp, 28 predicted proteins | sample KBSC73metaG_FD_65863 | JGI IMG/M metagenome (GOLD analysis project Ga0070664, IMG submission 65863) | Corn rhizosphere microbial communities from Kellogg Biological Station, Michigan, USA - KBS C7-3 metaG | ecosystem: Host-associated > Plants > Roots > Rhizosphere > Soil ... | reverse complement strand
CACCCGTTCCGTTGCAGTTCCCAGCCCGGCACCCGTTCCGTTTCAGTTCTCTGCCTCTCCTTCCTTCCAGCTCGCCGGCCACCGCCGGAAATTTTTTTCCTCCGAAATTTTTTTCCGGCAGAAAATTTTTTCCGGCAGAAACTTTTTTTTCCAAAGACCGGAATAATTATTGCGCAGCATCGTCGACGTTTATATACTCGACCCCATGAATCGCGCACGCGTTTTTCTGTAGGTGTCGATGCCTCTCATCGGACTCGCCTACAACCAAAAGCCCGAGCCGACAGAGCTCGCCAGCCCACTTCCAGAGGGCGGCCGTCAGCAAGACGGGGAGCTTCCGCGTCCCGATGAAGAACCTCCCAGTAGAATCTCAAATTTCTCCGTCGCAGAGCTGATCGCCCGCGATGAATTCGCGGAGTGGGACAACCCCGCGACCATCGCCGCCGTTGAATCGGCGCTCTCCGCGCTCGGAAAAGTCGTTCGCCTCGAGGCGACGGAAGATTTTCCTGAGAGGCTCCGCCAGGCAAAGCCCGACATCGTCTTCAACATCGCCGAAGGCTCCAACGGCGTGAACCGCGAGGCCCACGTCCCGGCGATCTGCGAGTTCTACGGAATTCCCTACACCGGCAGCGATCCGTTCACGCTCACCCTGTGCCTCGACAAGGCAAGGACCAAGGAGACTCTGAGCTTCCACGGAATTCCGACGCCCAAGTTCGCCGTCGTCGAAAAGCTATCCGACCTCTATCACGTCGGACCAAAGCTCGCGTTTCCGCTGTTCGTGAAACCGGTCCACGAAGGATCCTCGAAGGGAATCACCGACAGGAACCTTTGCCGCGATCGCGACCAGCTATTCCGCCAGGTCGAGTTCCTGCTCGAGAACTACCATCAGGCCGTTCTCGTCGAGGAATTCCTGCCCGGCGCCGAGTTCACCTGCGCGGTGCTCGGCAACGGCGACGAGGCGACGGTGCTCCCGATCGTCGGGATGAATTTCGCGACCCTGCCCACCGGAGCCGCGCCGATCTACAGCTACGACGCGAAGTTCGTCTGGGACAGACCCGAGAAGCCGCTCGACATCTTCCAGTGCCCGGCGCGTATCACCAAAGACCTTCAGGCGTCCATCGAGCGAGTGACGCTCGATGCGTTCAAGGTGCTTGGATGTCGCGATTGGGCGCGGATCGACGTGCGTCTCGACGCCAGAGACAATCCAAGCGTGCTGGAGGTGAATCCATTGCCGGGAATTCTTCCCGATCCGGCAGAGAACTCGTGCCTTCCCAAAGCCGCGCGAGCGGCGGGGATCGGATACGACGAGCTGATTCAGAGTTGTTTGAAGTTTGCCGCCGCCCGGCAAGGTGTCCACCTCAGTGGATTCGTTTCGCGTGCCTCGGCAGCCGCTCCCATCGAGCCGGCGCTGGCAGCGACCGGATCGTGACATCCGCAGCCACGACAGCGAGGAGGAGACAGTCGCGATGAAAATTGCCCTGTTGTTCGACGGACTTTCGGCGCTCGGAAAAGCTCCGGAGCTTCAGCTGCTCGAATCCATCGAGGCGGTGGAGAGCGCGCTTCTGGATTGGGCCGATGAAGTCGTTCGGGTCCCGGTCAGCAACGATGGCCGCTGGGTCGAGCGCGTCCGCAAGGGAAAGTTCGATCTCGTCTTCAATATCTGCGAAGGCATCGACGGCGAAGCGATATATGAGCCGATGGTCATCTCGGTGCTCGAGCTGATCGGAGTTCCGTTTACCGGCAGCTCGAGCTGGACGACCGCGCTCACCCTCCGCAAGAACGTCGTCAACGGCATTCTCGATCGTGCGGGTCTCCCGGTTCCGCGCTGGACCCACGTTCGACCCGGTGACGAAATAACCAGCGTCGGATTCCCGGCCATCTGCAAGCCCGTGGCAGAGGACGCCTCGGTCGGCATCGAGCAGCGCTCGGTCGTGCGAAGCATGCGCGCGTTGTCCGCCCGCGTCGAAGCAATGTTCGAGGGATGGGACGAAGTCCTCATCCAGCGCTTCATCGATGGCCGCGAGGTCAACGTTGGAATACTGGGCGACGAAGTCCTTCCGATCGCCGAGATCGATTTCGGCGAGATGCCCCAGGGCATGTGGCACATCGTCTCGTACCGCTCGAAGTGGGAGACTGGCAGCGACGAAGATCTGGGCGCCAAACCGAACTGCCCGGCCGACCTCCCCGAAGATCTGGCCAACGAGCTCGCCGTCATCGCGCGGGCGGCGTGGGCCGTTGCCGGCGGCGAAGGCTATGGGCGCTGCGATTTCCGCATCGACCAGTTCGGCCGCCCGTGGCTGCTCGAAGTGAACGCGAACCCCGACATATCGCCGACCGCGGGCCTAGCCCGAATGGCCGGTGCCGCAACCATCGGTTACTCCGATCTGATTCGGAAAATCTGCGACCACGCGCTCGCGAAGCGCGCGGACAATTACGCGGACCGGTGGGTGAAGACGCTCAGGCTGTCCGGCCTGGGTTGAAGGGAAGTACCGATCATCTACAACGCCCCTCACGGGGCCGGAGTGGTGCAAGCATGAGCGATTGGCAGCAAATCATCAGGGATCGTAGCATCGCCACGTTGGAGAAGCTGGCGGACAAGTTCGGGCACGACGTCATCGACGTCGAAGCCCTGAAGCCGGCGTTCGACAATTTCCAGATGCGGCTCACTCCCGCTGCGTACGAGCAGATCAAGGAAGTGGGCGATCCGATGTGGAATCAGTACGTCCCGACCGTCGAGGAGCTCGACATCGTCGATGGTGTGATCGACTCGCTCGACGAGGACGGCGATTCCCCGGTGCCGAACATCACGCATCGCTATCCTGACCGGGCACTCTTCCTGGTGAGCCCGGTGTGCGCGTCGTACTGCCGGTTCTGCACCCGCCGCCGCAAGGTGGGCGATCCGGAGAAGATCCCGCTCAACCAGTTCGATTCGGCGTTCCAGTATCTCAGAGAGCACACCGAGATCCGCGACGTCATCATGAGCGGCGGCGACCCGATGATGCTGAGCGACCGCAGACTGGAGTATTTCTTCCAGCAGCTGCGCGCGATCCCGCATATCGAAATTATCCGGTTGGGAAGCCGCATCACGTCGCACCTGCCCGAGCGGATCACGCCCGAGTTCTGCGACATGGTGCAGAAGTACCACCCGATCTACATGAACACCCACTTCAATCATCCGAGCGAGCTGACCCCGGCAACGGTCGCCGCGCTCGATAGGCTGTCCCGCGCCGGAGTCTCCCTCGGCTGCCAGACAGTGCTGCTCAAGGGCGTGAACGACGACCCGAAGGTGATGATGAAGCTGATGCACGAGCTGCTGAAGGCCCGTGTCCGCCCCTACTACCTATATATGGCGGACCAGGTAGCGGGTGGAGAGCATTTCCGCACCACCGTGCAGAAGGGTCTCGAGATCATGCAGGCGTTGCGTGGCTGGACGTCGGGCCTGGCGGTGCCGCAGTTCGTGATCGACTCCCCGGGCGGCGGTGGCAAGGTTCCACTTCTGCCGGAGTACCTGGAGCAGATCACCGACGACGAAGTAATCTTCCGCAATTACGAGGGTAAGCGGTTCACCTACAAGCAGCCGCGCACTGTCGCACCCGCGCCCGCCGAAGTCGAGCCCGCCGCGGAGCTAAACGTCGTACCGATCAGTCGCAAGAAAGCCGCATCCCCACGGCGCACCAAACGCCGCCGCGCGGCAGGAGAGTAGTGGCCCACCCGAACAGAAAGGCCGACTCGCAGAGTCGGCCTTTCTGTTTGCTCCGACTGCGGATTGCGGACTAACGGCTGCGGAATCACGGACCAAGTGCCATTACGGGTAGCTGACTGACTGCGGGTTGGAACACTAAGTGCGGGCTGCGGAAGAACGTGCGGCCCAAGCTCTGACTTCGCAGTTAGTTCCCCAATTCGCATTCAGTCAGCATTTCGAATTGGCAGTTGGTCCGTGATTCCGCAGCCTTTGGTCCGCAGTCCGTAGCTGCTCAAGGCAGGATGCTTGTTCCTCTGCCTCGCGGCTGAGTGAGCAGCGCATCGTTCAGCGCCTCGAGCTCGGCCTGGATCTCTGCGCCCTCCGCTTCGTTTGCGAATCGCGCACGATCAGGCGAGAACAGCGCGCGGGCGATTGCGATCGCATCGTGCGAGCCGGCGACGGCAAGCACATCCCCGGCGTCGATCACCTGCCGGCCCAGCGGCGTCGGGATCTGATTGTCTCCGCGCCGGATCGCCAGAACCGTGGCACCGGTGGCACCGCGCAGATTGATCTGCGCCAGACTCTTTCCCGCCGCGATACTCTCGGGTGCCACGCGAATTGCCACCGGCTCGCCGAGCCCCGGTAGAATCGCGTTGATGTCATCGAGAGTTCGGGGCTCGGCTGCCAGGCCGTCTGACGATGCCATCTGATCCGCGAGCGCCGAAGCGATGATTTGCGCACCGGCTCGCGCGTGACCCTGCAGATTGGCCGCGTTCCGCCACAACGCGGCCAGCAGCAACAGCGTCAGCAGGGCGAGAACGAACGCGCCCTGGTTCGCCGGGAGGAAAGGCTGGGTGATCGCCACGACGGGAATTCCAACTGCGAGCACCACCGCGATCTGAATTACAATCACCAGCGCGCGCCGCGGCGCATCGGCAGGATCGACCTTCCCCGATTGGGCATCGGCAAATGCTCGGCGCGCGAGGTGGAGCCCGAGCGAGCGAGCGCTGGTGATGACACCGTAGATGAGCGGCACCGCGATAAGGCCCGCGACCGTCACGATCACGAACCGAATCCTCTCCACGGAAATCGCCAGCATACCGGCGACAAGCGCGCTCAATCGGCCAATCTCGACATCGATACCGATCACCAGCACCGTGAGCAGCGCGGCATCGAGCAAAATGATCCGGATCACCCGGTTGGTAGCAGACCGCTCGGTCGGCGCGCGCGGCGCGTTTCGAACGCGCTCGATCCATGATCCGTACAGCGTGGTTACCGTTTGGATAGGCTCGGGCAGCCAGTGGTCGATCGATGCCGCCGCCCGGTTCGATAGCTTGATCAACAATGGCGTCGTCAGGATCGTGATGGCGGACACCGCGATGGCGACCGGGTACATCCACGTTCCGATCACGCCCGTCGCGACCCCGACGCTGGCAATGATGAAGGAGAACTCACCGATCTGTGCCAGGCTCATCCCCGCCTTTATTGCGGTGCGCCGTCCGTGACCCGCGAGGAAGGCGCCGACGGTCACCGCCACGACCTTCCCGATAATGACTGCGAGCGTTAGAACGAGCACGGCCCGCCAGTGCTCACCCAACGCCGCCGGATCGATCATCATCCCGACCGACACGAAGAAGATCGCCGCGAACATATCGCGTACGGGCCTCACGAGGTGCTCGATCTCCGGTTCGTGACCCGACTCCGCCACCAGCGAGCCGGCGATGAACGCCCCCAACGCAACCGAGTAGCCGAATGACAGCGCGATCAGCGCCGCCGCGAAGCAGATCCCGATGCTGGCGACGAGCAGTGTCTCGGGGTTTGCGAGCCGGTGTACCGCGCGGACCGCGCGCGGAACGATGAGCAGTCCAAAGCCGATCAGCGCCGTGAGAAACATCGCCAGGCGTAGCGCAGTCATTCCCAGATCGCCTGCCGACACCGCTCCGGATCGGGAGATGGTGGTGAGGATGGTGAGCAGGAAAATCGCGATCAGATCCTCGATGATGAGGATTCCGAAAACGAGCTCCGTCACTCGCCCTTTTACTTTCTGTTCCTGAAACGCCTTGACGATGATGGTGGTGCTGGAGATGCCGATGATCGCGCCGGTGAAGATGCTCTCCATCCTGGTGAAGCCCATCATCTGCCCGACCAGGTATCCGGTCGACACCATCACGGTACACTCGAACAACGCCACCGCGCCCGCCTTCTGGCTGACCTGGACCAGCTTGCGGATGCTGAACTCCATTCCGAGCGAGAACATGAGCAGAATGACGCCGAGCTCGGAGAGCGCGCGCACCATCTGCACATCCGCGACGAGAGGGATTGCGATGTGCGGTCCCACGATCATCCCCGCCAGCAGATAACCGAAGACCACCGGCTGGCGCAGCTTCTGGAAGACCACCGTGGCGACCGCCGCGACGCAGAGGACGACGGCGAGATTCTGCAGGAAAGAATGAGAATCCATCAGTCGAGCGCTGAGATCATCGGCGAAAGTTGGTAGCTCGACGATTGATCTACCAGCCGAAATAAAAAAAGGGCCACCGATTGGTGGCCCTTTTCATCTGACGAGAGACGCTTATGCGGCGTCTTCCTCGTTCTCGAAGATGAGAGCATCCGCCTCACGCACGCGGTCGAGCATGGTGTTGACCGGAACTGCAATTCCCCGGTCGTTCAGCGCCGACTCCTTGGTCGAGCCGCGCTGGAACCAGCTTCCCACTTCTGGCGTAGCCTCGGTACTGCCCGTCCCAACCGCCTCTTCGTCAGGGGCGTTATCCGAACCATACACGTCCATTCAGCCTCCACGGGTTGAGTGTCCTTAGCCATACTTACGGTACCCTAAAACGGTAGTTTCGAGCCACGTAGACCAAGGTACAGTCGGTACCGAGACCCGCAATAGTTTGACGCTCGCAACGGTCAAACTCGTCACAACCGGTGGATTTTTTTTACCGGATGCTCTTCGGGTCGATACCCCTGGTAGCGAAAATCCGGCCAACAGCCTCGCCGATCTTGTTGTTGGGGGTGCTGGCGCCAGCAGTTACCCCAACTCTGAGCGGACCAGTGGCGGGGAGCCAATCCGATTCCTCGGTTTCCCCCTTTGCCCCAAGCGGCCGATGGCGAATCGTCCCCGAATCCGGATCGATGTCGTCGGCGTCCTCGACGTGGAAGGTGCGGACAGTCTCCGAACAGAGTGCCGCCAGTGACATCGTGTTACTGGAGTTGTAACCGCCGATTACGACCATCACGTCGAGGGGCTCGCGCAACAGTTCGACCACCGCATCCTGGCGCTCCTGAGTGGCGCTGCAAATCGTGTCGAAGGTTCGGAAGTTGGACTTCGCGTACTCTTCGCCGTGCGCCCGCACCATCGACTTCCCAATCAGCTCACCGACCGCCAGCGACTCACGCGCCAGCATCGTCGTTTGATTCGCTACTCCGATGCGGCGCAGATCGCGAGCCGGGTCGAAGTTGGGTGACGCCGCGTGAGCGAAGCGTTCCATCAATGCCGTCGCGCTCAGCCGGCCTTCGATGAAATCGCACACCAGCTGGGCCTCATCCAGATTCCGCACGATGAAGTAGTGGCCGTGCGGATATTTCTCGGCCTGCGATGCCGTCGCGCGCGTTTCCTCATGGTAATACTTGCCGTGGATGAGCGATGTGAATCCATCGCGCGCATAGTTCTCGACCCGCTTCCACACGTTGAGTACCGACCCGCACGTCGTGTCCACCATCACACAGCCAATCCCGCGCAGGATCTCGAAGTCGGTGATAGTGACGCCGAACGCCGGCAGGATCACGACGTCTTCGGGTTTGACACCGCTGAAATCAAGGCGGGACGGGGGTACGGGGGATGAGGTAAAGGGAAAGGAAGATCGGGAAATTGGGATCGAGACACCGGGCGCATTTCCAGCACCGCTTTCCGCAGAGTTGGTCCCGCTTCCCCCATCCCCCAAAAACCGAATCCCCATCGCCTGGAGTTTCGAGTTCACGTGCGGATTATGGATGATCTCGCCGGCCAGATAGATGGTACGATCCGGAAATTTTTTTCTGGCCTGATAGGCGTACTCCACGGCCCTCTCCACCCCATAACAAAAGCCGAATTCCTTGGCTAAACGGATGGTTACGTCGCTCGCCGTGAGGGTGTACTCACGCTCCTTGAGAAGGTCCACCAGATGACCTGTATAGTCGGAATCCAGTTCGGACTGTATCTCGGATTTCAACCCGAAACCTTTCCGAAAGTACGATCCCGACCCAGTACCATTTGGGCTGGTGGCCTGCATATTCCGAGGGGAGGGGGTGCCGGTTCCATTCGGTCCCGGCGCCTTTACCGACGCGTCAGACATACCCTGAATCTAGCAGTGACAAACCGATAATGCGCTTCGACCAAGAACTATGAGTGAATCACTCGGAGCGTATCCCGCAGAGCAAACGATGACGGCAGTCGATAGCTCGCCGTCCAGTTCTTTCAGCTCCACCATCACCCGCACGCCTGGCCTCAGCAGGCCGGCACCACTGGTGAAAGGCGACGCAATTGGTGTGGTCGCTCCATCCTACGCGCCCCAGCAGGGCTGGTTGCTGAGGGGCGTCAAAGCGATGACCGACGCCGGCTACCGGGTCGTCTTGGACGCCGAGATCGACCGGTTTCGTCGCTTCCAACAGCGTGAAGACGAGCGACGCGCCATGAGCCTGATGGCGATGTGGAGCAATCCGGAAATCAAAGCGGTAATCACGGCCACCGGGGGCTACGGCGCGGTCAGGCTGCTGCCCTACCTCGACCCCGACGTCTTCCGCCGCGACCCAAAGCCGTTCGTCGGCTACTCCGACATCACGGCGCTCCACCTCTGGCTGATGCGGCGGGCTGGCTTACGTGTCTTTCACGGGCCAACCCTCGACGATCTCTCGCCGGGGGGAACAGATCCGACTTTCCTTTCACTCCTCTCTGCACTTACCGATGCGCGACCAGCCATGAAGCTGGGTCAGGATTGCGCGCGCGCTGTGCGGCCAGGCATCGCAGTCGGCCGACTGACCGGAGGCAATCTCTCCCTGGTCCAGCAGACCGTCGGCACTCCGTACGAGATCGACACCAAGGACGCTATTCTCTTCCTCGAGGAGACCCGCGATCCGATGTCGGTCGTCGATGAACGGCTGCTCCACCTGCGCGCGGCCGGTTTGCTTCGGCACGTGCGAGGCATCGTCTTCGGCCAGCTGTCTCTCGATCGCTCCGAAGAGGACGAATTCGAGGATTTCCTCCTCGATCTCGTCTCCGACCTCGAGGTTCCGATCCTGATGGACTTCCCCGCCGGACATGAAGTGCCGAATCTCACCCTTCCTTTCGGCACCGAAGTCGAGCTCGTTGCAGACGAGCAAACAGGTTGGCTTTCGTACCGCGAAGACGCGCTCGCCTTCGCCGAAGAGCGGCCGAGGCTGAGCCTGCTCTAGAGCCCGCCGGCCTTGATCGTCGCATCCACTGCAATACACCACAGGTGGATGATCATCAGGTGCACTTCCTGTACATAGGCGCCTTCGTCGCTCGACACCGCCACGACGTGATCAGCCGCGCCGCCCTGTAAACCAGCCGCGCCACAGAGCGCGATTGTGGTCGCGCCTTTTTCCTTCGCCATCTTCAGCCCACGAAGGACATTCTCCGATTTGCCACTGGTCGTGATGCCGATTGCGACGTCGCCCATGCTCGCCAGCGCTTCGACCTGACGCTCGAATAGCGCGCCGTACCCGAAATCGTTGGCGATGCAGGTCAGCACACCGGAATCTCCAACCAGCGAGATCGCCGGCAGTGGCCGCCGTGTCTCCTTGAACCGGCCGATCAGCTCCTCCACCAGGTGGCTTGCCTGGGTGGCGCTGCCGCCGTTGCCAAACGCGAGAACTTTCCCGCCTCGGCCGAGCGCCGAAACGATCGCATCGGCGGCAGCGTCGGACGACGGCTGTAGCGAAGCCATGCACGCTGCGATGACTTTCTGGTGCTCGCTGAAATGCCTGGTGAAGTGTTGTGGCGGCATGCGCGGATTATACGGAGCCGTTCGATGCGCGCCAGTGCACCAGGACTTCAGCGACCACGACGCCGTCGCTTGCCGTGTCGCGGGCCATGGTGAAAGTCACGGCCGCGGCGGTGCCGGCGAAATTCCGACGCAACGCGACGCACATCCCGCTCGGCATCGGACAACATCGTTCGATCGTCGGCCGGTTCCTCGATCTCATCGGGAGACCAGGGTTGCGCCAGACCCTCCTGAAGCTGCTCCAGAGTGTCCGCGCGTACCGCGCCACGCTGCCCGCGCAGCACCACGAACCGAACCGGCCGGTCGAGCCTGGGGATCTCGAGCTCGGTCAAAGTCCGCGCAATCTTCTCCGGCAGTCGCAGTCTGGCGACGCCGCGCCGCTCGCCGTCGCGATCCTCAACGTCATAGTCGATGTCGACTTCGCGGTCCCGAATGGTGACCTGAGTGGGCAGCGCGTCCAGTTGCTCCTGAACTTCGCTTGGTACGAAATCCTCTTTCCTGAGGCGCAGCCGCGCCGCCCGGAAATCTTCCATCGAGTTCACATTGGCGAGCTGTTGCTCGTAGAGTGCTGTCAGCTCGGGAAGACCAAGTCGCCTCGTCTCACCCCCCGACCGCTTGTATGCGTCGCGGATCGCCTCGATGATTTCGCGATTCTTCTTCACTGCAAAGTGCCGTGCTTCGCCGCGCGCCAGCGCCGCGGCCAGAACGTGACGCGCTTCGGCAGCGATCTCGGCGGGAAACTCCTCGACCGTGTCGAGCTCGCTCTCGAGCTCGAACCCGAAATAGTCGAGCGTGCGCTTGAGTACCAGCGGCCCATGCTTCCGCCGAGGATCGTAAATGAGCTCTGACTTCCCGCGCGTCGCATATCGGCGGATCAACTCGAGCGGAATCTGCGTCCCTTCGATTGCTGCGCGCGGAATTCCGGATCGATCGGCGAAGTACCTCAGGTCCCCGGCAATTGCGCCCCAACTCCCGCACACGCTCGTCTTGGAGACTCTCGCCTCGGTGCCATCGGCCGTGTGCTCGTCGATCACCAGATCGAAAGGCATGAACTGCGCGAGAAGCTGAGTGAACTTGCGATAGATGTGATCCCGCGCGTTCACCATTCTCGTCGGTAGCTCGAGACCGAGCGATCGATAAATACTCGCCATCGCCAGCGCCGCATCTTCGATCGCTTTTACGAGTACTCCGCGTCGCTCCGCCCAGCCCTCGATGCTCTCGTCGAAGAGCTGCCGCGGCAATCCGTATACTTCGCCGATGTAGCCGCAGTGGCTGTACGCCTCGGCGTAAAGATTGTACGCGGTGAGATTGTCGCTGCCCGGAACCACCACGCCCGACAGATCGCGATCCTCCCGCGTCATGCGGTGCAACGATTCGATCGAGCTCATGACCGCGAGGTATGGAACAAGCTCGTCATCCGCGTTCACCAGCAGCTCTGACCACGGCCTGTCAACGGGCATCGCTTCGACCGCCTTGCCGTATCGGGACAGTCTGCCGTTCTCGATGATCCCGCGCCGCTCCAGCAACGCGACGGCCTTCCGGTACGCGATCTTGTCGAGCGGCACCGGGAGATCGAGCTGGTCGGCGGCGACGCCGAGGTCGGCGCAGGTCATCGCCACGCGCTCCGAATCGCCGGCGAGCTGGAACTCCGGCGGCGTTGGTCGCAGCGCCGAGAACTGGATGTCGCGATCGGAGAGAATGAACACCCTGCCGCCGGCGACGCGTCCATGCACCCGGCCGGCCATCTGCAGAATCTCATTCGCGCCGAGGTGCAGCCGCGTCAGAACGTTCTTGCCGCGCTCGATGATGTTGCTGAAGCGGGTGTCGTCGATAACGACGGTGTCGAGACCGTGGACATTTAGCGCGCTCTGGCCGGCCGCCGTCATCGCGAGGAAGTACGGTTTTTTCTCCTCGCCCTCGAGGAACGGCCTGATGACGCGGATCGGTTCGCCGCCGTGGTAGAACGCGCTGTTGATGCGCGGAAAGCGATCGGCGACGAGCTCGGCGGCCCCTTCGACACCGGCGCGCGTGGGCAAGAACATCCCGACCCCGCGCTTTTCTTTCACGACTTGCTGGAGGAACCGGTCGTCGAGAAACGTGAGGGGCTCCTTGCGCACCACTCTCACGTCGGCGGCTTTCGCTGGATCGAACGCCGAGCTCTCGAGCACCGCGGCCGCGTTCAGATAGCGCGCGTAAAAAGTCGGATCCACCGTCGCCGACAGCCAGATGTAACGACAGCCAACGCGCTTTCCCAGAGCCAGGCAAAGCTCCAGCTCCGCCGACGTCTGGTGAATCTCGTCCACAACCAGTGTATCGGTCGGCAGGATGTCGCCGTCCTGAAACCAGCGTCGCGCAATTCCGGTGGTGACGACGATGACGTTCCAGGTCGGAGTCTCCGGCGTCGCCTCGCGCTCCCGGTTGACGACACCGACCTTGAGCTCGGTGTGAAGTATCGTCTCGGCGATTGGCCGAATCGAAAGCGTTTTGCCGGTGCCGGTGCCGGCGACGATGCCGAACCCTTTACCGGCGGCGGCGAGAGCTCGGATCTCTTCGCCGTGTTGCTTCTCGAGGACCGTTTCGATGTTGAGGCCGAGAGCGAGCTCGATGGTCTCGCATGCGGCGCGGGTTGGCGCGATCACGATCAGGCGTCCCGTCTTCGGCTCGGCCGCGACAAAAGCCGCGCGATCCGGCGGGAGGTATCTGTCGGTTACAGTGCGATGCATTCGCAGTGGAAAGTGCATACATCGCACCCGATGCGAAACGGCCCCGGCAGATTTTCATCCGCCGAGGCCGTCGCTATGACTTCAAGAGAGCTAGTCTCTGCCGTTATGTCCTTTACCCCGACTGTTGCCATGGCGTTCCGACTTGCCGTGTCCTTCATCGTCGTCGTGACCTTTGCGCCGGTCGTAACTGCCCCGGTCATCGTCATCACCGCTGCGATTGCGAATGTCCTGGTTGCTGCGAATCGTGCGGGTGCTGAGGATGGTGAAGGTTCCGTTGGAGTTCCGGCGAGCTTTCTGAACTACAATGTTGCCGTAACCATCGTAGGTGCGCCGCTCGTAAACGGAGTTGTTGTTCCGACCCTGGCCAACCTGGCGCCATACGCCATCGACCGAACCGCGCCGACTGTTGCGGCAATCGGTAGCCGTGCCATTCGTACCGGGCCGGCCAAGGATAACCCCACCGACAGTGGGTGAGCTGGCGTACTGGCAGTCGTTGTTGGTTCCGCGCTCAGTGCGTGAGCTGATGATCGAGAAGTTTCCGTTCGCGTCGCGGCGTGCGCGCTGAACGAGGATGTTGCCGTTGGCGTCGTACGTGCGGCGCTCGTAAATCGTGCCGTTCCGATCCTGACCGACGACCTGCCACGATCCGTTGACGACGGTGCCGCGGTTGGTACTTGGCGTGGGCAGCCGGGCTCCGAGGACCTGAGCGTCCAGTGAACCGGCTGCGGCAACACCTGCGATGGCGAGAGCAAATATGACTGCTTTCATTGTCTGATCCTCCGAAAGAATCACTCCCGACATTGGACGTCGGGAGCGAGCGAGCTGTTATCGATGCTTGTAGTACTCTTTATCAGCCTTGCGCTGAGCCTTCTCCTCGGCCTTCTGTTGCTTCTTCCACGCTTTCTGGCGAGCCTTCTCCGCTTTCCGCCACTCCTTGTCGTTTGTCGTCGCGGCGCGGGAGCTCAGAATGGTGAAGGTTCCGTTCGGGTTACGCCTGGCTCGCTGGATGATCAGGCTGCCGTTGGCGCTGCGGATGCGACGCTCGTAGATCGAGTTGTTGTGTGCACCGCGACCGACCTGATACCACGCCCCATCCTCGCGGCTGTACACATCGCGGCAGGTCGTCGCGATGTTGGTACGGCCAAAGATGATGTCGCCGACGCTATTGGACGTGCGCGCATAGCTGCAATCCGTAGACGGCACGGCCGTGCCGGCCCGCGCGGGAATGGTCTGGGCATTGAGCGACCCAGCCGAACCGACTGCTGAAACTGCGAGCGCGATTGCAATGAGCTTCATCGCGATATCCTCCGGTTGATTAAGTCGATGAGCTCGTCCGCCGGGCTCGACTTCTTCTTATCCGACTTTCCTTTCTTTGGCGGATCGTCACCGAACAGCACCCGCGCATTCGCCGGCCGATTTCTGACCGCCGACGCACAATCGGTGGGAGCCGGCTGCTGGCCCGCTGGCACGCCGTTGATCCAGATCCGGCACATGCCGGCCGGCGGGAAAAATCCGGGCGGCACGATCTGCTCGCGACCGCCCTGCGACTGTTGGGTCGGTTGCGGGCGAGTCGGTTGCGGCCGCTGCGGTACCGGACGCTGCGCCTGGCCCAGGCCGGCCGAGAGCATCAGGCCGACGATGGCGGGTAGCGCGGAGCGCGCGAACGAACGGACGGGGGTGGATCCTGAGCGGAAATTCATGGCCGTAAGGGGTGCACGGTCGGTGCCAAGGGGGGTCTGTTCACTTAACTGCTTATTTACAAACGAGTTAGCCTGTCGGAGCTGGCTCGCTGGAATGCGCCGTTGTCCTCCCGGAGGGACGCTTTTTTGATACACCTCAACAGCTCAGCAGAGCCGGGATTGGTAATCCGGCGGGCGCGTTCCGATCGTGAAAAAGATGGCCGTCGTTGCTCAGGATTTCTTTTCGAGGAGCGACACAACTTCGCCTGGCTGGGCGTGTCTGCCCAGCTTCGATTTTTCGAATATCGGGTGCCCGTCGACGGCGACTTCGAATCTGCCGCCGCGTGACGGAATCATCTGCAGTTCGGCCTCTGGATACCGCTGGCGAATCTCAGCCGCCAGACTGGCGGCTCGCGTCTCGTAGCTTCAGACGACGCAATACTCGATGCTGATCTTCATGGCGATTGGGGCAGTGATGGTTATTGATCGGGTGACGGGTACCCTTGAACCAGCGCGAGGGCTTCGGGAGTGCCCACGGCTTTGAGGGCGGTGATCGCCGGCCCTCGGATTACGTCTTCCCACAGCTCCTGCTGCATCAACTGCTTCGCCAACGGGATGGCGGCATTTTTTTCGATCCGAATGTCGGACGCCAGTGCAGCGCCACGGACGATGAAATTGGAATCGGTGCGCGCGATCTCGCGAAGTCGAATGCCCACATCGCGAGCGGTGGTGCCTGTGATTGCGATTCTCCCCAACGCTGCGGCAGCACTCTGACGCACGCGAGCATCCGGATCTCGCGTCGCGACAACCAGCGCGTTGGAGACGGTCCGCATTAATGCCAAACCGCCCCGCGTCGAGTCCCTTCCCCATGCCCCGATGGCATCGGTCGCCCGCGCGCGAACCGCCCAGAACCGATCATTGCGGGTAGCGCGGACCAGCGCATTCACCGCGTGCTCGTCGGCAGGCCGGTCCTTCAACACGTCGACGGCCTCGATTCGGCCGAGTACATCATCGTCGTTGACCAGCTGATACATCATCATCGCCGTCGAGCGCGGGAAGTCCGTGATGTCCAGGATCCAGTTGCCCTTGTCCCAACGGATCGACCGCGGTGGCGCCTTCAGGTTAGCACCTGCTTCGCCCGTTCCATTCCGCACCGGAACCACAAAGCGGACGTTGCCGCTGTCGGTGCGGGCTTCGACGTCAACATCGACATCGAACCAGCCAGTCATGCTGTCGCGGGGCTGCACCTCTTTCGCGGAGATGACCAGTCGGTTCGCGGCGCGATCGTAGAGCGACGACACCTGAAACACCGGGAATCCGGCGCCGTACACCCACTGGTCGAAGAAGGTCTTGTAGTCGCGGCCCGTTGTCTCCTCGAACGCTTTTCGCAGATCGTCGGTGACGACGTTGTTGTAGGCGTGGCTGGTGGTGTAGTGATTCATCGCTTTCCAGAACTGGTCGTCACCGAGCTGGTGGCGGAGCATCTGGAGGATGGTCGCGCCCTTGGGATAGATGTGGCCACTGAAGAAAACTTCGATCGGGTCGTTGACCCAGCGGTTCCAGACGATCGGACGCCGTCCACGCCGATCCGCCTCGATGGTCTGCTCCTGGGCGCCGAGGCGGTCGATGGCTGCCTCGTCGACCCCTGCATCAGCCTCACGGAAAACCTGCTCCATGAAAGTCGCGAAGCCTTCATTCAGCCAGACATCGCCCCAGCGCCTCGTGGTGAGGAGGTCTCCGTACCACTGATGACCGAGCTCGTGCGCCATCAGTCCCACCGAATTTGCCTGCGGCTCTGACCATGCCGGATGCAGGATCTCCGCGTCGTTCTGCGAAGTCGCGGTGACGTTCTCCATTCCGCCGTACTGAAACTGCGGGATGACGATCTGATCGTACTTGTTCCACGGATAGGGCACGCCGGTCTTGCGCGAGAAAACATCGATCGCATCCGGTGTGCGGGCGAATCCGCGCCATGCGGCGGCGACCGAGTCGGGGTAGGTCCAGTATCCGACGCTGACATTTCGCCATGGCTTATCCTGCAGCACCGTATAGTTGCCGACGACGGTGGTCATCAGATAGGTAGACGCCGGCTTGTCCTGTACCCAGTGCCACTCGATGCTGTCGCCGACAGCGCGCGATCCGGCGAGCTTGCCGTTGGAGAGCGCGCGCTCGTTCTTCGCCGTCCAGATGAAGAACTCCCAGGTTTCCTTGTCGTTCGGGAAGTCATAAGTCGGGACCCAGTAGTGATTGTCTTCGGTCTCGCCCTGGGTCCAGACGATGTGCTTCGCCGGCCGGAAGTACGCGCCCTTGGTGCGGTTGGCGCCGTCGTAGTCGATTGTGATGGATGTCTTCTGACCCGCCCGCAGTGGACTGGGGAGATGCACCGTTAGAGTGTGGTCATCGTAGTCGTACTTGAGATTTGTGCCGGCGTCTGTCGCGCCCGACGCCACACGGCGGAAGGTCATATCGCCGGCATCTATGGCTATCGAGCTCAGCGCGGGAGCATTCGGAAGGCCGGCAATGCTGAGTGTCGTCGTTCCGACAACGGCGTGGCGCGACCAGTCGAAGCGTACCGTCGTGACCTGATGTTGAAGATCGTATTTGGGTACGCGCTCGGCGTGCGCCGTACCCTCTGGTGGCGGCCCCCAGGTGATCAGTGGCTCGGTCTGGAACGGCGGCACTCGATCGATCGTGAGCGTCGTGTCCATTCTGAAAGGGGGAGCGACCACTGGAGGTGTGGGCTGCGGAATCTCGGGGGCGGGAATCTGCGCGGCTGGCGGTGCGCAAGCGGCCATGATCGCGCTGAGAACGACGGAGGCAGGGAGAAAGCCTTTCATGTTTCGCGGGGACGGAATGGAGTCACCCGAAATATTCGGTGCGGGTGCGCGAGAGAACCTATCATATGCTATGCGGGGACCTGACCAATCGGAAGGATGCTTCCCGTGCGAGTCGCCTTCACTGTCGTGGAGCTTACGATCACCCTCTCCATCATTGCGGTGCTTTCCGCCATCGCCATGCCATGGGCCGGTAGTCTCCTCGACAGAGTCCATGTTCGCGGCGCGGTGCTCGAGATCGAATCCGGTTTCGCTGCTGCGCGGCACGTCGCCATCGCTCGATCAGCACTCGCCACGGTCGGCATCGATACCGCCGAGGGGGTTATGAGGATCAGCGTTGTCAATGACACGGTACGCACCATCAGGGTTGGTACCGATCACGACGTGAAGTTGGGTGCGACTCGACTGCAGATGTCCTACTCGCCAACCGGAATGGGGTACGGGGCCGCGAATCTCAGCGTCGTCGCGCGACGGAACGCGGCCGTCGATACCGTTTTTGTGTCGCGGCTGGGGCGGCTTCGTCACTGACGTCGACATCCGCGACTGCGTCGTCCAGTAATTGCTGGGGAGCAACATCGCTCGGGGCATCCGCGGTCGTACCGAAATCGTAGCCCGGCATCGAGATGCGCGGGATCTGCTGGCCGATGGTGCGCTCGATGGTTCGGACCATCGATATCTCGTCCGGTGACATGAAGGTGTAGGCGTCGCCGGTCGCGGCGGCGCGACCAGTCCTCCCAATTCGGTGGACGTAGTCTTCGGGCTGTTGCGGGACGTCATAGTTGATGACGTGTGTGATTCCCGAGACGTCGAGTCCGCGCTGGGCGATGTCCGTCGCAACGAGCACGCGAACCTTGCCCGACTTGAAATCCTCGAGCGCTCTGGTGCGCTCGCCCTGGGATTTGTCGGCGTGCATGGCGGTGGCAGCGACTCCCTCGTCCTCTAAATGCCGCACAACCCTGTCGGCGCCGTGCTTGGTGCGCGTGAAGATCAGGACCGAGTCCATGTCCGAGTGCTTGAGCAGCGCTGCGAGCAGAGTGCTCTTCCGCTCGCGCGGCACTGGATAAACCGCATGGGTAACCGTGTTCGCTGCCTCCGACCTCCGACCGACCTGAACCACGAGGGGCTTCCGTAGATACTTGCGCGCCAGTGCTTCCACCTCTGGTGGCATCGTCGCGCTGAACAGAAGGGTCTGTCGATAGGGGGGAATTTCCGCAACGATTCGATTGAGCTGCGGGGCGAATCCCATGTCCAGCATTCTATCGGCTTCGTCGAGGACCAGGACCTCGAGATCCTCGAACGAAACGTTTTTTCGCTCCATGTGGTCGAGCAGCCGGCCGGGTGTCGCCACCACGACGTCGACACCACGCCGCAGCGCTTTGGATTGCGGCTCCAGTCCGACGCCGCCGAACACCGGCACAACCCGGAGCTCCGTGTACTTGCCGTACTTCCGGAAGCTTTCCTCGACCTGCGCGGCGAGCTCACGCGTCGGCGTCAGGATCAGCACCCTCACGCGATGAACTGGATTCCCTGCAGTATCGACAAGTGGTGTCGTAATCAGGTTATGGATGATCGGCAGAGTGAACCCCGCCGTCTTCCCCGTTCCCGTCTGAGCAAGACCGATCAAATCCCTGCCGGCAAGTGCGAGCGGGATCGCCTGTTCCTGAATTGGCGTTGGATGGGTGTAGCCGGCATCGCGAACGGCGTGCAGCAATTCCGGCGCGAGGGCGAGATCGCTGAACGACATCAGCCCGTCGTGATCTTGGTCAGGCATCTGATTTCAATATACCTCGGCGCTGCTGCGGACCTGCAGAGATCACTCTTCGGCGCGTCGCAGCAGCTCGATCAGTCCGTCGTTCACTTCCATGGGGGTCTCTTCCGTTATTAGATGCCCGGCGTCGGGAATGGTTCGCAAAAAGATGCGCGGAAGCAGCGGGAGGTACACGGCCATGCCGTCGTCGGGCATCATATGGTCGAGATTCCCCCACACGCCAAACGCCGGAAGATCCACCGCGGCAAGCGCGCGATGTTCCGCCGCATTCCAGTCGTAGTGGTGCAGCAGCTGCCGCAGAGCGACTGGGTACTCGGGAAACTGGGAGGGCGCGAGAAACTCCTCTACATCGCGCTCGGTGTAGTGAGCGCGTCGACCATACACCCGTCGCAGCGCGATCTTCACGACAGTGCGTGATTTGACGTATTTGACCAGGGGCGCCAGGAATGCGGGCGTGGCCAGCTTGTACAGCCACATCAGCGGAACTCCAGTCAATCCGACCGGCGACAGCAACCCCAGGCATCGCGCGCGCCGCGGATACCGGGCGGCGAAGTGATAAATGAGCGAACCGCCGAGCGAATGGCCGGCGAGTGCGGGGCGCTCGAGCTCGAGCGCGTCCAGAATTTCGCCGAGGTGCTCGACGAGAGCATCGATGGTGTACTCGCTGGCCGCCGTCGGTTTGTCGGACAGACCGTGGCCTTTCAGGTCGATCGCAATGGCGCGATATCCGGCGTCGGCGAGGGCCGGCATGTTGTAGCGAAACACGTAGGCGTCACACGCCCAGCCGTGGACGAGCACAACCGGCGGCGCCGCTGAATCGCCACGCTCCACGGCGCGAATTCTCAGTCCCGAGCGAAGGAGCGGGAAAGAAACGCGATATCCGTTTTCGCCTGCGGGGAACATTTCGCCAGGGCTGAGGGTGCGCCGGCGATTCAATCCGATCATCAGATCAGATCAGTTCAATTTCTCTGCCGAGCAGTTTCCCGATGAGTCCGATGCGGAAGGTGACGTCGGTCCACTTCGAATCGGGACCGACGCCGTCGTCGAGGGGGAACGTTGGCCACGCCCACGCATCGCTGGTGGTTGGGCGATCCATGCCCTTGTGCGGATGCCAGACTCCATTGCGATCGCGGTCGTCGACGAAACGCTCGTACAGCTTCATCCAGCCATCGTTGCGACGCAGGAAATTGAGCCGCGCCATTGTCTCGAGCCACAGCAGAGCGAACGGCACGTCGGCCTCGACGGCGTTCCGATGGGGTAGCACATCGCCCATCACCAGGTGCGGCTGCGGCACCATCTTCTTCCCGAACAACTGCACCGTCTCCTGGCGCGGCAACGGCTGGGTGATCCAGTCGTAGATCCGCTCGACCTCACTGAAGTGCTCGTGCCTGAAGATCGGCATGTAGGCGAGCATGGTCAGGGTGTAGATCGACGGCGGCGCCGACTCGGGCGCAAGCACATGGGTGTTGCCGACGCGAATCCACGGCTTTTCGCCGAGCGGGGAATTGAGGTATGAAACGGTGCGCTCGAGGATGCGGCGCGCCGCGCCGCGGAGCCTCGGATCGCTTTCGTACCCCATTTGCGCCAGCGCCGCAGCGGCAGCTTCACGGAACATCCCGCGAGTGCGGCGGACGATGTCGTCGTCTCTGGTCTTCGTCGCGAGCTCGAAGGTGAATGCCGGATCGTTGTCCTCGGCGAGCAGCCGGAACAGGATGCGGCGCGCGAGGACGAGGGGTGGTGACTCGCGGTCCCAGCCGTATTCGGTGAGACGGCGCACGGCGGGAATCGTTCCGATGCCGGCGAACTCGGCGCCGTGTCTGGCGGGAAGCGCCAGCACCGACTGATTCCACATTCCGTCACGATTCTGCGTGACGGCAAGGCGGATCGCCGGACGATGAGAGTACGGCAGCCACGAGATGTCGGGCAGTCCCGACGCGTCGGCTGGCTGGACGATTTCGGTGAGAGCGCGGTACTTGAGCGGCGCTGAGGCGTGCTCGAGGAACCAGTCCAGCGGGAATCCGAGCTGTTCCGGTTCAGCCGTGGGTGTAATCGGGGCCAGGTCAGCAGTGCTACTGGGTATGGTCACAAGCGGCGCTCGGCGCCCGGAAAACCAGCGAGGCCAGGCCGGCAGGCGCGTGGCCGGCATTGGGCGGGAAGAATAGCAGGTTTTCCCCAAGACGCTAGGTCAGTCACGTAACATTTTGTGGGGGAAGGATTTACATACTGGGCGAGGCCGGCTAATAGCCAGTGCCTCCGCACCCCTAGTCGTAAAGGCCGGCAGATCGGAGACTGGACAGCTGGGAGTCTCTCAGCTGTCATACTGGCGAGCGGGTAGCCTGTGTTTCCTATAGATCCAAAGCACGACAGACTGAAACGCTCCGGACTGTCCAGTCTCCAGACTGCCGGCTTTGGGACCAGGGGTGCCAGTCGTGGCGAAGAAGACTCAGAAGTTGCCAACCTTTTTGGACGCTCCGGCGTATAACTGTGAGCGCCGCGTCGGCGCACCCACAACTCAGGAGAGTAGGATGAAGGTTATTCGCATCGCCACGCTGGCCGCTGCCCTTTGCGTTGGCATGACCACGGTTGCTGCAGCGCAGTCAACGGAGCCCCAACAGGGTCGCAGCGAAGCGCGCGGCGGTCGCATGGGCGGGATGATCCTCAAGGACATCACCCTTACCGATGCCCAGAAGGAGCAGGTGAAGACGATCCGCGACAAGTACGTTCCGCAACAGTTGGAGCTGCGCAAGACGGCGCAGGCTACCGGCTCGATGGATGACGCGACCCGCGCCAAGATGATGGATCTCCAGACCAAGCAGGCGGCCGAGATCCGGGCGATCCTGACTGCGGATCAGCAGGTGCAGTTCGACAAGAACATGGCCGAGATGAAAGCGCGGATGGACGCGCGGCGTAACGGCAGCAGCTAAGCTTCGCTACGATTGCGGCTCGAGGGCCGCGATGGTGTAGTCGCTCCTCGGGTTCCAGAGTATCCAGCTCTGGAACCCGTTGTCGTATCCAGCCTTCATCTGCGCGCGGACCTGCTCCGCGTAATAGTGCGGTGGACCGAGCGTGAAATCCTGATACCAGGGGATTATCTGCGCCGCGTTGGTAATGGGCTTGCTGCGCGCGATCGCATCCTTCAGGACGTGGTCGATCGTCTCATACGGCCGTGCGTTCGGATTGCGCAGCTTGTAAGTCCCGCGCGCGAAATGTGACGGATAAACCATCGGCAGCACGGCGTCGACCTGATCGACGAACATCTCCCAGCGCTGGCCAATTCCCATGTCGGTGGTGTCGGTGGCGGTGAGCCCAAAAACGTCGGCGGTAACCCGGATCCCGTGGGGCTTCAGCGTCTTGCGCAGAAACCCGAGCTGCTCGCGGATCACCTGCGCGCGCACCCGTCCGTTCGCCAGCGGATAGACCGTTTCGGTGACGAGTCGCTTCTCATCCGGAAAGCGCACGTAATCGAACTGCACTTCGCTGAATCCGAGATCGTAGGCCTCGCGCGCGAGATCCGCGGCGTACTGCCAGACCGCGGGCTGATGCGGGTCCAGCCACGGCTTACCGTTTTTGTCGAGCCACGGCTTCAGATCCGATTTTCGCTTGATGGCGAGGTCGAGCTTCTTCTCGGCGAGCAGCGGGTCCTTGGCGACGACGATTCGCGCGATCGGATAAATGCCGTGCGCGGTCATGGTGTCGAGAACCGCGCGCAGGCGGGTCGCGGACATCCAGTGGCCATCGGCGGTGTCGGCGCCGATTTCCCGCGCCAGCGGAACACGCGAGCGATATAACACAAAGCCGCGGTCATCCTTGACGTCGATTACGAGGGCGTTGATCTCGGTGGTTCTGGCCACTTCGATGAGCCGATTGAGCTTGCTGCCCAGCGCGACCCAGCGGTTCACGTACAATCCACGGAGGGTGTCGGGCAGCGGCACATGAGCGACCGGTCGAACCGAATCCTTACGTGCCGTCGACGTCGACGAGGCGGTAGTCGAGGCCACGGTTTTGATGTCGCCACTGGATTCGCCCGTCGCCGCGCCGCGTTCTCCAGTGCACGCCAATACGAGCGCCAACACGACGGCGATGCGAGGAATCATGTTGTGAACGGCGGGCGCCGCAACGCGGCGGAGATCAGAGCGCGTTGAGCTCGGCGTTGGCGTCGGAGAGATAACCCATCTCGCGCACCACGCTCTGGGCCTGCTGGGTAACCATGGTCAGACCGGTTGGCTGTGCGTTGAGCCCTCCACTTCTGAAACGCACCAGCTCGAGCCGCATCGATCTGAGAAGGTGGCGACAATTATCGAGCTTATCCTGGGCCTCCTTCTTTTTGCGGTCGACGTCGACGAGCGCGCGGCGTTGCCGGCGCAGCATCGCCAGTCGCCGAACGCGATCCTCACTGGCCCGGTAGTCGAGCGGGTTGGCCTGTGACTCGAGGGTCGATATCTCCTTCTCGACGCTCTCGGTGGTCTCACGGCCGGCGCTGCGATCCATGTCCGACAGTGTCAGCGCCAGCTGCTGCACTTTCTTGAAAACGGCGTCGGCCGATGCCGCGACCTCTGGGATCTGTTCGCGCTCATCGGGCGGCATGTTGAGAAGCTGGCGATGGATCTCGCGATGATCGGCTTCAGCTTCGCGAATCGCGGAGCCGTAGCGCGAATCCGCATACGCGGCGGGCGGTCCAACCGGAATCGGGCTGGTGGTCGGTCCACCGGTGCGCGGATACGGCTGGAATGGCTGGACGGTCGGCACCGACGACATTGGCGCGAAGAGTCCCTGGCCGCGTGCGCGGGCGCGGGCGCGGACCTGCGCGCGCTTCTTCTCGTCGAACAGCGCGCGCGCGTCGTCGATCGTCTCGGCGGCGACGTCGAAGATCAGCCGATCGCGCGGCTGACGAAAAACGTCGCGCCAGTCGTAGCCGGCAGCCCACAATTTCGAGTACTTGAACGCCAGCGCGACCGTCCAGATGACTGTCAGCGCGATGAAATCGTGGTTGGAGAACAGCGAGATCGGAACGAGGATCGCGTTGACAGCGAGGTACGGCGCGAGCTTGCGGCGGAACGACACCACCATCGGCGCGTTCCACTTGCTCAACTCCTCGGCCGTGGGTTGGCTGGCTGCGTAGCCGGGCGTCGGCGCTGGCGGATAGCGGTCCCGCATGCCGCCCGTGATCTGGTCGCGTCCTTCGTCGGGAGCGTAGCGCTGCCGCGATGACGTCTGGGATCCGGACATCGGCGCCGCCGGCTGCGCGCGGGTAGCGAGGGTCGGCATTGCGCCACCACTCAGGGCTTGCGCGAACGCCGCGGCGTTCGGAAAACGATCGGCGGGGTCCTTCTCGAGGCACATCATCACCGCGCGCGACAGATCGGGCGGCAGATCCGGCCACCGCTCATCGACCGGTATCGGCCGTTCCGATAAATGCTTGACGAGCATCGACGGCGTGTTGCTGGCGACGAACGGAGTCTGTCCGCAGAGCATCTGGTACCCGACGACGCCCAGCGAGTAGAGGTCGCTGCGACCATCGATCGCCTTGTCGCCCGCGGACTGCTCGGGTGACATGTACGCCGGCGTTCCGATCGCCATGCCGGTGGCGGTGAGCCGGGAGTCACCGGTGTCCGTAAGCGCGCGCGCAATTCCGAAGTCCGTGACCATCGCCCGTCCCGTTTCTTCATCGATGATGATGTTGTCGGGCTTGATGTCGCGATGGATGACGTTGCGGTTGTGCGCGTAGGCGAGCGCCTCGGCCACCTCGCGAAGAATGCGACGTACTTCGACCGGCGGCATCGGACCGTGTTGCTGCAGGCGTACGCCGAGGTTGTCGCCCTTGATGTACGCCATCACGAAATAGACGAGGTTGTCTTTTTCCTCGACGGTGTAGATCGGAACGATGTTCGGGTGATTGAGCTGCGCGGCTGTCTCGGCTTCTCGCAGGAAGCGCTGTCTGATGTCGGCGCGGAAACTCAGCTCCGGCGGTAAAACCTTGATTGCGATCTCGCGCTTGAGGCGGCGATCGCGTGCGCAGTACACGATACCCATTCCGCCACGGCCGACCTCGTCCTCTAGCTCATAGTTTGCAGAGAGAACTTGAGCCACATGGGTGCCTAATTCGTCTTCAGGTCTAATTGGCATGCGGCCGCGTCGAATCAGCAGTTCTGGTGTTGCAGATCATGCCCGGGTGGCGTAAATCCACGAGAGCAAAAGATGCAGTAAGGGAAAGCCGTGGAGTAGTATCTAAATAAGAGTTTAGTCCCAGGAATGACAATGGCACAACGTCAGACACTACCGGTTCTCCCTCTCAGGGGGACTGTAATTTTTCCGGGCCTTACCCAGCCGATCGCGGCCGGCAGGCCCTCAACGCTGCGCGCAATCGAGTCTGCCCTCAAGGGCGACCGCCTGGTTTTCGCCGTTGCGCAGCGCGACAACACCGAAGAGCCGACCGCGGACATTCTGTACTCGATGGGCGTCATCGCGCGGATCGGTCAGATCCAGCGCGGACTTGGTGGCGTGCAGCTCCTGTTGCAGGGCGAGCAGCGCGCAACCGCGCTTCAATACTCGACGGCGGACGGTTTCCTGAGCGCCGTAATCGTTCCAGCGGAGGAGATGACTCCCCAAACTGAAAACGATCCGGCCTTCACCGCGTTACAGAAAGAGACGCGCGAAAGGGCTGCTGAGCTCGGCGAGCGGCGTGGACTCCCAGAGGAAGTCGTGCACCAGGTGCTCGACTCCGTCACCGAGCCGGGGCGTTTTGCCGACCTCGTTGCCGGCTACATCGATCTGCCGGTGCCCGAGAAGCAGGGACTGCTGGAGACGTTGAGCGTAGAGGAACGCCTGCGGCGAGTACTCGTTCACGTGCAGCGTCAGGTCGGCTTGCTCGAGGCGCAGGAGGACATCAAGTCGCAGGTGCAGGAAGAGCTTGGCGAGCGGCAGCGCGAGATGTACCTGCGCGAGCAGCTGAAGGCGATTCAGAAAGAGCTCGGCGACGATGATTCGAGCAAGGAGATCACCGAGCTGCGCGACAAGCTGGCCAAGTTGCAGCTGTCCAAGGAGGCGCGCGCCGAAGTCGAGCGCGAGCTGGGCAGACTGGAGCGTGCCGGACGTGAATCCATGGAAGCCCAGGTAATCCGCACATATCTCGAGTGGATCGCCGAGCTGCCGTGGAACAAGAGATCCGACGACCAGCTGGATCTCAAGCACGCGGAGACCGTGCTCGAGGAAGATCATTACGGACTCAATGACGTGAAGGATCGCGTTCTCGAGTTCCTCGCCGTGAGGCAGCTGCGGGCATCGCAGCTCGCCGATGAAGTCGAGAAGAGTGGTGAAGTTCCGGCTGCCCGACTGTCGGCCAACAAGGACGACGCTACTCCCGCGCTCTCGATTGGAGAGCACGAGGATCGCGCCATCACCGATAAGGCGGAGGCTAAATCCCGGGCGATGGCGAAGGGCCCGATTCTTCTATTCATCGGACCGCCAGGCGTCGGCAAGACGTCGATTGCCAAATCCATCGCGAGATCGCTTGGACGCGAGTACGTGCGCGTCGCACTCGGCGGTGCCCGTGACGAGGCCGACATTCGCGGCCATCGCCGCACCTACGTCGGCGCGATGCCGGGACGAATCATCCAGGGACTGAAGCAGGCCGGGACCAAGAATCCCGTCTTTCTGCTCGACGAGGTGGACAAGCTCGGCACATCGTTCCAGGGTGATCCAGCCAGTGCGTTGCTCGAGGTTCTCGATCCCGCGCAGAACGACACCTTCACCGATCACTACCTCGGGATTCCGTTCGACCTGAGCGAAGTGCTGTTCATCGCCACGGCGAATTTCGTCCAGAACATTCCCGGTCCGCTGCTCGACCGCATGGAGGTCGTCGACTTCGCGGGTTATACCGAGAAGGAGAAGGCAGAGATCGCGAAAAAGTATCTGCTGCCGCGACAGCTGGAGGAGTCGGGGCTGAGTGGCAGGAACATCACTTTCACCGACGATGCCATCATGTCGGTGGTTTCGAACTACACCCGCGAGAGCGGAGTGCGGCAGCTCGAGCGCCAGATCGGAGCCGTCGCGCGGAAGCTGGCGCGCAAGCTGGCGTCGAGCGAAGAGGTCGCGCACACCGTCGATGCCGATACCGTAAGAGAGCTTCTCGGACGGCCGCGCGTTCACCCGGAACACGCGCTCGCCGAGAGCGAAGTCGGCATCGCCACCGGCATGTATTACACGCCGATGGGCGGCGACATCATGTTCGTCGAAGCGTCGATTCGCCGGTACTACGGCAATCGGGAGACCGATCCGCAGAACCAGGTTGGCCCTGGCGGCGCGGTTTCGCTGATCCTCACCGGTCAGCTGGGCGACGTCATGAAGGAATCGGCCCGCGCGGCCTTCACCTACGCGACCAACAACGCCGCGAACCTGGGGATTCCACGCGACAGGCTCGGCGCGATCGAAGCGCACATCCACGTTCCCGCGGGAGCAATCCCGAAAGACGGACCATCGGCGGGCATTGCGATCGCGACGGCGCTGGTGTCGGAGATGTCGGACCGGCCGGTGCGGCGCGACGTAGCGATGACGGGCGAGATCACGCTACGTGGCAGGGTGTTGCCGATCGGCGGCCTCAAGGAGAAGGTGCTCGGCGCGCATCGCGCCGGGATCAAGACCATCATCATCCCGAAGGGGAATGAGGCCGACATCGAGGATGTACCCGAAGACGTGCGCGACACGCTGGAGTTCCATCCGGTGGAGACCCTCAATGAAGTTTTGCAATTCGCGCTGGTGCCAGCCGAGCCGGGTGAGCAGGCGCGCCCACTGGAGATGGCCGAGGTCGCATAGGGCATCGCAGAACGAAAGAGGAGCCATACTGGCTCCTCTTTTTTTTGCGTCGTTCAGGGAGCTGCGGGCCGTTCGTCGCCCGCTCCGACGGGCCTGGGCAGCATGAGATCCTCGAGAAAGAACGCCGCCAGCTCCGCGCGCCCAGCCAGTCCGGACTTCTCGTAAACGCCGACTGCGTGTTGACGCACAGTCCGCTCGCTCCTGCCTGTCGAGAAGGCGATTTGCTTGTGGCTTCGACCCTTGAGTAGCATCAAGCCGACCTCGCGCTCGGCCGGAGTGAGATGCCACGCTCCAAAACGCTCGTCGATCGCCTGGCCCAGACCCGCCAGCGCGTGCCGGGCGCTCTCGCGCCACGCGTCTCGTTCCGCGGCGTTGGCCTCGAGGGTACGGCGCATCTCGGAAAGCGAGTGCCGGGAGCGATACCAACCGCGCCAGAGAAACGACGACACCGCAGCCGCAGCCGCGATCAGCGTGACCTCGTACATGACGTGGAACGACAGCCAGTTATCCGGCGCATCCAGCAACAGATCGATTCCGCCACCGACGATCGATGCGGCCAACACGATGGTGATGAGAAGTCGCTGCCGCCGATCGTCCGTCTCGTCGTGGTCCATCCAGGAAATTCCCTCCGTCATTTGCCGGATTTGTCCGGAACGCTCATTCCGCGACAAATGTCAGGTCCAACTCGAACACACGTCGGATAGAGAATAACGCGAGATGAGACGAAGATGCTTGTCGAACCCTCGATGGAGCGTCTGATGTTGCCCAATCCACTGCATCCCGCTGTCGTGCACTTTCCCATCGTGCTTGCGCTACTGCTTCCAATCTTCGCCATCGGTGCGCTGTGGACAATACGGCGCGGCGCCCGACCCCGACGCGCATGGGGCATCCCGCTCGCGCTGGCGGGAGGCCTGCTACTCAGCACCTGGGTCGCCATCCAGACCGGCGAGTCCCAGGAAGAGCGCGTCGAGCGCGTCGTCGCGGATCAGCCGCTCGATACCCATGAAGAAGCAGCCGAGGCATTCATCATGGCAACGAGCATCGTCTTCCTGGTGATGGCGGCGGGTATGCTAAATGGTATGGCTGGCAAGACGGCACGAATGCTTGGCAGCATCGGCGCCGTCGCACTGGTCGTTGGTGCTGCCCGGGTCGGCCACAGCGGTGGCAAGCTGGTTTACCAGCATGGCGCGGCGAGCGCTTATACAGATACGCCAAGACTGACTGCGGCCGGCGCGAGAGACGGAGGTAACGATGAAAGCGACCGTTGATCGCCGCGAGGAGCCGCGCCAGCCGTCGTGCGACGAGTGCCCCCTTGTGACGAGCCGGCGCGCGTTCCTTCGGGACGTGGGACTCGCGGCGGCCGCTGCTCTCGCTGGAGTCTCGCTGGTGTCGCCGGCGACGGCCCTCGCGCAGACCATCTCCGAGATCGAGCCGGTCAGCGCGAGACTGCTCGAGCGCACCTACGCCGTTCCGGCGGACGACAGAGTGTCGGTCGATGTCGGCAACGACGTCATCATCGCACGGTGGCAGAACCGGGTTTATGCATTTTCGCTCCGCTGCCCGCACAAAGGAACGCGTCTGGAGTGGAGGCAGTCGGAGGAGCGTGTGTATTGCCCGAAACACAAAGCGCGGTTCACCGCCAATGGTGCCCACATCTCCGGCCGCGGAAGCCGTGACCTGGATCGCTACGCGGTCCGCAGTGATGGTCCGCGGATCGTGGTGAGCCTCGGCCATGCGTTCCGAAGCGACACCGAGCCGGAAGCGTGGGCGAAAGCGGTGCTATCATTGTGACGCTGGTCAACCCGGCGAGGAGGCGTACTTCCATGGGACTCTCTAAGATTCCGCGACGCGCAATAGTCGGTGCGACGATTGTCGCGTTCACGGGCGCAGCGCACGCCGCCCGCGGTCAGCAACACGGACACCCGGAGGCAACAGTGCCGCATACTCTTTTCGCCATCCCCGAGCCGATCCAGGCAGAGCACCGGGAGATTCATGCGGAGCTGGTGGCTGCCACCAAAGTGCCGGGTGCCGTCGGCGAGGCGGCGCAGGCGCTCGCCAAGGTATTGGATCCGCATTTCCAGCGAGAGGAGCAGATTGCGCTTCCGCCGCTCGCTCTGCTCGGTCCGCTGGCGCGCGGCGACATCTCCCCGGAGATGCGCGGAATACTGCCAATGACCGATTCGCTCCGCGCGGAGCTCCCGCGGATGCTCGAGGAACACAAGGTGATTCACGCCGCGACGGCGCACCTGGAGCAGGTCGCTCGCCGGCATGGCAACGAGGCGGTCGCACATCTCGCCGAGAAACTGACGCTTCACGCGCGCGGTGAAGAGGAGGTGTACTACCCGGCGGCAATACTTGTCGGCGAGCTCGTGCGACGTCGGCTCGGGGACCCGGTTCACTAGAAGATCAAAGGTCCCCAGCCGAAGAGCTTCCACGGATCCGCTCTGAGCGGAGCGGGTTCGGTGCCTTCGACGAAATACTCGGTGTACTTCTGATCGGCCGGAGTGTCGGGCGTAGCGGGCTGACCGGTAGCGCGGTCGAAATCGCCGAAGATGACGCCCAACGGCGGCGACCACTGATCGGTGGAACGCGTCAGAAGCTCCGGCTTCGATGCGTAGTATCTGGCTACCATTTTCCCCCAGACCGGCGCGGCCAGCGAGCCGCCCGCGGCTCCGCTGGTGATGGTCGTCGGCTTGTCGAAGCCAAGCCATACGCCGGCGACGAGGTCAGGCGTCAGGCCGATGAACCAGACATCAGAGTTGTCATTGGTCGTACCGGTTTTTCCAGCTACCGGAATCGAGGCCGGCAGGAAGCGACGAATGCTCGAGGCCGTCCCACGCTCGACGACATCGCGCATCATGTCGCGCACGACATAGGTCGCGCGCGGATCGAGCGCCGGCGCCAGCGCCTTGACCTCGCGAGTGAGCACAACGCGACGATTCCTGTCTTCTATACGGTATATGAAACGGGGCTCGACGGGCGTTCCCAGGTTCGCGAAAGTCGTGTAGGCGGCGACAAGATCGAGCGGCTGAACGACGGATGCGCCGATCGCGCTCGACGGATAAGGCGCGATCTTCGAGCTGACGCCCATGCGGTGTGCGAGGCTCGCCACGGAATCCATTCCGAGCTTCACGCCAAGCTGCACCGCGATGCCGTTGCGCGATCTCGCCAGCGCGTCACGCAGGGTGATTGGCCCTAGAAACTGGCCGTCGGAGTTTTCCGGGCTGTAGACGGTGCCGTTGGGGAGTGGGATCGCGAGCGCGGTATCGGAGAAGACGGTGTTGGGAGTGATGCTGTCAGCAATCGCGGCAGCGTACACTATCGGCTTGAAGGACGATCCCGGCTGCCGCATTCCATCGACGGCGCGATCGAAGTGGGAGTCAGAGTAGTCGCGGCCTCCGACCAGCGCGCGAACATCGCCCGACGCCGGATCGAGCGCCACCACCATGCCCTGCAGGTAGTCGGTCTGGGTCCGGCTGCGCCGGGATTCGCCGGCAACGTATTTCGGGTGCGCGTACCCCGGCTGCGCTTCAACGACTGCCGTCTCCTCAAGCAGCGCGCTCGTCGCCGCATTCTGGAGCACGGGATCGAGGCTCGTATAGATGCGATACCCGCCATCGTTCACCGGAACGCCGGCACGCGTCGCCTGGATGCGAACGACATCCACGAACCACGGCGAGTACGCCGAGTAGCCGCCGTTCGGCGCCGTGGTGATCGGAGTTGCCTGGGCTGCTTTGGCCTGCGACGCAGTGATGTAGCCCTGATCCGCCATCAGCGAGAGCACGACATTCCGCCGCCGTCTGACGCGATCCGGGTACTTGAGCGGATCGTACAGCGCCGGTCCTTTGGGCATCGCTGCAAGCGCGGCAGCCTCGGCGATCGAAAGATTCGCCGCGCTCTTTCCGAAATAATGGCGCGCCGCGCTCTCGACTCCATACCAGCCGTGGCCGAACGGAATCTGATTGAGATACGCCTCGAGGATCTGATCCTTGGTGTAATGCTTCTCCATCTCGCGCGCCGCGGCCTGCTCATTGAGCTTGCGACCGATGCTGCGATCGGTGCGGTCGATGATCGTCGGATGCATGTTGCCGACGAGCTGTTGGGTAATCGTGCTCGCGCCGCGACGCTCACCGAAGATGTTGTCCTTCAGCGCACCGGCAATGCCGACGACGTCGACGCCATCGTGTTGATAGAAGCGATGATCCTCGACGGCGACGAATGCGTGCGGGAGGTAGTCGGGCAGCGATTTGATCGAGACATTGGTCCGGATCTCCTTGCCGATCTCGCCGATCAGGGAGCCATCGCGGGCCATGACCAGCGACGCCTGCGGCATCGGGACAATCGTCCAGGCGACACTGTCGCGTGAACGAGCGTCCTGCGCGGACGCGGGCAGGCTCGTAAACAGGAGCGCGACGAGCAGCGACGCCAACCACAGTTGATTGTGTCTTCGCGCCGTAGCAACTTCAAATCGATGGATCGCTCTATACATCTCGTCGTAGCTCAGTTCAAGCCGCGCAAAGGCGATTACGCCGCAAATGTTGCCCGGCTGGCCGGCGTCTTTTCGCAAATCGACGCTCTCGACCCGCGGCCGAACATCGCGGTGTTCTCGGAGACTGCACTCACCGGTTATTTCGTCGAAGGCGGAGTCCGCGACGTCGCGATGACCGCCGGCGAGCTCGCCCGCGACCTTCAGGCCCAGTACGTCTCCACGGTTACTACACCGCGCACCCTGGATGTGTGCATTGGGTTCTACGAGGTCTGGAACAACGCCTTCTATAATAGTGCGCTCTATGTGACGCTGGGAGGCAACGAGCCGCTGATCCGCCACGTGCATCGCAAGCTCTTCCTTCCTACCTACGGGCTGTTCGACGAGGAAAGGTTTGTCGATCGCGGCTTCGAGGTGCGGGCGTTCGACACCGATTACGGCCGCGCCGGCGTGCTGATCTGCGAGGACGCCTGGCACAGCCTCACCGGTACGGTTGCGGCGCTCGACGGCGCCACGATGATCTTCGTGGTTTCGGCGTCACCGGCGCGGGGCGTCTGGCCGCGCGAGGACGAAGGCCCCGTCCCGGCAAATCTCAAGCGCTGGGAGCGCCTCGCGCGCGACATCGCCGAGGAGCACGGTGTCTTCGTCGCGCTGGTGAATCTGGTCGGGAGCGAGGGTGGGAAAGCGTTCTCCGGGGGCTCGATCGTTTGCGGGCCGCACGGAGATGTTCGCGCGCGGGCTCCGTTGTGGGACGAGGCGCTGTTGACGATCTCGCTCGATCCGGAAGATCTGACCCGCGCCCGCTCCGACGCACCCCTGCTCACCGATTTGCAGACGATGATGCCCCACCTGATTCGCAACGTCGATCGGATCCAGGCGGGCGAGCGCGTCGACCTGAGCTACGACGACGTCCAGACCGATGCAGGGCCGCTCACTGCTCCCGGGCGCGTCGAGAAGAAAGCCAGTCCTCCGCGATCGGCGGATGCGAGCAGGAACGGCGCGGACCCGCTGCCCGTCGTGCACGCTGCGGGGGCGCGCACCGGCCCGCCGCCCGTGGAGATCGATCCCGTACTTACGACTGCGTGGCTGATCTCATTCCTTCGCGAGGAATTCGAGCGACGCGGATTCGAGAAAGCAGTAATCGGAGTTTCCGGCGGCGTGGACTCCGCTGTAACCGCTTACCTCACAACGAGGGCACTCGGCAAGGAGAACGTCGTAGCCATCCGCATGCCGTATCGGACCTCCAGCCCGGACTCGCTCGAGCACGCTCAACTGGTCATCGACGATCTCGGACTCGAGGCACGTACGATCGACATCTCGGCGGCGGTGGATGGCTACCTCGCGAATGAGCCCGACGCCGATCCGGCGCGGCGGGGCAACGTCATGGCGCGCGAGCGGATGATCGTCCTGTTCGATCAGTCGGCCAAATACCACGCACTGCCGGTCGGTACCGGCAACAAGACCGAGCGATTGCTCGGCTATTTCACCTGGCACGCGGATGACTCGCCGCCCATCAATCCATTGGGCGATTTGTTCAAGACCCAGGTGTGGCAGCTGGCGCGCTATCTGGGCGTTCCTGCGGTGATCGTCAACAAGCCCGCATCGGCTGACCTGATCGAAGGTCAGACGGATGAGGGCGATTTCGGAATCAGATACGCCGAGGCCGACGACATTCTCAACTGGCTGGTCAGCGGTTACAGCCCAACGGCGCTGGTCGACCGCGGCTTCGACGCGAAGAAAGTCGAGATCGTTCGCAAGCGACTCGCCGGCACGCACTGGAAGCGGAAGCTGCCAACCGTCGCCATGCTAAGTCAGACCGGCATCGGCGAGTCTTATCTCAGACCGGTCGATTACTGACCCGTCTGCGCCTGGCAGGATGCGCCGCTCAACGCAACCTTGGGTGGCAGCCTGAACTCGCAGGTCGAGACGACATTGTAACGCTGGTTGTATTCGCGCTCTGCAGCGCTGACGGCGTCGAGCCTGGCGAACAACGCGGCTGAGTCCGTGGTGGCGGCGCAGTAAACGAGATAGTAGCGGGGACCTCCGCAGGCACGCGATCCAACCGCAGCGGTTCGGCACTGGCCGACTGACGCACAACCATCGGTGTGCACGAGAGCTTTGGCCTGATCTTCCAGCGCGGTGATCTGCGCCCAATCTGCCTTCTGATCACCGGTGAAAACGATCTTGCCGCCTCCGGGCTCCGACGGGTTGCCTGGCACACCGGGAGCGCACGCCCCGAGTAGCGCTGTCAGAAACGCGGTTGCAAGGAGCTTGATCATCACGCTTCCACCTCGCTTAAGTGTCCCGGAACCTGGCGCAGAAAGCCGGCCATGGCGCCGGGGGTGACAACCGATAGCCGCCCCGGCGCGCTACCTGCTATTTTTGACGTTGCACGCCCGCCAGCCGGAGAAACATGGCCACCAGAACCATCCCCGACCGCAAATCAGCAGGATCGCCAAGCGCGCGACTGTCGCCCCAACAGCTGGTGGCAGCCTATCGGAACATGCTGTTGTCGCGGCGACTGGACGATAAAGAGGTACAGCTCAAGAACCAGAACAAGATTTTCTTTCAGATCTCCGGGGCCGGGCATGAAGCGGTGCTCACCGCGGCCGGGATGATCCTCAAACCTGCCTACGATTGGTTCTATACCTACTATCGCGACCGGGCGCTGTGTCTGGAGCTGGGCGTCACGCCCGCCGAGATGCTGTACGAGGCGGCCGGGGCAGCGATAGATCCGGCCTCGGGGGGGCGGCAGATGCCGAGCCACTGGGGCCACAAAGCCTACAACATCGTGTCGGCATCGTCGCCGACGGGCACCCAGTTTCTGCAGGGCGTCGGATCCGCCGAGGCGACGCTGCGCGCGAAGCAGCTCAACATCGCCGAGGGCTTCGAGAGTGACGAGGTCGTTTTCATTTCGACCGGTGAAGGCCAGACCAGCGAAGGTGAGTTCTGGGAATCACTGAACACGGCGACGAACCTGAAGCTGCCCGCGGTCTACCTGGTCGAAGACAACGGCTACGCGATCTCCGTCCCGGTGGAAGTCAATACAGCTGGTGGGAGCATCTCCAAGCTCGTTCGCTCGTTCCCGGGCCTGTACGTCGAGGAAGTCGACGGCTGCGATCTTCTCGCCAGCTACGATGCGATGCACCGCGCCGTGGATTACGCGCGGCAGCGGAAAGGACCGGCGCTCGTCCATGCCCACGTCATCCGTCCGTACTCACATTCCCTGTCGGATGACGAGAAGCTCTATCGGCCCCCTGATGAGCGTGCCGCGGATGCAGCGCGCGACCCGGTCACCCAGTTCCCGCAATGGCTGGTCAGTGAAGGTCATGCGACCGACGACGAGATAAGGCAGATCCA